>Ga0268280_1000337_pt1 | contig 42241 bp, 35 predicted proteins | sample saktaG_9_FD_190139 | JGI IMG/M metagenome (GOLD analysis project Ga0268280, IMG submission 190139) | Saline water microbial communities from Sakinaw Lake, British Columbia, Canada - sak_2011_5_24_40m | ecosystem: Environmental > Aquatic > Non-marine Saline and Alkaline > Saline ...
GTTTTACACACTTTGCCTTTAGTAATCCATCACCAAAAGAAATGATATCGCCTAAGTGTACGCGTCTAGCGGGTTTTACAAGAGTTTCCCACATATTTTTACCAAGCTCAGTAAGCAATAGAACTTCAATGGATGCTTGGGTCGATTGTTTTTCTCCGATTAATCTCGCAGGAAGAACTTTTGTATCGTTTAGAACGAGTACGTCACCTGGATGAAGATAATTACTGAGATGATGGAATTCATCATGACGAACTTCAAAATCAGTTCTATGACAAATTAACAATCTGGAAGACGCACGATCATCGAGCGGCGTTTGTGCAATTAACTCCTCGGGTAAACGATAGTCAAAATCATCTGTTTTCATCATTGAAATAACGTTCCTTGAAATCCTTTTTTTAAATGCTTATATGCTTTTTCAGTAACAACACGTCCTCGAGGCGTCCGATTAATAAACCCTTTTTGTATCAAGAAAGGTTCATAGACGTCTTCAAGCGTGAGCGGGTCTTCGCTGATGGATGTGGCAATGGTTTCGAGCCCAACTGGCCCACCATGGTATTTTTCAATAATCGAAAGAAGATATTCTCTGTCTTTACGGTCAAGTCCAAGTTCGTCGATTTTTAATTTAGAGAGCGCAAGTTTCGTAATTTCAAGCGTAATCGTACCGTCTCCTAGAATATCGGCATAGTCGCGGACTCTTCTGAAAAGGCGGTTGACAATACGCGGTGTACCTCTACTTCTTTTTGCAAGTTCAATGACAGCCTCATTTTCACTTGGACATTCATAAATGTCAGAGGTTCTTTTACAGATGATTTCAAGTTCTTGGTCTGTATAAAATTCAAGCTTATGAACAATTCCAAATCGGTCTCTTAATGGTCCTGTCAAATCTCCAAACCTAGTAGTAGCTCCAATCAAGGTAAACGGCGGTAAATCGACGCGTATCGACTTTGCGCCAGAGTCTTTACCAACAACGATATCAATTACGAAATCCTCCATGGATGAATATAGGATTTCTTCTACAATTTTAGGGAGTCTGTGAATTTCATCGATGAACAAAACATCTCCTGGTTCCAAAGAAGTTAATATCGCCGCTAAGTCTCCTGTTCGTTCAACTGTTGGCCCAGATACGACTTTGATGTTGACGCCAAGTTCATTTGCGATAACTTGAGCCAAGGTAGTTTTGCCCAATCCTGGCGGTCCATACAAAAGAACATGATCCAAGGATTCATTCCTTTTTTTGGCTGCTTCAACAGCAACTTGAATCATTTCCTTAACACTGGTTTGGCCGATATATTCCTGGAAAAACCTTGGCCGTAAGGTGGCCTCCATTTCATCGTCAATTAATAGATTGTTTGCGATAATCCGTTTGTCCATATCCATAACACCTCTCGTCTATTATACCAAATTTTCATTGAAAATCATCTGATTTATTTTTGTTCTTGAGTTGAATAAAACACCCATCTATATTATAATGAATTCATAGGTTATTTGAGGAGGTGGAAAAGTGGCAAAACAAGGCGATATCATATCAAAAACAATTGAGTCTTTCGAACCCAAGAAAACAAGTCATGAACTTTCATCTGTCCACCTTGAGGAAGAACTCTACAACGAATTGCAACAGAAAGAAAACGCCCTTCATGAAATTGAGTTGAAGTATCAACAGATTGAAGAAGAAAAAGTCGAACATTTCCTCGCCCTTGAAGACGGTTATGACGCAGTACTTGAAAACATCAGAAGACAATATATTGATGTTTTCGAAACACTTGAAGTCGACGAAAAAAATCTGAAGTTAGAAATTCAATCTGCGACGTCCTCAGAAGATCAAACTTTCGACAAAGTTATCAACAGCATCTTCGACCTAAAGAACGAAGCCTACCAACAATTCCTTCAAATGGTTAAAGAGTCCAATGACGCCATTGATGATGAGATGCGCGTTCATACTGAGTTTATCACTTCCGAGACGGAAAAACATAATGAAATACAGAAAAAATATCAGAGAATCCAGACAGAACAGTCAAACAAACTGCTTTGGACGATTGAACAGTCCAGAAACGCATTGTCTGATCTTTCGAATGAATTAAGTGAAAAATCTAAAAATGAAACTGGATTTGTCAACGAATCGATTCTTTCTACTCTGAACAATCTTCGTTCGACGAAGAACAAGATGTCTGATTTGTTTAAAAACGCGACTGAAATGTACACGAAACAACGCGAACGAATTCACGCACTCAGTAGCCAGCGCCAAAAACCGCATTCCATTATCAATCAAACGATTATTCATCAATTTGTAAAACAAATCAAAGAAGTCAATCAGAAAAAGGTCAACTTTGAACGATTGATTTTAAGCGAACTTAAAACCTCAAAAGATATCATTGGAAAGAAAATCGTCGAAAGCGATCAAGCAGGCGACATTGCTTCTACCGAGAAGTACATCCTTCAATATGAAATCATCCAGAAAAAGGCAGACTACCTTTTAAAAAGAAATCAATCAATGGCTGATCTTCTAATTTCAAAATATCAAAATGAAATCAAGAAAATCAAGATTGATTCTTTTAAACGCGTCGAAGAAATCAAACTCGCCTATTTGATGCCAGCAATGTTTTTTCAAAACAGCATTACGCTATATTCTAATTTTGCATTCTACGTAAATGAGTCTTTTGATGAACTTGATAACTTGCTCTCCGATTTGATTGTATTTAACTCGAAATTTGCAGAAGCAAAAGTTGACTACATTACGAAAGACGCAAAAACCATGGAAGACTATCGAATCAATTTAATGGTTCGTGTCAGCAATGTCTGTTCGAACTTAACAGAATTGATCTCCCAAATTGATCATTTCAGCAAAGAAATCGTTACCCTTGAATCTCAAAATCATCTCGAAATCGCTGAAGTAAGAAAACAGATGGAAAACGCTGAAATTCAAGGCGATTACGACAAATACATCCGTTCGATTGAAGACGATCATTTCTTTGCAATCTCTCAACATGAATCCAATCGCGAGAAAATTACAAGTCAATATGAAAAGAACTTTGGCTTTATCAGAATTCAGCGTGAAGTCGGTATGCTTCGTCAAAATTATGACTTTTTCCTCGCCAAAGCAGGTTACCTAAAAGAAATATCTAAACTCGAACAGGATATCCATCAGATCTCTTTTGAAAAGAATCTTGCCATTGCGAAAGCGAAATTTGATTACGATCTTCAATTGAATGACACGAAATACATGATGACGCTCGAAGCAATGAAATCCGAATCAAATCGACTGACCTATCTTTACGCAACAAGATATTTAGAAGAAGAATCTGTCTTCAATGACAAAAAAGAATCTGGCAGCAAGGAAGTCATCGATTTCGTTCATCACTCTCAAAAACTGATTGACTATAACCGTGTTCAAACAGAACAAATCGTTAGCGAAGTACAATCCACTACTTCTTCACGTACTTATGCATATTATCTGGAATACATGCGTTCTCAAATCATTCGTGCATATGATGACCAACTTAAGAATAAAATTAAGTTAAACGAACAAGCAACGCACCTGATTCATCATCCATTCTACATCGCAAAGACAAGGATTGAAGGGATTTTAGAGCCCATCTCTCTTTTGTTTAAACAACGCCTAGTTCTTCTTGACATCTCTAACGTTGATGTCCTAAAAGAGTATTTTGAGAGTAACGATCTATTTGGATACAGTTTGATGAAAAACTATGAACAAATTGAAAATGAAATTGAAGAGCTGCTCGTCGGATTTAATCAAGTTGAGTTGATATCCGACTTCAAACAATTCCTTGACACAGCTTTTGAAAAGTCCGTCATCAACATTCATCGCACCAAAACCAGACTCCAAATTAAAAAATTCAAATCCTATCTCAAGGCTTTGAACGCATTCTTAATCGAGCAAATCTTAATCTTGAAAGAAGTTCAAACTTTGATTTTCAGAAGAATGGATGATATTGAAAAAGAATTGCTACAAAATGATGTCATCTTTATTCAAAAATCGACTGAAAAAGCGGATAAAGCAAAACACATTATTAATCAAGAATATGACCGCCTCATCTACTTCGCTGTCAAATCGGACAAGAATCGAAACCGCCAAAAGAAAGAATTGTCAAAGGAAGCTTTCAACATTGAGACAACCTTTAAAGATGAAGTCAAGCACATCAATAAGGTTTACGTTTCTTCTCTTGAAAAAGAAACCGACCAATTAGCTTATGTCAGAAAACAAATCGCTAAATTGATTGTTGCTTCAGAATCGAAATTGAAGAAAGACATTCGTATTCTTGAAAAGGCATATCATAATGAGCAGCACGCCCTTCAACTCAAGTCAAGACAGTATGACCGCGCTTATCAAGACATCCAAAACATATTGTCTCTCAATTTAAATGAGGAATTCTTAATGATATCCAAAATGGAGGATCAGCAAAAAGAACACCTTCAAATTTCTCTATCTGTACTTGATAAAGAACTTGAAGCCATTCCACAAAGATTTGAAGAAAAGCTTCGTCTTCTTGATCAAAACAAAAATGCACTCGTCGTTGAGAAGAAATCTCAATTGTTAGCGGACTATACTAAAATTGAGCAGAAGAAATTCTCTACCAGACCTGAATTGCTTTCCAAAATTGATGATATCAAAAAAAGATTACCAACTGATTATCTCGAAATGTATCAAAACATTTCAAAAGCGGAAGAAAAATTTCTTACTCAGTATTTGAATATCACTACCGATTATACTGGTGATTTCGAGGAATTCCTCAGCCGTCAAAAAGAATCGAGAACATTGCTACATAACCAGGATTTTCTATACCAACCACTCCAGAGTTTCATTACTTTGGAAGATTCTTTGATTCTTAAAAACAATGAGGCATACCTTGATACCATCTCTAAAGCAAGGTCAACGAAAGATCTTCTTCTGACTGAAGAAGCGAAAGCGAAAGATAAACAAGACAGAATCATAAACGATTAGAAGGAGGAAACGATGGCAAAGTCCGAAAAATCTCTTCAAAAAGATCCAGAAAATCTAACAAATTACCGTAAATCCGTTGATGAAGCTTATCATGAAGAACTTAAACTTTATGAAGATTTTTACACGAAAATTACCCATCGTGCCACCACTCATCGCCAGATTACGTTAAACAACTTAACCGAAATTGAAGAAAAACTCGAAAAGTTGAAAACCGATGCCAAACAAATCAAGCATAGCCTCTTCTTTCATGAAGAGTACGACATCGTTGATCGTCAGGAAATTATTTCAAATACGGAGTCTAAAGTCCATGATCAGAATGAATCCTTCCTTGAATACCATTTCCAGGATAAAACTGAGATACTAAACTCACTCGACTATTTGAATAAAGCTTTGATTCAAACAAGAACCTCGTTCTTTGACCAATTTCAAAGAACGTATCTTGAAAACATCTTCGAGAATGAGGCTCTCTTCAGTTATTTCCTAGACTCATCCAGTCAATTCAATCAAATTTTAGATCGCCATCAAAGTGAAATTCTTGATTTGTTCTTAAGATTGGACGAAGAAATCAAAAACATGGATGACTCCATTTCTCAAATTATCAAAAGGAAAAATCGCACGGTCTCAAAATCCAATCACTTCTATGAAGGCGAAATGAAGTATTTTATCGACAATCAGCTCCTATTCAGTGCTGAATCGGATCCTACAAGTGTCGATATTCAAGCTTTAATATCAGATAAAATTCGCCAATTCGAGGTATTTAAAACTCATATCATTTCAGAAGACGATAAAATTACTCGTTTACTCAATAAGGAATATTGCAATTTGTTCAATCAAGTTCTTACAAGACAATTGAATCAAAAGTCTAACGTCATCAGCGATTCGCTTCGCTTTTTTGAAAATCCAGAAAAAGCAATGGAACAGTTAAAATTAGAAGTATTGAGTGCACAGGAACAAAAAGACAAGGTTAAATTAAAAGAAGCTGTGGCCCATTATCAGAAGGCTCAAAAATATCTAGAAATTAAGAAGCAAAGTGAAAAAAGAACGGAATCGATGCTTAAGAAATTTGAAAAAGAAAAGAAGAGCATCCTTCTGGAATACCGAATCAACTCCAATCGGATTGTTACTGAACTGGAGCGTTATTTGACACTTTATGAAGAACTGATGGAGAAAGACACATTCTTAGCCCAGGCCATTGGAGATTCTTCTTCCAAAATCATTAAAGAGGAACTCAATCGTTTATCTATCTTGCAACTAAATAAAGAATTAAAGACCAATATCAACTACGATATTGAATCTTTAAAAATCAAATCAAAGATTAATGAGATTGAAATGGAAATGACCTATATGGTCAAGAAACAAATGCATCTTCAAGAAATTGAACTCCTTGAAACGGTTAATAAAGTTCAACTCTTTTTGCTGAATCACAAAGCCTCATATGTCCATGCCAAAATGGATATTCAAAAAGAATCTCTTAATATCGGAAAGCTTGAGAAAGCGCTCAATATTCATCTTGCTTATTTACATGAAACTTCGGATGTATCAAGAAAAATACAGTCGGAGTTCTATGAAAAGGTCATTCGCCAGATACGAAGCGAAGAGACCCATCATATCCACGTTCAAGCTGCTTCTTCTAAATTGAAGCTCGCCTTGAAGGAATACGACATTAAGGCAATCCATTTCAAGACAATGATGGAGAATGAACTTGCCTATGTTGTTATGCAAGCATCCAGAGTCAGTGAAGAAAACCAGATTCACCATGAATTCATCTTGACGACTTATGAAAACCAAATGCGCTTTTCCAAAGAACAAATTGAACTTGCTGAAAGCGAGTATCGTTTAAGAGTTGAAGCTCTTCATAGAACGACAAATGAAGAAAAGACTTATTTTGAAGACTTGATTCGTAATACGATGCAAAAATACGAGAAAAACAGAAAACAAGTTGAAAACGAATACGAATCGAAATTATATCAAAACCGCCATCTTCTTTCTGAAACCTCTGATCCTAAAATTCACAAGATTTTAGAAAAAGAAGTCAAAGAGTTGAGGAAATCTCATGAAGAATTCCTTACAAAATGGACGAAGGAAATGATGAAGGATCCTTTGGTAGACTCCGCTAAGAACAGAATCCAGGAACTTGAAGAAGATTTTCAAGATGCCCTTGAGGATGCAAAAAATCTTAGAGATGAGACATTACTACAAATGTCTGACATCTATGTAGACGCGAAAAACCATTACGAAGTCTTGAAGCCTTTCCTTGACAATAAAGTGAACATTTTGGAACCTGAATTCTACCGCACGCTCGAAAGAATCAATGAACGATACAGATATAAATTGAAACTCGCGGAAGCTATTCTTGATCAAGACACCAAAGAATTACTAGAAGCTTATGTCAAAGTCTATTTTGAACCAGAGATTTTAGGCGATGATGACGTTTATACACCTCTTCTAACTCAACTCTCTTCTTCCCGTGATGAAGCGTATCAAAAATATGAGCTGAAACTCAGACAAATGGAAGGTGACTTTCAAACTGAAGCCAGCCTTTTGGAACAAGAGGAACTTCGTTTCGACGACGCTTTGAATACCGCAAAGCTTACTCAAAAAAATAAATTTGAAACTTCAAAGAAGTTGCTTGAAGCCGAAGTTGATCAACTTTCAATCGAGTATGACGCTGCAAAAACGCTTCATTCAGCGAAAAAAACTTCTTTGGTACATAATTTGACCAAAGAATATGAATCCGCTCTCGTCAACAATCAAAAATACATCAATTCTCTATCTTTGGACTTCAATAAAATTTTAAAAAGTTATCAGCCTTACATTAAGGTTCAAAAAAAGGACAAAGAAATTAGAACCATTCTTTCTTCGAATAAGAGAATATTTAAAACACAGCTTAAAAAGACACAAAAGGATTTACGAAAAAGAACCAAAGCGTTCCAATTCACTAAAAAACATTTAAACCCACTACCTGAAGAAATCAAATAAAAAACCCAGTTCGGTTTGAACTGGGTTTTCTTTATCGGAGTAGGGAAAGATAAGACTTACCAAAAGGCGTTTGACTAACGTTAAAGTTTTCGGCAACCGTTGCGCCAATGTTTGCGAAAGTATCGCCTACGGGCAAATAACTACCGTTTAAATCATGATTATAGATGAAAAGCGGAATGTATTCTCTAGTATGATCCGTTCCTTTGAACGTTGGATCATTTCCGTGGTCTGCCGTAATCATTAACAGGTCATCGCTTTTCAGCATTGAAATCATTTCAGTCAAGTCCTTGTCGAACTCTTCCATTGCATTCTTGTATCCGAGAGAATCCCTGCGATGTCCATATAGGGCGTCAAAGTCGACAAGATTTGTGAAAGCAAGACCTGTAAAGTCTTTTTCGACAAGTTCCATGGTTTTAACCATTCCGTCATGATTCGATACAATCGAATGATGCTCCGTAATTCCGCTTCCATTAAAGATATCTCTAATTTTTCCGACCGAAATCACATCGAACTGTGATTCTTCTAGATAGTTGAGCACAGTTGGGCTAGATGGAGAGAGTGCATAGTCATGACGATTCGGGGTTCTTCTGAATCCATCTTCTTTGTTACCGAGGTAAGGCCTAGCGATAATTCTTCCGACCTTCCATTCGTCTTTCATGCAAAGTTCTCTTGCGATGTGGCAAATATGATAGAGTTCATCGAGTGGAATGATTTCTTCGTGCGCTGCGATTTGAAGTACGGAATCCGCGCTCGTATAGACGATTAAATCGCCAGTCTTCATTTGGTATTCACCGAGTTCTTCTAAGATGACGGTTCCGGAGGCGGCTTTGTTTCCAACAACTTTTCTGCCGCTTCTTTTTTCAAGTTCATCAATCAGTTCTTTTGGAAACCCCGTTTCGGTGAAAGTTTGAAACGGTGTTTCTGTTTTAATGCCCATGATTTCCCAGTGTCCGGTCATGGTGTCCTTTCCGTTGGAAAGTTCTGCTAGTTTAGTTGTATTGGCAATCGGAGAATCTGTTGGGTTGACGCCTAAAATCGACGTCAAGTTTCCGTAGCCAAACTTTTCAAGGGTTGGGAGATGGACTCCACCCGTTGCTTTTGCGAGATTTCCGATGGTATTGGCTCCGGCATCGCCAAATTTCTTTGCGTCAGGCATTTCTCCAACACCGACGGAATCGATAACGATCAAAAAGATCCTTTTAAATTTCATGTTATTCCTCTTTTCTTAATGCTCTAGGATGAGCTTTTGTATAGACGTCCTGTAAGTGACGTTTACTGATGTGGGTGTAGTTTTCTGTTGTCAAGATGTCCTCGTGTCCGAGGAGTTCCTGAACCGCTCTAAGATCCGCGCCATTCTCAAGCATATGTGTTGCGAAGGAGTGTCTTAAAGTATGTGGAGAGATTTTCTTTTCAAGCCCAGCTGATTGTGCCAGCGTTTGAATGATTTTGTAAAATCCGATTCTAGAAATTCGCTCTCCGGACTTGTTTAGAAACAAGACTTCTCTTTCAATTGGATGAAGGAATGGTCTTCCTTCCACGATGTATTTGCGAATGGCTTTGATGCTTTTGTCTCCGAGAGGAACGATTCTCTCTTTGTTTCCCTTTCCCGTAATATTAACCAAAGACATGTTTAAGTGAATGTCTGAAATGTTTAGATTTGTTAATTCACTGACCCGCAAACCTGCACCGTATGCAAGTTCAATCATCGCATTGTTTCTAAGTCCAAGAGGCGTCGTCACTTTTGAACTGGTATCAAGGAGACGAAGGGTTTCTTCTAGATTGAGGACCGTAGGAAGCGGTTTTTGGGTTTTTGGCTTGGGTATTTTCATTACGACATTCTCATCGATGATTTTTTCGCCCATGAGGTAGTTGTGGAAACTTCGGATTGAGGATAATTTCCTTGAAATGCTTCTTGGAACCATTTCAAGACGTTTGAGACGTCCAATATAATTAACGACATGTTCCTTTTTGACTTGATCCATTCGCTTAAAATGATAATTTGTTTCAAGAAACTGAAGATAATCCTTCAAGTCGTTTTGATAGGATGATATTGTGTTTTTTGAAAGATTTTTTGTAATTTTCAAATAATATACGTATTCTTTTAATAGGGGTTCTAACAAAGTATCACCTTCTAAAATAAATCTATCAATACTTGATTGGATAGTAAAAAGCCTTTTTCTGTCAAATGTATGCGATCGTCTGAATCGACTAGGAGTCCGTTATGAAGATGCTTTTTAAGTCCCGGGTAGGCATCATAAACAGACTTATTAAACTTGGAAGTAAAATCAGTCTTTGAGACGCCTTCCGCTTTTCTCAATCCGAGAAGCAGGGTCTCTTGAATCTCGTCAAAGGGAAGAATCTCTTTAACCCCAGATGAAGTATTTTTAACATTGTCTATATATTTTCGAATTGTTTCATAATTGACGAATCGTTGGTAATGGTATTGGGATGCAGCGCCTAAGCCGATTCCAATGTATTCATCTAAGTTCCAATATAATAGATTATGTTTTGAAAAGAAACCAGGTAGCCCATAATTTGAGATTTCATAATGGTTAAATGGCGATTGACTCAAACGCTTTTCAATCCACTCTGCCATGTTTTCTTCTTCCTCTTCGGAAGGTAGCGAGATTTTCTTGGATTCAACCAAGTGATGAAGTTCGGTCTTTTCTTCCAAAATTAACGAGTAGATGGACAAGTGCTGAATTTCTAAACGGAGTGCAATTTCCAAATCGAATTTTAAATCTTCAAGCGTTTCGCCTGGAAGTGCATAGATGAGATCAATCGAAAGATTGGAAAATCCTGCATCTTTCAGTTTCTGAATGGCGGTGATTGCATCTTTTGATGAATGTGTTCTTCCAATTGCCTTTAGCAAGGCATCACTGAAGGACTGTACACCAAGTGATACTCGGTTTACTCCAAATTCCTTAAGCAAGGAAATCCATTCATCGGTGACGTCCGTCGGATTCGCTTCGATTGTAAATTCAGCGAGTCCAGGTAAATCGATGATTTCCTGAAGTGCAAGTAAAAAAGGTCTCATCAAAGGAAGTGAGAGACTTGAAGGCGTTCCACCACCAAGATAGACACTTTGAATGTTTACAAGGTCTTGAGCATGAAATTGCAGTTCCGTTTTGAGGGCATTCATGTATTCTTCCTGCAAAGAAAGCCCTGCGACAAGCTTTGGAAAGTCGCAATAGACACATATTTTCTTACAGAAAGGGATGTGAACATAGAGTCCTTTTATCATTTTCTCACCAGTATTATGTTAACATAATCATTATAAAATGTATAGCGATATACACCATTTCGACCTTTAGGATAGAAAAAGTCGTCCCTTCGGGCGACTTCACTATTCATCATCAAGGGACAAGACCGACATGAAAGCGGATTGCGGAATCTCAACGGATCCGACCGATTTCATTCTCTTCTTGCCTTTTTTCTGTTTTTCAAGCAGTTTTTTCTTTCTTGAAATGTCTCCGCCGTAACATTTGGCAAGGACATCTTTCCGCATTGCTTTGATATTGGTTCGAGCGATGACTTTGGTTCCAATCGCTGCCTGAACCGGAATTTCAAAAAGCTGACGTGGAATTAATTCTTTCAGTTTAACGCAAATCTTGTTGGATCTGTTATAGGCGAAATCCTGATGCACAATCATTGCGAGGGCATCGACGGGTTCTCCGTTTAAAAGAATGTCTACTTTGAGCAGTTTTGACTCTCTATATCCAATCAATTCATAATCAAGTGAAGCGTATCCTTTAGAAGAGGATTTCAGTTTGTTGAAGAAATCGAAAATGATTTCAGAAAGTGGCATCTCATAGATAATTTCGACTCGAATGTCGTTTAGATATTTCATATCTTTGAAAATCCCACGTTTAAACTGACAGATTTCCATGATGTTTCCAACGAATTCTGAAGGGGTGATAATCATTGCTTTAACATACGGCTCTTCAATCGATTTGATTCGTTGAACCGTAGGCATCATTGCTGGATTATCGACTTCAACTTGAGAACCGTCTGTAAGATTGACTTTATAGTTGACGGAAGGTGCAGTTGCGATGACGTTTTGGTCAAACTCGCGTTCAATCCGTTCTTGGAAAATTTCCATATGAAGCATTCCCAAAAATCCGATTCTAAATCCAAATCCCAAAGCTTGAGAAGATTCAGGTTCGTAGATGAGTGAGGCATCACTAAGTTTCAGTTTTTCAAGGGAATCTTTCAAGTCCACATAGTCATCTGCGTCAACGGGATAAATACCGGAATAGACCATCGGTGTCATTTTCCGATAACCCGGAAGCATTTCAACTGCAGGGTTATTTTGGTTTGTAACCGTGTCACCGACATGAACTTTTTCGATGTTTTTGATTGTCGCACTGAACCAGCCAACATCACCGGTTGATAGAAATTCTCTTGACTCTTCTTTCGGTGTGTAAACACCGACTTCATTGACTTCGAAAACAGCGTTCGTCGCCATGAATCTAACTTTGTCTCCGACTTTCAAAATTCCATTTACGACTCGTATGAGAGGAATAACACCTCTGTATGTATCATAAAAAGAGTCGAAAATAAGAGCTTGCAAAGGACGCTCAATTTCTCCAGGAGGCGGCGGAACACTTTTTACAATTTCTTCCAAGATCTCTTCAATTCCGATGCCTTCTTTTGCAGATGCGAGAATGGCATTGGAAGTGTCCAGACCAATCGTTTCTTCTATTTCTTTTTTCACGGCTTCCGGATTCGCGGAGGGAAGATCGATTTTATTGATAACGGGGATGATTTCCAAATCGTGATCAAGCGCCAAATAGACGTTTGCGAGCGTCTGGGCTTCAATTCCCTGAGAGGCGTCTACGACGAGTATCGCCCCTTCGCAAGCGGCGAGGGAACGAGAGACTTCATAAGTGAAGTCAACATGTCCTGGCGTATCAATCAGATGAAAGATATACTCTTGATTGTTTTTTGCAAGGTATTTCAGTTCGACCGAATTCAGTTTGATCGTAATTCCGCGTTCGCGTTCCAAATCCATTGAATCGAGGATTTGGTTTTTCATGTCTCTGGTAGCGACGCTGCCAGTTCGTTCGAGGATTCGATCGGCCAAGGTGGATTTACCGTGGTCGATATGCGCGATAATCGAAAAATTGCGAATGTGTTTCTGTCTCAGTTTTAGTTCTTCAATCGTAGCCATCGTCCCACCTGCCTTTCTTAAGCCCTCATTATAATACACTAAAACGCATCTTCTTTCAAGATGGTTTTGCCAGTTAAGAAAAAAAGCATATGTTTTCAATATGCTTTTAAATAACCCTGTTCTGTAAGCCATGTTCTGTACACTTGCGTGCGGTAATCATCTATCTACAATGATGTCGGAATTGCAATTCAATTCTCGCTTTTCCGTTCCCCTACCTGAATTTGGGTTTCTAGCTTGTGGGGTTTACCAACGTTTCATTCATATATATTTTATATGACTCGTCTCTGTGGCACTTTATGGATACTTTGACCTTTTACATTCATTTCTCCGCCGTCACCTTTTGGGTGCCTAAACTTATTTTTTCGTTTAGCACAATCACTACAAGCATCTCAGCTTGTGCTAGCATGGACTTTCCTAACACTTACGTGCTCGATTACCCGAACTGGATTATTCTGTTTTATTTTGTTGTTTGATGTCTTCCAAAACGGCTTTTCTGGAAAGGTCAACGCGACCTTTATCGTCTACGCCAATGACTTTGACGGTGATGACGTCGCCAAGTTTGACAACATCTTCCGTTTTTTCGACTCTTTCTTTGGCAAGTTTCGAAATATGGCACAAACCTTCTTGCCCTGGCCATAATTCTACGAAGCAACCGAATTTTTCAACTCTGGTGACTTTACCTGCATAAACTTCTCCAATTTCGACGGAGCGAATGATATCTTCAATCATCTTGAGTGCTTTATCGATAAAGTAAGAGTCTAGATGCATCACGGTAATTCTTCCGTCGTCTTCGATGTCGATTTTAACATTGCCGCAAGCTTCGATAATCGCGTTGATGGTTTTTCCACCGCCACCGATGACTTCTCTAATCTTGTCAGAAGGAATAATCATCATCTTGACTTTTGGTGCGTATTTAGAAAGTTCTCCTCTTGCAGAAGCAATCGTTTTGTTCATCGTTTGAAGGATTTCTAAACGTGCTTTCTTCGCTTGAGATAAAGCTTCTTTGAAGATTTCTCTTGTGATTCCGGAAATCTTGATATCCATTTGCAAAGCGGTGATTCCGTTTTCGGTACCAGCGACTTTGAAATCCATGTCTCCGAAATGATCTTCTAACCCTTGAATGTCTGTAAGAATGGTGTATTTATCACCATTTTTTACAAGTCCCATTGCGATTCCAGCAACTTGGGATTTGATAGGAACGCCGGCTGCCATCAATGCCATTGATCCTGCACAGATGGTTGCTTGAGAAGAGGAACCGTTCGATTCCAAAATCTCGGATACGACGCGGATGGTATATGGGAATTCTTCTTCTGTAGGAATCACTTGAAGTAAAGCTCTTTCGCCAAGGGCTCCATGTCCGACTTCACGACGTCCTGGAGATCCATAACGTCCTGTAGAACCGACACTGTATTGTGGGAAGTTGTAATGAAGCATGAAACGCTTGTCATCTTCGATGGATACACCTTCGATGATTTGAGCTTCTCTTAAGGCTCCAAGTGTCACGGTAGCGAGTGCTTGGGTTTGTCCTCTTTGGAATAGAGCAGATCCATGGGTACGTTCGAATAAATCGATTTCAGTTTCCAAGTCTCGGATTTCGTCGACCTTTCTGCCGTCTGGACGAATTTTGTCTACAGTAATCAAACGTCTAACTTCATCGACTTGGATTTCTTCCAAGACCATGTTGACGAATTTCAGTTGTTCTTTTCTATCGTCTTTGTCTAAGCCTTGAGCTTTGAATTTTGCTTCGTAAAAGTCTCTGATTTCGTGTTCGACGACGCCAACTTTTTCGATTCGTTCCAATTTGTCTTTTGTAGAAATGGCTTTAACGATTCTGCCATTTTCCATTGCATAGACTTCTTTTCTGATATCTTTAGGTACGGATACGAGTGGAATTTCCATTTTCGGTTTTCCGCATTCTTTGATAATTTCTTCTTGGAAGGCAACCAATTCCTTGATTTTCTCATGTGCAAACATGATTGCATCAAGCATGGTGTCTTCATCGATTTCTCTCGCGCCGGCTTCGACCATGTTAATGGCGTCTTTGGTTCCAGCGACGGTTAAATCGAGTGGTGATAATGCAAGTTGCTCCGCACCAGGATTGACGACGAACTTTCCGTCTACCATTCCTATGATTACGCCTGCAACAGGTCCATTGAATGGAACTCCTCCAAGTCCAAGAGACAAAGAAGATCCTAACAACGCGGACATTTCAGGAGAAAAATCGGGGTTGACGGACATGACAGTATTGATGATTTGAACTTCATTTCTGAAATCGTCGTCAAACAAAGGTCTGATGGGTCTATCAATCGCTCTTGATGCTAATGTTTCATGTTCGGAAGGGCGACCTTCTCTACGGAAAAATCCTCCTGGGATTTTACCGACGGAATACATTTTTTCCTGGTATAACACCATTAATGGAAAATAATCTAAAGAACTAGGTTCGTCCCCAGCGACGCTGACGGATAAGACTGCTGTGTCTTCATAACGAACCAATGCCGCTCCGGTAGCTTGCTTTGCCAGTTGCCCTACTTCAACGATTATGGGGTGCCCAGCAAAGTCTAATGTAAAAATTCTTTTTTCACTCATTTATAATTTCCTCTTTTCGTGGTTCATGAAAGTACTCAATGGTATTATATCATAAACCTTAGTGTAAATGCATCATTTTCGGACAAGAAATAAGCACCCAAAACTTGGGTGCTTTCGTCTTTACCTACGTAGTCCGAGCTTTTGAATCACGATTTGATAGCGCTCTGCAGAAACAGATTGCAGGTAGCTAAGCATGCTGCGACGCTTACCAACTTTGATCAAAAGGCCTCTTTTTGAATGGAAATCATGCTTGTGCAGTTTCAAGTGCTCATTTAGAAGAATAATTTCTTCTGTAAGAAGCGCAATTTGGATTTCGGGAGAACCAGTGTCCCCTTCTTTAAATCCGTATTCCTTGACGATTTCCTTGGTTCTTTCTTTGGATAAAGCCATTCTTATTTCCTCCTTTGAATTCATACTTACCTAAGTCCGGAAAAAGCGTTGGAGTGTCGCTAATTTCAGAGGAAGGCGCGAGAGATATTATATCATAGTTTATTTGAAGTTGCAAGTGAAAACTTTACAGGTGTTTTTTGATTTCGTCAAGAATAAAGACCATCGACAATGTATCCTGTTTACAATAGTCTTTGAGCGCTTGAATGGCAAGTTTCTGATCTGATTTTTCAAGTTTTGGAATCAAAAGATATTTTTGATAGGCCATCACCCCGTTTTGGACAATCAATTGCTCATAGTTGTCTTGTCCGAGGGCCTTTAGAACCTTTTTAATCGAATAAGAACCTGATTGCATTGGGTGGTAGAAATTATATGCTTTTGCTTCTTCTTCTGGATAGCCCAGTTCAAGGAAGTAATGAAGATCTGTTTTCAATAGTTTGAGAAGATCAAATAGCCTGTCCTCAATGTTTTTCAAATGAATTCTATGCTCCGGAAAGAGTTTTTGAAACTCTTGAAGCCGGAGTTGCTCGAATGTCATGTTATAGACAATGATTGACGATTTTCCAATCGGAATCGATTCTAGAAGATGCTCAACGAGCTCTTTACGGTGGTCTTCGTGATCACTTGCAAGATACTCGATATGCTCTAATCTCTTACTTGAATTATCAGTTCTTATGTGCAAAGAGTATTGAAAAACGCTTTGAGAATAAGGAGATTCACCAACGTATCTTGGGTATGGGCAAGGATACGATTCAAAATCCAAAAAATAAAGAGGATAGACAAGTTGCTTCAAATAATCTTTCATCTTCTTTGTATTCAGAAAGGTATATTCATTTTCAACACAATATCTTTGCATTAAATTCTTTTGTCGTTGAAGCCAAGAAATCGGTACGTCGAGCATGTCGACGATTCCTTCGTTGATAAGGTCGTATGTCTCATGATGAATGTCAGATTTATGTGGACCTTCTTTGAAACCAAGGTGACTTGAAAAATAGTCGAGTACTGAGTTCTCTTTCGGCATATGAGAAAAACAGAAATCGGTGTATTCACACTCAAATGGATGTTTTAAAAGACATTCGTCTATCACAAGGTTACATCTAGAGTCATCATTCAATTCGATCAGGTTTGCCATTCTGTATAAATCTGCTTGAATTTTGCTTTGAAGTGAGATGACGAGATTGGTAAAGTCAAAGAGGACAAAAAGGTTTTTTTCAAGAGCGTCGTCTTCTGTTTTTATATAGTCGGGATTCAATAGAACACAGAGGTATCTTCTTTGATCAAAAGGACTGCTTAGGGAAATGACAAATTCTGCAAAACCTAAATCGTAGACCAGCCTGCCGGTATCGTAATGTCTGGAAAGGCATCGTTTAAGTTTATCAAAATAATTCGTATGATCGCCTTCAACAACACGTTGAAGTTTGGGATAATATATTCCATCTGAATCTTTCTCAAAAAGATTGAACTTATGTTTATCAAAAGAGTACTTCATTTTTAAGAAATGGGAAGCAGAAGACGGATTAACTTTGATATAAGTCGTTTCCTCGGGAGTGTAACTTAAGTAGTCAATCTGAGTCTCGAGCGTGAAGTCGGAATTGAAAGGAGCTTGATAAACGACATCGGGGATTAAACGAGGAAACAAGGAATCGTAATGTTTGATGAAAAGAGACCGAATCAAAGACTTGCTTTCGGTAAATTGACTCTGATATTCTGAAGATTCTTCATCTGAAAGAAGTTCTTCAATGTCTTCGTTCAATCCGAGAATCAGTTCTTCATCTTTTGAATGATGAATTGATTTCGCATGCAAAGCGCCGTATCTACGGCATCTAAGATGGTTTAACAATTCGATTGTTTTTACAATCATAACGCTACCCCTTGAATGGTGGATTCTCTCAATTCGATTATACCATATTTGAAGAGATAATTTTGTGTTAAATTAGTGTATTTTTGTGAAATGTAATTCTTAAAAAAACAAAAAAAACCATCTATGAAAGATGGTTCTACAATTTATAAACTATTGAAAAAGCCGATGAATTCACGTTCCATAATATTCGATCCATAGATGTTTGTACTCTCATATGAATCGAGCAAGTCAAGGACATCGTTCTTATCCTTCCACAGATATTGTATGTCACCATAGGTTTTTTCTTCTGCCGTAAGAGTTGGTGATATCCGTGGTGTCTTTTCATCGAGGGTGCATACAAAATAGGTGTTTTGCCACGTCGAATCAAGAAAATACTCTGTGACGGTCACTTTTTGATCAAACGTAGAAATCGAATATCCAGTTTCTTCCAAGACTTCTCTTTTCAAACACGCTACGAGTGATTCACCATTTTCTATCCCTCCACCAGGAAAAAGGTAGATGTCTAACGCCGGATAATATAATAACAATACTTGATCGTGTGAAACGATGATTCCTCTTGCCGCCTGCCTTGGCGTATGACGTTTACGGTCTCGTTTGTCAAGGCCGTCGGAAAATAGTTCAATGTTCATCAGCAAATTTGTCCAGTCCTTTCTGAATTGGTTTTTTGAAGATATCAACAAAGAATCCAATCGATAATCCAAAAATCAAAGTTGTAGGTCCAATGTAGAACCACTCTGCTTGGTGCTGAAACAAGAATCCTGTTATGATTGCCAAAACAATTGCGATGACTTCTCCAACCAGCTTTCCTTTTCCGAAAGTCGTTTTCAATTTTTTAGAAATCGCAAGACACAGTTGATCAAGTGCTGGCAATGGATAGTTACAATAGAGAATGAAGTTGAGTCCAACGGCACAAATCACGAGTGCCATCAGCAAATAACCTAGGTTCCATAAAAGCCCAAGTTCAACGACAGAAGGCAAAAACAAAAGCAATGTGTCGATGACGAGCCCGATGAAGAAACTGATGACGAGCGGAAAAAGCATCCACAAGTCCGGTTTTTTCTTTTCAAGCAGGTATGCAAGACTCACAAGAACCACTGCGACTGCTGGGTTCAAGAACTTATATTCAAGTGGAATGCCTTCGTACATATTCCGGTTAAATGCGTCCCACGCTGCCATCCCGAGATTGGTCTGCTGAATCAAAGAAACACAAATCCCGAGCATTGTAAGTCCGATGAGATAGTATACGTTTTTTCTGAGTGTAAATTGCATTGAGTGTGTTGTAAATTCTTTACGCAATAGATTATCATAACCCATGACGTAAAAAATCAATTCTCCTTGTTCACAAGATCACCTCAGAAAGAATTTCTGGAAGGTGTCAATGACCCTAAAAAGAGTTTCTTCGCCTCTCTATTTTGGGCCCTTTCAAATTCAATGCGTCTATTATATCAAAACTTTTGAAATGAATACGGTTTTCGAGAAAATAACTCTAGTAAAAACGTTTTCTATTCCATTTCCTTGTCAAGGAAAGCAAATAAGTCTGTTAACATCTCATTTGTCACCTGATGACCCACGGGATATTCTTTCATTTCAAGGTGACAAGGTTTCTTTGATTTTAGTTTTTGGTAAAATGGTCTAACATATTGAATCTCAACGGTTGAATCTAAACTACCATTGTAAATTCCAATGATAGGGTCAAGATAAGGTTCTATATCACTGATTCGTAACTGATTGACCAATGCTCTTACCAAACTGATTTTTTCACCAAGAAACTGATTTTTTGTTTCGTAGTAATGACTTTGAATGTCGGGCGTGCCAATGATGGGGAAAATGGCATCGACTGCAGGGTAGTGAGCCGGGATTTGGAAAGCGATGTGTCCGCCCATTGAAGTGCCGCAAACAATCAGTGTCCTGCTGATTTTCGAATACACGGCTTCAAAGAGATCAATGATGTCTTGAGTCGTATGGCTGACGACTTCTGGCATCGCAAGGGTCATTTCCAGATAGGAGTTTGTTAGATAAGGTTCTTCAATCCGTTCCCCATGTTTATAGGCGTCCACCGATACAACAAAATACCCTCTTTTCATGAATCCGAGCGGAAGGGATTGAAGGCCGATGAATTCTTTGTTTCCAGTATGACCATGAATCAAGAAAACAATTCCTTTATAGTTTATCAGCGATTCGTCATAGTATTCAAGCAAAGGAACGTTCAACACTTTTTTCTTTTGAATCATTGTTATCACCTAGTACAAGTATACCGCAAAGAAAGAAAAAACGCCATCCTTTTCAGGATGACGCTATTATGAAATCAGTGCAATTTCCAATACTTCGTCGATGACTTCGGCGTAGCGTATCGTCAAAGCGTCGCGAACTTCTTTTGGAATGTCGTCAACGTCTTTTTCATTACCTTTTGGAATCACGATGGTCGTAAGTCCACTTCTCGCTGCGGCGATGGATTTTTCTTTGAGGCCTCCAATTGGAAGAACTCTACCCTTTAATGTAATTTCACCAGTCATACCGACAAAACGACTTACTTTTTTACCAGATAAGACACTCACGAGCGCAGTTGTCAATGTGACACCTGCAGAAGGTCCGTCTTTTGGAATGGCGCCTTCAGGGACGTGAATATGGATGTCTGCTTTTTCGAAGATGGATTGATCAATGCCTAATTTGTCTGCGTTGGTTCTGACATAGGAGAGCGCAGCCATTGCGGACTCTTTCATGACATTTCCAAGGTTTCCTGTCAGGACGAGTTGATTCTTGCCTTCGTAGTATGTCGCTTCTACATCAAGTGTGTCGCCTCCAGCCATTGTGAATGCGAGACCAGTGACAACCCCAACCATATCTTCTTTCTGAATCTTATTGTTATGAAAAATGGGTTTTCCAAGATAATTGTGTAAGTTTTCAGGGGTGATTTCAACTTTTTCAAGTTTGTTCACCAAAATCTCCTTGATGGCTTTTCTGACGATGGATCCAAACATGCGTTCCAGTTGTCTCACGCCGGCTTCTCTCGTATACTCTTTAATCATCATCCGAATGGCATCATCTGTTACAACCAATCTGTCTTCTTCAAGGCCATGGCTCTTGACTTGTTTCGAAATCAGGAATTTCTTCGCAATGTGGAATTTTTCAATTTCAGTATATGAACTGAGTTCGATGATTTCCATTCTATCACGAAGCGGTGCTGCAACGTTCTCTAGGTAGTTTGCAGTTGCGATGAAGATGACTTTGGACAAATCGTAGTCTTCTTCCACATAGTGGTCGCTGAAGAATTGGTTTTGTTCAGGGTCCAAAACTTCCAGCAATGATGCGGATGGATCATTACGATCATTCATGACAAGTTTGTCTATTTCATCAATCAAGAACACTGGATTCGAAACTTTTGCCTTAATCATTCCATTAATGATTCTACCTGGGAGTGCACCAACATAGGTTCTGCGGTGACCTCTAATTTCTGCTTCATCATGGACACCACCTAAACTCGTTTTCACGAATTCTCGGTTTAGGGCGTTTGCGATTGATCTCGCTAGAGATGTTTTTCCTACCCCTGGAGGACCAGATAAACAAAGAATCGTTTGAGGATTCTTTCCTGTAAGCATTTTGACCGACAAGTACTCGATGATTCTCTCTTTGACCTTTTCAAGTCCATAGTGACTGTCTTCGAGTTTTTGAATTGCGACGTTGATGTCTTTTTCATCTTCGGTCTGTTTTTGCCAAGGAATAGAAATCAGGGTTTCAAGATAAGTCCTGACAACGTTCGATTCGCTCGAGTTCGCTGAGAGGTACTCATATCTTTTGAGTTCTTTCATTGCTTTGACTCTGATGTGATCGGGCATGTCTGACTCTTCAATCTGTTGAAGCAATTTCGACGCGTCGTCTTGTTTGGAGTCTCCAAGTTCTTCTTGGATAGCTCTCATTTTTTCACGCAAATAATATTCTTTTTGGTTTTGGTCTGCAGATTTGCGGACGGATTCATTGATTTTAGACTCAATGGACTGAAGATTTTTCTCTTTTTGGATATCTTCTAAAATCATTTGAAGACGGGTATTGATTGAGATGGTTCTCAAGTATTTGATTCGTTCAATCTCGGAAATTCTCATGTCGGAGGCAATGAGGTCACACAGTTTGTCACTGGTGATGCCTTGTTGCATCGCGTCAAGAATTTTCTTTGAGTCGCGGAACAAAAACGATGCGTTTTCTATCGCTTCTTTAGAGACCATTTTGAGCAGAACTTGTTCCTCTTCTAGGTTTTCAGGAAGAAGGACCATCGATGTGAAATCGATGAGGTAGTAAGGCTCTTTTGTAATCAGGTCATTGAGGTGAACGCGCATCAGTGGCTCAAATTTTATTTTGTAATTGCCGTTGGGCAATTTGATTTTAACTGAAATCCGAGCTAAAAGACCGACTTCGACTAAATCTTCGAATTCGGGATCTTGGATGTCTGGATTCTCCTGAAAAACAAGTAGGACGTGTCCGTCGCGATGATTTTCAGCTTCATAAATAGCGTTTTTGGAGAAGTCTCTTCCAACTTCGACTCTGACATCGGATCCTGGAAGGAATATGACTCCCCTGACGGGAACGACTGGCAGAGAATCGGAGAACACTCTATTAATATCGTACATAATCTTCACCTCTTTATCTTTGTAATGCAAGTTTGTTTGATACATCATTATGATATTATATTTTATCACATGTGCTCTTAAACTACAAAGCAATTGAATGTTTATAACAAAAGAAAAAAACCCCGATGATCGGTTGAAAAACGAATTTCAAATCAAGATCAGGGTTTTTGTGTTTTAAAGAATAACGGCTTTTTCAACCAGCAAGTCGATGGCTTTCTTGTAGATGATTTCATCTTTGATTGCGTTCACTGGAATTGCGGCTTTGGCTTGTTCCAAAGACACGTTCTGTGATTTGTATTGTTCCACAACTTCAAGATATTTCGCTTCTACTTCTTCATCAGTCACTTCGATGGCTTCTTTTTTTCCGATGGCTTCAACAACTAATTGTTGGCGAAGGTTTCTTTCGGCTTCCGTTTTCAACTCTTCATTGTAAACTTCTTTGGTTTTTCCCATGTATTGAAGGTAGGAATCAAAATCAAGTCCGTATTGTTTGATTTGACGTTCAGCATTTTCATGCATGCGTGCAGTTTCGTCTTGAACCATTTCTTCCGGTAAATCGAAAGAAGCGTTTTCTGTTGCTTTTTCAATGACGGTCTTCAATACGTGATTTTTATTTTGAGTTTCCTTTTGAGTTTCCAAGTCTGCTTTAATGTGAGCCTTGTATTCTTCTATCGTTCCAACGTTTTCAACATTCAAGTCTTTGACGAACTCTTCTGTCAAAACCGGAACTTCTCTGACTTTGATTTCATGTAATTTAACTGCAAATACCGCTTCTTTTCCAGCTAAAGTTTTTTCTTGGTAATCTTCTGGGAAAGTAACGACAACGTCTTTTGATTCTTCTGCTTTCAGACCAATCATTTGAACTTCAAATCCTGGGATGAATTGGTTTGATCCAATCACAAGTTCATAGTTTTCTGCAGTGCCACCGTCAAATAAGACACCGTCAACTGTGCCTGAAAAATCGAATACCGCTGTATCTCCATCTGCAAGAGCGCCTTCTTCTTTTAAAACCATTTCAGCGTTCTTGTCGAGTTCTTTTTGAATTTCAGCATCGACTTCTAAGTCGGAAACTTCATTGCCTAAAACGACAACTTCAATTCCTAAGTAATCGCCTAACGTAATTTCTGGTTTGACAGCAACGGTAACAGAGTAAGAAAATTCTTCTCCTCTTTTTACTTTTTGAACGTCCAAGTCAATTTTCGGTTGAGCGACAACTTCAATGTTGTGGTTGGTTACTGCTTCATAATATGTATCTTGCAATGCATGATTGATTGCTTCTTCATATAATGATTCAACGCCGTATTTTGCTTCATAGACGTTTCTTGGTGCTTTGCCTTTGCGGAAACCTTTGATTTCCACTGTTTTGTTTACTTCTTCAAAAGCGTGGTCAAGTGCATGTTCGAAAAGATCAACAGAAACTGTTACATCAAAACGAACTCTTGAGCCACTGATTTTATCAATAATCATTTTTTTCCTCCATGTTCAATAATCACTTTCATTATTATAGCAAACGAACTTCAATAATGCAAACTTTTTGCGTGTTTAAAAGACTTTTTCAAAGATGGTTTTAAGCCGACTTGGAAGTTTCTTCATAGATTCTGCAAGCATACTCGGTAAAAGAACAATTGCCTCTGCAAAAGCCATCTTTCGGATGTCGCTTTTTGAAGTTCCTTTTAAATTCATAAATAGGTAATTACGGCAAATAATTCCAACTCTTAAAGAAAGAAGTGCATTTCCGACGCCCTGCGCAAGAGAACCTGTAATCAATTTCAAGAAAGGAACCTCAGATAGTACATTGATACTCTTAGATGGAAACAGTTCATTGAAATCGATGTTTTCAAGGCTTTCTGCGATAACGGCAGAGGTCATGACGTTAAAAGACAGTCTTCCAAGTGCAGGATAACTAGGTCTAAATCCGCATTTCAATACTAATTCTTTGATGAGTTTCAAGTTGATGGTAAAGACTGCAAGAGCATCGAGTCTTCCATTTTGAGAGATTGCGGTTGATAAAAATACGGTTTCCGCATGTTTGACGATGATTTTGTTGATCTCTTTTTTGATGGTTTTATCAAAAACGATTGATAATGTCTGTTTGAGTTCCATTGGAGATTCAAGAGAGTCATTGATGGAAGCTTTTTCGTCTTCTGACAAATAGGATTCTGTCATGATGTTTTTAGCAACTTTTTTATACATTAAGTAATTCTTCTTGGCGTTGGTTTCCTCGTCGAACAAGAGATCCATCGAAAATGTCGGTGAAAAAGTGACCTGTAGAATGGGTCTAACAATCAAGAGGATAAAGAGGATTGCAGCGACGACATAGAAGGCATAACTGACATAAGGATGAATGAGAGCGAGCCTTTCACCCAGCTGCAGAACACTAGAGAGAATCATTAATATTGCGAAGATCAGTGAACCGATACCTAACGTGATCCAAAATCCTTTTCCTAATTTTTTCATATAATTTTCCTTTCATTGAAATAGTTTCTTGAAACCATTTCATCTTCTTTCATTTTTTCAATCAAATCTTCTACTGTATTGAATTTGATTTCTTCACGAATGAAGTGAAGAAAGGATAATTCAATGGTATGACCATAGAGGTGGCCATCAAAATCCATGACATATACTTCAATGCTCTCGGTAATGTCTCCGAAGGTGGGATTCTTTCCAACGTTCGCAATTCCTTTGTAGCGACGTTTTCCGATTTTGACAGTTGAGATATAGACTCCTTGTTTGGGTGTGAGATAGCCTGTGTTTTTAATGTTTGCGGTAGGAAATCCCATTGCCTTTCCTCTGTTCTTTCCAGGAATGACTTTTCCTTTAATGGTGTAGGGTTTTCCCATTAAGGCAGCTACTTCTTCCATGTTTCCGCCTTTGGTACATTGTCTGATTCTTGTGGTTCCTATTTTTTCATCTTCAAAATCCATCTCATCGATGACGATGGTCTCGAAGTCTGTTTGTTGTTTTAATAGCGTTGCATTTCCAATTCCTTTGTTTCCAAAGGTAAAGTCGAACCCGACAATCACAAGGGCTTGATTTTTCAGAAAGTGATCGATGAATTGGGAGGGTTCCATTTGGACTAGTCCTTCTGATACATCGAGGACGTAGAAAAAATCAAATCCTAGTTTTCTGGCTGCTGAAATCTTGTCTTTTAAAGAAGTGATAAACGAAAAGGGCTCTTTCTTCAAAAAAGAAAGAATGTGGTCGGAAAACGTCAGCATCGCGGTTTTCAAGCCGCGTTTTTTTCCTTCTTCAATGGTTTTGTTCATCAGTGTTTGATGTGCAATGTGAAGTCCATCAAAGAATCCTAGACAGATTGCGAGTTCGGATTGCTTTGCGATTCCACTCGCTTTGTAATGAATGGTTTTCAATTGAGCATCACCGACATTCTCATCACATCTTTATTTTCGTCATAAGTATAAATGGCAATCGGAATCAATAATTCGTTATATAAAATGGTATCACTTTTAGAGGTAAATAAATCGGTTGATAGAAATCTTCCGAATTCTACCGACTTAGCAGTTTCATCACTGACTACCAGTTTATCCAAGTTTAAATGATCAATGGGGTCTTGAAAGGTATAATCTAGTGTATGGAGACATTCTAAGCAATAGGCATCCGAAATATTGAATTCTCCTACGCTCGTTCTTCTTAAGTTTGAAAGACACCCTAAAGTGCCGAGAGCCATTCCCAAGTCTCGTGCAAATGCACGAATATAAGTTCCTTTGGATACATGAAGAATGACCGAAAAACGAATGAGGTCTTCTTCGATTCTAAAGTCCGTTGGACTGGAACAGTTATATATTTCAATGTCTCTTGGGTCAATTTCGGGGATTTCTTTGTTTTTCCGTGCGAGGTCTACAAGTTTTTTTCCGTCTTTTTTGATGGCGGAATAAATCGGCGGAATTTGTTTTTGTTTTCCAATGAAGGTCTTTAAGACCTCTGTAATTTTATCAACAGTGATTCCTTCGACGCTTTTTCTTGAAGTGATGACTCCCGTGATATCAAGAGAATCGGTTTCAATCCCAAGCGTAATTTCTGCCTCATAAGTCTTGTCGTGCTCAACAAAATATTTCGACAGTTTCGTCGATTTGTCAATGAGCATGACCATCAGTCCTGTTGCAAATGGATCAAGGGTTCCCGTATGGCCAATTCTTCGGATTTTTAAATGCCTTCTCAGGTCGTTGACAACGTCATGGCTGGTAAGGCCTTTGGCTTTGTCGATCAGTAAAATCTGATACATTTGGGTCCTCCTTTCCATTCACTCATTCCTATTATAATACAGAATCCAAAAATTCCTTGAATTCTTCAACATTCATTGATTCACTTTTACGTGCAACTTCGATTCCGTCCTTCAAAACGATGACGGAAGGTATTCCTTTGACATTAAATAAATCTGTCAGGCTTTTTTCATGTTCGGTATCAATTTTGATGAAAACTGCGTCATATTGAGGCTCAAGAGCCGCAAATGATTTAGAGACTTGTCTACAGGTTCCGCACCATCTGGCGAAAAATTCCAGAACATATGTGCCTTTGGAAAAATCTGTATTGGGGTCTGTAATTATCTTTTCCACTCTTTTCCTCCTTTGGTTATTTAAAATAAATGACTGTGACTCCGGACCCGCCTTCATTCATTCCACCGGGCCTAAAACTTTTGACAGTATGGTTTGTTTTCAAGTAACTTTGAACGCCTTTACGAAGTGCTCCTGTCCCATATCCGTGGATAATGTAAGCAAATTCCAAGTGATTCATCAAGCACATGTCGATGTATTTATCGACCTCTTCCATCGCTTCTTCGAAACGCATTCCTCTCAAGTCGAGTTCAGCTTTGACTTGGGAGACGGTTGAAACTTTCACACTGCTCTTGAGTTCCGTCTGCTCTTCTCTTGAGACAAACTCCAAATCACTTTCTTTAAAGACCGCTGAGAGTGTTCCCATTTGAACAAGATATTCACCTGTTGAACGTTCTTTGATGATAACACCGTTCCGTTGATAAGGGACAACATTGACGGTGTCTCCAATTTGTATTTCTTTTAAATTGGTTTTTTGAAACTGAGACTCTTTCAATCCTAAGTTTTTGACTTGATGTTTCAATGTTGCTAGTTCATGTTCTTTAAACGACGCGGACTTTTTGAGTTCATTCAGTTCGTCAATCAACTTTTCAGCTTCTTTTTTCGCTTTTTCGACTTCTTGTTTCTTTTCTATTTGTGTCGATTCAATCAGTTTGTTGATTTTTTGTTTTCCAGAAATCATTTGATGTTCTAATTCTGATTTCATTTGTTCCAATTGTTGGTTTTTCTTATCGACTTCGTCAATTTCATCTTGTAGAAGCAAGGATTGCTTTTCTAGTTTTTTCATTAGAATCACGGTGTCGTTGTCAAAAGACATCGAAACCGTTCGAGCGTGATCGATGATTTCATTCATCAAGCCTAGACGTTGTGCAATATCGAGCGCATTGGAAGTTCCGGGCACTCCAATTTTCAAACGGTAGGTTGGTCTTAGAGATTCGATGTCGAATTCAACTGATGCATTGACGGTGTCTTCTAAATCGTAAGCATAGACTTTAAGTTCAGGATAATGGGTCGTAACCATCGAATATACTTTTTGAGTACGAATGTAGTCTAGAATACTGATGGCAAGACTTGCTCCCTCTTTGGGGTCTGTTCCGCTTCCGAGTTCATCGAGTAAAATTAAAGAATTCGGTTCTAAATGGCGTAAAATATAGATAATCTTTGTGATATGTGATGAAAAAGTCGATAGTGATTGTTCAATCGATTGTTCATCGCCAATATCGGCATAGATGTTTTTAAAGATGATGGTTTTTGATAACGGAGCGACTGGTATTAACAATCCCGACTGAACCATGATTGAGAGTAACCCAAGCGTTTTTAAGGCAACGGTTTTTCCTCCAGTGTTTGGTCCGGTAATGACAATGGTACGATACTGAAAAAAGGATATCGTATTTGCAACGACGGTTTCTCTTGAAATCAGAGGATGCCTCGATTGCCTTAATTCGATCTCATGTTCTGTGATTTGAGGCGCATGATGGTCATTTTTCAAAGCAAATTTCGCTTTTGCGAATATAATATCAAGTTCTGTAAAGATTCTTAAATTGTTTTGTAGTTCCTTCGCTACTTCGCTAACGAAGAAAGAAAGCTTTTGAAGAATCTTCTCGATTTCATGTAGTTCTTCCACTTGCAAAGTAGAAAGAAGATTGTTGATTTCGATACAACTCATCGGTTCGATGAATACGGTCTCCTTGGACGAAGACTGGTCGTGGATGATTCCTTTGAAAGAATTCTTATATTCAGCTCTTACAGGAAGTACTAAGCGGTTGTTTCTGATCGTGATGATGGAGTCGGTCAGTTTGTTTTGTTCGCTCCTGAGTAAAGAAGCCATTCGTTCTTCAACTCTTTTTTCGGAGACATGAATTTTCTTTCTGATTTGAGATAATTCAGGGGAAGCCTCATCTACAACAGCCCCTTTCTCATCAATGCATTCTTCGATGGCACGTTTGAGTTTTGGGTGGTTTGTAATATCATCATAGTAATGACTTAAGGTCTCTGATGGAATTTCTAGTTGTCTGATTTTTTTGATGTAGGCAACGCTTCTCGATGAAGCGTCGACTAAAGAAACGATTCTTAAAAGTTCTTCGACAGAAAGCGTGGATCCGATGGTGCTTCTGATTAAAGCTTCCTTGACATTCAAAACTCCAGAGAGTGGCGTTTCGTCATATCGTTCAATCATCGTTACGGCTTCTTCGACTTCTTTTAACATCCATTCAATCTCTTCTTTGTTGCTTCCGGGACGAATGGATGGAATCGCTTGTTTTGCCAAGTCAGTGACGGCGTCTTTTTTTAGTAGTTCCAATATCTTGTCAAATTCCAACAAGGTAATGTCTGTATTCATGAACTCACCTTCAATCTCTTCTATTTTAACATAATATGTGATAAAATATACCAAGGAGTTGAGACTATGACCTATGTTTTTTCAATTCAAAAAGAGCAACTTGAACAATTTCTAGATTTTTATCAGGATTCTCTAAAAGAACCGAAGGCGCCGCATGTACTCGCGTTCATTTCGGCACCGGATTTGACGATTACCGTCTTTTCCTCGCTCAAAGTCAGTCTTCAAGGCAAGAATGCCTATGAAGATTATTTGATGTGGTCTGCAATCTTTGATTTCGACCCAGTTGAAAAGGAAGTGACTGTGAACTATGAACCTGAAAGAAAATTGATGTTTCTAAATGAGTCTACGATTGGCTCTGACGAAGTTGGAACCGGTGATTTTTATGGTCCCGTTGTCGTATCTGCAGCTTATGTCGAAAGTACCCAAATCGAAGAAATTCGTTCTCTAGGGGTTGCCGATTCGAAAAAGCTCTCAGATGAAGTCATTCAAAAAATCGCACTTCAGTTGGAAAAGATTATTAAATATCATACTTTGGTCCTTCCAAATCCAAAATACAATGAATTGGTGGAACAAGGATTCAATCTAAATAAGATTAAAGCCTATCTTCACAATCATGCGATTTTGAAGTTGAAACAAAGCTTATCCAGTAAAGTCGATCGCGTCATCATTGACGAGTTTTGCTCCAAGAAACTATACTTCGAGTATTTAAGTGAAAGAGATTATTATTCGGATATTACCTTCTTACAAAAAGCCGAAGATCAGTCCATCAGCGTTGCATGTGCTTCGATTCTGGCAAGAAACAGGTTTTTGCAGGAGATGGACAAACTTTCAGAAAATCTTGGCATTCTGCTGCCAAAAGGAGCGTCAGCTGCTGTCGATATGATTGGAAAGCGGATTGCATTAGAAAAAGGATTCACGATTTTCAATGAAATTGCCAAAGTTCATTTCAAGAATTATGAGAAGATTAAAGAATTGATGAAGTAGAAACAGCCACGGTTAGCCGTGGCTAACTTTTTAGAGCAAATCATTATTTTTAGCGTATCATAAAGCGTATAATATAGGTGTAACAACAAACTTATTTATAGGAGGAATTCTTTATGAAATTCGCTTTTGAACCTTTAGGATATCCATACGATTCATTGGAACCACACATCGACAAAGAAACGATGATGATTCATCACACAAAACATCATCAAGGTTATGTCAACAATTTGAACGCAGCACTAGAGAAACACCCCGAGATTCAATATGACTCTTTACCCTCTCTAATGCTAGACAATATCAAACTCCCTTTTGATATCAGGACGGCGGTTATTAACAATGGTGGAGGCGTCTTCAACCACAACTTCTTCTTCTCGACTTTGAAACTCAACGAAAATGGTCGTCCCAGCGGAAAATTGCTTGAAGACATCAATTCCACTTTCGGAAGCTTTGAACAATTCAAGGATGCATTCGCAAATGCAGCCAAGACGAGATTCGGATCAGGTTGGGCATGGTTGATTCAAAATCACCAAGGTGGTCTCGAGGTCGTATCGACACCGAACCAGGATCCCGTCCTACCGTTAGGCACTCCACTTCTTGGACTTGATGTTTGGGAACATGCTTATTATTTGAAGTACCAAAATAGACGACCAGAATACATTGACAACTTTTTTCATGTCATTGACTGGGATAAAGTCGCATCGCGCTATCAAGCTTGATAGAAATTACTTGAAGTCTTAAATCATTAGATGTTAGTGAACACATTTGAGTGTTCATTAGCATCTTTTTTTATAATATGCTTTCTTTTGTAAAAAAAAACCGGTATGATCTACCGATTTCTCAATTCTTCTATTTTTTTTGTGAAATAATCTGGAAGAGCAGAATCAAATTCCATCCATTCATTTGTTCTAGGATGTGTAAATCCAAGCAATTTCGCATGGAGATACTGACCTGTTGAAGCGGTGTGTCTTGACTTCCCATAAACGGGGTCTCCCAATAAAGGAAAGTTGATATAAGCCATATGTACTCTGATTTGATGTGTTCTTCCCGTTTCGAGACGGCATGATATCAAGGTTTCTTTTTCAAAACGTTCCAAGACTTCAAAATGCGTTTTCGCTTCTTTTCCGTCTTCAACGACCGTCATTTTTTTTCGGTCTGTCTTGCTTCTTCCGATGGGGGCATTAATCGAACCCATTTGATTCAGAATCACACCGTCGACAATCGCGACATATTCTCGTTTTGTGGTCTTTTCTTTGAGTTCTGAAGAAAGTGCACGATGTGTAAAATCATTTTTAGCGACCATCAAAAGACCAGAAGTATCCTTATCAATTCGATGAACGATTCCGGGTCTTTGGATTTCACTTCCAGAAGATAGATGATCAATATGGTATAAAAGTGCATTCACAAGTGTGCCTGTATAATGTCCAGGGGCGGGATGCACCACCATTCCAGTGGGTTTATTTACTACCAAAAGGTCATCGTCTTCATAGACAATGTCCAATGGGATGTTTTCAGGAAGGGCGTCTTGCATCGTAATCGGAAGTTCTTCGATTTGAATGATGTCTCCGACCTTGACTTGGTAATTTGGTTTCACGCCATGACCATTGCAGATGATGTATTCTTCTGCAATCATCTTTTGAACCATTGTTCTTGAATATTCGTCAAACCCTGAAGCGACAAATTTGTCGATTCGTGTCAGTTCGTCAAAATTCGTGACGCTCCATTCATATTGAAATTCATTCGGTCGCATTTTGTTTCACCCTCTTTGGTTCTAAAAAGAATTGATCGAAAATAAATAGCACGATTCCAACGTTTAGACACATATCTGCAAAATTGAAGACATAGACCCAAATTCCTCTGAAATCGATGAAATCGACCACACTGTGGTCAAATTGAAACAGTCGATCAAGTCCATTACCGAGTGCGCCTGCAATCAGCATTGACAAACTGAGCGTGTACCAAAATCGTTTTTTGTCTGTAAAATCGTTTTTTACGAGCATATATCCAAAGATTCCAGTCGCTAGTATTGCAAAACCGACTCCGATTAGATAGCTAAAGCCTAAATCTCCGCCAAGTCCAAATACGGCTCCGGAATTTCGGACATAGGTGAAATGGAAGAAATTTTGAATGACTGGGAAGGTATCCCCAACATAGTCGAAAGATTGAACGACGATAAATTTAGTCAATTGGTCGACCGCTAATAACAGAATCGTTATCAAGATCCATTTTTTCATATAAGTAGCTCCTTTATACCATTAAGATTGGGATCCACCATAGGAGAAAACAAAGACCTATAATAACAATGATGGAATTGATTAGTATTTGATTGAAAAACAATACTTTTCCGACGGACGGGTCTTTTGCAAGTTCTGCGTTTTTTAAGGATAGAGCTTTCTTTTCAAGATGGCTCGCAACCGCTGAAAAGGCAAGTGCGACAAATATTCCAAGGACGGTTAAAGTATAAACCATATAGATATATACCACCATCATCTCAGTTAAAATAATAACGACAGGCAAAAAGATCATGGTCGCAAACAAGAGACCCCCACATAGCGCGGAAAGTCTTTCTTTCAAAGTAAACAAAGAACGAAACGTTTTGAGGTATTCCAAGTATTTTTTCATCTTAGTCCCCCAATCCGTTCAAATAGGTAATGGCTTCGTCAAAACTCGCGACTGGAATTAACCATCCCGTTGGATCGATTCCAAGTTCTTCGCAACTTCTCAAAGCTTCTACATAATTGTCGTAGTAATAGTTTTCATCAAGATATGGAATAAAGAATACATCCACATGGTTGAGGTATGCAGTTGCGATTTTTTGTTTCACACCACCGATATACCCAACGGTTCCGTCATAGTTGATGGTTCCAGTACCGGCAATCTTGAGTCCATGTGTAATGTCTTCATCACAAAGCATGTTGTAAATTGAGAGCGTCTGAAGTAAGCCACCTGAAGGACCTCCAATGTTGGAATCACCTTCATGATAGATTGGAGAAGTAAGTGCTGAATCAACAACGTAGTACGTTTTTAAAGTGATTCCGAAGAGTCCTGTATCTGGGCTTTTCGTCAAATCGACGTTGTATTCTTCTCCATCTGATTTTTGGAACGTGAATGTATAGGTGTCCGTAAGCGTGGTGTTACTAGCGATAGCATCCGTCGTCATTACATAGGTTGAATTATCCCCCATCATTCCGATGAATACGTCACCAAAATCAATTTCGTCGTAATGAGATAGATAAGTTGCTTTTCCATAGACCATAATCGATTGATTGTATTCGATATGAATGTCCGTATTGTCAAGAGACGCCTTATTATAGGCGACAATGATTGCGGCGTCAACCGAAGTGGCTTTGTCAAGATAACTAATTTGGTTTATTTCATTGTTTGTATAGTCGAGATTGGATCCGGCTAAGACTCCAATCGAGGAGTACTTGCTTAGGGTTCCGAAGATGAATTCAAGATAGGTCGGTCGATTGATTGACATAATATAGGTTGAAGAAATGGTCCCTTCAGTGACTTTATCTTGATTGTAGTCAACCGTGATTAAATCTTCGACTTCTGTCAACCCTCCTGGAGTATTCACATAGAAAGCAATCGGCATGAATGCCAGAAACATAAAGGCGAAATAAGGAAGGATTAATACGACAATCCGTTTCCAGTAATGTTCAATCAGTTCATTCATCTTTGGTCACCTTGAGGCGGTATCCCTCGAGTTTACGTGTTTTGATTTTAGCTGCATTAAAGAGTTTCTTTGCAGCTTGATCGATTTCAGTTCCTGCGTATTTGTCAGAGAGATAAATGACCTCTTTGATTCCGGACTGAATGATCAATTTTGCACATTCATTACATGGAAACAAAGTCACATACATTTTCGCTCCTTCTAAATCTACGGTCGAATTTAAGATTGCGTTGGGTTCTGCATGAACGACATAAGCATATTTCGTGTGCAAAAAATCTCCTTCTCTTTCCCAAGGAAATTCATCGTCTTCACAACCGATTGGAAATCCGTTGTATCCGATACCGACGATTCTGTTTTTTAAATTGACGATGCACGCTCCAACTTGTGAAGAATCATCTTTGCTTCTCATGCTGGATAGATCAGCGACGCCCATGAAGTATTCGTCCCAGGACAAGTAATTATTCCGTTTCATATGGAAAATTCTCCTTGAAATATTCTTTTGCAATACAAGCCGCTACTCTAGCATTATTGTACACGAGTTCCATGTTGGCTTTCAAAGACGCGCCTTCTGTGATTTCTGTAATTCTTTTCAAAAGGTAGGGCGTGATTTCTTTTCCAATAATCGAAAGTGCATCGCATTCCACAAGTGCTTGCTCGATGGCGGAGTCAATTGCGAACTTATCGTAACTAAATTCTTTTGGTATCGGGTTCGCAACCAAGACGCCACCTTGAAGAGGGAGTCCCCATTTTGCTTTTAGGAAAGACGCCACTTCTTCAAATGTATTTAAGCTGATTGGAACGTCGAAATCAGATTCTCTCGTATAAAATGCAGGCATTTCAGTGACGCCATATCCAATCACGGGAACACCTAAAGTTTCAAGGTACTCCAGTGTTTTTCCAATGTCGAGAATCGATTTGACACCAGCCGAAACGACACAGACACTCGTGTTTCCGAGTTCTTCAAGATCTGCAGATACATCCATCGTCGTTTCTCCGTGACGGTGTACGCCTCCGATTCCGCCAGTCGCGAAGAATCGTATTCCAGCAAGATTCGAGACTATCATCGTTGCGGCAACCGTAAGGGCGCCGTTTTTCTTTTGGCTTAAGGCCAAAGGAAGGTCTCTTCTCGAAACTTTCATAACGGAAGCACCAGGTAAAGCGATCATTTCGATTTCTTCTCTTGAAAGGCCAACTTTAATTACTCCATCGATGATTGCGATGGTTGCCGGAACGGCTCCGTTTTCACGAATGATTTCTTCGCATCGAAGTGCTGTTTCGACATTTTTGGGATAGGGCATTCCATGTGAAATAATCGTTGATTCTAAAGCAACGACGGGTTTGTTTTCTTCGATGGCTCTTCTGACTTCTAGTGAGATCATTAACATATTATTCACCTGATTTCAATTCTTCAATTTTCGCAAGGGACATGTTCACATGACAATATCCCGAAGGGTTTTTCTCTAGATAGTTTTGATGATAGGTTTCAGCGTCATAAAATGGAGTTGCGGGTTTACAAAAAGTAGTAAGCGGCTTTTTATAATTTGACTTAACACTATCAATATACGCCATAATGGCTTGCTCGTCTTCTTGAGAATAGGTGAAAAATCCGTTGCGATATTGTACGCCAAAATCATGTCCTTGACGGTTTCTTTGAGTCGGATCAGCGATTCTGAAAAAGTGTTCACAAATCTTCTGAATCGAGATGACTTGTTCATCAAATTCGATTTCAACGGCTTCAACGTGGCCAGAATTATCGCAAACTTCAGCGTATGTTGGCCGTTCGGTAGGACCGTCAGTATAGCCTACTCGAGTCTTCAAAACGCCCTTTAACCGCTTATAATAATGTTCAACGCCCCAGAAACATCCTGCGGCGACAATGATTTTTTTCATAATGAACCCTCACCTTTTCTGTAATGATTAAATACGTGTGCTGACATCATTAGTCCAGCAACACTAGGAACAAAAGAAGTCGATCCCAGTTTAACATCGTCTTGTGATGTTTTTGAGGGAATTTCAGTTGAAAAGATGACTTCCCTTTTCAGTAAAAGAGACGCTTGTCTATAAAGATATCTGTATTTTCTAGCCAGTGGACAAACACTTGTTTTGTCGAGAGGAGCAATCTTGATTTTATCAGGTTCGAACTTGTTCGCAAACCCCATTGAGGAAATCATATTGATTCCTCGCAGCTCTACTTCTTTTGCAATTTCAATCTTTGCCGGCAAGTCATCAATCGCCTCAATCACATAATCAACCTTTTCTTTAAAGAAGCGTTGAATATTTTCTGCAGTCACTTTTTCTGTATGAGTAGTAACAGAACACAAGGGATTAATCTTGAAAATCCGTTCTTTCATGACTTCAGTTTTGAATCTGCCCAAGGTATCATCGTTCGCAATAATTTGTCTGTTGATGTTTGTCTCATCAACGACATCATAATCGACGAGGATGATTCTTTGAAAGCCGCTTCTGGCGATGCCTTCAGCCGCAAAAGAGCCAACCCCACCGAGTCCTAAAATCAGAATCGTATGATTGGTGATTTCTTTAAAATCATTCGTGATGGCCTTCAAACGGTCAAATCTCATGGATGTCCTCGCTAACAAATAAGGCTGCATCGGCAGCCATTATTTTTTCTTCATATAATCGAACTTAAAAAATTTACGGCCAAGAAAGATGAGTGCGAACAATAGCACCGCAAAAATGACAACGAGAATGTTCGCAATATAATCGCGATTTCCACCCATGTAGTCATAGAATACGACTACACCCAATATTCCAAAAATCGATATCAATCCTAAGAAAAAGAATTCATTTCTGTAATTCGCTTTCACGACGCGTTTCAAATGATCTTTTCTGACGAGCAAAATCACAGTTCCAATCAATGTGAAGATGAAATTAGTAATAACGCTCCAGAGAATAAACAGATTGATGTCGAGCAAGGAATCAATATCAAAAATATAAGTAAATACAAGGATCAGTGGGAGAAACATTATCATCATTCCGTAGAACAAAATGGTGTTAATTTCATATTGAGAATAGATTGGGGATAACTTTTTGCCTTTCATCAAGTCTTCCCTCCCGGGGAAGGCTCAATCGCTTTTGGTCTTGGTCTGTTCTCTTTATAGAACTGATAGAAGACTCTGATGCTTGCGGCCATCGGAGAAGCAAAGATGACGCCGAGCGTACCGAACAAGCTTCCAAAGAATAAAATCGAGACGATGATGACAATCGGATGCATTTCCAATTGTTGAGACATGATGAGCGGTTGGAATATATTTCCTTCGATGAACTGCAACACCATGTTAATGGCAAGAACAAAGAGGGGATTGATGGTTCCTGATATGAACGCATAGACGAGAGGCGGAATGGCGGCGAGAATACTTCCGAAGTATGGAATAATATTCGTGACTCCGACAATCAGTCCAAAGACTAAGTAGTACTGCATACCAATCAGTTTATACACGATGACGGCGACGACGCCGATAGCGACCATCAAGAAAAGTTGTCCTCTTAAATAAGCCCCAACGGTTCGGTTGAGTCTGTTTCCAAGGTCAGCAACTTTCTTTTCATGTTTTTGCGGAACGATGGAACGTAGTCTGTCTCCAATCAACTCATAGTCAAGTAGATAGTAGATTAATAACATCGGGACAATCGCGATACTCGTGAAGATTGGGACCGCGACGCTTGTCATATATGAAATAGCGGAAGGAACAAGTGTGTTCAAGAAATTCCCAATTAAATCGGTTTCGGTGACGTAATTGTAGATTTGATCATATAAATCGCGTCCCAAAATGAATTCATCACGCAAATCAGTAGTGAAATAATCAATGATTTTTTGAAAATCGTTGTTGAAGAAATTCGTGATTTCAGAAACGACGAATGGTGTCAAAAAATAAAAGATTGCGAAAACGATAGATATCGATATAAGCAAAACGACAGAGAGGGATAGCCAACGAGGTCCAATCCCTTTTCGCTCAAGAATCTTGATAAGCGGAAAGACGATTAAGGCTATTAAATAAGCAATGGCGACTGGAACGATGACACTCTTGATTGCAGAAACAATCCAGGTCCAAAGCGAAGAAAATTGAGTCGCCATGAAAAGGACGGCAAGACCAAGGAGCGCGATCGCCAAAAATTTAATAATTCGATTGAGTTTCGCATCCGTAATCGGAGGTCTCTTCAAAAAAATCACTTCCTATCTATAGAACATTATAGCATATTGTCATTCAATTGAAACAGGTGCCTCTAGATTTATTCACAATCTTCCGCGCAATCCGAGCAGGAACCCGAACAGGAGGAAGCGTTTTGAATTTTATGTACAAGTGTAGGATACAAATCATCAAGAGATACGCTTTCCTGTTCACCTGAAAGAGCGTCTTTGATATTGATTGTTCTGTTCTTGGCTTCTTCTTCTCCAAAAATCAAATAGAATTTCGGATTTTGTCTTTCTGCTTGCTTGAACTGTGCTTTCAGATTTCTGTCGAAAAAGTCATAATCGATGACGAGTCCGCCATGTCTCAGGTTCATGATAATTTCGAGTCCATCTGCCTTCACAGAGTCTCCTAGCATGATGAAAAACGCATGAATGGATTCTTGAGGTCTTTTTCTATTGAGGCTTTCAAGCGCCAAAAGGAGTCTTTCCATTCCAAATGCGAATCCGACGGCACTGAACTCTGGTCCTTCAAGCGTTTTGAATAAGTGGTTATATCTTCCACCTCCACCAAGGGTTGCTTGAGCTCCAAGCGTATCCAAATCAGCTTCAAGTTCAAAAACAGTGTGTGTATAGTAATCCAGTCCGCGGACTAGGTTTTTATCAACAGTGTAATCAATATTCATTCCGTCAAGATAATCCAAAACTTGTTCAAAATGAGCTTTATCAATTTCTGACAAGTAATCAAGCGGTTTTGGAGCGTCCTTGATGGTTTGCGAATCCTTGTCTATTTTGCAATCAAGAACACGGTAAGGATTTTCTAAATATCTGCGTTTGCAGTCATCGCAAAGATGCTCGACGTTTTGATTGAGATAGTCGACGAGTTTGACTTTATAGGCTTCTTTAGAGTCTGTGTCTCCTAAAGAATTGATTTTAACAAAGACATTCGATAAATGGAGCGCCTTGAGAAGGGTAAAAGAATAAGCAATCATCTCTGCATCAACAAGTGGAGAATCCGATCCAAGTGCCTCCGCTCCAAATTGATGGAACTGTCTTTGTCTTCCTTTTTGAGGACGTTCATATCGGAACATCGGTCCATAATAATAGTATTTTAATGGCAGATTTGCATCTGCATACAATTTATTTTCAATGACGCTTCTGACGACAGATGCCGTTCCTTCAGGACGCAATGTCAAAGAACGGTCTCCTCTATCAAGAAAATCGTAAGTTTCTTTTTTTACAATATCTGTGGTGTCTCCGACGCCACGATGGAATAATTCACTTGCTTCAAAGATGGGTGTTCTAATTTCCTTGAAATGATATAATTTGGACACTTGATAAATTACATCTTCAAGTTCTTGCCATCTTTCGACTTCTCCGGGGAGAATGTCTTGTGTTCCTTTGATTTTTGAAATCATTTTTTTTAACAGATCTTGGATGGTTTCATCCTAGATCTACTCCTTTCAATAGCCAAAATATATAAAGTGTGCAATTCACTACTCATAAAGAAAAATCCCTGAGGAAATCAATAATTAATTCATTTCACAAGGCTTATTTAAGAAAAAATCGTCCTCTTTAAAAGGACGATATCCTACTGTAAGAGAGGTGGTTCACACAATCTTTTACTCGAAATATTTGTCGCTTACTTTTTCAACGACATAATCTACTAAATCTTGAACATCTTTCATTTTTGTAGCTGCTTCATCAGAAATCGAAACAAGGAATTCGCTTTCGATTTGATTAAATAGTTCAAGAGCGTCAAGTGAGTCGGCTCCGAAATCTTCAGCTAAACCGGCAGCCAATACAACTTTCTCTGGTTTTACGCCCAGTTCTTCAATGATGATTTCTTTGACTTTATCAAAGATTACTTGTGTTTTGTCCATTGTTCCCTCCAAGATTTGATTATTTCTACGAAAATAATTATAGTTTATTTATTGATGTAAGTCAAACAAAAGCAGGAAATTTTATACTCTTTCAAGCAAAATTGTAACAGGTCCGTCATTAATTAATGAAACTTGCATTTCGGCTTGAAAAATGCCAGTCTGAATCTGCTTATTCAAAAGCTTTTCCAGTTCATGATTGAATGCTTGATATAGAGTATTCGCCATGACGGGTTCCATTGACATTGTGAAGGACGGACGGTTGCCATCAGACGTGTCACCATAAAGTGTAAACTGAGAAACACTGAGGACGTCTCCTGCTATATCTAGTATAGATAAGTTCATCTTGCCAGACGAATCCGAAAAGACTCTTAATTTAGCAACTTTCTTTGCAAGATAAGTGACAGTATCCATCGTATCTTCGTGGTGAAACCCAATCAGTAAAAGGTATCCCTTTTTAATTTGAGATATCAATTTACCCTCGACGGAAACGCTCGCCTGTGTGACTCTTTGAACCACAACCTTCATCAGCAGACCCTCTCAATCGAATAGATTCCACGAAGTTTTTGAAGATTGGCGATAACATTGTCAAGTTCAAGTACATTTCCAATTTCAACTTTCAGACGGATGAGACCTTCTTTCACTTTGTTGGTTTGAGCACTCACCTGAGTAATCTTAGCTTTGGATGACGTGGCTGTATTGATGATTTCAGCCAGAATATTGTCTCTGTTCATAACGATTATTTTTAAGTTTGTTTCATATTTTTTTGTCACATTTTGGCCCCAAAATACGTCGAGAAGTCGTTCCTTTTCGAAACTTTCCACATTCTTGCAGACATCTCTGTGAACAACGATTCCTTGGTTTTTGGTTACGTATCCGATAATCTCGTCTCCGAGTACGGGGTTGCAGCAATTTGCTAGTTTGACACTCGGATTCGTCAGCCCTTCGACGATGATGTTGATATCAGAGTGTAATGTTCTTAATTTTTGCTGTTTCCGCTCGTCTGGAACCTTATTGATCTTGTCAATTAATTCTTCTTCTGACAAAGTTTCTTTTCCAGTCAAAAGGTTCAAGGCACCGATAGGGGAGACGATGTTTTTTCCAATTTCATAATAAAAATCTTCAACCGATTTGACCCCTTTGTTTTCAAAGAAGTCCTTGCATAATTTGTCGGTCAGGGTAATTTGAAGTCGTCTGGATAATACTTCCTTTTCGAATTCAGCTTGGCCTTTTTCAATCAAGAAATCACGTCTTTGCTTATTCAAAAAGTTTTTGATTTTACTTCTTGCATTTGACGTTTTGGCGATTTTAAGCCAGTTGTCATTCGGGCCGACGGCGTTTTGTGACGTTTTGATTTCTACGACGTCGCCAGTTTTTAAAGTATAGTCGAGCGGTTGAATTTTTCCATTGACAATCGCGCCGACGGTTTTTTCTCCAACTTTGGTATGAATTCTGAAAGCGAAGTCAAGTGGTGTCGCTCCGGCAGACAAGTCAATAATGTCTCCGTTTGGTGTAAACACATAAACATTCGCATTAAGAATGTCGTCTGTAAAGATGGAAAGAATTTCTTCTTCTGATTCGTTTTCTTCGGTAAACTTGATTAACTCCGAATACCATCTAAGTTTGGATGAAACGATGTCTTCGATGTTCTTTCTTGTCGTTTGACCGGTTTGAGTTTCTTTATATGCCCAATGAGCTGCAACACCTTTTTCAGCAATCTCATCCATTTCTTTGGTTCTAATTTGGATTTCGTAGATTTTTCCTTTGTTGACGACAGTTGTGTGAAGCGACTGATACATATTCGGCTTCGGCATTGCAATATAGTCTTTAAACCTACCCGGAACCGGAATGAATCTGGAATGAACGATACCAATAGCACGGTAACAGTCCGATATCGTGTCGACGATGACACGGAGAGCAAGCAAATCGTTGATTTCTTCAAAATCCAAATGTTTGATTTTCATTTTGCGGTAAACGGAATGAATGTTTTTAATTCGACCGTTGATTTCAAAATGAAGGGTTTCTTTCTTCAAAATCTCTTCTAGTTCTCTTTCCATCATTTGAACATCAGCTTCACGGTTTCCCCGTTTGT
>Ga0268280_1000339_pt1 | contig 42113 bp, 33 predicted proteins | sample saktaG_9_FD_190139 | JGI IMG/M metagenome (GOLD analysis project Ga0268280, IMG submission 190139) | Saline water microbial communities from Sakinaw Lake, British Columbia, Canada - sak_2011_5_24_40m | ecosystem: Environmental > Aquatic > Non-marine Saline and Alkaline > Saline ...
AGGGTGACCAGCAACGCATCGCCTCGCTCACCGGGCTTTTCGCCGGCGTTCCCGGCCGCGCCTCCGGCATGCTCAACGATGTGGAAGCCCCGAACACCGAGGTCACCCTGAGCGATGGCAAGAAAGTGACACTGAACCAGGCCGCCTACGTGCGCCTGCGCGCCTCCAAGAACGCCGCCGACCGCACCCTGGTCATGAAATCCTTCTGGGAAAACCAGAAAAAATTCCAGAATACGCTGGCCATTCTCCAGGACGGCGCCATCAAGCGGCATTTCTTCAACGCCCAGATCCGCAACTACCCCGATTGCCTTGCCGCCCGCCTGTTCGGCGAGGATATTGCGCCCGAGGTCTACCAGCAGCTGATCCGCTCGGTTCATGAATACCTGCCGGCCCTGCAGCGCTACCTGGCCCTGAAGCAGAAGATGCTCGGCCTGCCCCGCTTTCGCTATGAAGACGTCTACGCCTCCGCGGTCCAAGCCGTGGACAAGACCTTCACCTTTGCCGAGGCGCGCAAAATCATCGAAGCGGCGCTCAAGCCCCTGGGCAAGGATTACGCCACCGTACTGCAGCAGGCCTTTGACAACCGCTGGATGGATATCTATCCCAACAAAGGCAAGGAAAGCGGCGCCTATTCTGGCGGCGTCTACGGCGTCCACCCCTACATCAAGCTCAACTTCAACGGCGACTATGATGCGGTTTCCACCCTGGCCCACGAACTTGGCCATGCCGTGCATTCGCATCTTTCCGACAGTACCCAGCCTTACGCCACCTCCAACTACGCTACCTTCCTGGCCGAGATCGCCTCGACCTTCAACGAGCACCTGCTGATGCATTACCTGTTAAAAAACGAAAAAGACGACCTGTTCAAACTGTATATCCTGGACAACTACCTGGACGGCTTCCGCGGCACCCTGTTCCGCCAGACCCTGTTCGCCGAATTCGAGCTGGCCATGCACAACAGAGTCGAATCAGGGCAGACCTTGACCGCCGACTGGCTGAACCAGAAATACCTGGAACTGACCCGTGAGTATTACGGCCATGAAAAAGGCGTCTGCCAGGTGGACGACTACATCCAGGTCGAATGGAGCCGCATCCCCCACTTCTACCTGAACTATTACGTTTTCCAATACAGCACCGGCCTCATTGCCTCCATGGCCCTGAGCGATACCGTGCTCAAAGGCGACAAGAAAGTGCAGGCCGGCTACCTGGATGTCCTGAAGGCCGGCGGCAGCGATTATCCGCTGTCGATACTGAAAAAAGCCGGCGTGGACATGACCCGTCCCGAACCCTACGCCGCGGCCCTGAAGCGCTTCGACCAGCTGGTCGCTGAAATGGAAAAGATCGTGGCCAAGCTGAAAAAACAGAAAAAATTCTGATCCCTCCCCCCCATAGGCGACGGGGAGGAGCTTCGGCAAATCCCCGTCGCCACTTTTTGACCTGAAACCAGCAAATCCATTATGACTTAAGTAACATTTTTCTGAATTCCATCTTTTTTGGTAACTTTGGCCGCTACTCATTCGTCAGAAAGGGTGATGAGAAAAGACTGGAGGCGCCCATGAAAAAATTACTATTTCTGATTATTATCATGTTTTTACTGGCCGGGACGGCAGACGCGGCCAATGGAAATATTAACCAGAATGTCCGCCCGCTGGAGCTGGTGAAAGCCGCGGCGCCTCCGGTATTGGACGGCTCGCTCGACGATGAGATCTGGAAAAAGGCGGCCGTGATCGACGAAGTCTGGGTCACCTACAACCCGGTCAACGGCAACGAACTGCCCCAGCGCACCCGGGCTTACCTAGCCTATGACGAAGAGAATCTCTACTTTGCCTTTCATTGCCTCGACAGCCAGCCTGACCAGATCAAGACCTCACTGACCAAGCGCGACGGCATCTTCGAGGACGACTGGGTCGGACTGTCGATCGATACCGTGGGCGGCAAAAAGTACGGTTACGAGCTTTTCGTCAACCCCAGCGGCGCCCAGGCTGACATATTCCGCACCGGCGACATGGAGGATGCGTCCACGGACTGGGTCTGGTACAGTGCCGGCAAGGTCGTGGACGATGGCTACATTGTCGAGATCCGTCAACCCTTGAAAAACATCCGCTTCGCCAGCGGCAAGAATGTCCGCATGGGCGTGGTCTTCTGGCGACGCATCAGCCGCCTGGGCATGAGCGGCTCCTGGCCCCACCTGGTGCCGGGCCAGAGCATCGGCGGATCGCAGGCCGAGATCCGCATCACCGAGTTGCCGCAGCCGCTGGTCCTGGAGGCCCTGCCCTCCTTTACCTACAGCTCGGCCTGGAACCGCCAGTCCCCTTCGGCCTGGTCCGGGGCCGATCAGACAAAAGACCTGGGCATCGGCGTCAAGTACGGCATCACTTCCTCGATCGTGGCCGAGGCCACGCTGAATCCCGATTTCAGCCAGGTGGAAAGCGACTCGCTGCAGGTCACGGTCAACCAGCGCTACCCGATCTTTTACTCGGAAAAGCGCCCCTTTTTCATGGAAGCGGGCAACCTGTTCGACCTGGGCGGGGTCGGGGACGGGCTGGGCAACATGTCCAGGCCGGTGCACACCCGGCTTATCGTGGACCCGCAGTGGGGACTGCGTCTCACCGGCGAGCAGGGCAAAGGTTCTTTCGCCCTGATCGCCTCGGCCGACCGCTCACCGGGCAATCCCTGGGCAGACGGCGAAGAGAATCCCGACCTGGGCCGCAAGGCGACATTCTGGATCGGCCGCGGCAAGCTGGGGCTGGGCACCGACAATTACGTCGGCATGCTCTACAGCGGCCGCGAGTTCGGCGAAGAGTACAACCGAGCCCTGGCTACCGACTTTTCCTTCCGCTTCCTCAAGAACCACCAGGCAACTGGTCACTACATCCAGTCTTATTCCAACCGGCCCGGAGCGGGCGGCGAGACTAAGGGAGGTTACCTGACCGCCGAATACATATTTTCCAAGGCCAAAACGACGATCCTGGCCATGACCGAAAACATTGATCCAGATTTCCAGATGGATACTGCCTACTACCAGCGCAGCGGCATTTCCACTTTCAAACTCTACCTGCAGCAGCAATTCGCGCCCAACGCCAAGAAGATCCCCTGGCTTTTCGGCGTCACCCCCACGCTGTACGGAGCCTATATCCATGACCGGGTCTCGGGCCTGGACGACGAGGAACTGATGTTGGAACTGAATGCAAATTTCATCCTCAAGGGCAATGCCGGTGGCTCTCTATACCTGGCCCAGGAATGCTGGGCCGGCCGGGAGTTCCAGCGCACCCTCGGCCAATATTATATCAACCTGCAGCCCCTGAAGTGGATCAACCTCCATACCTGCGGCAGCTTCGGCGATGCCATCTACTATGACCCGGTCGACCCCTTTCTGGGCCACCGCACCCAGTTCCACTTCGCTTGCACGCTGCAGCCCAACAAGAACCTGAACCTGTTCGCCGAGCATATCATCTGCCGCTTCAACCGCGCCGACACCAGCGAACGGGTCTATACCCAGGGCATATGGCGCAGCCGCCTCACCTACCAATTCAACAAGAAGCTGTTCGTCCGGGGCCTGCTGCAATACGACGATTTCTACAAGCGGGTCCTGGGCGACTTCCTGGCCTCGTTCACCTATATCCCTGGCACGGTACTCTACCTTGGCTATGGCTCGCTGAACGAAAGTCAATCCTGGACCGAGGGCGTCTGGCAGCGCGGCGTGACCGGCGACCGCTACTACCAGACCCGCCAGAGCCTGTTTTTCAAGATCAGCTACCGCTACCAGTTCTGAGCAACGGCTAGAAAAGGTTGGAAAAATCCTCTGTAATCTCTGCCGCAGAGGATTGCCGATTTGAAAAATTTCAATAAAATTATATTCGTCGCTCTTTTTTTTCCGGCTGCTGCCGGCCTGCCGCCGTCAGACAACTTTTCGCTGACCGTCGACGTATATACAACTTTGCATGTCTTGGTCAAAAAAAATGCTCAGGAGGAATCAATGAAACAAAATTCTTTTTCAGGCGGTAAAACATGGATTACATTATTTGCATTGCTCTTTTTGATAACCATAACGTCGCTTCTCGCTGCCGCTGAAGACCAGCCGGCGCTGGACAAGAAAAACATGGATCTGGTGGTCCGTCCCGGCGACGATTTCTTCCGCTACGCCAACGGCGCCTGGGTCCGCGACCTGGCCATGCCCGCCGACAAGAGCGAATACGACGCCTTCGATCAGGTGCGCGAGCAGAACCGGGCCAGGCTGCATGATCTATTTGAGGCCCTTGCCGCCGCCAGCGCGGTCAAAGGTACGGCGGCGCAGAAAGTCGGTGATTTCTATGCCGTGGCCATGGAGGCTGCCAAGATCGAAACCCTGGGAGTATCTCCCCTGCTGGATGATTTCACCCGAATCGGCAAGGCGGCTACCATTGAAGAGATCCAGGACTTGATCGCCGGCTGCCACCGCGAGAATTTTCCGGTCCTGTTCGGAGCCGGAGTCGAAGCCGACCTGATGAATTCCAAGGCTTATGCCTATTACTTGGCCCAATCCGGCCTTGGCATGCCCGACCGTGATTATTACACCCGTGCTGACAGCGACGCAAAAAAACTCCGCGAGCAATACCTGGCCCACGTGACCGCCATGCTAGAACTGCTGGGTGATAGCCCCGAGCAAGCCGCGGCCGCGGCCCGAACAGTGATGGCCATTGAAACGCGCCTGGCCAAAGCCTCCAAGACCAGGGTGGAAATGCGCAACATCCCCGCCCTGTACAACAAGATGTCCCTGGCGCAGCTGCAGGAACAAAGCCCCGGCTTCGACTGGGGCCGCTACCTCAAGAATATCAACCGGCCGGATATCGGCGATCTCATCGTTACCGCCCCTGCTTTCTTCAAGGAAATGGGCCTAATGCTGAAAGAGGTTCCGCTGCCGCAATGGAAAACCTACCTGCGTTGGCAGGTGCTCAGCGCCTACGCTCCCTACCTGAGCTCGGCTTTCGTCGATGAGAACTTCCACTTTTTTTCCCAGGTAATGGAAGGCACCAAGGAGAACGAGGAGCGCTGGAAGCGCATGACCTCGCTGACCAGCGGCAGCCTCGACCAGCTGGTCGGCCAGATGTACGTGGAGAAATACTTCCCGCCTGTCTGCAAGCAACGCATGGAAGAACTCTGCGTCAATGTCAAGAAAGCGTTCGAGACGCGCTTGCGCCAACTACCCTGGATGAGTGAGGAAACGCGCCGCCAGGCCCTGGAAAAGCTGCAGGCCATGCGCATCGAAGTCGGCTATCCCGACAAATGGGAAGACTACGGCAAGCTGGAGATCGGCCGCGACTCGCTACTGGAAAACCTGCGCCGCTCCGGGCGCTTCGCCTTCCAGAAGAACCTGGACCAGCTGGGCAAGCCGGTGGATACGTCCAAGTGGGACATGCCTCCCCAGATCGTCAATGCCGGCTACAACCCGGTGTACAACAAAATGATCTTCCCGGCCGGCATACTGCAGCCGCCGTTCTTTTTCGCCGCTGCCGACGACGCGGTCAACTACGGGGCCATCGGCATGGCCATCGGCCACGAGATGAGCCACGGCTTCGACGACCAGGGACGCTGGTTCGACAAGGACGGCAACATGCGCGACTGGTGGACGGCCGAGGACAGCGAGAAGTTCAAGCAACAGACCAAGCTGCTGGTCGAGCAGTACGGCGCTTTCACCACCGAGGACGGCGTGCATGTCAACGGCGAGCTCAGCCTGGGCGAAAATATCGCCGACTACGCCGGGCTGACCATGTCGCTGGCCGGCTACCATCTCTCCCTGCAGGGCAAGAAAGCGCCCGAGGCCATTGACGGCCTCAACGGCGACCAGCGCTTTTTCCTCTCCTTTGCCCAGGTCTGGCGCGGCAAGATCCGCCCCGAGGCCCTGAAAAGAAAGATCCAGGAGGATGTCCATCCCTGGGGCGAATTCCGCGTCAACGGCGCCCCCTTCAACGTGGCCGAATTCTATAAGGTCTTCGATATCAAGCCCGGAGACAAGCTCTACCGCTCCCCAGAACAGCGCCCGAGCATCTGGTAATCAGCCCCCTAGTTTAAACGAATTGTAGGGGTTCAATACGAGATCAAATGAGATCATATTGAATCCCTACATCTAATTTATTTTGTATTTTGTTTTTTGAAATCTTACAAATACACCAACCATCCTCCCTTAAATATTAAAGTTGCAACTAAACTTTGAAGTTGCAACTTAATTTCGCTTACCACTACCCTCATCCAAGCCATAAATCCCAAATTCGTCCGAATGTGGATTTTGCCGCTCTTCTTTTTATTTATTAGTTATCATGTTGACAAATATTGATATTTATATTATCATTTATTCGGGAGGAAATTAATGGAGAACGAAATCATTGCCGGGAATTTACTGCGCTTGCGCAAGTCTAAAAAACTGACCCAACAAAAATTGGCTGAAGCCTCCGGTATTTCCAGAGTCGGTTACCGCAAGATCGAAAACAGGGAGTCCAAGCCCCGGGTAGATACCTTGAAAGCGATCGCCGCTGCCCTTGAAGTGAACATTCGTGAGTTGGTCTCACCGGTTAGACAGTTATCTCATGTCCGTTTCCGCTCGCAAAAAACCTTCAACAATCGCGAACAGATCCTGGCCGAGATCGGTGAAAAACTCGAAAATTATTCCGAATTAGAAAGTTTATTGAATCTGCAAATAGACAACAAATTGACCAAGATTAAGCCATTGCCCGGAGGAAAGAGGGATCCCAAGGAAGTCGCTGATCAGGTAAGGAAACAATTCAAACTCACTGCCGATGAACCTATCGTCAATATCTGCGGGCTTTTGGAAGCCAACGGGGTCAAGGTCATCTCAGTGCGCAGAACTTCGGAGAATTTCTTCGGCCTCTCGGTCTCGGCCTTGGACGGAGGACCGGCCGTAATTGTCAACATCTGGGAGCGTATTCCAGTAGAGCGCTGGATATTTTCCGCAGTTCACGAACTTGGCCATCTCATCCTTCATCTCCCCGCCTTCGATGTCAGGGAAATTGACGAAAATTTGGAGGAAGAAAAAGAAGCAAATCTTTTTGCCTCTTATTTTTTGATGCCTCAGGAAGCATTTGTGAGGGAATGGAAAAATACTTATGGCCTACCATTATCGGGACGGGTTTTAAAAATCAAACGAATTTTCAAGGTCAGTTACAAAACCGTTCTGTACCGGCTGCACGAGAATATCCCCGGAATGAACGTCTGGAAACTGTTCCAAAACGATTATCGGCAACGATATGGAAAAACCCTGACTTCGAAGGAGGAACCCAGTGCCTTGGAGGCATCTGATTATTCAGGAAGTGTTTCCGAAGAGTGCAAGGCCCATGAACCCGGCAACCTGTCTCCACTCGATTTTCAATGCGAGCGTCTATGGTTTTTGGTCAGGAAAGGGATCGAAGCCGGCAAGATCACCCTCTCCCGGGGAGCTGAAGTCCTTGGGCTCTCCTTAGTCAATATGCGCAATCTCAGCCGTAGCTGGGAAGTTGGAATCTAAGTGCCCGATCAACCTCCGGGTTTCGTCATCGACGCCAATGTCCTGATCGACTATGCCGATTCCGACCCCTCAATCTTAACTCTATTTTCTAAGCATATCGGCACAATCCATGTCATTACCGATGTTTTGGAGAAAGTTGAGCAATTAAACGTGAAGGAATGCCGCCGTTTGGGGCTAGTGATCGCCGAGCCCACATTGGAACAATACCTCGAAGCTGGAAAGAAGATTCCCGGCCTTGCCTTTGACGACACACTGTGTTTGATCCTAGCTCGGGACAATCATTGGACATTGATCTCCACCGACAAAGCTCTTCGTTCCGCCTGTAAAAACGCCAATATTCCCCTTCTTTGGGGGCTTGAGCTCATGCTGCCATTAGTCGAAAAGAATTTATTGCCCGCTCCCTTTGCCCTGAAAACCGCTGCCCACATCCATGCCTTGAATCCCAAATTCGTCAATCAACAAATCCTTGAACGCTTCACCGCCAAGATCAGTGAATTGAAACTTAAAGTTCGGCAGAAGAAGATAATAAAATGAAACTATTTCTTAATAATTCCCATACAGAATTTGGAGTATCTCCATATTCCGAATCCACTTTTTCTTTTTTAAATAGATGTGGAAGAAAAGAATTTTTCCCTGTAAGAGCATTATTAGAAGAATGGTTTATGAGATATCCAAAAAAGGAAAAGGATGAGTTCCGAAAACGTTTCCAGTCTGGAGACGACAAGCAATTCAACTCAGCATTTTTTGAACTATATTTACATGAATTGTTGTCTCGAATTGGTTATCAAATCCAGGTTCACCCCAAGATTAATACAGAGAATAATAATAAGAGTCCAGATTTTTTAGCCATTGCTCCCAACGGAGATAAAATTATTTTTGAAGCTGTACTTTCATCAGAAATAAGAGGTGAAGGGAGCATATCCGAAATGAGGGCAAAGGGGAACACAGCTATTCCCATAAGAAATCAAGTTTTTGATTCAATTAATTCTTTGAAGCACCCTTTTTTTTATTTACACTTAAGTGAAAAAGGCAATCCATCATCTTTACTAAGTTTAAATATTCTAAATAAAAAATTAATTAATTGGTTAAACAAACTACCATATTCTGAATTGAAGGAGTCTCAAAAGAAAAGTGAATTTATTGACTATCCCAAAATGATATTCGAGCATTCTGGCTGGGAAATAGAATTCACAGCATACCCTAAATCGAAAAAATCTCAGGATTCAGATATCATCCGTTCTCATCAGACAGAGGTTGAAAAAATTGATTATCATACGCCAATAAAAAAAGCGATAAAACGCAAAGCAAGTAAGTACGGGAATTTAAAAATCCCATATATTATTGCAATAAATGTTTTTGGACATTTCCCAGATCATATCGATATTATGAATGCCTTGTTTGGGCAAGAGGCTTTTCTTTTAGATTTAGATTTTAGTAAAGGTGTGGATTCAAAATTGGTGCGACGACCTAATGGAATTTGGACTAGCTCATTGAATCCAATACACACTCGTATCAGCGCGGTATTATTTGGTTTCTCAATATTACCATGGACAGTTGCCTCAAAAGATTTATACCTTTATCATAATCCATGGGCAAGTTTACCTTATAAAGGGCTTGCTACAAACTTTAATCAGTTTTCCCTTATAGATAATGAAATAAAAAAAATTGATGGCATTCATCCAAGAATTGTTTTGGGGCTTCCTCAAACTTGGCCTAACTTGGATCAGCACTAAAAACGGTCGTAAGAATAATATCAATAAAAACCAATGAAAAAAGTCAATGAGGTTCAGTAAAAAATTTATTTTACGTTATCTTTTACTAATTTTCAGTAGGGACAGGTCGCGACCTGTCCCTACTGATTCATATACAGATTCACGAATCAGTGTTCTCCACAATTTTTATTTCTTTTTCCGTTAACCCATACAATTCATAAACTAATTGGTCGATCTCCCGGTCGGTGGCATCAATCTGCCGCTGAATCATTCCCTGTTCAGTTTGTGTCCTAGATTTCATTTTGTGTTTGTGAAGATCAACCATTGATTCAACAAGTTTGATTATTCTATCGTGTCGGGATTTATCATTTATATCGGAGAAATTAATTGCACGGATAGGCAATTGTTCAATATATTGTTTGTTCGCAGCAAAATAACCGCCATGAAAATTTGTAGAAACCCGCTTAAAATAAAAATTCAATAGACTCGAATTTAGCAAACCACAAACATATGAATAACTCCCAAGTTTTTCATTAATTGTGATTCCATAACCACCGGTGGTAACATTGATAAAATAGTAATTCTTGTCTTCATCAAGAAATGCACTCAAGTTTGTTATCATATAGGGAATCATCAGTTTAGGTTGTTCCCAAAGACCAAGATTCTGTGTTCGGCCAAATCGATACCATTCAGCGTCCCGAAAACTATTTTTTTCCCTATCTTCCAATAATTTTTTATTTTCATTCAAATATTCCCAGGCTAAAGGGAATTGCTTTTTCATTTCGATTTGTGAGAACAATCGCGCTGAATTGTTTTTAACTTCGTATGGGAATAAAACAAGTGCTGTTGGATTTGCCCAATATTTGCCTATATCCCCACTTCGAATAACTTGTTTTAAAATTAATTTCTCAATTTTAAACCAATCGCCTAATTCTTTAGAATAAACTTCAAATATTTTCTTATCATAACTCCTGTATTCTTTGAAAAGAAAAACTGTATCGGCACTTGTTTGTTGACCTACAAACATTCCAGTTGATACATCTTTCAATTTTATTGTCATTTCGTTAAGTCGTTTAAATAATACTGATTCTTTTCCTGAAACAAAATTCCACTCGGATGAGGTAACACAACCAGCTGAGATAGTTGAAAGAACAGAATCAGTATCGACAGGCGAGTCGGAAAGAGAAAAAGGTTTAATCTCCAATCCCGCTTGCCATCCTTCCAAATCAGTAACTTTCAAATATTCGCACTGTTCGCAGCCGGTTTTATCAAGGAACATCAAAGCTGTGTAGGTGGTGGCGCCGTCAAAAACTTGCTGGTCACCGAAATGGACAACATGAGAAAGATGCTTGCCTTCGGCAATAACTCCGCGTAAGGGGGCACCATATTTTGAGTTGAAAAATTTATGCGGCAAGATAAAGCCGAGGCGGCCGCTTGGGTTCAGAAGAACAAGCCCTTTTTCGACAAAAACAACATAGATGTCATAATTCCCGGAACCGGCAGCGCGGAATTTTTCCTTTAAATACTTCACCTGCTCAGGATTACTCTCCTTCAGGGTCTGGATGCGGATATACGGCGGGTTACCAATCACGACATCGAAGCCGCCGGAAGAGAAGATAACGGGAAACTCGCGCTGCCAGTCAAAGGGGTTGACCCGGCGCAGTTCTTCGGAGTCGGGGAACATCTTGCCCGAAAAATAATCGGGGCCGATCAGACTGTTACCGCACTTGATGTTGCTGTTCAAGTCAGGGAGGACGGTTTCCTTGAAAAGCGAGCGTTCTTCGTAAAGTTCCTCACGGCGGGTGTCTTCCAAAGCTTTCAAGGAAAGAGAGAAACGGGTGACTTCCACCGCTTGCTGGTCGATATCGACACCGAACAGATTATTGATCAGGATCTGGCGCTTGAGGCGAGCGGTCAGGCGCACGCGGCCGTCACTGTCATAATAGGCGTCGGCGCGGTCGGCAGCACTCAACCTTTTCTTTGCATCGAAATATTTGATGTGCCAGTCGATCAGGGCGGCATAAGCTCCAACCAGGAACGATCCCGAACCGCAGGCCGGATCAAGGATCTTCAGCTTGGCTGCATCGGCCGGGGCATTGCACGCATCGAGCAACTTGCCCACCGTGTTCTTGACGATATATTCCACGATGTATTGCGGCGTGTAATAGACACCGCCGGCCTTGCGTACTTCGGGTTTTTCCTCGATCTTCACCCGCTGCTCGGTGGTGCGCACCACCCGGCCCAGGAACCGTTCATAGATCGTGCCCAGTATTTCCACCGGCAGAACGGCGAAGTTATAAGGCGAATTCTCCGGCTGCAGGGAGCGGATGATGTCGTGCACTGTTTTGTTGGCCACGACCACTGCCTCCAATTCCGGGCGCGGTTTAAAAATATTGCCGTTGTAGAATCGGTTCAATTTATCAAATATTTTACGGCAAGCGGCGAACCATCCAATGTCACTTTCAGTCAGACCATCTTTGTCCACGATTTCTGCAAGCTGATCCAGATAGTCGTCCTCGATTTCGCGGTCGGACAGAGCCTTGATGAAAATCAAACGGTCAATCAGCAACTGCACGGCGGCAGTGATCAAGTTCCCGTCGGCCGCCGGGTTTAGCTTTTTCATATCCTTGGCCAGGCGCACGCGCCAACCATTCTTGTCGTTGTCCATGTCGGCCAGGAAAGCCTTGTCGGGTGGCGTGCGGTTGGCCTTGACCTTGCGCGGCGAAAGGGCCAGGGCCCAGAGACCGCGCGGCGTGTCGCTATGGCGGGTGCGGGCGGTGCGCCGCATATTCTCGCGCTCGAACAGGTCCCAGAGTCGGTCGAACTGGTTTACGTAGTCGTCACAGGTCCAATTCAGGACCAGGAAATTGCGCAAGGCCCGGGGATCATTGACGTGCAGGGTGCAGTCGAGAACCACGAACTCCTCGAAGTCGCTGAGTACGGCAAAATCGATGCGCCGCGGCGGCGCCAAATTTTGAGTGGAATAACCGTAGGCATAGACCTGGTTTAGCCAGCGCGGATCCTGCATGCTGTATTTTACCTGTTTGGCATCCATGACCAGCAGATGCTGCCCGTCAAGTTGCAGAGTGTAATCGGGACGCTTGCCGCTTCGTCCGGTACGGTTTACGACGAATTCGTAATCGGCTACGGCCAGCCCTTCATTGACGGTGTTCCAGTTCAGGTATTTGAAGAGCGGGCGGATGAAGTTATTTTCAATCTGCGCCTCGGCCTGGTTGCGCAGGCGGGCCTGGTTCCTTTTAAAATCTTCAACCAGCTTGCCTATCCCTGCTTTGGCTTCTTCTTTGCTGTATGCCATGTTTGTTCAATTATATCTCTCATGGGATACGACAAGCAACCCGGCAGCCTGTGACTTTTGTATAAAAGATAAAAAATGTTACTTTCTCCCTATTGTGCCATGGTGATTTTCATTACATATTCTGGGCATGGACAATGAAAAGAGTATCAAAACCCAAGGCCACGGCCGCTTGAAATTAATTCTTGCCGTGCGCTTCGGACTGGCCGGCCCCATTATGGCGGCCGCGTTTTTTCTCCCCGCCGGCACCCTGGACTACTGGCAGGCCTGGGTCTACATGGGCTTACTGCTTTTGCCCATGTTCCTGGTGGTGACATACTTCCTGAAAAAAGATCCGGAATTGCTGGAGAGGCGGATGCGCACCAAGGAAAAGGAACCTGAACAGAAAACCATCATCAGATTGTCCGCCCTTCTTTTTCTGGCCATCTACCTGCTGCCCGGGTTCGACCGCCGCTTTGGCTGGTCGTCTGTGCCGTTGATCGCGGTTATCGCTGCCGACCTCATTGTCCTGGCCGCATACTGGCGGTTCTTCCGCGTTATGCGCGAAAACCGCTACCTGTCACGGGTGGTCGAAGTGGAACAGAAGCAAAAGGTCATCGACACCGGCCCCTACGCGCTGGTGCGACATCCCATGTACGCTGCGATCATTCCCCTTTACTTATTCACCCCCCTGGCCCTGGGATCGTTTTGGGCCATGATCCCCGCCGCCTTTTTCCCCCTGATCCTCATCGCCAGGATCTTCAATGAAGAGAAAGTGCTGAGCAGGGAGCTCGCCGGCTACCGCAAGTACGCCCGCCGGGTCAAATTTCGCCTGATCCCGGGAGTGTGGTGAGATCACCGACTAAGGCCAAACTGGCGGCGCTTGCCAAAAAAATGTCAATCTGTTATTTTCAACCATAATAAATTCCAAAGCCAATGGAGGTTTCTTATGAAAAAATATTCATGTCTTATACTGTTCCTGGTTCTGGCCGCTCTGGCGCCGCTCGCGGCCCAGGAGCCGGCTGGATTCATCGATAGTGGCACCATGCAGAAAGTGAAAACAACGTTGTTGCAGAAATATGGCGAAAGTGAAAAATTCCGCATCGAACGCGGAATCGGCCAAGTGGCCGATTTGTGGCGCGCCGCCGACGGTAGCTTCGCAGGGTTCAACGCTTTCTGCCGCGAGAATTTTGTGCCCGACGGGACGCCTTTGCAAGCCCTCTTTAAAAAACTGGAGTTCTACAATGAAGCCCTGGGCGGCAATTTCAACGAAATGTCCCAGGACAAGGACCAACCGGTCGACCTCGACTGGGGGGAGATCACACCGCTCGATATCGCCATGAACGGCTTCAATCCCGCCGCCCACATTTCCGAGGATCTGTTCCAGAGCAAGCTGGCTTTCATCTCCCTGCTCAATTTTCCGGTTTACAGCCTCCAGGAAAAAGACAGCCTGGGAGCCAAATGGGACCGGCGGCAATGGGCCTACGCCCGCATGGGCGGCAGCAACACCACCCGCATCCCCGCCGAGGTCAACCAGAAGATCAGCGCCTTGATGGCCGCTGCCGGACGCTACATCTCCGATTACAATATCTTCATGGGCAGCCTGCTTGATCCGAAGCTGGCGACCATGTTCCCGTCCGACATGAAGTTGATCAGCCACTGGGGACTGCGCGACGAGCTCAAGGCCCACTACGCCGACAGGCAAGGCCTGGTCAAGCAGCACGCCATCTACCGGGTGATGGAGCGCATCATCCGCCAGGAGATCCCGGCCGTGATGGTCAATTCAAACCGCTATCAATGGAATCCGTTCAGCAACTTCGTCTATGACCAGGGCCAGGCCGTGGAGGTGGAAAGGGAAGCCGACGAACGCTACAAGACATTCCTCGACACCTTCCAGGCCATGCGCCTGATCGACGCCTACAGCCCGCTCTATCCCAACCACATCAGCCGCAGCTTCGACGTCGGCCGCGAGATCCCCGAAAAGGAGGTCGAAGCCATGTTCCGCGAGCTGTTGTCCTCGCCCCAGGTTAAGAAGGTGGCGGAGCTGATCCGCAATCGCCTGGGCCGCAAATTACAGCCCTTCGACATCTGGTACCCGGGGCTGCGCACCGGTGCCACCATCCCAGAGGAGAAACTGGACACGATCGTCCGCGAGAAATATCCCGATGCCGCTGCCTTCGAGAAAGACCTGCCCAACATCCTGGTCCAGTTCGGTTTCAGCGCGGAACGAGCCGCCTATATCGCCCCCAAGATCCAGGTCGACCCGGCCCGCGGCTCTGGCCACAACGCCCAGGCCCAGTCCAGAAAGTTCAAGTCCCGGCTGCGCACGCGCGTCCCGGCCGGCGGCATGAACTACAAGGGCTTCAACATCGCCCTGCACGAGTTCGGCCACGCCGTGGAGAACATCCTCGACCTGCACCTTATCGACTACTATTCCCTGGCCGGGGTGCCCAACGGCGCCTTCACCGAGGCTTTTGCCTACATTTTTCAGGAGCGCGACCTGGAAGTTTTGGGCATCGCGAACAAGGACCCGCGCCAGAAAGAGCTTAAGGTACTCGACACTTTCTGGGGTGCATATGAGATCATGGGCGTATCGCTGCTGGACATGAGGGCCTGGCATTGGCTCTACGACCATCCCCAGGCTTCGCCCGCGCAGCTGCGCGAAGCAGTCGTGGCCATGGCCAAGGAAATCTGGAACAAATATTACGCGCCGGTTTTCGGCATCCGCAACCAGGTGATCCTGGCCGTTTATTCGCACATGATCGATTACACCCTCTACCTGCCCCATTATGCCCTGGGCAGCGTCATCCAGTTCCAGCTGGAGGACTATCTGCGCGGCAAGGTTCTCGGCCCGGAAATGGAGCGCATGTGCCTGGCCGGCAACATCATGCCCCAGCAATGGATGAAGAAGGCCGTGGGCAGTGAGATATCGGTCAAGCCCCTGCTCAAGGCCGTAGACCGCGCTTTAAAAATCGCAAGGCAATGACAATCCAACAGATCGGCGGCGGATATTAAAACCCACCGTCTGCCGGCCCCTGGCGGCCGGCAGTTCTATGGGGAGTGAAAATGCGAAAATACCATCACCTCGGCATTCCCACCGCCAAGGCTCGCAGCGGGGAGTACTACCTCGAAAAATTCAAGGTTCATGTGCTGCCCTTTGACAGTAACCCCTACGGAGTGGAATGGATGCGCTATGAACCGGGCAGCACTGTGCCCGAACTGGTGCAAAAGGTTCCCCATATTGCTTTCGAAGTCGATGACCTGACAAGTGAAATCTCAGGCCAGGAGATCCTGATCGCGCCCAATTCTCCTTCCCCGGGGGTAACCGTCGCTTTCATCGTTTGCAACGGGGCCCCTATCGAATTCCTGCAGTACGACCAACCAGGAGTCAAACCCGAAACCGAACCGTGATTCCGCGAAACACTTTTCAATGCAAATCTTGCCGCCGCTATCTTTGCCAGGCGATAAAATTTTCCATTATTTTGTAAAATCAATTCAATTTTTTGAGGTAAACTTAAGTCATCTTTTGGAAATTGTAACTTTCTGCCCATACAAAAAATTGAATTTATATAATATTAGAGTAGTGGGAAAAATGCGGCTGTCACCGACAAGGAAAATGAAACCGAGCGATTCAAGCTTCCCGGATGCGCAACCTCAAGGGCAGCGGCGGCAGCCTGCAGCGATTTGTCCCGATCAGGGAACGGATCAGCCAGTTTCACCAGCAACAGTGAGGAACCGCTGATAATGGAAGCAACAACAGACAAAACAATTCTTTCCAAAAGAGGAATTTCATGAATACAAAAGCAAATCACAAACAGATCGGGACAGGAGCGAAAGCATTAATGGCAAAACCTGATTTTGTCAGCAATTGTGCCTGGGACATGAAGCAGCCGCAGATCAGGAAATCCCCGGGCATAGAACCAACGTCCGTTAAGTCCTTGGAAAAAGCCACAAAGTCGTTGGCCTTAGCCTACCTGGTCGCCAACATGAACTTCAAGCATATCCCGCTGAAGGAGTTCATGGACGCTTTCGAAAAAAAAATATTGCTCGCCTGCCTGCGCCTGACCCGCCGCAACCAGAAAGATGCAGCGGCGATGTTACGCCTAAAACCTACCGCTCTGATCGAAAAAATGCGCAAGCACGGCATCCAGGGGCGGCGAAAGAAATTGTCCAGAGAACCGCAGGCGCCGCTGCCCCAAGAGACAGATTGAAAAACGAAACAAAGGGAATTAAAGTAAAAGCAGTCTAAGGAGGTTATGCAAATGGGTCACGACAACATCGCATATCAAACCATTGACTGGACATCCATTCCCCGAACGGAACACAAAGGGGAAACAGGGATCGCCTATTGGCAGACCCTGCAATTACCCGGCCTGCGCATCCGCGTCGTCGAGTATTCTCCAGGCTACCTGGCCGACCACTGGTGCCAAAAAGGCCATATCGTCCATTGCCTGGAGGGAGAATTCGTAAATGAACAGCAGGATGGCGAAAAATCCGTTTTGAGCAAAGGGATGACATATGTCGTATCCGACGATCTGAGCTCGCACCGCTCGCGCACCGAGCAGGGGGCGACGCTGCTGATCGTCGACGGCGATTTTTTAAAAATCGCCGAAGCGGATGAAAGAAAATGACCACTCAAGCGTCAATAAAGGAGGCAAGCAATGCAAGCAAGTAAAACATTTTTTCTGGGCATTATCCTGGCCGCGATATTGATCCCCTGCGCGGCGAGCGCCGGCGACCTGGATGAGAACCTTAAAATCATCGAGCCGCTGCTGAACAAAAAGTGGGTGGGAGAATTGAAGGCTCCAGACGGCAGCGCCGCCTGGGAAACCGTGTGCCAATACCAAGCAGTGTGGAATGGCAAGGTGGTTAAGTTCACACGCACAACGGCGGAACGGGACAGTTTCGAGGAGGGCTTCATTTTTTGGGATGACATCGCCAAGAAACCGGCTTTCTTCTCAATACACAGCAAGGCGATATTTTCGAGCGGATTCGTCGCCGCCGACAAGAACGTCATCAGCTTTGAAGGGAAGATGACCTGGCCTGCTCCGCCGCCCAACCCCAGCATAAAGCAATCCTATGATTTCAAGCAAACCTTCGAGTTCGTCTCGACGACGGAGATGGTGGACAAGTGGTTCCAGAACGCCTTCGGCCCCTGGCGCCCAGGTCACGTAGTGAATTTCAAGGCTTTTGTTTCGAACAAAAGCAACTAACCAAATGGAGGCTCAACCATGAACGTCAACAAACGCACACTGGCCGGATTTTTGGCCCTCTTCCTGACAATCGCTTTACAAGGATCCGCAGTTGCCCAGAAGAAAGCGGCCGAATTCGACCCGGCGCTCTGGAACCTGGAGCGGGCCAAAATCGTCGATCATCTGGGAAGGAAAGCCCTGACCGGGAGCGCCTTCCTGAAGGACGTTCGCCTGCAGAGCGGCGTCATCGAGGTTGACGTCGCCACCACCGCCAGGACACGTTCCTACCCCGGATTGCTGTTCCGTGTCCAGGACGCCGCGAATTACGAGCGCGTCTACATCCGGCCGCACCGCTCCCCCTTCTACGACGACGTGCTGCAGTACGGTCCGGTCTTCCACGGCGTCGACAGCTGGCAATTGTACAACGGCCCGGGGCTCACCTCAGGCCTGGAGGTCATGCCCGAGCGCTGGAACCACATGAAGATCCTGGTGGCAGGGAAGCAAGCGCAGGTTTTTTGGAACGATCTCCCCGAGGCAGTGTTGTTCATCGACGACCTGGCCCATGGCGAGAGCGCCGGCACCATCGGCCTGGTTGGTCCCACGGACGGCACGGCCTTTTTTTCCAACCTCAACTACGAGAAAGACGACAGCCTGACCCTGCCGCCCCCAGCCCCACGCGAGGCCGCGTGCGGTCTAATTTCCGTATGGGAGATCTCGGCGCCCTTCGCCGCCGTCGGGGTTGATTTCACGAAATATCCGGCCGAGGCCGTTGCTGCCGCCTCCTGGAATCCGCTGGCGGCAGACCGCCGCGGCCTGGTCGATATTTCCAGGTACTATTCGCGAAAATCGCGGGCTGGGGACTGTGTTCTGGCCAGAACCACTCTGGCGGCGGATAGCGAATCCCTGTTGCGTGTGAACTTCGGCTACAGCGACATCATAACCGTCTTTCTGAACGGCCGGCCCCTCTACTCCGGCAATGCCATCTATCAATCGCGCGACAGGTCGTTCCTGGGCATCGTCGGCTATTACGATGACCTGTACCTACCGTTGGAAAAAGGCGATAACGAGCTGCTGCTGCTGGTTGGCGAAACCATGGGCGGCTGGGGCTTCTGCTTCCGCCGCGGCGACGAAGTCTTCACCCACGCCGCGCTGAAAAAAGAGTGGAGCACGAAAAACGGCCTGGCGCTGCCCGAGGCCGTGGTTTTCGACCCTAAGAACAACGTGTGCTACGTCTCCAATTATTTCAACGAGGGGCGGGAATTCATTTCCAAGTTTTCCCCCTCCGGAGAGATCATCGAGTTGGAATGGATCACGGGCCTGCGCATGCCTACCGGCATGCACCTTAAGGGAAACACCCTCTACGCGGTGGACCGCTCCGGGCTCAATGTCATCGATATCAAAAAGCGGGAGATCACCAAAAAAATCCCGTTGCCCGGCCTACGCATGGCCAACGACGTGGCCATGGACCGGGCTGGAAACCTCTACATCTCGGATACCTTGGCAGGCACCGTGTACAGTTATGCGGGCGGCAAGCTGGAGCCCTGGCTGGAGAACCTGAGCCGGCCCAATGCCTTGCTGTGTGAAAAAGACCGTTTGCTCGTCGGCCAGAACGAGAAGCTCATCGCCGTGGGCCTCAGGGACAAGGCAACGCAGGTCCTGGCCCGCTTTGAGCCAGGCGCCAACATCGACGGCATCGAGGCCGACGGCAGCGGCGGCTACCTGGTCGGCGACCACAACGGCAGGCTCTACCGGCTGGCGGCGCAGGGGGAAAGGACGCTGCTGCTCGACACCACCAACCCCGGGGAGAAGATCGCCGATTTCGCCTACATCCCCAAGCTGAAGCGGCTGATCATCCCCAGCTTCGACAACAACACCCTTACCGCCTATTCCCTTGATTTCATATTTTAACTTTCCTCATGAGCCCGGCGCAGATGCGCCGGCAGAAAAAGGTAGTAGCAAATGAAATATTCTGGTGAAAACCAAGGAGGAACAAAATGCTCAAAAAAACTTTTTTTCTAATGTTACTGATGACGGCACTGATGGTTCTGCCCTGCGCGGCCGAAACGGTCGAGGGCTTGCCCCTTCATGTTAAGCAGATCGAGCTCGGCGTGGTCCGCGTCTGGGTCGGGGACCATGTCTCGTCGACCGCTGTTTCAGCGATCGCCACCAAAAAAGGCATCGTGGTGATCGACAGCACCGACATTCCCAAGCTGGACCAGGCTTTCAGGAAAGTGATCGCCCGGGAGCTCGGGCGCAGCGACTTCAAGTACCTGATCAACACCCACGGCCACAGCGATCATACCAATGGCAACGGCGTGTATACCGATTGCGAAATCATCGCCCATGAAACCGTCCCGGCCATGATGCAGGAGAATTTCAGTAATCATTCCCGGTCGATCGTATGGGTCAAGGAAAATATCCAACGGCAGAAGGAGCAGATCGCGTCCGGCAAATTGAACGAAGAACAAAAGGCGGCCGCCGAAGAGCAGCTGATCATCAGCACCCTGAAAAGCAAATTCCTGAACTCCGACACTAAACCCACCTTCCCCACAAAATCCTTCCAGGACAAGCTGCGACTGGACTGCGGCGACATCACGTTTGAGCTGTACCAGAGCGGCGGCACCCATACTCGGAGCGACATCTTCATCCTGGTCCCGCAAAAAGGTATTTTGTTCACCGGCGACATGATGGCCGACAAGTGGCTGACCGACACTCCCGGCTGCCTGGCGACTTTCGCCGTGCGCACCGGCGAGGTCGGGGACTATCCTGTGCTGGTAAAGAACTGGCAAGCATTGATCGAGCGCAAGGACGAGATCAAACACTATATCACCGGCCATTGGAACGGCGAGCTGAGCCACGAGGGATTCCAGGCCCGCTTCGCTTACCTGAAAGCGTTGTTGACCGACATCGAAGCCGTGAGCAAGCCGGGCGGAGACTTCAATCAATTCATCACGGGCTATTCGCTGAAAGACAAGTTCCCCCAGCTGGTCGGTTGCCCGGGCATCACCAACCAGGGGCACATGATGTCCATGAATCATCTCTATAAAACTTTTTCCGGCAAGATATCGTTAGCGGATGCGTTGCAGGGATTGTTCCAGAACCCCGAAACGTTCGCAGTCGGATTCGCCAAGCTGAAAGGGGATGTCCTGAAGGCCAGGGATAAATATTTCATCTCGGAGGCGGAGCTGAACGGCATCGGATATTTCCTGCTGCAGCAGCAAAAACAGGTCGAAGGCGCAGTCATGCTGTTCGAATTCAATGTCGAACTGCATCCTGCGTCATGGAATGCTTATGACAGCCTCGCCGAGGCCTGGTACGAAAAGGGCGAAAAGCAAAAAGCACTGGAACTCTACCGGAAATCGTTGACGTTGAATCCAAATAGCGAAAACGGCAAGAAATTCATCGAGCGCATCGAGAAAGAGCTGAAGAATTAGGGGAGCGATCGTCCGCCAGAAGGGCGGAAGGATAAAGAGGTGGATCATGAAGACTGCCGTCATGGGACTTGTTTTTTTTCTGCTGGCTGGCCTGCCGCTGGCGCCGTCGACGGACCGCGAGGCAGACAGGGCGGAGATCGAGCGGGTGATCGGATCGGTGATCGGTTGGGCCAGGGAAAAGAATCTAGATCTTTTTTACAGCTCGATCGCGAACGATGAGGACTACGTCAGCGTCACTCCCGGGAAACGCGTGATCAAATGCTTCGAGGACGTCAAGGAGAACGTGCCCTTCTGGATGAGCCCGGATTTCAAATATGTCCGCCATGAATTGAAAGACCTGGAAATCAAGTTCGCCCGCTGCGGCGAGGTGGCCTGGTTCTTCTGCCTGCTCAACGACATCAACACCTACAAGGGCGAGCCGGCTTCATGGGAAAACGCGCGCTGGACCGGGGTGGTGGAGAAGCGCGAAGGTCGCTGGGTTGTCGTCGCGCAGCACTTCTCCTTCGCCCGCGAGTGACGGAAATTCTCCAAAGCCAAGAATCAAATAAACAACCAGGAGGCTGCATGTGAAAAGAAATACCGTTTTCTGGGGACTGATGTTATCAATATGGCATCAGGGACAATGGTGAACTGAACACGACAACCCTGGATCAATGGTCACTTAAATTCGATGCGGACAACCCGCCCTTAGACAAATTGGAGTATGAAATAACAAAAATAGATTTTGAAGGAACTGCAGCCCAGGTAAAAATCAAGTTTCTTGTAAACGATGAAACCACAATTTATGATTATCTCAACCTTCTAAAAGTAAGCGGTTGCTGGAGAATTGTTGATATTAAAGATTATTAAAAAAGGAGATCATTCATGGAAAAAATCGAACAGCTTATTATGCAGCGGAAATGGGCCAACGGCAAGCTCATCCAGTACAACTCCAAGGTTTTCAAGATCATCCAGGAGTTGGAACAGGCGACCTTTTGCGACGGCGCCCTGCCGAAAAAGATCAAGGAACTGATCGCAGTCGGCATCAGCGTGGTCACCAACTGCGAGTCCTGCATGCAATGGCATATCAGCGAGGCCGTGAAGGACGGCGCCACGGAAAAGGAGATCCTGGAAGCCGTGGAGGTGGCCTTTGAGATGGGCATCGGGCCTGCCACGGTCAACGGCCGCTTTGCCCTCGAGATCATGGAGGAATTGTTCAAGAACCAGCCTGAAAGCGGCAAAGGAGAAAGAGGCGATAGTTTTCTCAAGAAAATATAAATATAGAAATCAGCACAAGGAACTCAGGCAACGGAAGAAGAGATGAAAAAAGCGAGCGGCGCCTGCAGATCACTATTTTTGTTTTTATTTGCCTTTCTGACCCTGGTGGTCGTTCAAACAAATTTCGCCATGAAAAATCACCGCTCCCTGGCCCAAGGCAGCCAAAGGAATACAGCGGCGATCGTCACCTTCGTCTCAAACCCTGAGCAGGAGAGGGCTGTAAAGGCCCTGATCAAGAGCGTCAGGGAACTGGGCGGAACAACCCACTCCAGTGAAATCTACGTGGTGACCGCCGATGCAGAGGAACTCCCCTGCGCTTCACTGCGGCAGGAAGGTGTCGTGGTCCTGCCCCTGGAGATGGAGCGGGCCTTCTTGGACTATCCCCTCGCCCTGAAAGCTTTCGCCGCCGCCCAGGTGGAAAAAAAGGTTGCGGACACCGTCGCTACCCTGGTCTGGCTCGATCCGGGCGTAATGGTGCTGAACTCGCTCGCCGCCCTGGACCTGGATGGAGAATTTGCTGCCGCCGTGCGCCCGGTGACGCTGGCCAATACCATCGCCATGCCGCCGCAAAGCGAGCCCGACGAATACTGGAAGCCGATCTACAAGGAGACCGGTCTTGACTCCAAGAAACTTCCGGCCCTGGAAACCATCGCCGATGAAATAAAAATTCAGCCCTACTACAACTGCGAGGTCTTCTCGTTCAACCCCGGGCTCGGCATCGCCAAGGAGTGGGCGCGCCTGTTGGGCAGGTTCCTGAAAGACGAGAATTATCAGAAAACGGCTTGCACGACTTTCCTGAAAAGGCTTTTCCTGCACCAGGCGGTATTGAGCGCCGTGATCTCATCCAGGGCAACGCCGGACAGGATCAAGGCGCTGCCGTTGGCAAACGGCTACCCCTTCAACCAGCATGAAAAGCTTTCGGCATCAAAAAAGGCCGCCTCATTGAATGACCTCTCCGCGGTCATCTTCGACTACGCCTGGGACAGGATCCCTGCCTGGATGGAGAAAGTTGAAATCAAGGAGCCCTTGAAAGGATGGCTGTTCGATACCTACCTGGAATATCTGAAGCTGGGTGACAATCTTTATAGAATCGAAGGATCATGCAATTCATATCTGGTTACTACAAATGACGGGAGCGTACTGATCGACCCGGCCGGAGCCGCGGCTGCCCCGCAATTTTTCCGCAGGGTCCTGGTCTCTCATCCGTTGAAGGCCATATTGCTGACGCACGCCCACCAGGACCACAGCGACGATATCGAGAAGTGGAAGACCGATCCCGGCATCCCGGTTATCGCCCAGCGGAAATACAGGGAATATTTTCAGTACCAGGCGGAGTTCGCGGAATTTTTCGCCAGGCGCAACGCGATATGGTCCGGCAAGCCGCTTGCCGCACCGCCGCCCGCCCGCAATGATTCCCGCGGCGAGCCGACCGTTTTTTTTGCCGATGCCTACGATTTCGCATGCGGCGGGTTCCATTTCAAAATGATTCATACCCCGGGGGAAACTCCCGATCACTCAACGATCTGGATCCCCGAGCTGGCCGCCGTATTCGTGGGTGACAACTACTATGAGTACTTTATCAATAATTCGACCTTCAGAGGCACCATGATCCGCCCCATGCTCGGATACGTCCATGCCTTGGACTTGGCATTGGCGTTCGCTCCGGAATACTTTTTGATGGGTCATGGGGCACCCATGGTTGCCAAGCAAAGAATACAGAAAACGGTAGGCGATTTCCGCGCTGCCTTGAAGTATATTTATAACGAGACCGTCAAAGGCATCAACGCCGGCAAAGATGTGTACACGCTGATGCGCGAGATCAAGCTCCCGGAAAAGCTGGCCATTCCCCAGTACTTCGGCAAGGTGGAGTGGACGGTGCGCGGCATCTGGCAGGAGTACGTGGGCTGGTTCGACGAAAATCCCGCCTCGATGTATGAAGTTCCATTTTCCAGCGTCTTCGGAGATTTGACGGAATTGGCGGGCGAGGATAAAATCATGAAAAAGGCGGAAGAATATTTGCATAAAAAAGAATATTCCCAAGTACTGCATTTGACCGAGATCGTCCTGAAGGTCAACCCCCTGCACAAACACGCCAATGAGGTTCGCCTGAATGCCCTCAAGGAACTCAAATCCGGGACACGCAACTTCATCGAGAGGATCTGGCTGAACTACGCGATCAGGCAAAGCGAAAAGAATCTCAAACTCTCTCCCCAGAACTGATGGTTCTGCTTTCGACGGGTAATCGGGGTTCATTTCCGAGATTCCAAAGGATAAAATAGACCATGATGATAAAAATCAAGGGAAATTGCGGGAGGAGCAACATGAAAAAATGCCTGATTGTATACCTGATAATTTTCTTTTCAGCGCTGACGATTGCGCTGGAAGCGGCGGCCGACAGGGAATATTCCATTCTCTTCTATTCCGGCAGGAACGACAACCAGGAGATATATATCCTGCATCCGGGAAGTTCTGAGCCCCTGAACCTGACAAAGCATCCGGCCAGGGATATCTGCCCGGCCGCGGCGCCCGATGGTAAAATAATTGCGTTTTTAAGCGACCGCAACGGCAACATGGATGTCTTCAGCATGAAGATCGACGGCAGCGCTGTCCGCCAACTCACTTTCACGCCCGAGCCCGAAGAGCACCCCGAGTTCAGCCCCGATGGGAAACACATCATCTATGTCAGGGACTTCGAACAAAAAACCGAGATCTGGATCATGGAGGCGGACGGAACGAAGCTGCGACGATTGACCAGCAATGAAGCCCGCGACGAGCGGCCGTTCATCTCCCCCGACGGTTCCAAGATCGTGTTCATGTCCAACCGCGATGGCAATTACGAGATCTACACCATGGCCCTGGATGGCAGCCGGCAAACGCGGATCACGAACACCCCGTATTGGGAGATCTTTCCGGTCTGGTCGCCAGACGGCAGGGAGATCGCCTACGCGCGGAAGTTCAAGGCCGAGGGCCGCATGCAGGGAATGATCTGCATCGTTGACGCCGATGGCGGCAACGACCGGCCGGTGACCATGATGGAAACCCGTGACGAGAATCCCATGTGGTCCCCCGACGGCCGCTTCATCGTCTTCCAGAGCGTCCGCGATAAAAATTTCGAGATCTACCAGGTGGAGCGCGACGGCAGCAACCCGCTGCGCCTGACCGACAATCCGGCCTGGGACGGCTGGGCCTGCTATGTGCCCTGCTCAGACAAGTAAGACAAGTCGGGAACCTGATTGAATTCTTCTCGTCTGCCAACAATTTTGGCAAACAAAAATGAAAAAAAAGATGTTGATCCTTTCACTAATAACGTCAATGACATTTCATCTGACTTTAAAACGGGAAGCACTCCCTAGATTTTCATGAATCTTTTTCCCCGTTTTCGCCGTCTTAATTGCTTGGAAGCGGAAAATCAACCGAAGGGCGATAGGCCACCATCCTGGTCCCTCTCGGTTTGTTTCTTCTTTAATCCACTGAAAAAACGATTTAAAATTAATGGAGGTTTCATGATGTCACGAGCAAAAAAGCAAAATGGATTGACTATGTCGCTAACAGTTATCGCCGCCCTGAGCCTGCTCCTTTCCGGAAGCGGGATAGCCCAGACTGCTACCCAGGATCTCACCCAGGCCGATAAACTCTACCAGCAGGGACAATTCGCAGAAGCGGCCCAGATTTATGCCCGGGCCGCCCAAAACGATCCCGTTGCCTACGGGGCTGTCCTGGGAATGGGACGGACAGCCCTGCTGCGCAATGACCTGGAGGAAGCCGAAAAGTGGCTGAAGAAAGCCCTGGCGCTGAAACCGCAGGAAAGAGAACCCCAGGCCCTGATGGGCGAAGTGCTCTATCGCCGCAATGAATATTTCCTGGCCGCTCCATTTTTCGAGGCCATCGGCCAAAAGGCCAAGGCCGAGAAATTGAGAGCCTTCCAGGGCAAGACCCCTTTCCTGATCGAAAGCGGTCCGGACATCTCCGTGCTCGAATTCATTCAGACCGATCCCCTGCCCATCATCAAGGTGACGGTCAACGGCCAGGAGGGCAGGTTCCTGATCGATACCGGGGCCTGGGAACTACATGTCCTGCCCGCCTTCGCCGAAAAATGCGGCCTGAAGCCCCTGGCGCAGAAGCAGACCGGCGTATATGCCGGCGGCCGCCAGGGGGCTTCATCCAGCTCCGTGGCCGACCGCGTCCTGCTGGGGGAGTTTTCGCTGCGCCATGTTCCCGTCGTTCTCCCGGAAAGGGCCGGGAGTCCGCTGCCCATTGACGGCATCGTCGGCACCGTCGTGTTCTACCGCTTCCTGTTCACCCTGGATTACCCGGGAGGCCGGCTGGTCCTGCGCCGCAATACAGCCGAGATGTCAAAGGCGGTCCAAGCCGAGTCGGAAAAGGCCGGCGCGTTCCGCATGCCCTTCTGGCTAGCCGGCGACCATTTCATTTTCGCCCGGGGAACGGCCAACGGCGCCGGGCCCTATCTGTTCCTTGTCGACAGCGGCATGGCCGGCGGCGGCTTCTCTTGCCCCGAGTACGTGGTCAAGGAGGCGAAGATCGAACTGCCCAAAGAAGGATTCCAGGGCATGGGCGGCGGCGGGCCGATCACCGTCTATCCCTTCACGGTCGACCTGACCCTGGGAGAAGCCCGCCATGACAAAGTCCGGGGCATGTACGGGGCACTGCCCCCGGGATCAGGGGACCGGCTTGGATTCCGAACCGGAGGACTCATATCCCACGGCTTCTTCAGACCCTTTGCCGTCACCTTCGATTTTCAGACTATGACGCTTTATTTGCAGAAACCGGCTCAGGCCACTACAAGTGAAAAAAAGTAGATTATAAAGAACACAAAAAATCCGATTTAAAAAAGAAATCAAAACATCAGTTTCCCTGGCTTGCAATAACAGAGCAAGGTGACGATTGAATGGATGAAGTATTAATCGTAGAATGAAAACCGAAGAAAAAAATGAGGAGTAAGATGAGTTTGAAGTTTAATGTGTTCTGGATCGCTTTAACCATCTTGGCTGTTGTGACTTTTGCCTGTTCCAAAAACCAGAGTGAAAACAAGGAAGAATCAGGAAAAGCCGACGACAACCATCAACCGCAGCTCTTTGCAGCCGTGGCTGCCGGTGACAAGGAGAAGGTGCTTCGCTTCCTGAATGAAACAAAAGAGTTGGATCTGCGCAACGAAAGCGGCTATACACCCCTGCACTGGGCCGTGCTGACCAATCAGGAGGAGATCGTCTCGCTACTGATATCCCGGGGATTGGCGGTTCAAACCGTTTCAAAAAGCGATTTTACCCCCCTTCATGACGCCGCATACGGCGGCAATATTAAAATCGTCAAACTTCTGATCGACCATGGCGCCGCTATCTATGCCGCGGATCAACTGGGAAAGAGACCGCTGGATCTGGCGATAGAGAGGGGCCATGCGCAAATCGTCCCCTTGTTGAAGCCATTGCATCTGGCTGCGGAAAGGGGAGATTTAATTAGCGTAAAAAATATTGTCGGAAAAATTCCCAAGAGTATAAATTTGAAAGATGAAAAAGGTTGGTCACCCCTGCACCTTGCCGTAAAAAACGGCCATCTGGAGATTGCCAAATTTCTGATCGATCGGGGGGCAGAAATCAATGCCAGGGGAGTCCGTGGAGTAACCCCCCTGCGCATGGCGCTGGACTGCGGCCAGAAGCCGACAGTCGATTATCTCAGGGAGAAAGACACCCGGGATCTGAGCGATGAATTGCTGCTTGGGAAAAAGCTCCGGGAAAAGCAAGCCGTCATCTGGTACTTGTTCAATACCGGCTGGGTGATCAAGACCAGAAGCAGCCTGCTGATCTTTGATTACGATTACGATCGACCGGAAAGCTTTGCCCTGCCGCCCGCCATCCTCCCCTGCCTGTCCAGCGGCGAGATCGATCCCAAGCAAATTCGGGATCAGAAGGTGTTTGTATTCCTGCCGTTTTTGCGCGATGCGGATCGCATCGCTACCATATTGTCCTGGAAAAAAACCATCAAGGATATTTCCTATATAGTAGGCGAGAACAAGATAAAAGATTCCGCTTTTGTCTATATCGAGCCGCGCCAGCAAAAAAAGTTGAAGAATTTGGAAATTTCAACAATCAGGTCAAACGGTTTCGGGGAGGGCTTTGTGGTAAAAGTTGACGGATTGACTGTTTTTTATGGCGGCGATCATCAGAGCAGCGATCAGTTCTGGAATTTGTTCAGCAGCGAGATCGATTTCCTTCATGAAAAGATCGAGGAATTCGATCTGATCTTTTTGCAGATGATGTTCCAGGAACAGATCCAGTCCAGCAAGGGCGTTTTTTATGCATTGGATAAACTGAAACCAGCCGTCCTGTTTCCCAACAGTGCCATTGCCGCCGCCCCTTTTTACAAGGATTTTATCCGCGAAGCCGCCGCAAAAAAAATCACCTCAAAAATAAAATGCGCTGAAAAAAGGGGCGACTTGTTCTTTTTCAAATGACAGGCAGGCAATCGGTTCAGAAATTGGGACAAAAAATACAAAATATTCTTGGATGCAAGAACCAGCCGCCGGGGACAACCCTGGAAATTTTCGCACCGGGACTGGTATCAAGGAAAAATCAAAATGAAAAGAACATGGTTCATTTTTTGTTTGCTCGTTTTTACCGGCGTCAATCTGTTCTCACAAAAAAGTGATCCGGCAAAACCAAGCGCTCTAGGGGCGGAAAGAACAACCTTGCAAGAGCGGTCGCGCCCTGTAAGTGTGCTTGTCCTGCTCGGGGAGTGGTTCGGCGACGCCTATTTTCCCCTCCAGAAGGAGATCGAAGCGCGAGGCTGGAAGATGAAGCGGGTCGGCGTCGATGCAGAGTACCGGGGCTGCTATAAAAAAGAGCGGGATGTCTTATTGCGCAGTGACATCCTGCTCCCGGACCTGAAGGATTTCTCAGGCTACGACTGCCTGATCATTCCCAGCGGCCCGCAGTTCCGCAAGTTCAAGGAAAATCCGGCGGTCCTGCAATTCGTCAGGGATGCCCATGCCGCGGGATTGCTGCTTGCCTCCTTCTGCACCGGCAACATGGTCGTCAAGGCCGCGGGCCTGCTCGATCTGGTCGAAGGGCCGGCTCTGTTTCCCGGCAAAGTGACCATGGTCGGGGAGCGCATCCTGCTCGGCCCGCGCGGCGGCGGGCCTCCGCCCGGTGACGGCTTCCAGAGCGCGCCGGTAAAGGAGATCTGCGACGCCATCGCCCACGAAGTGGGGAGTTCGGAAACCTTCAGCAAAAAAATTCAGCAAGATTAAGATCAAATAGAATTTTCCGTGACATGCTGCCAAGCGAAAAAGCAATCGCGCCATTGAAGTACATATGGTGCCCCCGGAATCCGGAAATGAAAATGGAACAAGTTGGGAATCGTATTTGGATGGCATATAATTCAAAACGACCTCCAATGTAAAATTCACAAGGAGCAAACCATGAAAAAAAGTTGCACATTATTTCTCGCCTTCCTGTTTCTCAATGCCGTTCTTATCCGATGTGATCCATCGGGTCCGGTGCGGGTGGAGCGTTTGAGCGAACGGGTCCTGATGCTTACCGAAGATTCCCCGATGGAAAACATCATTGTTGCGGTCGCCGCAAAAAAAGGGATCGTTGTCATCGACAGCACCGGCTCACCGGCGACAGCCGCCATGTTCCGCAAGGCGATCGAGAAAGAATTCGCCCGCAATGATTTCAAGTATGTCATCAACACCCATCCCCATTGGGATCACGCCTGGGGCAACCAGGTTTTCCCCGAAGCCATTGTGATCGGCCATGAAAACAGCCTTGGCCAAACGGCGCAGCAGGCCAGGTCCGCCGAGAATATGCTCAGGCGCGGCCGCGAACGGGTCATCTCCCTGCGGCAGGGATTGCAGAATGCGGGCAACGATGCCGACCAAAAGGCAAAACTGACTCTTGAGCTCGCTTTTCAGGAAAGAATCGTGCAGGGATTATCAACTGGTTTCACCCCGGTTCCCCCGGCCATCTCCTTCTCCGACACCATGACCCTGGACATGGGGGACGTTTCCTTCCAGCTGTATTTCTTCGGCAGGGCGCACTCAGGCAGCGACATATTCATCCACATCCCGGAAGAAAAAATCCTGATCACCGGCGACATTTTCCTTGATCAGGGCTGGCTGCCGCTCTTTTCCGGAATGGAAACACTGGATATTCCCAAATGGTGCGAAGTGTTGGATCGTTTGTTCAACGATACGGATGGCTTCTCGACCATCATTCCGGGACATCGCAAAATCTGGAGCCGGGACAAACTGAAGATGTGGAAGGAATATATTGAAAATCTCTGGACCGGCGTCAATGACGCCAAAAAGGAAAAACTGACCCTGGCGCAGGTATTGGAGCGCTTCCCCCTCGAAGAGCGCTATCTCTATCTGAAGGAATTGGGGCACAGCGAGCAAAGAATAAAAGAATTCCATGAACAAAACATCGAAGCATTCTGGCGGCAATTGCTGGTCCCCATCACTCCCATGATCGAACAGGCGACCGCAAAAGATGGCATGGCCGCAGCCCTCGAAAAATGCCGCGCCCTATGGCGGGAAAAAAGGGATGAATGCGATTTTTCGGAGAGAAGCCTGAACCAGCTCGGTTATCGCTATTTGAATCAGAACGACCTGCCAGCCGCCATCGAGCTTTTCAAGTTCATCGTCGAGTTGTATCCCGCTTCGGCCAACGCCTATGACAGCCTGGCCGAGGCCTGCATGGTCGCCGGCGACAAGGAATTGGCCATCCGCAACTACGAAAAGTCGCTGGAACTGGACGCCAACAACCAGAACGCGAAGGACATGCTGAAGCGGTTGCGGCAGAACTGACGACTCACTCAGGATCAGGATAGTATGAAAAAATGAATACGCTGCGTGTGATCGACCGCGAAAAATGGCGGGCCTGGCTGCAGGCCAACGGTGAAAAAGAAAAGGAGATCTGGCTGGTCTTCGACAAGACACACACGGGCAAAAAAAGCCTGGCCTACGACGAGGCGGTCGAGGAAGCTTTGTGCTTCGGCTGGATCGACAGCATCATCAAGCGCCTCGACGAGAAGACCTACGCCCGGAAATTCACGCCGCGCAACCTCGACAGCAAGTGGTCAGCGCTGAACATCGCCCGGGCGAAGAAGATGATCGCCGCCGGGCTGATGACGCCTGCCGGATCAGCTTTTATCGATCCCGGTCTGCTTCGCAGCAAGCGAGTACTGCGCCCGGCTCCATCTACCGGCGAGCCACTAATTCCCGCTTTTATCAGTAAAGGCCTGGCCGCCGACGAAAAAGCCCGGATTTTCTTTGAGAGCCTGGCCCCCTCCTACCGCCGCCTGTATATCGGTTGGGTGGCCAGTGCCAAGAAGGAGGAGACCCGGCAAAAAAGGCTGACCGAACTGGTCGCCACCATGCGCGCCGGGCGCAAGCTGGGCTTGAAGTAGCATCCGCCATTTTTTATATCAATTTTTGTTTGATTCAGGTAAAATCAATGCAAATCAATTTTTGGATGAAAGGCGAGAAAAAATGAAAGAAAAAACCGATCACAAAAAAGCATCCCGCAGGCTGCAGGCCGAACAGCTTATCCGGAATTTTAAAAAGCGGGGATTCGAGGGCATCTACTGCGACAGCAGCGCTGAGGCTGTGGAATCGATCTGCCGCATGATCCCGGCCGGCTCTCTGGTCGGCCTGGGCGGATCGGAAACCATCCTCGAAACGGGCCTGGTCGACGCGCTGCGCCAAATGGACATCCGTTTGCTGGACCGTTACAAAGATGGCGTCAGCAAAGTTGAAGTCGACGAAATGCGCCGCCAGGGCCTGGCAGCCGATATTTATATCTGCAGCAGCAACGCCATCACGGCCGACGGCAAACTGGTCAACATCGACGGCACCGGCAACCGGGTGGCAGCGCTGATCTACGGGCCGAAAAAAGTGGTCGTCGTGGCCGGCATGAACAAGGTCGCGATCGACGTGCAAGCCGCCATCACCCGCGTCAAGAACCAGGCCGCGCCGCCCAACAGCCTGCGGGTCGGTATGGCCACACCCTGCTCCCTGAAGGGTTTCTGCCAGGACCCCCATTGCCAGCCGCCCAATCGCATCTGCTGCCAGCTCGTGATCAGCGAAGCCAGCATGACCCCGGGCCGCATCACAGTGATAATGGTAGGCGAAACCTTGGGGTATTGAGAGCATCTCCATGACCGGGAACCGGGATGTACGCATCAGGGAGATGACCCAGGATGATCTCGGTTTCGCTACCGCCTTGACCCATACAGCAGGTTGGGCCAGCGAAAGCCGGGAGGTTTTCGAAGCTTTTCTGGATTATGATCCGCTCGGTTGCTTCCTCGCTGAAACAGGCGGGGAAAAAGCCGGCATATGCGTAGCCAGCAAATATCTTAACAACGGCTTCATCGGCGAACTGGTCGTGAGCAAGAATATGCGCGTTTTCGGAATTGGCCAAATACTTTTTCAAAATGCCCTGGATTACCTGCTGAAAAGCCAAATGCAAAACATCTATCTGAACGGCGACCTGAACGCGGTCTCCTACTACGAATCCATGGGCTTCCGAAAAATATGCCGGTCATTGCGCTTCCGGGGAAAAATCAAGGGCAAAATGCATGCCCACGTCCGCCGCCTCCATGCGGACGACCTCAAGCAACTGTGCAAGGCGGACCGCGAACTGTTCGGCGACGACCGCGGCTTTTTCCTGCGCCGGCGGGCCGAAAATACTCTTGGCATGTGCCTGGTTGCGGAACGCGAGGGGCGCCTCAGCGGCTGGATCATGTCCCGGCCCGGAGACGGCCTGTTGGCCATAGGCCCCTGGGCCGCGCCCCACGGGGATGAAGACGCGGTCTGCCTGCTGGAGCACCTGGCCAACGAAAACAGCACGGCGGTTTTCCGCATCGGTGTCCTGGAAAAGAACGAGGCGGCTGCGCGCCTGCTCCGCTCCTGGACGGGACTGCAGGAAACCATCCATTCCTGGTTCATGGTCAGGGGCGCATCCGACCGCCTGGGCAATCACCCCGCCCTGTATGCCATCGGCTCCGGAGCCAAAGGCTGAGCCAAGAACGCGGCCGTACCGAATTGTGCTCGGGGATGAAAAAAAAATAAAATTAGAAATAGATATAAGGAGCAATTATGAAAAAAAATGTATTTTTAAACTTCCTAATGCTGTTTCTGGTCTTTGTCAGCCAGGGTTTGCTGCCCGCCCAGGCGGTACCGCTAAAGCCGGTGAATTTCGGCGACATGATGCCCGATTTCACCCTACCGGTCGTGCAGGGCGGCACGGTTGCGCTTTCAGCCCTGAAAGGCAAAAATGTGCTGATCATTTTCCCGCGCGGCCGCGTCGGCGACCACTGGTGCCAGATCTGCCACTACCAATACGCTGAACTGGCCGACCTGGAAAGGGAATTGCAGATCCGCAAGAAATACAACCTGGAAATCCTCTTCGTCCTCCCCTACGACAAGTCCACGGTGGAACACTGGACCGACATCTTTCCCGAGCAGATGGCCGTGATCGAGGGCTGGAAGAATCCTCCCGCCGAAGCGCAAAAAGATCCGGGCACCGCACGCTGGATGGAAACTTCCCGACGCCTGTTCCCAAAGAAATTCGTCATGAGCAAGGATAGCATTCCGCTCCCTTTCCCCATCCTGATCGACGGCGAGCGCAAACTGTCCGAAGGGCTGCAGCTCTTCACCCTATTCTGGGACCGCAGTTATGTCGAGCAGAACATGGCGACCGTTTTCCTGCTGGACAGCGAAGCACGGGTGCGTTTCAAGTATTTGAGCCAGAATACCGTCGATCGCCCCAGCGCTGACTTCCTGCTTAAGTTCATCGAGCGCATGCTGTAGCGTCGACCGGCGCTGAACAAATTTGACTGGGAACCTATAAGGCTGATGAACGTATAGAAGGATGAAGACAATGTAAAGGAGGAATGTAATGAAAAAATTACTTTTTACCTTATTCACGCTGATTTTTTTGGTGCAAATCTGTATGTCCCAGAACCAGCCCGCTGCCGTCGGCAGCGCCGAAAAAAAAGCAGTGGTGGACGCGGTGGCGTCAATATTGCAAAAACAATACGTTTTTCCGGACACGGCCCGGAAAATGGGAGATCTGATCAAGAAGAATCTAAAGGCTGGGAAATATACAAGGATAGACGATCCCCGGGCCTTTGCCCTCAAACTGACCGAGGATCTGCGCTCACTCAGCCGTGACCGGCACTTGGGCGTCCGCTTCGCACCCGAACTCATCCGCGAAATGAAAACTCCGGACGAGGCCATAAAGAAAGCAGCCGAGAAATACCAGAAAAAGCTCGACCGACTGGACAACCACGGATTCAAGGAGGTCAAGATCCTGAGCGGCAATGTCGGCTACCTGAAATTCAACCACTTTAGTGCCGCCCAGGAGGCCTTCCGGGTGGCGGTTGGGGCCATGGCCTTTTTGGCCAATTGCGACGCCCTGATCGTGGACCTGCGCGAAAACGGCGGCGGCAACCCCGAAATGATCCAGCTCCTTTCCAGTTATTTCTTTTCAGGGGAGCCCCGGCATCTCAATTCCTTTTATCACCGCATGGACGAAAAGACCGAACAATTTTGGACCCTGCCCTATGTCCCCGGCAGCAAGCTGGCCGAAACCGACCTTTATGTCCTGACCAGCCGCTACACATTCTCCGGGGCCGAGGAATTCACCTATAATCTCAAAAATATGAAGCGGGCCACCATTATCGGTGAGACCAGCGGCGGCGGCGCTCACCCCGTGCGCATGGAGATCCTCAACGATAATTTCGCCATCGGCGTGCCCTTCGCCCGGGCCGTCAACCCGATCAGCAAAACCAATTGGGAAGGTACCGGTATCGAACCCGACGTCAAGGTGCCGGCCGCCGTGGCCCTGGCTAAAGCCCGGATACTGGCCCTGGAAAAACTGGCGATCCGGGAAAAGGATGAACGCATCAAAGCCACCTACCAGTGGGCGCTGGACGGGCTGCAAGCCGAATTGCACCCGGCAGCGATTACGGAAGATACACTGAAATCCTACGCTGGAGATTACGGCTCCCGGAAAATCACCTTCGAGAACGGCAGCCTGTTCTACCAAAGGGAGAACAGGGCCAAAATGAAGATGATCCCCATGGGCGAGGATTATTTCTGTTTCGAGGAGGTCGAATATTTCCGGCTGAAGATCGTCAAAAAGGACGGCCGGGTGACCGGCGTGGAAGGCCGCTACAACGACGGCACCATCGACGCCAATCCCCGGGACAACAGTGACAAATGATGAGTGACAAGGGAACAACTAATTCTTGACTTTTTCATCTACGATCTTTTCATTCAATTGATCGCTGAACACTGCACCTCGTCACTTGTTACTTGTCACTCTAGCTTGCAGAGCTTGATCCGCCGATTGCCCTTCGCCCCTGCCTGGGTTACAATACACCACAAGTGAAAATGCAATGAAGCTGAATATCGAAATGCTCCATACCATGCTGGCCATCATACTGCCGATCGCCCTGGGCTACCTGCTGAAGCGGGTCCGGCTTTTCCAGGAAAGTGAAATTGCCGCCCTGCGCAAGTTCGTCATGCGCGTCGCCGTTCCTTTCCTGATCTTCCAGAACCTGTACCGGGCTGACGTCGAGAGCCTGCAGCAGGCGTTGCCCATGGTGCTGGCCTTCACGTTGCTGACCGCTTTGTACACCCTGGCCGCCCGGCTGGTATCGCCCTTGGTGGCCAAAGGGGAAAAGCAGGGGCTGACCTTTGCTTTCGCCGTGTTCGCCGGCAACTACGCCTTCCTGGGCTGGGGGGTGATCGTTTCTTTTTTCGGCGGCCGGGCCCTGACCCGGGCCGTGTTTTTTTCCATGCTGTTCTGGCCGGTTTTCCTGACTTGCGGATTTTTCCTGCGCCGCCGCTTCGACAACGGTAACGGGGCAGCGGAAAGATCCGGTTTTTTTGAGATCATGATCCGCCACGCGGGAGTCCCGATCACCACGGCCGCGACCGCCCTGGCATTGAATATCGGCCGCGTGCGCCTGCCGGATATTTTCACTGACTTCATCGGCCAATTCGCCGCTCTGGCCATCCCCATGATCCTGTTCGCCATTGGCCAGAACCTTACGCTGCTCATGCCCGCCGCCCGCCTGCGCCTGGTGCTGGCCGCGTCTTTTTTTCGCCTGATCGGCGGCTTCGCCCTGGGAATCATGACCCTGGCCGTATTGCGTCTTTTTTTCAATGTGGACATCCTGAGTCGCCAGGTGATCCTGCTGCAGGCGGTGATGCCCACTGCCACCATGACCACGTTTTTCAGCGAGTACGCCCCTCTCGACGAGGAGCTGCTATCCGGCGTCATTGCCGGTTCCACCCTGCTCTCCTTTGTTACTCTGCCGCTCTGGGTGATGGTGATACGCGTCCTGGTCGGCTGACCTTCGGCAACCGGACTTCGCTCATACTTTCTTCCCATTTGCAGAAATGTACCTTTGGTTGGTGGTGCGGCGACCGTTTTCAGAACATAACTTGGCTATGGAACAACAAGCAAGCTGGCCGACAATGGGGCGTATTCCCGTCAAGAGCGGTAAAAAATTCATTTTCCTCAAGCCGGAAGAGATCGAGTGCATCGAGGCTGTGCGCAACTACATCAGGATCCAAAGCGGCGGGGAATTGTTCCTGCTGCGGCAGTCGATGGCTGCCATTGAAGAATAATTGCAGAACAGCAGAATGATCCGCATCAACCGCTCGGCCATAGTCAACATCGACCGCATCAAAGAATTGCGCTACGACGACGCCTACCATTATGAAGTGGTCATGGATTGCGGCAAATGCTGGATTTGGGGCCGTAAGTTCCGCCATAACCTGTAGCGGGTCCTGGCTTCCTGAAACGCATTTTTCAGCAGAAAAGTGCCCCAAAAACCCTATTTTTTCAACCAGCCTATTTCAGCCTTCCGGATATTGTTTTTCGCGGTAAGAGCGAGCTTCCGATGTCATTGAAAAAAAACATCACGATCCAGTCCCTTTGCTCCGGCTATATTTCCAGAAAAAGGTAGCTGCTGAGACCATTCCCGGCCAAGGTCACTTCTAAAAAAAAACTCATGGGTAACGTTTTTCAAAAACGGAAGTCTAAACAAGTATGAAAAATGTCGCAAGAAAAAGAAAAACGGTGAGAATCTCACAAAAGAGGTGTGAAATGAAGAAAGCAATTTTTTGGATGGTGTTGTTCTTCAGCATATTTGCCATGCTCCTGCCACAGCCGCAGGCGGCCGGCAAAAAAACTTTCCTTGCCTCTCGTATCAATCCCCACCCCCCGGTCATCGACGGCAAACTTGCCGATCCCGCCTGGCAGCATACGGAAAAGGAATGGGCCTCAGGCTTTATCCAGAGGACTCCCGAAGAAGGCAAATCCCCATCCCAGCCCACTGAATTCAAGATCCTCTTTGATGACAAGAACCTGTATGTCGCCATCCGCGCTTATGACAGTGAACCGGGCAAAATCGAAAGGCGTTTATCGCGGCGGGACCTGCTGGAAGGCGATTATGTGGATGTGCAGATCGACAGTTATTTTGACCGCAGGACAGCCTTCGCTTTCGCAGTCAACGCCGCCGGGGTGAAACGGGACAAGCTCATTGCCAATGACGGCGGCAGGACGGACGAAAATTGGGACCCCAATTGGACCGTCAAGACCGCGATCGACGAACTTGGCTGGAGCGCGGAAATGAGGATACCCTTCAATCAGCTGCGCTTTGCCCACCGTCCGGAAATGACCTGGGGACTGCACGTGACCCGCTACATCCACCGCCTGCAGGAAACTTCGGACTGGAACCTGATCCCGCAGAACGCCTCGGGCTGGGCCAGTCAATTCGGCGAGTTGCGCGGATTGACCGCCATCCAGTCAAAAAAACAGATCGAACTGCTTCCCTATTCGCTGGGCAAACTGCATTTTTCGCAGCAAGAAGAAGGGAATCCATTCGCTACGGGTCGCGCCGGCGGCCTGTTCGCCGGTTTGGACGGTAAGATCGCCGTTACCAACGACCTGACCCTCAATTTCACCATCAATCCGGATTTCGGCCAGGTGGAAGCCGATCCGTCCCAGGTCAACCTGAGCGCATTCGAGAGTTTTTTCCAGGAAAAAAGGCCTTTCTTTGTAGAAGGCAGCAATATACTGAATTATCAACTCATGGGCGGTGACGGTGGCTTTTCCATGGACAATCTCTTTTATTCGCGCCGCATCGGCCGGCGGCCGCATTTCGCACCCGAATTGGGCGACAATGAGTACGCGGATACGCCGCAGAACACCTCGATATATGGCGCCCTGAAGCTGACCGGCAAAACCCGCAACGGCTGGTCGCTGGGCATCCTGGAAAGCCTGAACGGCAAAGAACAGGCCGCGATCGATTTTTCAGGAGAAAGGCGCCTGGAAACGGTCGAGCCCGCGACCAATTATTTCCTGTTCCGGGCCCAGAAGGATTTCCGCCAGGGTAATACCATCATCGGCGGCATGCTGACCGCCGTGAACCGCAACCTCGGCGAAGCCAGCCTGGAAACCCTGCACAAGGCCGCGTTCAGCGGCGGTTTTGACCTCTTCCACAGCTGGAAGAAAAAAACATATTATTTCTCCCTGAAAACCGTGTTCAGCAATGTCAGCGGCAGCAGGGATTCGATCCAGGCCACCCAGGAATCGCCCGTCCATTATTTCCAAAGACCCGATGCCGACCACCTTGCCTACGATCCGGAACAAACATCCCTCTCCGGACACGGCGGCACGCTCTCCTTCGGCAAGCAAGGCGGCGGCCGTCTTAATTTCTCCGCCGGGGTCACCTGGCGCTCTCCCGGTCTTGAATTAAATGACATGGGCTACCTGCGCAGTTCCGACCGCGTCATGCAATGGGTCTGGGCCGGCTACACCATCGGCAAGCCCTTCGCCATTTTCCAGAGAGTCTATTTCAACTTTAACCAGTGGAAAGGTTTGGATTTCGGCGGCAATGAGCTTTTTGCCGGCGGTAATTTCAGCTTCTCCTGCAAGTTCAAGAACTACTGGTCGCTGGGCACCGGCATCAACGTCGAAGGCAAGGGCCTTTCACCCAACGCACTGAGGGGCGGCCCCGCCCTCTTGACCACGGGCGGCTGGAGCCACTGGTTCGAGATCGCCTCCGACAGTCGCAAAAAGATGAACTTCTATTTCGGCGCAGCCAATTACTGGGGGGTGAGCCAAAGCAACCGCTTCCAGGATGCCTGGCTCGGTGTCATCTTCCGCCCCAGTCAGGCACTTTCCATCTCGCTTTCTCCGACCTATTCATCCAACCGCTGTGAATTGCAATACGTGGACACCATCACTGCGGGAAACGAACCGCGCTATGTTTTCGCCACCATCGATCAGAAGGTTTTCCGATTGGTGCTCCGCCTCAATTTCAGCTTGACGCCCGACCTTTCCATCCAATACTATGGACAACCCTTCATCGCCAGCGGCAATTATTCCCAATTCAAACACATCACCGCTCCGCGTGCTATTGGTTACAGCGACCGTTTCCATGTTTTCAGCGTGAATGAAATCGCCTATAACGAAAGCGAGAACTCCTATCAAGCAACTGCAGGCGGCAATGCGGGCAATTCCTTCAGCTTTGCCAATCCCGATTTCAAATTCCTCGAATTTCGCTCCAACCTGGTGCTGCGCTGGGAATTCAAGCCCGGGACAACCCTTTACCTGGTCTGGTCTCAGGGCCGAAGCGAAGATTTCAGCCGCAGCAATTTTTCGTTGGGCGGTGACTTCTCCCGCATGTTCAGCATTTACCCGGAAAACATTTTCCTGGTCAAGTTCACCTATGGCTTCGACCTGTAAGAACTTGACGGCCCGCCTCCAGGTAGCATCGCCAGTTCAAGAGTGATAAAATACATGCCTGGGAGGTAGGATATGTTCTACGGTGTTAATATTTTGGCCGTACTGGCTGCGACCTTGTCGGCCATGGTCCTTGGTTTCATCTGGTACGGAAAATTCTTTTTGGGCACGGCCTGGATGCGTGAAGCCGGGCTGAGGGAAGAGGACATCAAGCCAGCCGACGCGGCCAGGGGATTCGCCGTTTCCATCGTCATTTCACTGGTGCAGTGCATCCTGCTTGCCTGGCTGATGAAAGCCAGCGGTCAGGACGACATTTTGGGCGGGCTCTGCCTGGGGGCAGTCACCGGGATCGGTTTCGCCGCCTTCACCCTGATCGCCAATGACCGCTACGAGCAGCGTTCTTTCAGGCTTTCGCTGATCAACGCCGGCTACCGCTCCCTGCAGTTCACCATCGCCGGCTTCATTCTGGGCGCCTGGAGCTGAACAAAAATTCCCGGGCCTTCATTCTTGATTATCGGCATTGCCGACGACACCCTCCCCGCCTGCCGTCCAGCCATTCTTTCATACGCATTCACAACCATTTTCAAAAATGGTATAATAAATGCATAGGGCCGGCCGGAGCGCACCAAGGGAGGCAAGAATGAAGATCAGCGCCAGAAACGTGTTCAAAGGCAAAATTGCCGAAGTCAATCCGGGGAACGTCAACACCGAAGTCATCATCGAACTCCCCGGCGGCATGAAAGTCGTGTCCATGATCTCCAAGAATTCGGCAGCGCACCTCAACCTCAAGAAGGGCAAGACCGCCTACGCCGTGATCAAGGCCTCCTCGGTCATGATCGCCATCGACTAAAACAAATATAAATCTGCTTATCCTGAAATCGACTCACATACAAAAAGAAACCCTGGCTGCCGGCAAAATATTCTCTGGAATTAACAATTTATTATGATAAAATCAAGATTATGCTCATTTCAAGGAGGAACCGCCAATATGTTCAAAGTCAACGAATATTTTGAGGGCCGGGTCAAGTCCATCGCTTTCGACAGCCCGCTTGGCCCGGCCACGATCGGGGTCATGGCTGCAGGCGAATACGAATTCGCCACCAAAACCCTGGAGATCATGCAGGTCATCAGCGGCAGGTTGACGGTCAAGTTGCCGGAAAAAGACACCTGGGAAACCTTTGCGACCGGACAGTCCTTTGCCGTTCCCGCCAATCAAAAATTCCAGCTCAAGGTCGCCGAGGAAAGCGCCTATCTTTGCTTGTACAAATAAAGAAGATCTTGAAGCGAGCGGCATCAATTTTAAATATCTGCCCGCGGCTTAATTTCTTGGCACCGGCACTGTTGAAAAAAAAATCCTCATCCGCTAAAATATCGCTTAAAAAATGACAATTTAAAACAGCGATCGAGGTGAGTCCATGGCACATCAGACCCAAATTTTGCTGGTGGTGATCGGCTATTTCGTTTTGTTGATCCTCTGGGGTTTATACCAGGGGCGCAAGGTGAAAACCGACTGCGATTACGCCATCGCCGGCCGCAGCCTTCCCGGTTGGGTGGCAGCCCTTTCGGAAAGGGCCACCGGCGAATCATCCTGGGCCCTGCTGGGATTGCCCGGCATGGCCTACGCCACGGGATTGACCGAGATCTGGACGGCGCTCGGCTGCGTGCTCGGCATCATCACGGCCTGGGCCGGGCTGGCCTGGCGCCTGCGCGACGAAGCCGAAAAATACCAGGTGAGCACCTTCAGCGAATACATCGCCAAAAAACACGGTGAATTGGGGAAATGGATCCGCATAGTCGCCAGCCTGACCATAGTTTTCTTTTTTTTCTTTTATGTCGGCGCCCAATTCCTGGGCGGCGGTAAAACCCTGTTCACCCTATTCGGCATCCCGGCCAAATGGGGGATGCTGATCACAGCGCTGATCATCGTCCCTTATACCATCTACGGGGT
>Ga0268280_1000341_pt1 | contig 42002 bp, 43 predicted proteins | sample saktaG_9_FD_190139 | JGI IMG/M metagenome (GOLD analysis project Ga0268280, IMG submission 190139) | Saline water microbial communities from Sakinaw Lake, British Columbia, Canada - sak_2011_5_24_40m | ecosystem: Environmental > Aquatic > Non-marine Saline and Alkaline > Saline ...
TTACTTCAAATTTCTCGTTGAATAGCAGATTGGTGAGTTTTTCCGCTTCTTCGGAAAGACCGATGCAAAAGGCGATGCCAAGCTTTTTATACCCGCGGTTTCGGGCATACTGAATCGTTTCTTCCACCCTGGTCAGCTTCCCATACTCTTTCCATGTACGTGCGACATCGCGCGCCATTTTACAATTGGTCTCCTCTTGCAGTTTTTTTTTGGCTTCCGCCAGTAAATCAGTGTGCCTGATTGATGGACAGAATGCCGGTGCCTGTGAAATATCTCCGGAAAAACATTTTTTCCGAGGGCAATAACTGCATAAAGTCTGATCTGTTTTCACCATTATCTCCCTTTCATATTTGAGACTAATTTTGATAGTCCAGAGTTCTTCAAATTCGCTTATTTTTATGTGCGCATTACTGGTCACGCAACCTCTCATGCTCTCTCTCTGCGTCTACTTTTAAAAACTATTACTCAGTATTCACAGATTGGCTGTCCAGACTACCGGCACGCCCCTCACGGCATTATCGCCAATATATAAAATTCTCTCTGCTGAAGCAACCTTTCGCAAAAAATAATCCATCTTCCCGGCGGCGACCAGCACTTTTTGAAGAATCGACACTTGAATATCCAGGTCCTATTGTTTTCATAAACCTATTTATTGCAATCGATTTTTTTAATAAAATAGACCGATAATGAAACAATCAACAAAAATAATAAAAAGAAAACCCTGAACCCAAAGTGGCCGATAATCCACCCACCGGCAAGCGGGAAAAGGGCAGGCAAAATATTTCCCGCCCCGGCAAAACCTGTATACAGGGCTCTGTTTTCATTGCCTGACACCTCGAGAAGCAAACCGTTCATGGTTATAGTGACCGAAAAAACTACCCCTCCCAGAACAAAAATATATCTGAGCGAGTGCTCATCCCGAATAAGAAGCGTGATAAGAATGAGCATAAACGATAAAATTACATTAAAATATAGGAGCAGATTGTATTTTATCTTTTTGGCCATAAAAAAGACCAACAAGCTCACCAATACAATTCCAAAAACCTTATAAAGTAAAAAGTAACCTGTATCGTTACTTTGTGTATTCAGTGTTTCTTTGGCATAAAACATAACAAAAGGAAGGAAAGAAATAATGATACCCTGGGTATTGATAAATCCCAAAAAATAGGCCAGTTTTCTATTTTCTGACAATTCCGATTTTAATAGATGGATAAAATCTTTAACCCCTTTTATTTTCATTACAGAAGGAGTATGTTCTATTATATTCCAAAACCCTACCGATGCTATCAGAAGCAGCGAAGCCCCAATAAAAAACAGGTGTGCAAAATTAACAGGGTACCCAAATGTTGTTAATACTCTTTTGGCTAAAACAGCAGAGATTAAAACAATACTACCGGCTATGATTTGCCTTGCTGAAAAAAATGTTTTTCTTTTATCCTCATTCACACTTTTCCCAAGTATATCGGTATAACTGATGTTGGCAAAAGCGCCACCAAGCGAAAAGTGAAAGTATCCGAGAATTTATACCCAGGAGCAGGAATTTTTTTTAAAGGACTTATTGCTGATGTATGGGGCAAAAAACAATTGGGTAAAACTCGAACCGCCCATCATAATAGCTGTCATAATGCCAATATGCACTGCTCCACCGCCCGATTCAATCAGCATGGCAGGGATAATCGTATCGACATCCATAAAGTTTTGGGCAAAGGCCAGAAAACCGGCATGCCATAAAAAGGCATAAAAATTATGGTTCGATATGTTGCGCGGTAGAGTCATTTTATGAATTTCCTGAAATAATGATCATGCCCTTTGTATTGCAGCTTTTCTTCCATTAATCCGGAAAGTAAATCTTTATTACTTTAACTTTTCTCCACGCAGTTATTCCGGGACACACGTTCGAAGGGATCCTGACGGTAGTATTCCTGCAAAACACGATAAAGGTCCGGTGCATGCTTAATCATTAACTGCGGCTGATCGAAAAACTGCTCTGTGGCGACAGCGAAAAATTCCACTTCGCTAGTTGCGCCGTAGGCATTGAGGAAAGATTTCTTTCCCTTTTCGATGTCGTGTTTGAGACGTAGATATTCACGCGAACATGTCAGGATCCAGTCACGGTATTCAGCCCGGTCGTGCAGTGGAGGTGTACCGTCGGCCGCGCCGTCGAGCATGTCCAGTTTATGAGCGAATTCGTGGTAAATAACGTTGTTGCCGGACTCAGGATGGCGGCCGCCGAACAGGGCGGCATCCCAGACAATAATGAGCGGCCCCTGCTGGAACGCCTGCCCGATAATGGGATGCTCAAGTTCCACTGGTGCGAATGTGTTTTCAAAGAAACCCGGATTGCGTTGAGGTGGAACAACGGTAGAGGGATAGACTATGATGGATTCGACATTCCGGTAATAGTTGTGGGGCAGGCCCAGAATAAGCAGACAGGCCTGAGCGGATATCGTGACGCGGATCTCGTCGGTAAGTTCCAATCCACCAGCTCCTTCCCAATTTTTTTCCGCGATAAAAACCTGTATCAAGGCACGCAGATGAGCACGCTCGGCATCTTCCAGCATGCAGTAGTGGGCAACGTTACGGCGGATTATCTCCTCCCATGAAGAAGGGAAAGGAGCCTGGGAGAACTTTTTTCGGCGACGATCGATAAACCAATGAAACATCGGGATTCCCTGTTGTTTTTTTTGCTTTCGGTAACTGGGCCAAACCACGCTACTCTGCTGATATCCAGAGATTATCGAGTTATAGATAAACTGTCAGATTAGATGCAACGGCAATTGCTTCGAGTTCCAACAGGAGCTGCGTTTGAACATGCGTTCCATCAACATTGATCCCTTTTTTAGCTCATATAACCTTTTTGCTTTATAGATTTTCTTTCAATGAAACGGTCACACTGCCGCCTTTATTAAACTTTTCCTCCGTCAGCTTTTTATAATAGGATTTGTATAACTGAATGGCCGCCAACGGATTATGTCCTGTTACCCGGTCCTTGGCAACAAGCACCGTACAAAAGGCATCTGAATAACGCATGAACAAAGAATCGTGGCCGACACACAAACCCAGAACAATATTAAACTCCGTGTTTACTGTGTTTAAAATTTTTGCTTGGATTATCGGATTGCACATCGATTCAAAGCTTCCCGGATTACATTTCTGTTCTTCAGCCAGGTCAAGAAACTCTTTTTTTGGAGTTCTGCCGGCTTTACATACGACCGAAGCCACATCAAATCCTTGCGCCGTCAATATTTCCGATAAAATTTTCGCTTCATTACCCAAACCAGTGCAAAACGCAAGTCCCAGCCTTTTATAACCCATTTTATGCGCAAACTCGATAGTTTCTTGAACGCGTGGCTTGATAGCATAGCTAACATGGGGATTATCTTTGTCGCGATTCACATAGCACTCACCCTCCTGAATACTGGCGTTTCGTGCAAAGTTCATAACCGAAGTTTCTTTATATTCTGAAAGCGAGGCTTCGATGACATTCTTCAGGTTTGTGGTTGGACAATCGGGCGAACCTATTCCGTCCGGCTGGTGACAAATCTTTTTTTTAATTTTACAATCAGCGCATCGCGGTATTTTAGATATGAGTTTCTTCATAACATCTCCTATTAAATTGTTTCAAACATTCTTTCCCTTTTCAACAAAATCTATTCAAACATAAAACTGTCTACAGATTATTTCGGCGGTTCGCATATGCATCTATACTCAAACGGAAAATATTTATGATATCGACGGCATAATTCTGTATATTTTTGAAGCTCCCCGCCGCAAGCAACGGGGAATGTGCTCGCTGTTTCGGTTCAAATTCCAATCTTCAGGGGCAATTGCAAAAGTCGTCATTCCCGTGCAAACTGGACACGCAGTGAAGCACAAGCGCTATCCAGAAATTATTGCAACATATTGAAAAGACAGGATAGTGCTATACTTCACTGCGTGTCCCACTTTCGTGGGAATGACAAATTCTTCTCTTTTAAGTACTTTTGCAATTACCTCTTTGGTTAAAACAAATTTGCAGTTCTTCTGTCGTTTATGAAATCCTACCGCAGAATACCCCGTCCTGTGGGCGGGGTAATTCACTTTGAAATTTCATCCAGCGAGTAATTTTTAAGAGGGATATTCCATTTTTTCATGTACTTCCAGATTGCTGTTCTGCTCAGGCCAATCCTGCGGCCTACCTCTGCCTTATTCCACTGGCATTCACCCAGCAGATTCAGGAGTGTTTCCCTGGTCGGTTTCAATCGCCTGACCGTGGTTTGACCCTGGGAGAGAGTTTGAAGAGAGGCGGAACGGTCATTATTAAGAATTTCAAATGGAAGATCCTGCGCATCAATCTGCTCTCTGTTACAAAGTACAAAGGCATGTTCGATCGAGTTTTCCAGCTCGCGGACATTTCCCGGCCAGGTGTAATCCATTAACAATCGCATTGCCTGCACCGAGATGCCTTTTATCTGTTTACCGGTTTTTTTGTTTATGCTGTCAATAAAATGACTTGCAAGAATCGGTATATCTTCCTTTCGCTCCCGAAGCGTTGGAAGCTGAATTGGAAAAACTCTGAGACGGTAATAAAGGTCTTCGCGCAAACGCCCTTCACTTACACATCTGGAAAGGTCCTGGTGCGTGGCCGTAATAATCCTGATATCTATTTTTCTTTTTTTTGATTCTCCGACACGTTCTATTTCTCTTTCCTGTAATACCCTGAGAAGTTTCACCTGAATAAAAGGACTCAGTTCGCCGATTTCATCTAAAAAAATTGTGCCTCCTTCGGCTTCCTCAAACCGACCCGCACGGTCTCGTACGCTGCCTGTGAAAGCGCCTTTCACATGTCCAAAAAGCTCGCTTTCAAGCAGAGTCTCGCTCAGTGAACTGCAATTGACCGTGACAAGCGGCTTGTCATGTCGTTTGCTGTTATAGTGAATAGCGCCTGCAACGAGCTCCTTGCCGGTTCCGCTTTCTCCCTGGATCATTATTGTGGCATTGCTGGCAGCTGCAGCCTTGATGGCCGCGTATACCTGAAGCATTGCATGGCTTTTACCTATAATATTTCCAAAGCTGTGGATTTCTCCAAGCCGAAGTGAAGCCTCTTCGGCTTTTTGGCGCGCTTTGTTCAGCTCAGTAATATCGGTAACAGTTTCAACTACACCGATAATTTCATTATTGTCATCCCTGACCACACTGGCATTTTTAATCACCGGCACATCGTAGCCGTTTTTATGCCGAAGATGACACTCCTTGGCTTCTGATATTCCTTTTTCGATAATGCCGCAATGTTTGATTCCAGCCGGACATTCTTTGCCGAAACATCGATTACAATCTAAAATATTACATGTGTGGCCCAACGCTTCCTGTGCGGAATATCCGCTGATACGTTCCATAGAAGGATTCCACGATGATATTCTACCCTCTGAATCCATTGTAAAAACCCCGTCGGCCATCGATTCGATGATCCGGTTAATAAACCTGACGTTCCAAATTTCATGTGTTTTGTTTTCCATTCATTTTTCTCTTTTTTATTGTTACACATACGTTATCCTAACGTTACCTATCGCAACCACTTTAATAATAATTATGATCCCTTTCTGTCAATAAAAATGATTTTACTGTAAAATCCAATAATTAATTTATTATACTTATGTGGCATATTTATTGCTATAATATTATTCAAGGGTTCACTTGGCACTACCTCCTAATGTTGTTGTCATAAGTGTTCACCCTTTTGCTGGGCAAATCGGTCCCTCGGAATTGGTTCTGGGACCGATTTGCTGTTCTTAAAGTTTGATTACGGCTGATTAATTGCGAATAATACTTTTTACAGTATATCAGATAACGGAGAATATATATGGATAAGGTTTCATTCTCGGATATAGCCATTGTTTCCTGCGGCACAATGAGTCTTGAATTGAATTATCTGCAAGAAGAAGGTTTTCTGGATACATCTCAAATTTTTTATACAACCCCGGGCCTTCATCAGGATATTCCTGAACTTGAACGCCAGTTGATTCGTCAAATAAATAAAGCTAAAGAAACATGTAAAAAAGTTATTGTCGTATACGGCGGCAAGTTCTGTTATGTGAATGTTGACCAACCTACGCGCCTGATGAAGACAATTCTTGATGAACAGGGTTCCGGGATAGTTAAAATAAATGCTACTCATTGCATGGATATGCTTGCGAGCCAAACCGAACGCGATCGGATTGCCGAAGAAGTTGCCGGAGGTGAGCCGGTCTGGTGGATGACTCCGGGATGGGTTAAATTCAGAAAAGAGGTTTTCAAGGGTTGGGACAAGAGCATTGCAAATGAAAATTTTCCGAGGCACACCGGAGGCGCTGTGGTACTTGATGGCATCGGATACCTGGATAAGTTTATGGCTGAAAAACCTGAAGAGTTCCTTGAATACTGTGACTGGATGGGAATTCCAATGGTAGGATATCCGGTATCCCTGGACCACTTTAAATCGCTTCTAACCGAGCAGGCAATTATTCTCCGGGATCAAGACGCGTAAATGTTCGTTTTAAATCTCTAAGTTTCATGGAGTTAAATCTTTTAATAAGGACGAGTTTTATGCCGATTTATGAATATGAGTGTAAAAAATGCGGATACCGCTTTGAGAAATTAGTTCTTTCGGGCAATGATACACCTGCCGAATGCCCCGGATGCAGATCAAAAAAATTAAAAAAGCTTATAAGCGGAGCCGCTCTTATCGGTGAAGAGTCCGGTAGTGCATGCAGTTCAACTTCCTCAAAGGGTTTTTCCTGAGCCGGAAAATAATTATGCAACGGTCTGTTGCATTATATGAAATTTAATTTATGAACATCTGGTAGTCGATATTCATTCGATATTAGAATAAATAGCCGTTATATCGGATAGCATGCCCAAGTTCGTCAACTGCAAAGAAAAAGAATCCCATCTAAAATAATCAGTCAAGCCATTTGTGCATGGTTCTTCTCCTAACCAGCTGGGAGAAAGGAGCCCTCATAAAATCACCACCTCTTTTGGAGATGATCCCAATATCACAAATAACGGAAACAGAGCATAACGCCACATATCGTTACCTTCCTTATAAAAGTAACGCTTTTTTTCGATAGACCATTTAAATCCCTAAAAATGAGTTTTCCCAGTTATATTTGAAGCATAAATATATATAATATTATAAATTAGTTATACAATAATTAATTTTTTTAGAGGCTTTTGGGATCTTTGGTATGGATATTGAAGTAATTAATAGTCAAACAAGGAAAAACAAAAATTGAAACCGGATTTAATAAGTGACAACCAATAAAAAAAGGAGAATATCATGAAAGCAAAAAACTGCTGCAAAACAATGGAAATGGAACTGACCGGATGGAAAGCGATCATCTATGACATCACCAGGAAAATGGAAAAACTTTCCGGCGGTGAAAGGCTGAAAATAGTTCCCAATATTGAAGATCTCCATATGCTGATCGAAGAAATGGATGAGAGAATCGAATATATCAGGGATAACTGCAAGCCTGAAACGGGCATGGATGATATCCAGGCCGAACGGGCAAAGTTTAATTCGGGCATTTCATCCCTTCGAATGGGAGCTGAGGAAGCGATGCGGGGATTGGGTGGCGGTAACTTTGGCGGTTAATTGTACGCGTGCAACAAAAATGGGGCGGTTGACATCATTTTGTTTGTGATGGAATCCGCCCCTGCTTTTATTGATTAAAAATATGGAGAAGAAAAAATGTCAGAACTTGAATTGTCATTACAAAACAACTTTGATAAAATGATTGAATGCGGCTTATGTCTTGTCGATTTTAACGCCCCCTGGTGCGGTCCGTGCCGTTCTCAGGAACCCGTTATCAATGAACTGGAACAAAGCTACAAGGGAAAGGCGAATGTGGTGAAGATAAACATCGACGAAAACAGCAAAGTCGCCATGAAGCTCGGAATACAGAGCATTCCGACCATTATCCTTTTCAAGAATGGTAAAGAGATCAGTCGGTTCGTCGGCTTACAGACAGCCGCAACTCTAAACAGGGTGATGAAAGAGAATCTTGATAAATAACCCGGTTTTTTTGCGGTTTAACATAAAAACAGGAGATAATTTAATTGGGGAAGTGCGTCAATCATCCTGATCGTGAAACCAGTTACCTGTGCATGAAACATAACACATATCTATGTGAAGAATGTATGAAATGCAGGGATCCGAATATCTACTGCAAGTTTCGTTCATCATGTCCGATCTGGTTTTTAAGCAAGCGGAAAGAAGGACTTGACACCGAGGAAAAAGCTAAAAAAGCGGATACCGGTGATGAACATAAAATAATTTTCATGCCTGACGGCAAGGAAGTCGTGGTATCCGCCGGAATGACTCTTCTGGATGCAGCCCTGCGAGCAGGCGTTCACCTGAATGCCTCATGCGGTGGTAAAGGTTCATGCGGCAAGTGCAAGCTGATAGTAGAGGTCGGGCATATTGAAAGCCGGCCGGACGTGTTGCTGAGTGAAAAAGAAAAAAAAGAAAACTATGTGCTGGCATGCATGAGTAAAATTTCCGGTGATGTGAAGGTTCGTATTCCCGAAGAAGCACTTGAGAAAAAACTCAAGGTCGCGGGAATGGGAAATGAAGTTACAGGACAACTCAAAGGGCTTGTAAAAAACATACAGCCCATCCTCATGGAAATACCTCTTGAACTTGAACCTCCGAGCCTTGAAGATTCCGTAAGCGATCTTGACCGGCTTAACCGCGGGCTGAAAAAAGAGGGACTTGATATCTCAAGACTGAATATAGGTGTCGGTGTGATGCGCGAGCTTGCCTCGGTCATGCGCGATGAAAACTGGAAAATTACGGCGTCGGTTATACAGAAAAAATGTTCCAGCGAGATCCTGCGAGTAACGCCCGGAAACGAAAAGCTCCGGTCATTGGGAATTGCCGTCGATGTCGGAACCACATCGATAGTCGTCTACCTTGTTGATATGACTGATGGTACGGTAATTGCAGCAACCTCCGGGCACAACCGACAGGCTGCCTGCGGTGATGATATAATAAACCGGATAATCTGCTCGGAAAAAGACGGCGTTGCCAAATTGAGCCAAATGGTTCTGATGACCATCAACAATCTTATAAGCGAAGCGCTGGACAGTGCGGGTGCTGATTTTCGCCGGATTAAAAATGTGGTGATCTCCGGGAATACTACCATGACGCATTTACTCCTCAAGATTGAGCCGAAACATATCCGCCGTGAGCCCTATATTCCTTCCGTGTCGGAATTCCCGATTCTGAAAGCAGGAGAAATCGGAATAAGAGCCGATCCCATAGCGGCAGTCTTCATTATGCCCGGTCCGGCAAGTTACGTTGGTGGAGATATAGTTTCGGGGCTGGTTTATACCGGACAGCACAGGGAAGATCCGCTGACTCTTTTCATTGATGTAGGCACCAACGGCGAAATTGTACTCGGCAATAAAGATTGGCTGATGACTGCGTCGTGCTCTGCGGGCCCCGCTTTTGAAGGAGGTGGCATCCGCTGGGGAATGAGGGCGGAGGAGGGCGCCATCGAAAAGATAACCATCGATCCTGAAACGCTTGAACTCAGTTTCACAACCGTCGGGAATGTTCCTCCGCGCGGCATCTGCGGTTCCGGAATGATCGATCTTATAGCTGAAATGCTGTTTGCCGGAATTATTGATGCCGGGGGAAAGATCCGGTTGGATCACTCCCACCCACGGATACAAAAAGATGGAGATGGTCTGGCCTATATCGTGGTTCCGGCCGCAGAAACAGCCATGGAAAAAGATATTATCTTCAGTGAGACCGATATTCACAGCCTGGTTCTCAGTAAAGGGGCCGTGTACGCTGGCTTTACGGTCCTGCTCAATCAGGCTGGACTCGATTTTTCAATGGTGGATCGTGTCTGGATTGCAGGCGGATTCGGGCGGTATCTTAATGTTGAACGGGCCATTATGATCGGACTCTTGCCGGACATCGCCCGGGATAAATTCAAATACATCGGCAACAGTTCTGTTGCAGGAGCATATCTGGCGTTGCTTTCCGAAGATCATCGTAAAGAGGCGCGTGAAATTTGCAACAGCATGACCTACATCGACTTTTCCAGTAACAATCAGTTCATGAACGAATTTATATCAGCGCTTTTTCTGCCGCATACAAACGTCGCTGCCTTCCCCAGCGTAAAAAAGTTTATGACTGCCGGGAAGGAGGCAAAGCTGATGATCAAGGGAAACTGATGATGACAGAGAATCGTCAAACCTTTATAAATACGAAAGTAAGAGAGCTTGAGGGAAAATTAGCAGACCTCAAAGGCAGATGGCCCGCTCACTCTGTGCCGCCGTCTATGTGGCAGCAACTGGAAGAGCTGGAAAATGAACTGGAAGAAGTAAAAAAAGAGAAAACAGATTGAACCGAAACAGCGCTTACTAACCCCGCTGGGTGGTTTAGCGCTCGCTGTTTCGGTCAAAAACCTCCTCATGCAAGGCGCCAGTTAAAGGAGGGATTACGAATGTCAATATCGGCCTGTTTCAAAATCTCAGGCACAATATCCGTCCATCCCAATGGCATGATGTGAACTCCCTGCACCATCGACTTGATTTGACGCAGGAAACGGCTCATCATTTCGGCAGCCTTTTTCTTCCGATCGGCTTTATCAACACTCCCGATTTCATCGATCCAGGCTTGTGGAACATGAATGCCTGAAACATTGGAATTGATATGTTTGGCCATCTGGGGAGATTTCAGCACCACAACACCTGCCTGTATGGGACACCCGAATCCGGCAGCTTTTTCCATGAACCGTTCTAAAACCTCTGCATCATATACGGCCTGAGTCTGGAAAAACTGGGCGCCTGCATCTATTTTTTTCTTCATTTTCATCAACTGCAGATCAAGAGGCTCAAAATTGGGATTAACAACCGCGCCCAAGGCCATATCCGGGGAATTTTCAATTGAATTGCCGGCTATATCAAGTCCATTTCTAAGTCCTTCTGCCATCTTTATCAACTGGACCGAATCCAGGTCAAATACAGGTTTGGCCTCTTTATGGTCACCAAGTTGAATATGATCCCCGGTTAAAAGCAGGACATTGTCAATACCCATGGAATAGGCTGTCAGAAGATCGCTTTGCAATGCAATCCTGTTGCGGTCCCTGCAGGTTAGCTGATATATGGGTTCAATTCCCCTTTCCTTGAGCCCCACGCTTGCCGCCAGAGAGCCCAGTCGCATGACCGCAGACTGGTTGTCAGTTACATTGACGGCATGAACATAGTCCTGCAGGAATCTTGCCTCTCTGGCACAATTCGGGTTAATGTTTTTATCTCGTGAAATAGCACCTTTGATCGGTCCGACCTCTCCGGTGACTACAAAAATCTCTTTATTGAACAAGCTGGTTATTTTCATTTGGTTCTCCTGTCAATCAACTATCTTAACTATCTGTATGTTTGATCAATCCTGATTGCTGACGGTTACTTTTCCGGCCTGCGAACAGAATGTGGCTTCGTGTAGACTAACTTTCAGAGTTCTGGGGCGGCTCCATTTGGCAAAGTTTTTTGGTTTTTGGTAGGGGTCCAGAAGTTCCAGCCGGTTCAGTTTTTTTAATCTCTCATAAATCAAAATCCAACCGCATGGTCTTTCCTTATCCACTTCGCAAAATCCGTTTTCTGCTCCGCCGCATGGGCCATTGAGCAGTTGTTTGGAGCACAGCGTCATTGGACAAAGTCCGCCGGTATATTCGATTACGCACTCTCCGCATAATGAACAGAATTCTTCGATATCTGTTTCGGAAACGGTCTCGCCACCGAAAATCGTGTCGCATCCCGGGTGAACCATGCCACCATCGGTGGCATCAATAACCGTATGAACTCCCTGTCCGCAACCTAAAACCAGAAAAGAGCCTGCTTTCCGGGTCTGCTCAGCATAATCCTTCTGCAGAACTTTGCGAGTATGGTCCAATTTGCACAACGACATGCCCTGCGGGCCCGGGACAGTATATCCCACGACCTCGATATTACGTTCTGTCAGGCGTTTTGCCATCGCCTTTGTTTCATCCTCGCCGCCGGAATGGCATTTCCATGCGCAATTGTTGCATCCGACAACAAATACTTTTTCATCAGGCTTTATATGCCTGACAATTTCATCAATTGCTTTTTGAATGGTTGCATGCACTGCTTAATCTCCTTTGATATATATTTTGAAAATCGCTTATTTTTAGATGAATAAGGTTACCTTGCTGCTGCCGGCCTCCTGTAAAAACTTGGCTGCGCCTGCCATGCTGATGTTGGGGTAATCGATAAGCTCTTCGGACTTAAACCCCATCAGATTCATGGACATCTCACAGATGATTATCTCAACGCCTGAATCGGCGGCCGTTTTCATAAGCACTTCAAGGGACATTACACCTTTTGTTTTCATCAGGTTTTTCATCATCATTGTGCCCATCCCGGCCATATTCATTTTTGAAAGTTTTAACCGGTCCGCTCCTTTCGGCAGCATCTGACCGAAAGTTTTAGCCATCATATCGGCTTTCTGAATATGCTTTTTAGCATCTCGCATTGCGGGAATCCCCCAGAAGGTGAAAAACATCACCACCCGCTCGAACATGGCCGCGGCTCCGGTAGCGATAATGAACGCCGCCAGCAGATGATCCAAGTCTCCGCTGAAGACCACCATGGATAGCTGATCTTCAGGAGCATTTTGCTTTAAAACCGACACTTGTTCTTCAAGCGCTTTTAAGCGCGTTTCCAGTTCTTCTGTTTTCGTATTCATAAATTCATTTCCTTAAATCTTGCTTTCATACATTTCACTTGAATCCTCGAATCCTCGACCCTTCGAATTTTCAAGAATTACCAACTCTTTTGGAGATGATCCATATATGGTTATCAGGAAAAAAACCGTTTTCCATATCGAATAGAGGCCAGATCGAATTCCCGGTACAGCAGTTCCAGGCGCGCATTGGCGACCTCCACCGCCGTGGGCTTTTCTTCCGGCTTCCCGGTTGCATAACAACTGAAGCACCGCTGGCAGTGGTGTGATTGGCCCAAGGTGTTTACAGTAAAATCGCCCATCAAAAAAGTTTGGGGATTTTTATGAGTTGCAAAATGCTCGACTGCCGGCACACACTCCAACGTTACGTTTATCGACACATCGTTGCCCTCTTTAGCAATATGGATGTAATCATCAATGATCAGCAGAGGACCCTCTTCTTCGTTCATTTTGTCAAATTTTACCACCATATCATCCAACGTGAACAGTTTGGCTTTCACCTTAATACCAACATCCTTAAGCCTTTTTAAATCTCTCTGAAGGTAACGATTGGCGATCATCACGGCCTGGGATACGTGCGGACACAGGTTATGAGGACATCCCCGGGCATAACATTTTCTGAAGCTGTATGCTTCCCCGGCCACCGTGCCGTTAAAACGGCAAAGAAATATATGTGCCTGAAACGCATAATCCAGATGCGTAAAATCGACCTGCAGGATCTCAAAATCAGGCAGGCATGTTACATCGGCCCCGCTTTTTTTTAATTCGAGCAAGTCGGTAACACGATATGGCGGTTTGTTTGCGGTGTTGGATTTCATGTTTTTGTCCTTTATTTACGATTACTCTAGTACGTAAAAACTGCTTTCGATTCCATTGCTTCGATATTTAATACCCCCGCTGCGGTAACCTCCGCACTTTCGACCAGGTCGGATTCCTCAATATGGCGTTCTTTTATACAAGGACCACATACTTTCAACTGCCCGCCAAGATCGAGAAAATCCTTAAGAAGTTTTTTTACGGCAGGAAAACCGCCGCCGGGAGGCATCGTATCAACATAACCTTTCTTGGCCAGATAGACACCGGCTCCCTGCAGAACAATCGTCGCTTTAACATCCATTGCCAGGGCGGCAATGGCCATCACAAACGGCATGTGAGCCTTTTCGGAATTTTCGGCTGCACAGGTACAGATATAAAGTATTTTTTCTTCTTTTTCGGTCATGTTTATTTCTCCCTTTTTATTAAATGGTTATTCGCTAAATCCTTTTGTATTCAGCAATAAAACACCCTCTTATCTTTTTATCCGTTTTTCACTTCTCTTTTTAAGTTTTCAAAATTGTTTTTTATGTGCAGCTCTCGATCAGTGTTGAAAGATCCTCCACGTTTGCACCGGCTTTGCGTAAATTCCCCAGGCATATAGGGCACATAGCAATGATAGGCGCACCGGTGGATGTCAGTTCCAGCAGCCGGCGATCGACAATCTCTCCAGACAGCTTAGGAGATATGGATTCCGCCGGTCCCCCGCAACAACTGGTAAACAGACCCGAGTGTCTCACCTCGGCGCATTCAATGCCGAGACCGGTCAACACCCGGCGGGGTATATCGGACAATTCCAGGTACCGACCATAAAAACAGGGGTCATGGAGCGTAACGCGACCCGTGCCATTGTTTGATTTAAAATTGACCAGTTCAAAATAGGCCTGGACATCAAAACTTTCACCCGTATATTTCGGATATAGAACTTTCAGTGCATAGGTGGTGTGGGGATCCACCGTGATGATCTTCGTTATCCCGGCACGCTTCAGTTTTGCTGCAACAAACTTAGCATGCCGAACGAAACCTTCCTGATCTCCCAAGTCATAGAGGAGAATGCCGCTGTAATCATCCAAATCCGGTCGGTAGCCAAAATTGACATTCGATTTTTTTAGAATTTTAACAATGTTTCGAAGAATCCGGTTGGCTTTTTCTTTTTCTTTTTTTGATGTCAGCAGGGCCAGTCCGATGCCGGAAAGCAGTTTCGGCATATACTTGCCGTAGCGCACGTAATCGGCCAAGAACGTATCTTCAAAGCGTTTCAAGTAGGATGTCGATTTATCGATGTAAGGGACAAACTGGTACATCAGCCCCGTAAACAGCAATGCATCGCCCTCTCGGTTCACCGCCGCCTTTTTCCACCACCTGTTTGCAATAAATTTGGGAATGGCAAAGGGACTTCTCGTTTTTCCGACATTACCGGCAATAATATTGATAATTTCTTTCGGGCTGTACATTTCAGGATCTCCTCCAGTTTTCAACAACGTAGCGTTTCAGACTCAGGATGATCTCTCCCGGATTGGCTCCTCTGGGGCAGGTCTGGGTGCAGAGTCCGCAATGCAGGCACTTCCAGAGATCCTGCGCCTGATCCAAAATCCGGTCTTTTGCCCCTATCTGAATGTAGCGGATCATTTTTCTGGGAAAGTGATCCGTGATAAGGGGGCAGATGGCCGCACAGGTTCCGCAATTAAAGCAGGCCAGCGCAATATCATCCCCGAAAGGCTTCATTTCTTCGACAAAATCAGGGTTAATTACCGACATGTGTTTCTCCTTCTATCATTCCTCACCGATTACTTCTTTGACGGCTATCAAAGAATACCTGTAATACCCGTCCTCTTTTTCCACTTCGGCAATCTGACCGTATTTTTTCATGGCCGCCACGTACCACAACACCATATCCGTTGCCATGCCGGTTGCCGTGGCAACCTCCGGGACGGTGCAGGCCGTATTTTCCAGTTGCGCCCGTATCACCTTTAGGGACTTTTTCTGTTCTCTTACCTGGGCGGAAACCCTATCAATTCTTTCCTTGCAGGCGCGGCGAAGCGCTTTCATGTCATCTGTCTTTTGCTGTTTCGGCGTGTTTTCTTCAGACATCGGAATCCCTCATTTTATGCATTTCTTAAGTCCATTAAAATCCTTATCAGGCTGAAACCTCTTCGGCGACAATCCGGTCTACCATGGCTTCGTACTGGCCCAGGGTCCATCCCGCGACATCGATTGCATTCTCCGAACAGACAGCAACACAAGCCCCGCAGCCCAGACAGAGCGCAGGGGAAACCTGGGCACGCTTGACGATCTGCCCGTTTATTTCCATATCCACCAGGCACAAGGCACCGTCGCTGATGCAGGCCTCGACGCAGGCGCCTGTCCCGATGCATTTTTCCAGATTGACCTCGGCCACAAACGGATCAAGCTCCACATGGCCCCGGCCCAGAAGGGCAGCCGCCTTCACGGCAGCAGCACCCGCGGCATTGCAGGCCTCCCCGACATCCATGGGGGCCTGGCAGGTTCCGGCCAGAAATATTCCGGAAATCGGCAATTCAACCGGACGCAGCTTGGGGTGAACTTCCAGCAAAAATCGGTCCATTCCCACCGGCAGCTTCATTTTCTCAACCAGACCAGACACATCGTTGGGCTCTATTCCGGTGGCAAGCACGACAAGATCCACCGGCGCTTCAATTTCTTCTCCAAAGGTCAGGACGTCCTTCACTTTGACGCAAAGGGGAAAATTGTCGGACAGATCGGTGCTCTCAACCACTTCAGGCGCTTCATCGGCCTCAAACCGGAAAAAGACCACCTGATTCCGGGCCGTCTGCTCGTATAGCGCTTCCTGGTCACGCCCATAGGTCCTGATATCCCGGTAAAAGTCATAGATGCGGGTGGCGGGATATGTTTGGCGGATGATATTGGCCGCATTCAAGGTTGCCGTGCAGCAGGTGCGGGAACAGTATTCGTTCAGCCGGCCGTCCTCATCCTCGGGATGGATTCCGGGAATCTGCCGGCTGCCCACGCAATGTATCATGGCTATGCTGCGGATTTTTCTGCCGCCAATTTCCAGATACCCCCCTGAATTGCGGTTCTTGGCCATGCTCTTGATCAACTCCGGAAGGGTGATGACTTCCCGGTGGGTTCCAAAGCCGTATTCCCCGGACTTTGGCGTATAGGACTTGAATCCGGTGGCCAGAACAATCACTCCGGTTTCGATGACAAAGGATGTCGGAGAATCGGCACAATCTCCCACGAACACGCCTGCAAAGGGAATAAAATCTCCCGGCTTGTTCTTTTCCGCAGTCAACTGACCGATAGCATCCTGCACGGATTCCGAAAGCTGCTTTTTAACGCCCAAGGTGAAATTGCCGACATATCCATCGAAGGATTCCACACCTGTGCAAGTGTGCACCGTAATGGCCGGATGGCGCAGTACTTGACGGGCAAGCGTGCAGAGCAGGTCCTGGGCGGAATCCCCGGTCGGTGCAATACGATCCAGACAGGCCAGATTCCCTCCCAGAAACGGGGTTTTTTCAATCAACGCCACTTCAATACCGCAATCCGCCAGATCTTTAGCCGCCCGAAGGCCGGCAATGCCGCCGCCGATCACGGTGGCATGTTTTTTTGCGTTTACCCGAATCGGCTCCAGCGGGGTCAGTTGTTCGGCTTTGGCAGCGGCCATGGATATCAGCCGCGCGGCCTTCTCGGTTGCCTGATCTCCGTGATGCACCCAACTGACCTGCTCACGGATATTGGCATGTTCATAAATGTAGGGGTTGGCCCCGGCCCGGGATATGGCGCTTCGGAAGGTTGTTTCGTGCAGGCTGGGGGCGCATGAGGCGACGACAATCCGGTCGACCGTCCCGTTTTTCAGATCATCCATGATCAGTTGCTGCCCGGGATCCGAGCACATGAACATGTTGGTCCGCGCCACGGCTACCTCGGGCAGCTTTTCCATGCGCTCCCGAACCTTTTCCACGTCCACATGATCGGAAATATTGCCGCCGCAGTAGCAGATATAAACGCCGACCTTGTTTTTCTTTTCGTTATCCGATTTGGACTCTGTTCCATCCGTCATTTCCGCATCTCCTGTTGCCTTTAATTTGCCTTCATGTACTTCGCCGCTTCCATGGCCGCCGCACCCGCCTCTGTTATCGTATCGACAATATCCTTGGGCCCAGCGGCGACACCGGCGACAAAAACCCCCTCCATATCCGTCAGTGTCGGCGAAAGTTTGGGCTGAATCGTGCGAATAAAGCGGTCCGATGCTGCGGAAACCGGGCATATCCCTTCGGGATTCCAAGCGGGTAGGACCCCCAGGGACAGCACCACGAGATCATGCTTCATCGTGACCATTCCCTCGCCATTCTGGTCCTCGTATTGAACCGCAACGCCGCCGTTTTCGCCGGGATCGATGTGGGCCACTTTGGCCTTGACGAATTCGATCCCCATGGCCTTGGCATTTTGATAAAACTGCTCATATCCTTTACCAAACGCCCGAATGTCCATGTAATAGATGCGGATGTCCGCCAGGGGCAGGGACCCGGAAAGCAGCATGGCCTGCTTGATGGCATACATGCAGCAGAACCTGGAACAATAGGAAATCCCCATGCTTTGATCCCGCGATCCGGCGCATTGAACATAGGCGATGGAATCCGGCTCTCTTCCGTCCGATGGCCGCAGCACTCGATTGTAAGGGCCATGGGGTGCCAGCAGCCGCTCCATCTGAAGCGCATCGATAACGTTGGGAATTTTTCCCATGCCGTACTGCGGTTTATCGGCCAGCGATGTCATTTCATATCCGGTGGCCAGAACAGCGCTTTTTGCTTCAATCATAAAATCCGACGGTTTCTGGAAATAATCGATCGCCTGTGTCGGACAGATCTTTTCGCATTTTCCGCACAACATGCAGTTTTCAGCATCCAGAACGGCAATCTGGGGAATGGCGTTGGAAAAGGGGATGCAGATGGCTTTCCGCGCGGAAAAACCGCCCTGCTCGGAATCCGGCACCAGAACCGGACACTGATATTCGCATTTCCGGCATCCAATACACTTGTCGGCATCCACATACCGGGGTTGCTGGGTAATGCCGGCTGTCAGAACCGACCCGTCTTTATCGAGTGATTTGACGTCACAACAAGTAAATAAGCTGATATTTTCGTGATGGGCGGCTGCCGCCATTTTGGGGGTGGTAATGCAACTGGCGCAGTCCAGGGTGGGAAACACCTTGGAGAGCCGGATCATTTTGCCGCCGATGGATGGGCCTTTTTCCACGATTGCGACGCGGTAATCCTGGTCCGCCAGATCCAGCGCGGCCTGAAGCCCGGCGATGCCGCCGCCAACAACTAAAACGTCAAATTTCTTGGTCTGGATGGATGCCATATTTTCTCCTCAACTGTGGGTCAAACGATCCGGACCGTGGGGGTGAATCACGGTCCGGATCGTGCGGCCCTGAGCCGGGTCAGACCTGTGCAAACACAGGGGGCCCCAACTCGGTGATCACATCGTTCATCTGGCTGATTTCTTTTAAAAATGCACGGTTGCAGACCGTGCAGATCGCGGTCAGCCGCAGCCTTCGAATATCCAGGTCAACGGCATTCATCAGTTGATATACCCGGTCCAGACGTCTGGCCAGGGCCTTGTAAGCACCCTCGTACGGACATTCTTCGCCGCAGGACATAATGATGATTCCGCTGATTCCTTTCTTGAAGCAGTCCATATAAAAGTGTTCTGGGAAAAGCACCGGCGCCCGCACCCTTAAAATAAAGGTGTTTGTCGGGTAGCTGGAATGAGACTGCCCAACGGAATCCGCACCCGGGTAGGCACAGCTGTCAGTAGCCAGAATTAAAATTTTTCCGCTCTCCGAGCCTTTTTCTTGAGCTGTCAGCATCATCCCACCTATTTTTTTCTACGTACAAAATGCTTATCATAACCATTGGCTTCCAGAAGACCAAGATATTCATGGCCGACCTTTTTGGCCCAGGCCGGAATATCGCTGCGTGTGCCTGCATCACTTGAATAAATCTCCAAAATCTCGCCGACCTTGACCTTACCGATGCCTTTTTTGGCTTCCAAAAGCGGCCCCGGACAGGCGCTGCCCCGTGAATCAACTGTATTTGAAACGTTCATTGAGTTTAAATCTAGATCTGCCATTTTACTCTCCTTTGGTTGCTGATTGTATTTGATTTTCGGTACGGTAATTTTTCGTACCGCTTTGTTTGGTGATTACCTTTTTTAGCTGAAGTCGAACTCCGCCATCATTTCCTTTGCATTCTTCCATCAGGAGCATGACATACAAAGAAGGCGGCAGGATTTTAAACAGATCCGTCACCGCATCAGGACCATTTAACATTATTTCCAGCGTCTCCCCTTCCCGAATCTCCTTAAAAGCTTCGCTGATGATAAGAAAGCTGAAGGGCTGAATAACGCCTCGAATGTCCAGTTTTTGCATGATATGTCCCGCGCTGCCGATTTTCTTTTTTTGCTTCACGCTAATGGTTAAAGCAAAAGGGGTGCCACGGTTTTTTTGTGACAAGCTGAAAACCCATATCAGGTTATAACAAATTGATATCACGATTTAAAAATAAACAGACTATTCATAAAACCCGGCTTATAGGCATTTAAAAACCTGCTCCGGCAAATTTAAAATTGCATTTTTATTGTTTAGATGTTAACTTAATGAACAACATAATTGTTAACTTAATGAACATTCGGAGGACCATGTTTGAACACGAAATGAATAACTATTGGAAAACCGTCGTGGATACGATTCAGGATGGCGTTATGATCGTCAATGTCGACGGCATTATCGTCTCGGTTAATCAGGCTTTCGAAACCATTACCGGTTATTCCGGGTCAAAAATCGTCGGCCAGTCGTGTTCCATTTTAAACTGTAACGCCTGTGAAATGATCCGTAATACGGCAGAATGCCATTGGTGCCGTATGTTTCAAAAAGGTGAAATCAAAAAACAGAAATGTGTATTACAGCGCAAAGACGGTGCCTATATTCACATCGTTAAAAATGCCGCCGTTTTCAAGGACAGCAAAGGCAAGGTGACAGGCGCAGTGGAAACCATGACGGACATAACCGGCCTTATGGAAAAAGAGATCCAAATCGAGAGCTTCCGGCGCGAACTCCAGGCTGAGGACCGGTTTTACGGCATCATCGGCGCGTCGGCGCCGATGCAGCGCGTATTCGACCTGATTTCCAATGCCGCAAAATCGGATGCGCCTGTGATTATTTACGGTGAGAGCGGCAGCGGCAAGGAGCTGGTGGCCACGGCCATCCATCAGATCGGCAATCGCAGAGACAAGCCTTACATCAAGGTCAACTGTTCAGCCCTTAATGAAGCGCTGCTAGAGAGCGAACTGTTCGGCCATGTCAAGGGCGCGTTTACCGGTGCTATTCGTAGCCGCGAGGGAAGATTCGAAGCGGCCGCCGGCGGTGATATCTTTCTGGATGAAATCGGCGACCTGCCACCTTCTCTCCAGATAAAGCTGTTGCGGGTGCTGGAAGAAAAAGTGGTGGAGCGTGTCGGCGACAACCATCCTCTTTCGGTGGATGTCAGAATTATAACAGCAACCAACCGGGATTTGAGACAACTGGTATCCGAGGGACGCTTTCGGGAAGATTTTTTTTACCGGATCAATGTTATACCAATTTCGGTGCCACCTCTAAGAGACCGGAAAGGGGACATTCCTCTGTTGGCCGAAGCCTTTTTCAGAAGAATTAAGCTCAAAAACGATAAGAACATCGAAGGAATATCCGGGGAAACTCTGGAATTGCTGATGAAGTATTTCTGGCCGGGAAACGTCCGGGAGTTAAAGAGCGCATTTGAATATGCTTTTGTTTCCTGCCGGGATCAAATAATCCGGCCGGAGCATCTTCCACCCAACATTCTGAAGGATCAGGGCGCTGAAACCCGTCCCACCGAAACCTGCTGGAATATGGAAGAGATGAAGCGTCAACGGTTGACGGAGGCACTTGTAAAAGCCGGCGGTAACCAGTCAAAGGCGGCGCATATTTTAAATATTTCACGAACAAGCGTCTGGAGCCAGATAAAACGGTTTAATATTGATCTAAAAAAATTCTGAATTCTTTAATGCTTGTTAAAGGTAATCAGTGTCTATCCGGAAACTAATTTTGTACACAAGTGAGTTTGAAGCTCCCCGCAACAAACTGCGGGGAATCTTCGCCCGTGGGTAACAGTGTCTGTTTTTGATTCGCTCGCTGTTTCGGTTTGACTCATTCGCCTCCGATAACGATATCTTCGAGAACTGGTAAACGATTACGCAGATGTCAGAAGAATTCAGACATTCAACGTCCAAAACAAAAGGAGGAAAGAAATGGATGAAATTCAGGGTCAAAAAAATGCTGCTGCTTTTATTACATCCAAAGACTCTCTTGATGGAGTCTACCCAGGACTCATATTAGGAATAAACGCAAGACGGTTAGGTATGGAGTCTGTGGTATTTTATACTTTTATGGGAATAAATGTTATCCGAAAAGGCTGGGTGGACAAAGCCAAATTCCAGCCTCCGGGATTCATGGGCGCTATTCCCGGGATGTCGGCCGTTGCAACATGGATGATGAAGGAAAAAATGGAAAAAGCGAATATTCCCCCGCTTTCTGATCTACAGGAAGTAGCTCAAGTCGAAGGAGTTAGGTTTGTTGCCTGTAAGATGACTGTGGATATGATGCAGTTTTCTGAAAAAGACTTCATCGATGGAGTTATAATCCAAACAGCCGAAGAATTTTTGAAATATGCCAAGGATTGCAGAATATTACTTTATACTTAGTCGTTGCCATCTTTATAACTGAAGTTTACAATTTGTTGGCCGTATGATATCCGGATACCTGCCAATAAAGGCAAAACCGATCCGCTAGAGGCTAAAATAAGCAATTTTTTTATGACAAAGAGAATTAATCAATATGCGCATTATTTATAGGCAGGTATTATTGTTTCTTTCCATTTTTCTTGTTGCCGTAAATGCCGGAGCGGCTTCTCCGGAACAACTGAATTTCAATTATCCTGATTTTCCCATAATTCCTGCAGGGCCGGTAACTTTCTGCGAAGAAAGGGTTCCTCTTGAAATACAGGATGTAAAAGAGCGCTTCGAAAGAGAGATGCTTATCTCCGTGGGGGACCGAGTGCAGGTTTTTTTGTGGCTCAAGCGCTCCCGCCGCTATTTACCTCATATCGAACAGGCACTAAAAGAAAATGGCATGCCTGACGATTTAAAGTACGTAATAGTCGCGGAAAGCGCGCTGAAACCCCATGCAATATCAAACAAAGGGGCTGTCGGCTACTGGCAGTTTATTTTTGAAACCGGCCGGAATTACGGCCTTACCATCAACGAAAATAAAGATGAACGGCGTAATTTTTTCACTTCGACCCAGGCTGCCTTGAGCTATTTAAAAAACCTCTACGGCATGCTTGGTTCATGGACACTGGCTGCTGCCGCATATAATATGGGAGAAGAAGGGCTCCTTGCCGAAATTCATGAGCAGGAAATTGCGGATTATTACAGGCTTTATCTTCCCGATGAAACCCAGAGATACATTTTCAGGATTATTTCAATAAAACTTATCATGCAGGATCCGGCCAGATATGGATTCAATCTTACGGATAAGGACTACTACCCGCCAATAGCCTTCGACAGGATTACTCTCGAATGCGCAAAGGAGATTCCCATAAAGCTCATAGCAAAGGCGTCAAATACTATCTTCAAAGAGATAAAGGATCTTAATCCTGAAATAAGAGGCTACTTCCTTCTAAAAGGAAATCATACAATCCTTATTCCGAAAGGAGCTTCGGATGGTTTTGCCGGCAGGTATGAAAAGCTTATTAATACTTTTTTTTACGATCAGGACAAACATGTATATGTTGTAAAAAAAGGGGACACTCTTTATTCGATTGCCAGGATGTTTGATATACCTGTTCTGTCGATTTCTATCTGGAACAAGCTCGATAAAAAACTCATACTACGCCCCGGCGACCGCCTTATAATTTATCCCAAAAAAACAGGAACGGAAACAAACGATATACAAGAAATGTGACGGCTTCGTCCGTTTGACTCAGATATGAATGCCCGCTAATAAGTAGAGCTCCCTGTTGATTTTTATGCAAAGTCCTGAAGAATCTGCTAGTTCTTTTTTGTCAAGGCGGAGAGCCGGGACAGCACCCATGAGAGAATTGGTAAGAATTACCCCGTCTGCCGAAAGCATCTCTTCGGGAAACATTTTTGTTTTTTCCACCGAATATTCCATGCCGGACAATAAGCCGCATACAGCTTCCTCCATTATGCCCGGAAGGGCGTGCGGTGACACAGGTTTTATAACTCTCCTGCCTTTTATTACCAGAATATTAGCCGTATTGGTTTCGGATATGCTCCCGTCCGGGTTAAGAATCAGCGCTTCGTCAGCGTTGTTTTCTTTCGCCCATCTCCCTGCAAGTAAATAATAAAGATAATTCAAGGTTTTATAATCTGCAAGCGGTGTCTGGCGCGGTTCAGGATACGCAGCAAGAGCTAATCCTCGTTCAATTCCACTATTCAGCCTGTGCGGATAAGACCTTGCCATAACTAATAATTCGTTATTGAATAAGGATTTTCCGTTGCCTTTTGCCGCGATGATCTTTAATGCGGCTGTTTCATTATTCAGCCCGTTTTCTCTTATAACCTGATTTATTATATCCTCCCATGTCAAATCAGGAGGATCATCTTTGAAAAGATATTTCCAGGCATTTTCGAATCTCCCGATGTGTTCGCACAGGAGCTCGGGCTTCCCTTTGCTGACACGAATAGTTTCAAAAAAACCATATCCGTAAAGAAAACCCTCGCTATCGGCAGGAATATATGCGCTCTCAGTCGGCTTGATAACACCGTTATGCCATATGAATGATTTTTTCCCCGGGTTCTCTTCCTGTTTCCCGAAAGTCTCCATTATTGTTCGTCCTTTATGAAGGGTTTCATCATATTCATCCTCCGGATTTGAATCAAAGACAATTCCACCGCCAACCGAATATATGATTCTGCCGTTATATACAGTAGCCGTCCGTATCGCTATGGATAAATCCATCGTGTCGTGAAACCCGATATATCCGATTGAACCGGTATAAATATGCCTGCGGCAGGGTTCGAGCTCGTCTATTATTTCCATGGCCCTGATCTTGGGGCAGCCCGTTATCGACCCGCCCGGGAAAACTGCTCTTATCAAATCCGCCGAATCAAGTCCGTCATCCAGAACTCCTTCTACAATTGATACAAGATGATAAACATTACGGTAAGCTTCTATCCTTTTATGCTCCGCGACCTTAACCGATCCGGCTTTGCATACTTTCCCCAGATCATTACGCATAAGGTCGACAATCATTGAAAGCTCTGCATCATCTTTTCTGCTCTTTAAAAGATCAATCTGAAGTTTTTCATCTTCCGCGTCTGTGCTTCCTCTTGGCCTTGTTCCTTTTATCGGTCTTGTTTCAACCCTTCTTTCCTTTTGATGAATAAACCGCTCCGGTGAAGTTGAAATGATCTGGTGATTTCCTGCATTAATGAATGAAAAAAAGGGGGCTGGATTTTTTCGATAGAAAATCCTGAAAAGTTCAAAAGAATCGCCCGAAAATTCAGCCGTAAACCGCTGTGACATGTTAACCTGATATACATCACCCGCTTTAATGTACTCCCTGATTTTATTTACAGCCTCAAGATAAGCCTCTTTATTGAAACCTGATTTAAATTCTCCGGCATAAATATTGTTTCCTACTTCAGCCGGTTTTTGTTTCAGAATTTCCCCGAAAGCGTCTCGGGCTTCACAGGCATTACAATTGCCTGCCGGAATAAAAAGATTTGTTTCATCTTTAATTTTATCGTGAACAAGAATGATTGAAGGGGCATAAAACAAAATATCCGGTAAACGGATATCATCGACTGAGGTGCGCAGCAGTTTTTCAAGCGAGTCTTTAAGATCGTAAGACAGATATCCCATAAGCCCCGAACAAAATGGGATTTCAGGGAACGGGCCATCCGTTTTATACTTGTCCAACAATAGACGAAGCATATCAAACGCGTTCGATTTGTAATTCAGGGTTCCTTCAGATGTGGAAACGGAAAGGCTCCGGCCACGGCCTGAAAAAGTCAGCCATGGAAGCGCTCCAATTATATGGTATCTCGCGCAATCAAGCTCTCCGCCACTCATAAGCACAACCGTACCGGGAAGATGGGCAAATCTCGCGGCAAAATCAACAAATGGCTCGGCCAGAATTATCTTTTCCTTATAAATTCCATTACTACTCAATTAAATTGCGTCCTTTCTGAACGTGCCATATTTTGATGGACTTGTTGGAGGTCATGATTCAAACGGCAAAGTAAAAAGCTCATTATGCAAGGCGCGCAAATCTTGAGGAATGAAGCGTACATTTTAGTACGCTGCAATGATTCACCCTGTTGAATCGGCCCTGCCGTCTCGCGCAGCGAGAATTCAACAGGGCGGGGATGATGCGCAACACAGCAGAACGACTTTTTAGGAAGCCGTTTGTTTTAAAAAGTTATTTATGAGAACATTCCCGTTTTCAGTCATGAAACTCTCGGGATGAAACAAAACGCCATGAAGGGGAAAAACAGGATGTGAAATACCCATAATTATTCCATCAGAGGTCCGGGCCGTAACAGCAAGCCCTTTGCCGTTCAATTTTACCACAAGCGAATGGTATCGCGCCGCCTTGAAGGGAGATGCCATTTTTCTGAAAATTCCCTTTCTATCATGCTCAATAAAACTTGTTTTTCCATGCACAGGTTCTATCGCCCGGATTGTAAGCCCGCCAAAAACTTCATTAATGCACTGCATGCCAAGACAAACCCCCAGAATCGGTATTTTTTTATAATAAGTTTTTACAATCGGAATTGATATACCTGCACTTGCAGGATCTTTCGGGCCCGGGCTGATCACAATATAGTCAGGCCGCATTGTTTCAACCTGACAAAGATCTATTGAATCGTTTCTGTGAACTTTGATGCAAATATCATATGGCATGAACATCTGCACAAGGTTATATGTAAAGGAATCGTAATTGTCTATAATAAGAAGCTTTCTCAAACCGCCATCCCCGATAAAACAAAAAAGCCACCCAAACCATCGAGTCTGGGTGGCTTCAACAAAGCCTGTTTCATAACTCAAAACCAACTGTCTATTGAAATATATATTACAGCAATCTTCTATATAATTTCCTGTTCATGGTCAAGTATATATCCGATTTCTCAAAAATATAAAGGGGCTATCCGTATCAAGGATAACCCCTTTATATTTATCTATGCTAAAACCAATCAGAAGATCAGGCCGACAGCTCTTCCTTAACCGATATTGCCATCTTGAACAGCGCCGTTAACACTAAAAATCCCGTGGCATATACGCCCAGTGTAATTATGATCTCAGGAATCGTCGGAACATATTCATTTACATGATGCAGCGGAGAAGGAACAAATCCTCCCGCGATCATTCCAAGCCCCTTGTCGATCCAGGTGCCGAAAAAGACACAAAGGCACGCAACTGCAAGCACTGTTTCGTTTTTCCTTGTCATGGGATTTACAAGAAGAATGATGGATGTCAGCATCAATCCAACTGATGTCCACATCCATGGCACAAGAACACCGTGTCCGTGCAATCCCACAAAAAGATACTTCAGGTGATCCATGTGTTCGGGTATTTTGCTGTAAAATACTACAAAAACCTCGCAAAGGAGGAAAAAAACATTAAGAATAATACCGTATGTAACAATCTTGGCAAGAGTCTGAATCTGTTCTTTTCCCGGATCAAACCTTGTAAGCTTTCTTATAATAAGACATAAAAGAATTAAAAAAGAAGGGCCTGCGGCAAAGGCCGAAGCAAGGAATCGGGGGGCAAGAATCGCGGTAAGCCAGAAACCTCTGCCCGGAAGACCGCAATACAGAAATGCCGTAACAGTATGAATGCTGACCGCCCATGGTATTGAAAGGTATATAAGCGGTTTAACCCATGCCGGAGGCGCAACCGAATTTCTTTCTGCTTCAAGAACCTGCCAGCCTATCACTACATTCAGAAAGAGATATCCGTTTAATACAATCATGTCCCAGAATAGTATTGAAGTGGGTGTCGGATATAAAATTACATTTAAAGCGCGCATCGGCTGCCCAAGATCCACAATGATAAAAAGAAGGCACATGGTTACAGATGACACAGCCAGAAATTCCCCCAGAATCGTAATTTTTCCAAAGGCTTTATAATTATGAAGATAATAGGGCAATACCAGCATTACAGCCGAAGCGGCGACCCCGACAAGAAAAGTAAACTGGGCGATATAAAATCCCCACGAAACATCCCTGCTCATACCGGTAATACCAAGGCCGAAACTAAGCTGCCATAAATAACAACCAAAGCCCACACCGATAACCGCAAGCAGAGCCGTCATCCATCCATAATATTTTTTGCTTCCCTTAAGAGCTAATTCAAGCATAACCACCTCATACGATGTAGTAAATAGCAGGCCCGGTACCGAGGGCCGTTTTACGGCGAATAGTATAATTTGACTTCAGCAATTTTCTTACTTCGGATTCCGGATCATCCAGATCTCCAAAAACAAGAGCCCCGCCGGATGCTTCAACACAGGCAGGCTTTTTCCCTTCTGCAAGGAGCTCGCTGCAAAAATTACATTTTTCAACAACCCCTTTCATTCTTGTCGGAAACTTTTTGTTTGTCTCTTTTATGAAAGGGCGGGGATCCCTGAAATTAAAACTCCTTGAACCATACGGGCATGCAGCCATACAGAAGCGGCAACCTATGCACCTGTGAAAATCCATGGCAACAATACCGTCTTCCTGCTTAAAGGTTGCCTTTGTTGGACAAGCTCTGACACAGGGAGCATCCTGACATTGATTGCATAGAACCAGAAAAGGCAAACTTTTTATCCTGTCATTCATGTGCTCGTTTTCCAGATCGGGAAAAGCATGCTTAAACTCTTCTTCCCAGATCCATTTGATTTCATGGCGCTTATTTTCAAAAACAGGGATATTGTGAATTTTATTGCAGGCTTCGATCATCGGTTCAAGGTCTTTTGCAGATTTAAATTTGGTGGTATCAATAACCATTGCCCACCTTTTGGCTGTGAGAGCGCCTTTTTTGGGAATTACTTTAGCTTCCTTTTTCTCGCCATGTTCTTCGGATACTGCAAAGGCATTCAAAACAGGCTTTGCGCTCAGGCCCAGTGCTGAAATCCCAGCTATTTTCAGGAAGGTTCTTCTGCTGTTCTCCATCACTTATTCTCCTTCGGCTTATCAATATGGCAATCCCAGCAGTAAGGATTCACCGATGCATAATTGTGGCATTTATCACAAAAATCGGCCTTATTTGAATGACAATCCAAGCATGTGTTGGACAGGCTCATATCAAATTCTTTGTCTTTGCTGCTGACATAAACTCTGTTTTCATCACGTACAACCGAGCCTCTCCAGTCATTAAGAACCTGCATGTGCTCGGCTTTCATGAAGGACTTGGGCTCGATACACTCTTTTGCGGCTTTAGCCTTATCCGTAAGGACAGGCTCCGGAGCCGGGGCTGCTTTTCCTAAATTATACCAGAAAGGAAACATGAAAATAACTGCAAATATTATGAGACCGGCTACAACTTTACCTTTATCGTATATTTTTTTTTCTTCAGGCATTTTACTCCTCCATTCCTGAAAGCGGTTCGCCGCGAAGGTTGGTAGTCCTTTCGTTTTCGCCCGGCATAATCAAGGCATTTGCAACCATCTCGGTAAGACCGGTGACATCTACTCCCGGAACCCAGTAATCCATAAGCGGAGGGAAAACCGCCCTGTCGATGGCGCAAATACAGGCCAGCATGTTTACCCCGAATTTTTCATGAACATACTTTACGGCATTGGCTCTAGGAAGACCGCCGCACATCCTCAGTTCCATATCTTCCCCGGCGTTAAGACCCGATCCGCTGCCGCAGCAGAAGGTCTGTTCCCTGATGGTGTTCCTCGGCATTTCATGGAAATGGTTGCATACACTATTTATGACATATCTCGGTTCATCAAAAAGACCCATTCCTCTGGCAGGGTTGCACGAATCATGATAGGTTACTATAAGGTTGTCATTGCGGCTTTTGTCAAGTTTGAGTTTGTTGTGATAGATAAGATCAGCCGTAAACTCAGAAATATGAACCATTTTTGTTGATCTTGCATTCGTAAATTTAGTTCCAGTTATTGGAGAAACCGGTTCTTCAAGAAAATCGGCCGGGCCGTTCATCGTATCCATATACTGATTTATAACACGCCACATGTGCCCGCACTCGCCACCAAGAATCCATTTCACGCCGAGACGCTTCGCTTCTGCATACATCTTTGAATTAAGACGTTTCATCATTTCATGGGAAGTGAAAAACCCGAAGTTTCCACCCTCGGAAGCATACGTGCTCCATGTAACATTAAGGCCCTGTTCCTTTAAGTAATGGAAAAGCATCAGGTAGCCCATTGCTGTGTAAGTGCCGGGATCCGCAAAAACATCGCCAGACGGAGTGACGAACAGTATATCGGCGCCCTTTTTGTTGAAGGTGGGCTCAACCTTAACACCCGTTTTTTCCTCTATGTCATCTACAAAGAATTCAATCATCTCCTTGAAAGCATGGGGTTGAATTCCAAGATGGTTTCCTGTTCTGTAACAGTTTGCAACAGGGGTTGCTATCCAGTCGATGTTAAGTCCGAGGAGGTTGAATATCTCTCTGGCCATTATCGTTATCTCGGCTGTGTCGATGCCGTAAGGGCAAAACACCGAGCAGCGCCTGCATTCGGTACACTGGAAGAAATAGTACCACCATTCTTTCAGCACATCCAGAGTAAGCTCCCGCGCTCCTGCAAACTTCCCGAGAATTTTTCCTGCCGCCGTAAAATCATTTCTGTAAACAGAGCGCAGAAGTTCGGCCCTTAAAACTGGCATATTTTTAGGATCGCCTGTTCCTATAAAGAAATGGCATTTATCCGCGCATGCTCCGCACCTTACGCATATATCCATAAAAACTTTGAACGAACGGAACCTGTCCAGCCTTTCCCTGAAAGCGTTATGAACTATCTCTTTCCAGTTGTCCGGAAGTTTCCAGTCTTCTTCGAGAGGATTCCATGGTCGCGCATGGGGAAGATGGACATATTCCACGCTTTTGGGATTTGATGCGTAACAGTACATTCCCTTTCTGATATTTACAGGGACATCCATCCATCCTTTTTGAGAAGGATTGTATTCTATTTTTTCTATCAGCTCATTTGGTTTCGGATCCGACATTAGTTACTCCTTTTCAACCGGCAGTCCAGCCTCTATCATTTTTTCCCTGAATTCTTCTTCATACTCTTCATACGTATGTGTTTCTACAGGATAATTCCATGGATTAATGTGTCTGACGGCACGGGTGTTGCCCGGCAGATTCCTTGTTGGACTCATAAAAATACCACCCATATGCATCAGCTTGCTGAAAGGGAAATAAGCCAGCAACACACTTACAAAAAATATGTGGACATAAAAAATACCGCCGATTCCCTGTGGAATTGTCGGATGAAAAGTGACAAGACCCATTGCAAGCTGTTTTGCCCCGGTAACATCAATTTTTGCAAAATGGCGCATCAAAATTCCTGTGAAAGCTATTCCGAAAATCAGAAAAAGCGGGAAAAAGTCCTGTGAGAGCGACACATAATTAACCTGGGGAATAATGACTCTTCTTAAAAAAAGATAAAATACGGCGACAAGAAGCACTATGCCGGATAAGAAAATTCCGGGTACGCCGACCTGAAAAAACCCGTCTGCCTTTTCGAGAAGCCCTATCCAAAAAGGAACCGGCTCGGTAAAAAGCCTTAGGTGTCTGACGATAACCGTAAGAAAAGACCAGTGAAAAGCAAGAGCGCCAAGCCAGAGCCACATCTCGAGGCTAAAGTAAATCCTGGGCCCTTCGCCAAGCTTTGATTTTGTATTCCTGAATAATGAGCGGAAAAAGAGAATTTCTAAAAACATCCTTGCCACAACACCCGGTATCGTGAATGGATTATCCAATTCAGAAGATTTTATCCACGGAAGAGATCTCTGCTGCCCGCAGGTTGAAGGGATTCTGAACGGCACAGGAGATCTTGCCCATCCTATCACACGATTTATGACCCCGATGATGAATACAAGAAGGGCGGCATAAGGTATGACAATCCCGAACAGGACTTGAAGACCTGCCGCCTCAACTCCAACATAGGCAAGCAGAAACAAAAAAATTACCGCAACGAGTGAGAACATGTACTTTACATTCATTTAACATTACCTCGCTCTATGGCTTGAGACGGCTTTCAGAATCATCTGAAACTTGACAGGTTCATTATCCCAAGCCGTAATTATTAAATATGATTACAGTTTATGCAAGTTCCGGCCCGCTGTCCGGAAGCTCTTTAATCAAACCTGCTCTTTCAAACGCAGAAAAGGTTCTGTTCTTTTCTTCATTTGCTTTTATCTGGTAGATTTTCTCTCTGCACTTCATATAAATGTCGAAGGCCATCAATCCGATCAGATCAATTTTCAGATCAAGTTCCGACAGTTCGGCTAAAATCCGATACTCGTTAAAATCACTTTTATTTAGTTGGTTTCTGACTAATTTTTTTAAAGAAAAGATGAATGAAGTTGCCTTTGAGGGTGTGAAAGCCTGAACAGCCCTAATCCTTATGATAGAGTCGAGAAACGAATCTATTTTATCATGATTCATTTCCCCGAGGAGTTCATCCATAAGTCCCGTGAGGCCCTTTTGGGTAGTGCCTCCGACCGGATTTGAAAAAGGATCTTTCTGTCTTTTGATAAATCCGGCCGTGTCGGCAGGGTAGGTATCTGCAACAACATCAAACCATTTATCAATAATAGCTGCTTTCTTTTGAGCCAACAGCTCTTCCAGTCGCATATTTAAGAACCGCTCCCAAATCCTTAAAATATTTAAGGCATACTTTACTATTTAAGCCAGAAAATATAAATATTTAGACAGCTGAAATGTAACCTCTCATTTGAAGTGAAGTCTATAATCAAGTTACAAAATCATGTCAAGAATAAAAGAAAAAATATTCTCTGGAATCAATTGTTGTTGAAGGAACTATTGTAAAGTTTTTCGATTAAATATATATGAGACTTTTTTAAAATAATAACCGCCCAATTATAATGTGTTTGTAAAAAATCGTAAAAGCATAATAGTTTTATAAAAATGCGAATCCTCTCTTTCTTCGAGCTCTTCGTGGACTTCGTGGTAAGAAACTGACTTTTTACGAAGCCGTAAATTATGATTAATGGAGGCAGTATGTCTTCTTATAAAAACAGTTTTAACACGCAGGCCTCTCTTCGCACCGGTAATGAGACTTTCACATTTTTCAGTCTTAACAAACTGGCCGATGCAGGTTTTAGTAATATACTGGAACTTCCTTTTTGCATCAGAATCCTTCTCGAAAATCTTTTAAGAAATGAAGACGGACTCCTGTTTACCACAAAAAACATAGAGAGCCTGGCTTCCTGGAATCCCGATAAATCCAATGGCGAGATACCCTTTTTACCGGCCCGTGTCTTGCTGCAGGATTTTACGGGAGTTCCTGCAGTTGTTGATCTGGCCGCCATGCGCGATGCTGCAGACCGTCTTTGCGGAGATCCTTTGAAAATCAATCCTAAAATTCCTGCTGAATTGGTTGTTGACCATTCGGTTCAGGTTGATTCCTTCGGCAAAGAAACTTCTCTTGAAGAAAATCTCCGTTATGAGTTTATGCGCAACTCCGAACGATATACTTTTTTAAAATGGGGCCAGAAGAATTTTGATAATTTCAAGGTTGTTCCTCCCGGAACCGGAATTTGCCATCAGGTTAACCTCGAATACCTTGCAAGGATTGTCTCTATAAAAGAAGAATGCGGCACAAAAACTGTTTTCCCGGACAGTGTTCTCGGCCTTGATTCACACACGACAATGATAAATGGCGCCGGGGTTCTCGGATGGGGTGTGGGCGGAATAGAAGCTGAAGCGGTGATGCTGGGGAATCCGTATTATCTGATTACTCCTGAAGTTCTTGGTGTTAAGCTGACAGGAAAGCTTCAGGATGGAACAACGGCAACAGACCTTGTTTTACACATAACCGAGCTTCTGCGTAAAAAAGGAGTTGTCGGAAAATTTGTTGAATTTTACGGCGCCGGATTATCAAATCTTGGCGTTGAGGACCGTACAACCATTGCAAACATGGCTCCTGAATATGGAGCAACAACAGGATTCTTTCCGGTTGATGACATAACATTGAAATACCTGCGCCTGACCGGTCGCCCAGGCAATCTTGTTTCGCTTGTCGAAAAATATACAAAAGAGCAGGGCCTTTTCCTGGAAAATACCGGCAGCAACCCTGTTTATAGCGATACTGTTGAATTTGACATCGGTTCGGTTCAACCCTGTATCGCAGGCCCGAACAGACCTCAGGAGCGGATACCCCTTTTTCAGGTCAAGAAAGCGTTTAAGAAAGAAACCGCGGATTCTCACCAACCGGGTAAAAATCCTATTAATATAGAAATTGACGGAGTTGCAACTGGTATTGATCACGGTTCCGTCGTCATAGCAGCCATAACAAGCTGTACCAATACCTCAAATCCCTCTGTTATGATAGGAGCAGCCCTTCTGGCAAAAAAAGCGGTTTTGAAGAATCTTTCGGTCAAGCCCTGGGTAAAAACCAGCCTTTCGCCCGGTTCCAGAGTTGTGACAAATTACCTTGAAACATCAGGTCTCATGCAATATCTGAAGCAGCTCAAATTTAACATTACAGCTTATGGCTGTGCAACGTGCATCGGAAACAGCGGACCCCTTAACGAATCCGTTTCAAAGGCAATCAGAGATAACAATCTTGTTGTTGCTTCAGTATTAAGCGGCAACCGCAACTTTGAAGGAAGAATTTCCCCTCTTACCCGCGCCAACTTTCTCGCTTCACCTCCGCTTGTGGTTGCGTATGCCATAGCAGGAAAAATCGATATCGATTTTGAAACCGAGCCTCTCGGACTTGACGGTTACGGCAAACCAGTCTTTCTTGGTGATATATGGCCCTCTGCGGAAGAAATCCGGACAGTCCTCCAAACTCTTTTAATTCCTGAAATGTTTCAAAATGAATATTCCGCTGTGTTCGAAGGCTCCGAACAATGGAAAGCGCTTCCGGTACCTGAAGGCTCTCTTTTTAAATGGGACCCCGGGTCAACATACATAAAAAATCCGCCTTTTTTTGATGAAATAACAACAAGCGTTCCTAAACCGAAGGAGATAAAAAATGCACGGGTGCTTGCCCTGCTCGGCAATATGGTTACAACCGACCATATATCCCCAGCGGGGACAATTCCCGCAGACAGTCCAGCGGGAAAATATCTTATAAGCAAAGGAATCGAGCCGAATGAATTCAATTCCTTCGGCTCCCGACGGGGTAATCACGAAGTTATGATGCGCGGTACTTTCGGCAACATCCGCTTAAAAAACAAGCTTGTTCCGAATAAAACCGGTGGCTGGACTCTTTTGCTACCGGCAGGGAACGTCATGTCCATATATGACGCTTCTATGAATTATAAAAAGACAGGGACACCTCTTATCGTTTTTGCTGGCCGCGAATACGGAACCGGAAGTTCGCGTGACTGGGCCGCCAAAGGAACCGCTCTGTTGGGAATCAAAGCCGTGATAGCTGAAAGTTTTGAAAGAATTCACCGCAGCAATCTCGTATGCATGGGTATTCTGCCTCTTCAGTTCGAAAAAGAGACCAGCCATGAAATTTTAAAATTGGACGGAACTGAAATCTATGATATTGTGGGTATTGAGAAAAACTTGTTCCCACAAAAAAAGCTTTCAGTGTCAGCACTGCATAGAGATGGGCGCGAAACCCGGTTTAATGTTAACGCAAGAATTGATTCTCAGGCGGAATTAAACTACTTTATTCACGGAGGAATCCTTCCCTGTGTGCTGAGAAACTTAAAATTTAGCAAATAAATACAGACGATCTCTTATAAAATTCGAATTCAGGCGGCAAAGTAAAAAACTTCCGTCTCAGGCGTATAGAGTGACTTTTTACTAAACCGTCAAACACTAATAACACGCATTATCTTTTACTATGAAAACACCGGAAGAAAAAATAAAACCGTTCAGGCTTGTAAAATATTTCACTTTTTCAAGTCTTATCGTAATTTTCATCAGCACAATAGTGTTATCTGTTCTAAACACAGAATGGGTTAGAACCACTCAGCAAAAAAGGAGTGAAGAGTATGCTCTTTTTGTTGCCGAAAATCTGAATCACCAGATTTTCTGGCAGTTTTTCGTCCCGGCTGCTCTGAAATATAAAAAAATACAGCTCCGAGATAAAGTCCAGGCCGATATGCTCGACAAGGTGATTCTCAGCGCTCTTCACGGCTATAAAATTGACACGGTAACTATATATGATGTCAATAAAAACATCATATCATACAGTTTTGACAAAGCGCTGGTGGGGAAAGAGAATGCAGGGGGTCCAGAATATTACGAAGCTGTTTCCGGCAAAGCTACTACAAAATTGATTCATAAGGGAAGTGTTATAGAATCTCTGCTTGGCATTCCGGTTGAAAACAAAATGATTACCACAACGCCTCTTCATACGGAAGATGTACGACCCGGATCTAAACGAAAAACAATAGGTGTTATTGAAATAGTCCAGGATTTATCCAAAGAATATAAAACGATTTTCAGATTTCAGCTTGTTGTAATCAGCATGACAACTGTTGTCATGTGTGGTCTTTTTGTTATTCTTCTTTTTGTGGTAAGAAGAGGCGAATCCATAATTGAAAAACGGGCTATGGAAAGGCTTATTCTCGAAAAGCAATTAAGGCGTGCGGAACACCTGTCCTCCATAGGTGAAATGGTCGCAGGGATTTCTCACGAAATAAGAAATCCTCTGGGAATCATCAGAAGCTCTGGCGCGCTGTTAAAGAAAAAAATGGCAGCTCTTGATCCTTCCAGCTCGATACCGGACATAATAGTCGAGGAGGTCGTCCGGCTTGATAACATCATAACCGATTTTCTTGATTATGCCAAACCACGGCAACCGAATCTGACGCCATGCCGTATTGAAGATATCCTTGAAAAAAACCTTACATTTCTTGCTCCGCAGTTTGAAGAAAAAGGCTGTGTTGTGGAGAAACAGATCGCATCCAATCTTCCGGAAATATTTGCCGATTCCAATATGCTGTACCAGGCTTTTTTAAATATCCTCATAAACAGCATGCAATCTATGCCAGAAGGCGGCAACATGTTTGTCTGGATAACTTCCGAAATTGACGGAGTAAATATTGTTTTTGAAGATGGAGGAACCGGCATTCCTGAAGAACTATTAAAAAAGGTGTGGGATCCTTTTTTCTCCACCAAGGATAAGGGAACAGGCCTTGGTCTTGGAATAGTAAAAAATATTATTAAAGCCCATAACGGCACAATTAAAATCGTAAACAGGCTGCCTCGCGGCATTCAGCTCTCTGTTAAAATACCTGCAAGTCGAGGGAATTAATTATGGAAACCATTTTGATTGTCGATGATGAGAAAAACTATCCTCCGATTTTAAGCGCAGTTCTTGAGGAAGAAGGATATGAAACGCTGACTGCGAACAACGGCCTTGCCGCACTTGAAATAATCAACAATTCGGACGTCGATCTTGTACTTACAGATATGAAAATGCCTCTTATTGACGGAATCGAACTCCTGGAAAGAATAAAACTGACGGATCCGGACCTTCCTGTTATCATGATGACTGCCCATGGAACGGTCGAAAAAGCAGTGGAAGCCATGCAGAAAGGAGCTTATAATTATATTCTGAAACCCTTCGATAACGAGCGGCTTGTTATTTATGTAAAAAAAGCTGCAGCGATGTACAACATAGTCAAAGAAAACAGACGGCTTCGTGATGTTGTGGAATCACAATATAATTTCGGAAACATTATCGGCAAAAGCAAGGCAATGAAAAATGTTTTCGAGACCATAAGAAAAGTTTCTCCATCCTCCGCTACCGTATTAATCGAAGGCGAAAGCGGCACGGGAAAGGAGCTTGTCGCAAAATCAATACATTTCAACAGCCCTAGGCGGGATAAACCTTTTATACCTGTAAACTGCTCGGCTCTTTCCGAAAATCTCCTTGAAAGCGAACTGTTCGGCCACGAAAAAGGCGCCTTTACAGGTGCCGTTGCAATGAAAAAAGGCAGATTCGAACTGGCTGACTGCGGCACACTTTTTTTGGATGAAATATCCGAATTGTCACAAAACCTGCAGGTAAAGCTGCTTCGGGTACTACAGGAAAAGACTTTTGAAAGAGTCGGCGGGATTAAATCAATATCGGTAGACATCCGCATAATAGCGGCAACAAACAGGCATTTAAAAGAAGAGGTAAAAGAGGGGCGTTTCAGAGAAGATCTTTTTTATCGTCTGAATGTTCTTAATATCGTAATTCCGCCATTAAGAGAGCGATTGGAAGATATACGGCTCCTCGTTGATCACTTCATAAAAAAATATGCTGCGGAAAGAAAAGAAGGGCCTTCTGTTGAGGGTCTTGAGGCAGAAGTTGAACGACTTCTATATGACTATACCTGGCCGGGAAATGTCCGTGAACTTGAAAATTCCATTGAAAGGGCTATGATATTATGTCCAGGGGATAGAATAAAAGTCTCAGATCTACCAAGAGAATTTAAGGATAATGTTTATAATACGCTCCACTTTGAAGGAATTCCGGATAGCGCAACATTATATGAAACTCTCGATCTGGTTGAACAATCAATGATAAAAAGAGCTATGAAACTGGCAAACAACGTTCAATCAAATGCCGCTGCATTGCTTGGTATCGGGAAAAGCGGACTCAGCCAGAAACTTAAAAAGTTTCATCTTGATTCGGGTTCAAAACCCTAAACGCTATACATTGTGAAATACGTAGACATGTCAGCGTATTACATAAGACAACCATGCACCTCCGGTCGGGTTCAATATATTGAACACTGATAATTATTAAAATATTCAAATTGTTATATTCATGGCGGGCTATCGGTGGTTCAAATTGTTGAACTGAATGCGGGAAAAATAATAAACGATGATGAAGTATCAGAAAAAAGAATGACCTGTTTGTAACTTATAACTACTTTAATTTAAAATCAAATCAAACAATATGCCTGTCCGGATGATAATAATTCGGTGTTTTGGCAAGATCTTTGCAGATACATATATTTAAACCTGATAAGTTTTTCATCTTTCCTCCTTAACGGCCAGTCGGAAATTGTTTCGGCAGGCCGTTAATATTTTGGAGTAATCAAGATACGCGCTCTTTTGCGATTTCGAGATAAAACGACTCTGTAAAATCAGAAACAATCTTCTGATAAGCGGCTTTGCTCTTTTTTTCATCTCCCATTGCCGTAAAAAGCCTTCCGAGATTAAACAAAGCTTCATCTTTCAGAAAATTATGCGGTTCCGAAACAATCATTTCAAAGTGATTTACAGCAGATTTTAAATCATTCTTTGCTTCGTAAGCATATCCAAGGCTGCTTAATATCTGGCATTTAACAGCCCTGTTATCGTTAAAAGCTTTAAGCGCTTTACCGTATTGCTCTATGGACGAATCCATATCACCTGCATTATAATAAACATTGGCTAACTCGAGTCCGGCCGTTTTTCCGCCACGATTGCCCGAATATTTATTCATTATGTTCGTAAGATCATTTTTAACTTCATTCATAGCTTTTTCAGGACCTTCTTTTTTGAGAGAAAGTTCATAACCGGTCATTACCTTTTGAAGCATAGCAAAAGCCTCTCTCTCGGATTTGCGGGAAAAATAACCGTATCCTGATAAAACAATTCCAATCAGCACCAACCCGACGACAAAATATAATATCTGAATCTTATAGGTCGCAATAAAATTTAACAGTCTGGACGAAAAAGATATAAATTCATCCGGTTCATTCAAGAGTTCTTTTCTTGTAATTTTCTTTTTTGCCATTATTGCTCCGTATCTTTATTGCTTAATTATTTCCTTTATTCTTTCCCATCCGGCTTCCGGAATATTAGCACCCACAACCTGACAAACTTCATAACCGCATGCGGAACCGAGTTCACCGCATTTTTCAAGAGAGTAGCCATTAACAAAACCAAATAAAAAACCTGCCGCCCAGAGATCTCCTGCTCCTGTTGTGTCTACCGCAAAGCCATTTCCCTTTGGTGCGACTTTGATTATTTCCCCTCTCCGGGATATATAACTTCCCTTTTTGCCGAGCTTTAATACAGCTATATCCGCCCGTTTTGAAAGAGCCGCCAGCGCCTGCAATTCATCTTTGTGCCCGGTAAATGCAAAAGCCTCGTCTTCATTGGCAATCAGTATATCAACAAAATCATCAACTATTTTATCGAGAAATTCTTTCGCTTCCTCAACAATCGTAAAACTGGCAAGATCGAGAGATACGAGCGCTCCGGCCGCTTTTGCAGAAATAAGAGCGGCCAGTATTAATTCTCTGTTAAACAGCAGATAGGCCTCTATATGTACAATCATAGCGCCTTTGAAACAATTTTCCGTAATTTCTTCAGGTTTTGTTTCTGAAGCTGCCCCAAGGCATGTAAACATCGAGCGTTGCGCATCAGGAGTTATTATTGAAAGAACTCTTCCGGTAGGAGAAGAAGAAGTGAAAAGAAACGGTTCAACATTATTTTTTTCAAGGTCTTTTTCAAAAAATTTCCCCAGCTCATCTTTTCCCAGTTTCCCTACAAAGCGGGCTGCCCCACCCAAACGCCCTATTCCAACAAGCGTATTGCATGCCGAACCGCCCGGAACAAAGCTGGGTTTTTTTGTAGTCTGAGATAACGTACTTTCAATAACATCATTAGAAACAAGAATCATTCCGCCTTTTGCGGCCCCGGATCTGTTAATAAACTCTTCCTCTTCAAGCGCCAGAATATCAACTAGTGCCGATCCTATCCCAACAATAAGTTTTTTATCAAAAACGTTATGCAAATCCTCAGTCACTATTTCTAACCTTTTGAAGATCTCCGCAGCAAGCTCCGGGGAATGCGCTCGCTGTTTCGGTTCATGTGAAAGTCCGCCGCTGCGGATTTTCGCGGAAGCGACGGACTTTTTAACTTTTCATACAGCCTTCATCTTATTTTTGTTTCGGATGGCACTCAACACAACCGGTTGGACCTGGTATAGGCAATTGTGATTTCAACATTTTTTTTGATAACTCTGTTTCGGAATTATTCACTTTTATCGATTTATGACACCCTATGCACTGATCATGATAAGCCTGTTTAAAATATCTGAACGAGATATCCTGTTTCGGCTTCTCCCCGTCAGGCTTCGGAATCCCTGAAAGATCATGACAGTTTGATGTTCCGCAGGAAAGATTTTTAGTATCCCCTTCCCACTTATGATGACAACTGCGGCAGTCATATATAAAATGTCTGGAATGGGGGAATTTAACAAGGGAATTAACTGGGCTTATCTTTTCGGGAGGCTTAAGCACTATAATCCCCATAGGAACACTCAAAGTTTCTTTAATCTCATCAACAGATGATGAAATAGCCGGGTAGCAAAATGCCGCGGTAACGCATACCATTACAAAAAGAATTCTCTTCATTTATCACATCCTGTATAAATATTAATATTATGAGCCTCTCCGGTTTGCGGGCCCTGAGTTCCTATTGTTTTTTAAATCTTATGACACGATCAGGAAGTTGTTGAAGGTTCCGAAGCGATTGGGACAAAGCCGATCATTGTTCGGGTCTTTATGCCATTGTCCGTCAACCAGGAATTTGTATTCATATCTTCCGGGATCAAGGAAAACAGTTTTTTTCCAAATATCATTTTCATACTTTCTCATGGGATGTACTTTCTCATCCCATTCATTAAAATCCCCCATTAACGACACATGCTTGGCTCCTGGAGTTTCTATTTTAAACGTTATTCTCCTTTGTCCTGCTGTTGCTTTTCCTTTTTTCATATGCCCCCCCTGCAATAACGCCGGATTCTGCATCATTAATGTTTTGTTAAATAAACGATTTGTGTTCAGCAAAAACCACAGCCAAACGATTGAAGTTCCTTGCTGTAAGCAGCGGGAAATCTTCGACCGTAGGGAATAGCGTCTGTTTTTAATTACGCTCGCTGTTTCGGTTCATATATACCGGAGTGCATAAGCATAAAATCTGTCGGAACGGCACCTTGGAATATCTGAACTTTGCGAGCACTCAATATTGATGATCTCATAAAAAATCAAAAACCGCCTTTTTACAAGTCTGTCAACATTAAAACACTATAATACTTATGATTATTAATTTATTTGTCAAGCCATTTGTTTTCTTTGTCAGAAGCACGTAAACTGTCCGGGTTTATAGCACACGATCTGTCCGGTTTGATATGGTCACCGATGGAGGTGACAGATGAGACGGACAGAGTTGTTGCAGGAGATT
>Ga0268280_1000346_pt1 | contig 41745 bp, 38 predicted proteins | sample saktaG_9_FD_190139 | JGI IMG/M metagenome (GOLD analysis project Ga0268280, IMG submission 190139) | Saline water microbial communities from Sakinaw Lake, British Columbia, Canada - sak_2011_5_24_40m | ecosystem: Environmental > Aquatic > Non-marine Saline and Alkaline > Saline ...
TTTTCGTGTTCGTCCATTTTTTTATGTGAACGATACGAAATATTATGTCAAAGAACATGTGCTATATAAAAGTGTCAACGATGTTGTGCTACGAAAAAAAGTGTCAACGATGTTATGCTATTTATCACATAAGCGTTAGGCGCAAAGAAATACCTGGTAGACTGCAGGTTCGGATACCAGATCTTGCCATTTTTGACCTGTGTTGCGCTGATAGCTTCAAGCGATTTGATATCCAGCTTTTTAAAACTAATTTCTCCCAGGTTACTGGTTGATAAACTGATGATTACAGAATCCTCGCTGAGGATCTTTCCAAAGAATTCATTGCCATCTACAGTGGTTAACCTGTAAATGACAGTAGAGTCTTTTACTTCCTGCCCGATTCCTCTTTGGGATATCGCAGCGAAAAAAGCGATAATAAGGCTTAAAATAATCTTTTTCATGGCTTTAGATTTAAATGTTATTATCAAATCAAAATTACAACCATGCGTTTCCGAATGAAAATTGCTTTTTGCGTAAGTGAGTCCAAAGTTTGCACAGAAAGAAATTTTACCGGTTGCCGTGTGGGATTATTCTTATATAATCATTGAAACCTTTCCTGCCCTTTTAAAATTTTCGTTTTATGCAAAAAAAATATTGAAGAGCAGCAAATTCTGCGAGAAAAAAGCTGGCTTTCCCAAGCCTCCCCCGTAACCTCAGCTTTAAACTGATTTGATCCTGGGTTCAGGCACCCATTCCCCTTCCCATTTCGCTATAACGACGGTGGCAAGGCAGTTCCCGATTACATTTACCGGGGTCCTGGCCATATCCATCAATTCATCAATCCCCAGTATGATAAAAATGGGCCAGGTCGGCAAACCGAAACTTACCGCCGTTCCGAGCAGGATAACCAGTGAAGCTCGTGGAACGGCTGCAACCCCTTTGCTTGTCAGCATCAGGGTGAGCATCATCACGACCTGGGTTTCGAATGAAAGATGAATGCCGGCCATGTTTGCAACAAAGATCGATGCCATGGCAAGATAGAGTGTTGTCCCGTCGAGATTGAAACTATATCCCGTTGGGATGACAAATGCAACAATCTTGCGCGGAATACCGAATTCTTCCATGTTCTCCATGGCCCTGGGGAGAGCCGACTCACTGCTGGTTGTAGCAAATGCAATGGTTGCAGGCTCGGCTACTGCTTTCAAAAATTTCCGCAACGGGATCTTCAAAATAAGAATAACAGGTAAAAAAACAACCAAAAGGAAGACAATAAGAGCGACATAAAGTGTGGCAAGCAGTTCGAACAGGTTTACGAGTACATTCAGCCCCATATGACCAACACTATAGGCAATAGCAGCAAATACAGCAAATGGGGCAAACATCATGATAATGTTTGTGAATTTGAACATTACGACTGATAATGACTCCGAAAACTTAACTATCGGATTGCGATATTTCTCACTTACCATGGCAACTGCAATACCGAAAAGGATACTGAATACTACGATCTGGAGAACTTGTCCTTCAGCGATCGATTTTGCAATATTCTCGGGGAAAATGTGCAGGATGATGTCATGTACATTTTGTGTCTGCACCTGCGGCAGATCACCTTGCAACATTTCCGGCGGCACTTGCACGCCCCATCCTGCTTTACTGATATTGATGGCACCTAACCCTATGAAAAGGGCTATGGTGGATACCACCTCAAAATATACCAGCGAATTCCATCCCATCCTTCCGACCTGCTTCAGGTTTGCATGCCCTGCAATGCCAACTACCAATGTTCCAAATATAAGCGGCGCAATGATCGTCTTTACCAGCCGGATGAAAATCTGGCTGACAATGTTAAGTTCTTTGCCAATCAACGGTACATCATACCCAAATTCAACCCCCGGCCAGCATGCTGACAAAGATCCATGTAGTCAGCTTATTCTTTTTGAAAGCATAAAGGAAATAAAAGATAATAGGGATCCAGCGCAATATCAGGAGCAGGCTGCCCGGCAGATTTAACTGGATAGATTTATCCAGCAGGTGGACAATAACAGCAATGGTAAGGGAAATAAGAAAGCTAAGGATCAGTTTTCCGGGTTTGAACATGTATATAATTTTTTGTTAAGCCGATTTAACCTGCAAAAGTTTAGCAATTAATCCAGTCCATCCGGTCTGGTGCGAAGCGCCAATGCCTTTGCCGCTATCGCCATGAAAATACTCGTAAAATAAAATGTAATCTTTGAAATTCTCATCCAGCCAGAATTTCTCTTTGCCATCATTTACAGGCCGTTCTCCGTCGCTGTTAATTAGAAAAATACGGGCAAGCCTGTCGGATAATTCTGATGCTATTTCATTCAATGTCAGGTACCGGCCGGAATTGGCCGGACATTCTACCTTAAAGTCGTCCCCATAATAATGATGAAATCGTTGTAATGATTCAATGATGAGAAAATTTACCGGGAACCATACCGGTCCGCGCCAGTTGGAATTACCGCCAAATAAACTCATGGTTGATTCGGCCGGTTGATAATCAACGGTAAAATCAGCATGCTGCATGTTGAAAACATAGGGATGATTTTCATGAAATTTTGATAATGATCTCACGCCGTAATCTGAGAGGAATTCCGTTTCGTCAAGCATTCGTTTTAAAATCTTTTTCAACCGGCTCCCCCTTAAAAGAGAAAACAATCTTCGTTCACCTTTGCCTTCAATAGCCCAGCGTGAAACAAGGTTTGCCAGGTCAGGACGGTAGTTTAAAAACCAATCGGTCCTTTTCGCAAATTCTGGGCAACTTTTAATAATATCCGGTTCGATGACCTCTACGGCAAAAAGTGGAATCAGGCCCACCATGGATCTTACTTTCAGTTTTTTGACTTCATCATCGGTATGCAGGACATCGTAAAAAAACTGGTCATCTTCATCCCAAAGGTCGATACCTCTTCCGTCAATATTCGACATGGCCCCTGCTATATACAGGAAATGCTCCAGGAATTTGGAAGCAAGGTCTTCATAAACATGGTTCTTTTTAGCCAGTTCGAGTGAAATCCGCATCATATTTAAGGAGTACATGGCCATCCATGCTGTACCATCGGCCTGTTCGATACGACCGCCACCGGGTATCTCGGCGCTACGGTCGAAAACGCCGATGTTATCCAGGCCCAGGAAACCGCCCTGGAAAATATTGCGGTTGTGTAAGTCTTTGCGATTGACCCACCAGGTGAAATTGAGTAATAGTTTATGAAATACAGCCTCCAGGAAAGCACGGTCCCCTTTTCCATTATTATGCTTCATGTCTATTTTATAGACCCTCCATGTTGCCCAGGCATGCACTGGCGGATTAACATCGGAAAAATTCCATTCATAAGCCGGAAGCTGGCCGTTCGGATGCATATACCATTCACGGGTGAGCAATTTCAACTGGCCTTTAGCAAAATGAGGATCAACCATGGCAAGTGTTATGCAATGAAAGGCCAGGTCCCAGGCGGCATACCACGGATATTCCCACTTGTCGGGCATGGAAATGATTTCAGCATTGGTGAGATGTTCCCAGCCACTGTTGCGGCCAATCTTTCGTTCAGCCGGGGGCGTGGATTGTGCCGGATCTCCCGATAACCATTGCGGAATATCAAAATAATAAAATTGCTTGCTCCACAACATGCCGGCTAGTGCCTGGCGCTGGATGATTTTTGCGTCATCACCCGGCACTTCGGATTGAGGGTCAGCATAAAAATCATCCGCTTCGGCCTGTCGTCTTCTGAAAATATCCTCGAAACCGGAAAAAGGGCGTTCATTTGGGGTAGCAGTTAACCTCAACTGAACAGTATTGGATTTCCCGGCGGGAATATTAAGAAAGTAATTGAAACCGGCTTTAGTCCCCTGGTTTTGCGGGTTGATAGCTTGCTGTTGCCCGTTTACAACATACTCATGGAAACCATCCTTGAAATATCCATTTATTTTCTTTAGTTGGTATAGCTTTCCGGCGTTTGTTTCATTCTCACAAAACATGGTCGCCGGTTCCCCTTTTGCATAAAAATAATACTTTCCCAAACTTTTATGTGTTGCAGATAAAGTATTTTTCCTCGCTAGCGTGATTTGCGGCTTATAGGGATCGTACCCCCATGACCAGGTGTTTCTGAACCAAATTTGCGGAATAATGTTTAGTTCAGCGTGTTCCGGACCACAATTAAAAGCTGTGATTTTAATCATAATGTCCTTCTCATCACATTTGGCGTACTCGATAAAAATATCGAAATACCTGTTTTCATTGAAAACCCCGGTGTCACTAAGCTCAAACTCTGGCTGTGACTTATCCCTTTTCTTATTTTCAGTGACCAGATGGTTATAGGGAAATTCCTGATGAGGATATTTATACAACATCTTCATGTAAGAATGAGTAGGGGTATTGTCAAGATAAAAGTAATATTCCTTGACATCTTCCCCATGGTTGCCTTCAGTGCCTGCCAATCCAAAGAACCGTTCTTTCAGGATTGGGTCTTTTCCGTTCCAGAAAACCACAGCAAAACAAAGTACCTGGCGGTCGTCGCAGATACCTGCTATTCCGTCTTCACCCCAGCGATAGGCTTTGCTGCGGGCATTATCATGGGTGAGAAACTCCCAGGCATTGCCCGAAGCGCTATAATCTTCCCTGACGGTTCCCCACTGGCGTTCAGCCAGGTAAGGTCCCCATTTCTTCCAGTTTTTCTGATGATTGTCCGATTCTGATAACCTTAATTTCTCGGCGTTTTCGCTCATGGATTTCTCTTTGTTGTGATGCTGGCGATCAGGTTATTCCACGATTTGTTGAATGCTTCAGCGCCTTCTTTTTGTAATTGTTCTGCCAGTTGAAGGTAATTGACCGACAATTCACGGAATTGCCCGATGATTTTGTCAGCCGAGGCTGTATTATCGGGAAGCGCCTGGCCTGTTTCGCCATGATCTGCGAAAGCCAGCAGGGTATTTTCCGGAATGGTATTAACGGTGTAAGGAGCAACCAGGTTTTTTATATATAAAATATCCGAAGCATTGGGGTCTTTTGTGCCGGTGCTGGCCCAAAGCAAGCGTTGTGGAAAAACGCCGAAGTTCATGATTTTTTGTACCCTTTCAGACCTTAAAAACTGGAGATATGAAAAATAAGTTTTCTGCATGACGGCAATGCCCAATTGATTTTGAAGGCTGGCAGGCGCCTTATCAGCAACTGCTTTATCCCAGCGGCTGACGAAGACTGAAGCCACCGACCTGATATCCGGGTTCAGGCCTTTGTCGATCCTGGTTTCTATACCTTTCAGGTAAGCCATGGCAGCGGCCTGGTATTGTTCGGCTGAAAACAAAAGTGTAACGTTTACCGGGATGCCTTCGGCGATGGCTTTTTCGATAGCGGGAAGCCCCTGCGGGGTTCCGGGTATCTTGATAAAGGTATTAGGCCGGTTTACTTTCTGGTGAATAGTTTTAGCCGCTTTGATGGTATTTTCCGTATCATAGGCCAGAAGCGGTGAAACTTCTATGGAAACAAATCCGTCGAGTCCGTTGGTTACCTGGTAAACCGGCAGAAAAAGGTCTGCAGCCCGCTGGATATCTTCGACGGCGAGGTTGAAAAACACATCTTCATCGGAAAGCCCCTTGTTGCTTTTTTTACGGATGGCCTCGTCATAATCGCTGGTCTTAGCAATGGCAGCCTCGAAAATCGATGGATTTGATGTAAGGCCGGTTACGGAAAGTTCAGTTATATAATGCTGAAGTACGCCATAATCAAGCATTTTCCGGGTAATGTTGTCGAGCCATAAGCTCACACCCTGCCTTCGTAAATTTTGTGTGTGTTGATTCATTTGTTTTTTTTATTTTATAAAATTAACCCATTTATAATAAATTTGGAAAACCAGTACTTTCGATTGAGTAAATTTTTTGATAAGAAGAGGAAAGAAAATCCCGATCCATGACGCAGCAAAAGAGAAAATATGAGCAAAAGACCATGTGGGTGGCTATTCTTACTTCAATCACAATGGTTGTGGAAATAATTTTCGGGCTTACCACTAAGTCGATGGCCCTGCTTGCCGACGGCATCCACATGGGTTCGCATGTTCTTGCCATTGGTTTGAGCTGGCTGGCTTACATTATAGTAAGGAGGGTTTCTGATAATGAAAAATACAGCGGGAAGTCGGATAAGATCCTCTCCTTGTCCGGTTACAGCAGCGGCCTGATGTTGCTGATATTTGCGATTGTCATCATGGCTGAATCTGTTAAGCGTTTTTATAATCCAGCTGAGATAAAGTATCATGAAGCCATTCTTATTGCCATCATAGGTCTGATAGTTAATATCGTCAGTGCGATTTTGCTTCATCACGACAATCAACACTCCGATCACAATATACGCGCAGCCTATCTTCATGTTATTGCAGATGCATTGACAAGTGTGTCGGCAATCCTCGGCCTGACCGCAGCGATGATCTGGGGCATTGCCCATATTGATACTATTGCAGCAGTTTTGAGTTCAATATTGATTATCAGGTGGTCGGTCGGATTATTGAAAGATTCCGGGAAAATATTACTGGATTTGGAAACAGATTCTGATCATCATACACATTGAGGATTTAACAAACAGATCCTTTGGTCTTTTAATCTTTATTCAATTTATATTTGGGTTATTCTTTTAACTTTGCCCTTTGAACTATTCGTTGAACGGCCTTTCCCCTTCACGCTCCACGCTTACGATAAAATACTTAGTATCTCCTCTCCAGGGAAATATTGAATACCGTTTGATATAATGAAGGTTAACTCTTTCCCCGCTGAGGGCAACGGCTTCCAGTTCCCTTATCACATCGGGTTTGCTCGTCTCGACCGAGAAATCAAAAGTTTCGGCAAATGGTGAAGCTCCTTTTAATGCACCGAAAGACTGCAGGTTCAACTGGCCTTCATAGGTCTTGAAAACGATCCCTTTCTTGCTGATCCTTACAACGCTCCCGGCACGAATACCTTCGTCATAAATACTAAAGTATAAAAAGATAGTTGTGCCGGCAACCAGGACCAACAGGATGATTGCCAGGTTTCTGAAAAAGTGACCCTTTTTTTTGGGCACGCGGGCGGTGTTTGGATCTTCCATCACTAGCAAATATTAAGGTGAAGCAGAGAACAAAATTAAAAACTTAAAGGTAATAAAAAAAAGGGCATAAAGCAACGCTCAATGCCCTTCGCCCTTCGCTCTATGCCCTAAGCATTTTAATGCCGGATAACGATTTTCTTTGAAATGCTGCCTGACTCAGAACTGACCTTCAGCACATAAAGTCCATCCTTAAAATCCGTTGTATTAATAAAATAAGATGAATTGGTCCGCATGCCTGAAATCTCATCTGCATATACAATCTTACTCAGCAGATCACTGAGCTCAATCCGCGTATTTCCTTTTAGTGTTTCGCCTGTCCTGATGTTCAGACGCTCATTGGCCGGGTTGGGGTAAATAGAAACCATGACATCGTTTTCTGGGTCGCTTACACCAAGCACATTATTAGTAGCCACGTTTGAATATGAACTGCCATAATCGGTTGACCTGTTGACCGGATTACAACCGGCAGGATTTATAACTTCAACAATGTAATATACATTGCCGACCGGCGCTTCCAAATCTGTATAGGAATTAAAACTGGCCGAGATGGTTGCAATCTGGTTATACCCGCTGACATCAGTTTTGCGGTAAATGTTATAGGTAGTCACATCGAATCCGATATAATCTGTCCAGATGAGGTTCCATGAATTTCCGACACCCTGGTTGATCGAAAGATGGATCGTCTGGTGCAGGTCGCCAGCAGGGAAAATATGGCCATCAGCATCTTCAAAACCCAGTTCATACCGGTATGATTTCATATTCGGATTCGAATTGGTATCAGTGAAGATGGCTAAATCACTATAATTCACTATTCCAATAGGTTCATAAATTCCAGCCTCATCGCTCTCTTTGTAAACGATGAATTTATTGATTAATGAAGAAACCGGCTTTTCCCAAACGATGACATTATAATTTGTCGTGCTGTCGACCGACACCATGCAGATAGGTGTTTCAGGGTAAGTAAGGATGCTGAACACATTACTGGTATCAGAGACAAAATCCAGATAATAATCGGAAACTCTTATCAGGCATTGGTTTGATGAAATATCGGGGGTAATCCATTCATAGCTGCCCAGAATATCTTCGATAACCACATAGCTGATGTAATTCCATGTCTGGCCATTATCTGCCGAATATTCAAGGTATACATAGTAAGCTGATGGATTGTCATAGGACCAGGAAATGTTATAAGCCGACCCGGTATTCCATATTTCACCTCCAAGAGGAGAAGAAAGGGTGATAACCGGTGTTTCAAGGATAGTAAACATAGCGCTCAGTCCAAACCTTGACGGGTCGGCAGCATCAGAAATGCGTATAACGCATGATTCGGAAGGTATTCCCATCACAGTCCAGTAGTAATATGATTGCGTGGCATCGATGTCTTGAGCCACCGTCTGCCAGGTTTGTCCGTTATCAGATGACAGGTCAATATTTAACAGACTGATATCATCTGCGGCCAGCCAACTCAGGTAGGTCTGGCTCTTATTGTAGAATGAGTAACCTTCATAAGGATAATAAACAATAACCGGGGGGACATTCACCGTAAACATCTGGTCGCTTTCGTCCATGACGACATCGTAATAATAGTCATAAACTCTGACCATGGCGGTCGTTGTAGATATATAAGGCACATATACTTCGGCATTCCCACCTGTTTCAGTACCATACCCATACCCAAGACCTGACCATGTCTGACCTCCATCGGCAGAAAAATCGATATAAACATAGGCCGGGAGATTGGTCCCGGTCCAGCTCACAGTTGCAATCTCAGAATAGTTCCACACTTCACCTCCATTAGGTGAAGTAAGGCTGATAGTAGGCAATTCCACGATGGAAAAAACTGGACTCAAACCATAAGATGTAGAATCTGTCGCATCTGCAATCCTGATAACGGCCTGGTCAGTCAGCACATCCGGAGCAGTCCACGTATAATCGAATCCGGAATAGTTGCTAATGATATTGGTCCAGGTTGTCCCGTTATCCAGCGAATAGTCAAGCGTAAAGTCCGTAAGGGTATACGAATACCAATCAATGTAAACAGGCGCTGTCCGGTAATAAAAATCTCCATAGTAAGGAGAATAAATGTAAACCGGTGGTTCGGTAACTGTAAAAAAACTATCGCTTTCATCGGTCACAGTCGGGTCATTGTAATCGGAAATCCTGATCATTGCCTGAGTAGTTGTATAGAGATAGTTCTGGAAAGTATAACTGCTGACTGAGTCTAATGCATAAATGAAATCCAGGTAATTCCAATATTGTCCGCCATCTTCTGAGTACTCAATCAGCCCTGTAGCAGGCTCTCCTGTATATTCCCATGAGATCGTACAAGTGGAGCCCTGCAGCCAGTTTTCTCCGCCGTTGGGGGATAGCAGAGTAAGTGCAGTGTTCTGACCGAAAGTCAGAGAGTTAAAGAAAAGGACAACCATAATAATCATCAGCCCTTTTCCTGCTTTTGTCATTTGAGAGTAATGTTTTGTTTTCATTGTTACCATTTTTGTAAAGTTAATATAAAAAAAATTACATAACAAAATAAATACATACTTGATTATTTAAAAAACAAAAAACGATCAACTGGAAAATCAGTTCCCCGAACGGGCATTTTTTGGCGCTGAGTGTTTTTCATACCTTTGCCTTTTCATTTATATTACAGAAAGTAAGATGGTACATAATTTTCAACCAACAGCGTATCATTTGCAATCGCTGGTTACCGGAAGGGATTTTGAAGATGCCGGATGGATGTTGGAAGCCCCCGGAGAAGATAAACCTTCGCTGCTGCAGACAGTGTACACCCAGGATCAGCTACAGGTGAAAGATGATGGCTTAGGCCTGTATAAATTTGTTGAATGGTTACCCGTGAAGCGCTTTTTGAATGGTTCATCATCTCCGGTAACATATAAAAGTGAAAAATTAGCTTCCTGTTTAGGCTTGACAAATCTGTACATCACATTCAGCGGCTGGTGGCCTGAGAAAGGGGCGACTATGAAAACCTGCTCTTTCAAGGAAACCGAGGCCTACTCTGTATGTGCGCGGCTACAGGAAAATTCTGATAAAGTTTTGGTAGTTGCTTCTGCGGGAAATACGGCCCGCTCCTTTGCCCGCGTTTGTTCCGATAACAATATTCCCCTTTTACTGTGTGTCCCGGAAGATAACCTGGATGCCCTATGGTTTGATGAGAAGATCAATGATTGTGTCAAGGTCATTGCCTCGCGAAAGGGAAGTGATTACTTTGATGCTATACACCTATCAAACCTTGCATGTAAACTGGAGAAATTCCTTCCGGAAGGTGGTGCTAAAAATGTTGCCCGCCGCGATGGGATGGCTACAACAGTGCTCTCAGCCGTTACCACAATCGGCCTCATACCTGGCTATTATTTTCAGGCTGTTGGGAGCGGAACGGGCGCCATTGCTGCCTGGGAAGCTAACAAACGCTTTATAAAAGATGGTCGATACGGGAATAATAAGATGAAACTCATGGTTTCGCAGAACGCCCCTTTCTTACCTATTTATAACGCCTGGAAAGCCGGTTCACGGGAATTGTTGCCGCTCGATGATGATCTTGCCCGCAGGTATGTCGAGGAAATTTGTGCCAAAGTTTTATCTAACCGGAAACCTCCGTATTCAATATCGGGCGGTTTGTTCGATGCACTGAAGGATTCGGGTGGTGATGTATTATTGGTACCCAATAAGGAAGCCTTCTCAGCCGGAGAACTTTTTCTTGAAATTGAAGGGATAGACCTTCATCCGGCCGCTGCGGTGGCAACAGCTTCACTGATTAATGCCTGCCGTGAAAAAAAGGTGGAAAAAGATGCAGTGATCATGCTCAATGTCACCGGGGGCGGGGAGGAGCGGTTCAAGAGAGGCCGGCAATTAAACTACCTGAAACCATCCGTCGTTTTCGACATTAATCCATCGTTGGACGATGTTAAAGTGAAGCTAGGTTCTCTGTTTGCAGATCACTAATTAGATGCAATACTAATCCAATAGTTTCAATTTTCAACTTTCAACTTTTAATTATTACTCATCGTCATTCTTCAGTTTGAACCTGAACCCCAGGTTTGCATAAAACGACTGCATTTTAGCTTCGATTGAATCATCCTTGAATTGGGGCGTCAGGCCCCATCCATAGCTGACATCAAGGAAAAGAAACCAGATGTTCAACCCGGCGCCGGCAGCGATATCGAACTGTGGACTTTTCAGGTCTGCTTTAACCAGGGGATAACTGTTTTCCTTGACATTAACCGGAATAAACATCGATGGCCCTAAAAATATTCTTAGGCTGGCAAAATTTGAATTTTTCCCAATAAGCTTAAAACCGAAATTAACCGGGATTCTTATAAAGCTGGTGTTATAGGTAAATACAGATTTTTCCGTATTTGCCGGAGTAAAAGACTGGTTCATTTTATTGTAGAAAATACCCGGCTCGACATACATATTTCTGCCGATAGCAAGGCTTGCGCCAATCTGAAATCCTGCGCGGCCATTAGCAATCAGGCTGTCAGGATCAGTTTTAAAACTTGGATTACTGTCGAAACGGGCGGCATTGATCCCGATTGCAGGTTTGAGCTCAAGCTGGGCAAAGCTGGCAGATACAAAAGAGCTTAGAAGGATTGTAAAAATGATGATCTTTTTCATATTTCACGGATTGAAAATATTATTGACAAAGATTATGAAAAATATTCGAAACAGAGATACATGATATTTGATATTTGAAGTTAATGACAACCTTATGACTATTTAATGACCACCTGATACAGGTATAGGTACTGAGAGGAAATTTTAAAAAATGGCCTGAAATTTGATATATATTCAGGCAACTTTTAATGAGAGTTAAGGTCTTATTATTATGAAATTCAAACTAATTCATTATATGAAACCATTTATCGCCCTGTTCCTGCTTGTTTTCATGATTTCAGCAGTTTCCTGCAAAAAAGACCCGGAAGGGCCAAAACAACCAAAACCCATATATCTCCCCGAAAAAGCCGGTGAAGTTATTGCCGGTAGCAATGGCTTCGGCATCGATCTCTTCCGGGTTACGGCTTTACAAGAGGATGGCAACCTGATGCTTTCGCCGCTCAGCGCCGGCACGGCCCTTACCATGCTGCTCAATGGCTGCAATACCCAGACTTATGTGCAGATCAGGGATATGCTGGGGTATGAAGGATTAACCCTTGATGAGATTAACAGTACTTACCGAAGTCTTATTGAGCAGTTGCTTGCTGTAGACCCTGAAGTTCAGCTTGCCCTGGCTAATGCAGTCTGGTACCGGCAGGATTTTTTAGTGAAGCAAACTTTCCTGGAGGTGATGGACAGCTCCTTTGAATCACAGATCGGAGCACTGGATTTCAGTCAGCCTTCTGCGCTTGAAACGATTAACAAATGGGCGAGCGACAATACCAATGGTAAGATTCCGAAAGTGCTTGAGGAAATTGAACCTGATATGGTTATGTTCCTGATGAATGCGCTGTATTTCAAAGGGACATGGACCTATCAGTTTGAAACAAACCAGACAGCAATCGATCCCTTCCACCTTGAAAACGGAAGCGCCGTTAATGTCGATATGATGAGAAGCCTTATTCCGGTGAAAATGTATTCGGGCAACGGCGCTGCTGCAGTTGAACTCCCTTACGGCCGCCAGAATTTCTCGATGGTGATCATTCTTCCTGATAATTCATTAGGAGAATATCTTACGGATTTTGACAAAGCGGATTGGAGTAGTATAACTGCCGCTTTGGATGCTATAACGGAGCCTGGGGAAGCTGAAATGATCGTGCCGAAATTTAAATTCGATTATGAGAAATACCTGAACGATCAGTTGAAAACACTTGGAATGATGGATGCTTTTGATCCATACCTGGCAGATCTTTCCGGCATTTCCGATTCGGATATTTACGTGGATTTTGTAAAACAGAATACTTATGTTGATGTGAACGAAGAAGGAACGGAAGCGGCCGCGGTTACAACGATCGGTATCAAGGAAGTAAGCATGCCGCCTTCATTTACCGTTGACAAGCCGTTCATTTTCGCGATAAGGGAAAGGACAACGAATACATTGCTGTTTATAGGTAAGGTTGAGAATCCGACATATTAAAAAAGTTTCTCGCTGATTTTCGCAGATTAAAGACGAAGATTCACATAGATCACTATATGAATGCAGCATCAATAACCATCTTCACCTTGATTTTATTGGTCATGTTTACGGTATGCGATAAAAAAGAAGATTATATGGGCGAAGGTGTTATCACAGGGTTTGACCCCAGAGACTGTGCTTGCTGCGGAGGATTGCTGATCAACCTCAACAGCAGTTTCACTGAATTGATTACTGATAGCACTTACCAGGTCGATCATGTCCCGGGGAATTTCAACATTGATGTGAATACGGTTTTCCCGGTTCTCATCAGGTTGGATTATGAAAGGACAAATACCCTTTGTGGCAAAACGATCGATATTATCAGGTTTGAAATAAAATAATCAAGCTCCCCGGATCATCAATTCTTCCATCTTTTTCGATAGTTCCCAGAGGACGATCCCTGCACTGATAGCAACGTTGAACGAATGTTTCGTGCCAAATTGCGGGATTTCTATGCAGCCATCAACAAGAGGAAGCAATCCTTCCTTTACCCCAAAAACTTCGTGGCCAAATATGAGGGCGATTTTCGACCCTAATTCAGGCTGAAACTGCTCCAGTGGAATGCTTTCATCAACCTGCTCAATAGCATAAACCATGAAACCTTCTTCTTTTAACAAACTGACCGCTGCTGCAACGTCCTGGAAGTATTTCCATTCCACTGATTCCGTAGCTCCCAGGGCGGTTTTGGAAATATCCTTGTGCGGCGGCCTCGCTGAAATGCCGCAAATATAAATGCCGGAAACACGGAACGCATCAGCAGTCCTGAAAATCGATCCCACATTATAAGCGCTACGCACATCATCCAACACAATAATAACCGGCATCTTATCAGAGTTTTTGAACTCTTTAGCCGATAGGCGATTAAGTTGAGACATTGACAGCTTTTTCATAGAATGCTAAATTAATCTTATTTTTGCTTTACCCAAAGAATCCTCATTTTGAGCAACGATCCCGATATCATCGACACCCCGTTGATGCGGCAATATGCCACCATCAAGGCCAAATACCCGGATGCACTTCTGCTATTCCGCGTGGGTGATTTTTATGAAACCTTCGGTGAGGATGCGGTCAAAACATCAAAAATACTGGGTATCGTGCTTACCAGGCGTGCTAATGGCGCGGCTTCCTATGTCGACCTGGCCGGGTTTCCCTATCACGCCCTCGATACCTACCTGCCTAAACTGGTCAGGGCCGGACAACGGGTAGCAATTTGTGATCAGCTTGAAGACCCTAAACTGACCAAGAAGATCGTTAAACGGGGTGTAACGGAACTGGTTACACCCGGGGTTTCTTACAACGATAAGGTACTGGATCATAAGGAGAATAATTTCCTTTGCAGCCTGCAATTGGGAGATAAGGTCTCCGGCATCGCTTTTCTCGACATTTCAACCGGTGAATTTTATGCCGCCCAGGGTAATAATGATTATATCGATAAGCTTTTGCAGGGTTTCAAGCCCAGTGAGGTTATAATCCAGAAAAGCAAGCGGGAGCGTTTCCAGCAGCTTTTCGGGAACAAATTTTACACCTATACTTTTGATGACTGGGTATTTACGGAAGATTTCGCGAAAGATATCCTGACTGCCCATTTCGGCACCACTTCGCTGAAAGGCTTCGGCGTGGAGGATATGCCCCATGCGGTGGTGGCCGCAGGCGGTGCTTTCCATTACCTGGCTGAAACGCACCACGATAAAATCCGGCATATCGTCAAAATTTCCCGGATTGAAGAAGACAAATATGTCTGGCTCGACCGGTTCACGGTACGCAACCTGGAACTGGTCAGCTCGATCAACGAGAAGGGCAGGACCCTCATGGACGTGATCGACCGGACGCTTACACCGATGGGATCAAGGATGATGAGGCGGTGGATCGTTCTGCCACTCAAGGAACGCAAGCCCATTGAAGAAAGGCTGGATATCGTGGAATTCCTGATGAAGCATAACGAGTTTGCTGAAACCCTGAGTAAGCAATTTAAGCTGACCGGGGACCTGGAACGGCTCATCTCGAAGGTTGCAGTGAGCAGGATTACGCCGCGCGAAGTAGTACAATTTAAAAGAGCCCTTTATGCCGCTGAAGAGATTAAGAATATATGCGAAAGGACCGGGCATGCTGCCCTTCAGAAGATCAGCGAGCAGTTGAATCCCTGTAAGATTATCCGTGACCGCATTCAAAACGAAGTTCAGGACGATCCGCCTACCGCGGTAAGCAAAGGAGGTGTGATGAAGAACGGGGTTTCGCCCGAATTGGATGAACTCAGGGGATTGCTTTTTTCCGGCAAAGATTATCTTCAGAAGCTACAGCAGCGGGAGATTGCCCGCACCGGGATCACTTCGCTGAAGGTGGGCTATAATAATATCTTCGGCTATTATCTTGAAGTAACCAATTCACATAAAGACAAGGTTCCTTCAGAATGGAACCGCAAGCAGACACTGGTCGGCGCGGAACGCTACATCACCGAAGAGCTGAAGGATTACGAACAGAAGATACTGGGCGCTGAGGAAAAGATACTGGTCCTTGAAAACCGCTTATACGATGAACTGATCCAGGGCCTGGCCGATTACATCCGCCCTGTGCAGCTAAATGCCAACTGGATCGCCCATCTCGACTGCCTGCTGTCCTTTACCGTCATTGCCAAAGAAAATAATTATCGCCGTCCTGAGATCAACGACAGTTTTGAAATTGAGATCAAAGAGGGCCGCCACCCGGTCATTGAACTGGAATTACCCTTAGGGGAGAAATATGTTTCCAACGATATCAGTCTTGATCACGAAAAGCAGCAGATCATCATCATCACCGGGCCGAACATGTCGGGTAAATCGGCTTTATTACGCCAGGCGGCATTGATTGTGCTGATGGCCCAGTTAGGCTCATTCGTCCCGGCCGAGGAGGCGAAGATCGGGTTAGTCGACAAGATATTCACCCGTGTCGGGGCATCGGATAATATTTCTTCCGGGGAATCGACATTCATGGTGGAGATGAACGAAACTGCCAGCATTCTCAATAATATCAGCACGCGCAGCCTGATCCTGCTCGATGAAATTGGCCGTGGCACCAGCACATACGACGGCATTTCGATCGCATGGGCGATCACCGAATTCCTTCACGAGCACCCTGCATACCGGCCCAAAGTGCTCTTTGCTACACATTACCATGAGCTGAACGAGATGGCTGCCACTCACAAGCGCATAAGGAACTACCATATTTCTGTAAAAGAGATTGGCAACCAGGTGATTTTCCTGCGCAAATTACGCAAGGGAGGCAGTGAGCATAGCTTCGGTATCCATGTGGCCCGCATGGCCGGTATGCCGCCCAAAGTCATCGAAAGGGCTAATGAATTACTCAAATTGCTGGAGCGCTCCCATAGCAACGACGAACTGGCAAAGATGGCCAAAGAACTTGCCACAACCGATAAAGACCAGTTCCAGCTTTCCTTTATCCAGCTTGATGATCCTCTCTTAGAACAGATCAAGCAGGATATCCTGCACACCGACATCGACAACCTCACCCCCGTCGAAGCGCTGATGAAGCTGCACACGATCAGGAAACGGCTTGGCGGGCAAGGCTAAATCATGGACGATTTTACATGTTACATGTTCCGTTTTTCATTTGTTACTCTTTAAACTCAGGCTTTTTATTCCTCCTTTTTGTATAATAAAGGGAAAGAACGATAGAGAGAATAGCCAGGAACAGAAAAGCAAATACCCGGAAAATGATCTCCACACGGGCCAGATCAACAATAAACAGGTAAAGGGCTGTCGCAACCATCGTGGCAAGGGCCAGGTAGCGGTATTTAATATTATGAAGGGCAAAGCTCAATATGAAGTATAATATTGCCGCAGCCGTCCAGGATAATGTTACATATGGTCCTGGAACTAAGCGATATAGAGCATAAAGGACCATAAAAAATCCCGTTAACAAATTGGTGTTCCGCAACAGCTCCGTTTTGATCTGAAGCACTTGTTTTTTCCAGTTGAGTATTCTTGCTGTAACCAAAGCAACTAAAGCAAAAGAAATATTCGCACTGTTGACCGAGGGTGATGAGATCAGGTAAGTAAACAGAAGAATAAGGAAAAGGCCCGTATTCATAACCACAATTACCTTGCTCCGGAACCAGAGCGCTATAGATACCACAAGCAAGCTTTGTATGGACAACAGGAAATAAGCCCTTGGAAAGTCATAAATCCCGTATACTGTGACACTCAGTGCAACAAAACCGTAAAGAGCATATAAAGATGCCATGACCTTCCAACTGGACCTGGATTGCAGGATAACGGAATAAATCATGCAAAAGAGCGCAATCGAAGCAAACAGCATGATGTAATTAGTCTTGAAAAACGACAAGACGAATAAGGCGACCAGGAAGGAGAAACCAAGCCCATTCAGAATGATGGAATTCAAAGCCATATTTCCGGAAAATGTTTCTCTTTCCCTGATCAGCGCAATCAATGAATAGAGGGCTGCGATAATAAACAAGTAAATAAACCCAAAATCATGGATTTTAAGGACTTCGGTCGGGTGGCCCATGAAAGGGTTGTGGATAAGCCAAAGCAGGTTTGTAATATATACTAAAAAGATGGAGAAGATAAGCAGTCGCCACCAGGAATAACGGACCATGAAATAAACTGCAGCAGCTGAAATAATTACAGTTAGCGGAAGCATGACGTGAGTAGAATCACTTACGATGGCTGTTACAATTCCCATAATAAATGCAAGTCCTCCTAATCTTTGGGAATTACGACGGACTGCCATTATTCCCTGGAAAAGTGTTACGGACAGCAAAAGGACTAATCCGACGTATTCATTAGAAACCAGAGGTTCATCAGTAAAATAGTGCAATTTCAGGGTGACGAAATAAAGCAGGATATATCCATTGAGGCTGAAGATAGAGGCCATGTTGCGATGGGAGTTCCGAAGATACCATGACACAGCAAACAGCCCGACAACCGAAATATATCCAAAAGCAGGCGCCAGGATACTGTATCCGGTTTTCTGAAAATATTGTACAAGAAATATGATCCCGAAGAGCAGGACAAGATTCCCGAGCCAGGCCAGGCCGAACTCCCCAAACTTCGATTCAATTGACGCTCCGCTGAATCCGATTTCAGGCAGCTCAATGTGGTCAGCTTCAGCATCGACAGCAGAATGAACCCCATGGGATTTTGATATAACGAGCTCATTCTCGAGATGAGAAACACGTATCTCAAGATCCCGGATACGGTCTGCTAAGTTTCCTCCTTTTATCGTTAAGGTATTTTCATTATCAGACATGATTAACCTCCGGTTTTATAAGGTTGATACTCTAATTTGAAAAATCTGTTCTCCTCCCATTGAAAGATGAGGAGAGGAGGTACTTTTGTTTCAGAAGTCTGATGCATGCTTTCTCCACGGAGGCAACAACCACAATAGAAAAGCCAAAATAAAGAAAGGTACAATGAACCACAACAAGGATAATGAAACATCTGAACCTCCAATTAAATTGACCTTATAGCTGGTGAATCCATAGAAACTTTTTGAGAAAAGCTGACCGCCAATAACTACGTTCCATCTCATATAGAAGATGCCTACTAACACACATATGCTTATTATCAAATATATAATCTTTCTGATTCTTTCTCTTGGCTTTTTAAATTGCAGAAAACCCAAAGTAGTTAGTGGGATTAATGTTCCAACCCCAATCTGCATAATAAAAAAGGTAAAGAATAACTTACTGCGAACCAGTAGTTTTAAAATATCAAAAGATTCATCTGCTTCGTAAATTCTATGGATTTGGTCTAAACTTTCCAGGGTGAAATCTAAAATTAAAATATAAAATAAATATTTTGCAATTGTATCCAATGCATTCATGTCTATTTTCTGTTTACGTAAATAGGAAATCGCCATATAAATAAACATAACCAATGCAATTCCCGATACCATAGCGGAGAAAATAAAAATTACAGGCATCATAACAGTCGACCACCATGGATTTGCTTTAATGGAGCCAAATATGAATCCCACGTATCCATGCAATAAAAATGCTGAAGGGATTCCAATTACAGTAATAAAATAACCGATTTTTTCATCTGTTTTTCTTGATTCCGGTGAAGTGTCACTAACCCATAAAGTAAGTGCTTTATAAAAAAACTTCATAAAACCTTTCTTTTGCTGAGACCAAATAACCATATCATATCTGTAATCAAACCATATTTCGAGTAACAATACTACCATTAGATACCATAAATATACAAAACCGAAAATGGCCATGGCAGAAGTTAAATGAGGTGTAATTAACATTTCGTAGAATCGAAGTGGTTGACCAAGATGGCTAATTAAGGGCATTGTAGCTACCAACATAAAGGATAAAGCAGTCAGTAAAGAAATTTCATAAGTGGGCCTTAATGCTTTAATTGCAAAAACTCTGTTTAAGGATGCAAGGATAAATGCTCCGGCAACAAGTCCGGTAATATAAGGATACATTACAATGAGCAAATCCCAGTTTAAGGCAATTTCATTAGGATAAATAAAGCCATCTAAATTGGCTAATGCTTCATATAGAGATTGGAATTTATTCATTTTAATGGACCTCCTGACTTAAACCGTTATAAAACAATTTAGAGCCTGTATTTAATTGTGGTTTTAAAACAGCACAATTATTTTCTTTGACAAATACAGACAATGCACTTTCTTTATCATTTAAATCTCCATATAGCCTGGCCCCGGTAGGACAGGCCATCATGCATGCCGGATCCAAACCTTTTTCTAAACGATGGTAACATAAAGTACATTTATCAACAACTCCTTTTGTTGGATCAATATAACGACAACCATAAGGACAAGCCTGGACACAATATCCGCAACCAATACAATAATTCTGATCAACCAGGGCAAGTCCTTCGGGAGATTCAAAAGAGGCGCCTACCGGGCAAACCTGAGTACAAGGTGATTTTGCACAATGGTTACACATTTTTGGCACAAAAAATGTTTTATAAATTTCCTCATCGGGTACTGGTTGTTTAAAGCCATCGATACCACCATTGGGCGATGAAACCAATATCTGCCCATCATTCGTGATGGTATATTGTTCTATCCAATTACGAAAGAAAAAAGGTTCTTTTAGTACATCGTTTTCAATTTTACAGGCTCTGGCACAACTACCACAGCCAATGCATTTTTCAATATCAATTCCTACTCCGTACCATTTTCCTTTGCCTACAGGTTTTTGTGTTGCAAAAACTAATTTTAATGGATTCAGCAAGGAAACCAATACCAGGCCTCCTGCAAACATACCAGAGCTCTTAATGAAATCGCGTCTTGAGAGATTATCCTTTTCTATACTCATGGTTGATGAGGATTATGACAAGTTATACATTCTTCACCTTCATAGTGCTTAACTGCATCTATTTGTTTAATTATATTTTGCGGACTGGCCACATTTTTTGTATGACATCTCAAACAAAATTGCCTGTCATGGTTTAACTCCATATTATTATTTTCAGGATCATCAGCGTGCTTATATCCGGTGCCATGACAAATTTCACATTGGATTGATTGATGACTGCCCTGAGTTTTTATTTCAGCGATAGAATCATGACACATGGCACATGTTTCCATCTGAACGTATTTAGCCTCTTTACCGGCAATTTCTTTAAGAGCATTCCCACGATAGGGTCCGTATTCTCTCCATGACTCGGGAGTCAGGAAATATTTAAGAACCAGCATTATCCCTATAAAAACGGCAAAAGCTAGCAATAATCGTTTTACTTGAAGTGGCATAATGAATTAAAAGTTTAGTGGTAAAATCGTTTCCAATTTTTAATATAAATAAAACGCCTTTATAATTGGACGGCTTTTTTATTCACTTTAAGGGATCCCTTCCTTTCTAAACTATCAGAACTAAATCCCTCAAATAGAATAGCAATAGCAATTTTTGAAATAAAAGTGAACAGTAAGGCTCCAGCTGAGAAAATCATAACAGCTGTACGTATTTCGGTTTCAGAAGGAACATAAAAGTAATACTGCCCTAATGTATCGGGAGTAAAACCGGGGATAATTAAAGTTATTCCTTTTTCCAGATAAACACTAAAGTAAATTAATACTGCTCCGATGTTTAATGTAATTAAGTTTTTTCGGGTATTTGGGATTAAAAAAAGCAGAAATGCAGTTAAGCCCATGATAATGGAAGCCCAGCTGTAAACTACAATCTCCCTGTTTTTCTCAACTCCTAATAATAAGTATTTCCAATAAACAATATGTTCAGTATTAGAGTAAAATTCTTTGAATAATTCTGCAATTGTAAAGAATAAATATATAAACATGGCATAAACCATTAGTTCTGCAATTGTAAAAATAGCTTCATCTTTAATTTCAAATTTTGTGGTTTTTCTAAGAACCTGGAAGACTAAAATAAGTATTGCCGGTCCGGAACAGAAAGCAGTGGTTAAGAATCTGGGGGCAAGTAAAGCACTATTCCAATATGGGCGGGCAGGCAATGCATTGTAAAGAAATGCGGTAACAGTATGAATTGCAATTGCAGCAGGAATACTTATTAATACCAATGGCAAGATGAATGATTTGTTATATTCTTTTTTATAAAAATGTTTATATAACAAATGGGTAACTACTATAATATTTATAAGGAAATAGATGAATAATACAAAGAAGTCCCACGATAGAATCGAATCTGGAAAATTCATTGTACCGATAAATGGAAGCATATGCCAAAAACGAAGCGGATTTCCAATATCAACTATTATAAAACATATACACATAATAACAGCGCAAATAGCTAATATCTCACCAAAAATTACAATCTCTTTAATTGGCTTCCAATCGTATATATAAGCAGGTATAACCAGCATTACCGCTGCTGCCGCAACCCCAACCAGGAATGTGAAATTGCCAATATAGAAACCCCATGAAACAGAATCTCGCATATTAGTTACAATCAAGCCCTCTTGTAATTGACCAAAATACCCGAATGCACCCCAGACAATTAATACCACAAGGAAAAATAAACTGGAGTAATAAACTCTTCCACCTTTGGTAATAATTTTAAAACATCCGAATATAAATTGCAAAAAATTCATAATTATTTATTTTAAATGTATCAAATGATTAAAAAGATAAAATTATACACCGAAGAAATAATAGAATTTAGGCTGGGTATTAAGTTCTTCTTTAAAAACAATCACCCGTTTATTTTCTAAAATGTATCTTATTTCGCTATCCGGATCTAGTAAGTTACCAAATTTTCTTGATCCTGTAGGGCATATCTCAACACATGCAGGATATTTTCCCTCTCTGACACGTTGAATACAAAACGTGCATTTTTCGACAACGCCTTTAGTTCTTGGTCTATTTCCTAAATAATGAGTCTCAGTGTTGATCTCTTCATTAGGTACATTCGGCTCACTCCAATTGAAATGCCTTGCGCCATAAGGGCAGGCAGCCATACAATATCTACAACCAATACACCAGTTATAATCAACTACAACAATTCCATCTTCATCCTGCCACGTAGCTTTTGTTGGACAAACAGTTGTACATTGAGGATTTCTACATTGCTGACATTGAACAGGCATATAGAAGTGTCCTTCTTCAGGAACTTCTTCCGGATTATAATGAATTTCTGCATGAGCAAGATCGATACCATTTTTCTTTTCCATCTGTAACACCTGTATCCAGTGAATTTGCGGATCACGAGATAAATTATTTTCCTCAACGCATGCATATACACATCTTCTGCAACCAATACATCGGGATAAATCGAGGGCATATCCAAATAAAATTCCTTCAGTTGCGGGTTTGTCAGATACTTTAAATTCCTTCCCATATTTTTCAAAATACTTTTTCTCAAGATTCTTTACGATTTCATCTTTTTCTGCTTTTGTTAATGTTTTGAAATTTCGTTGAAAAAATTCCTCTAACTCTTCCGAATTACAGCCTGCTAAACCAGCAGTTCCCATCGCTAAAACAGGCAATTTTTTTAAAAAATCTCGTCGTGAATTATTTTTTTCTTTTTTCTGCATTCTTTACAAAATTGGCATCAATATTTAATAAATTATTCCTTTATATTCCTCTGTGCAATAGGGGCTGGCGCAGGTTTAAGCTGCGATGAAACCGCGGGCTTTTCATTTTTAATAATTTCATCGGCTTCGGACTTAGACAAGGTATTGAATTCCTTTTCAGCGTAATTATTTGATTTTTTAAACTTAAAAAAAGAAAAAGCTCCTATTGAAACTATTGCAATGGAGATCATTTTTAAAAAATCTCTTCTTGGATTATTATAATTTTTCTGCATAATGAACATAGATTTTTAAATCGTTACCTAATTAATATCCTCTTGTCGAACAGGAGGAGGCAATGGCTTCATTGGTTTAAATTTAGGCGAATGAGGGTTGTGGCAATGCACACACAAAAGATATTGTTTTTTCCCATTCCACTCTCCTGTGCGTTTTCCATGAACCCCCACTTTCCAATCTCTTAATTTATCTCCGTGGCATTGCCCGCATAATTTGTATGACTCGTCAAAACCTATTAGTTTTCCACTGGCAAGCTTTAAATAATCCCTGTTATTTATATCATGGCAGTCAAGGCACCAGCGGTTTTCGCTGTCGTGATCAAATATTGCGGAAATATCATCGTGCATATCTACTAATTCTCTTCTTAAAGGATTAGGCACTACTTCTGCATGACAGTTATTGCAGGGAAATATATCCTCTGTGAAAGGTGGCGATTCTATTGCGATCTCTTCATTTGATTCAGTCTCCTCACCTTCAACTTGTCCGGTATTTACTTTGTATTTTTCTTTATTATTATTGCCTGATTCTGAGGCTTTATTATTACTGCAACCAAAAAAAAGGACAATAAAAAATGACATTAAAATAAAAAGTATTTTAAAATTTATGTATTTTTTATCTTTCATCATAAATTCAACTTTCATATAAATATTTTCCGAATGATTCAGGGATCAGAAAATGTCGGGCCAACAAAAAAAGCCCGATAAAGACCACAAACAGTGGCAACAATCGTTTAATTTGCGGTGGCATCTATCTTAATATTTAGATATATAAGTTGGTACGAAATTATAGTAAAAAAAAAGTGTTTGCTACAGGGAGTATTAATTTGGAGGGATTCTAAATTATTTCAAAGAATTAATTTCCGGGATTAGTTGTCAAATCGTCCATTGTCATGCCTCCGGAACTCCCTTCTCATTTATTTTTCTGAAGACTTTCATAAAACGACCCAACCAATCCCTAAACGGCAATGTTAAGCCTAACAAAAACACCCCGCTCTTTTTTAGAGTGCGAGGTGTTGCCGTTTTTAATTATCTGTAATAAACTTTACTAAATGGGAGATTATAAAGACATCTAGCAATTTTATTCATACAATAGCTTATACAACTCGTTCAAGTCAGGAGATAAAATGATTTCAGTTCTGCGGTTGCCGGCACGTCCTTCAGCTGTTTCATTCGTAGTCACGGGGTGAAATTCGCCTCTGCCTGATGCCGTGATACGATTCGAATCAAAACCATAGTCTTTTGTCAAAATGCGTACAATGGATGTGGCTCTTGCTGCGCTGAGATCCCAATTATCTTCAAATTGATTTGTTTTAATGGGGACATTATCTGTATGGCCTTCAATCATCACAGTGATATCTTTGGTGCTGTTAATAACATTAGCAAGAGATTTAAGCGCTTCTTTGCCTTTAGGATTAACCATATCGCTACCCGATTTGAACAGCAATTTTTCCGCGAGCGAAACATAGACGTTTCCGTCTTTAATGTAAACGGATAGCTCATCAGCTTTATAATTCATCAGCGCATCGGCTATTGAATTTTTGAGGTTGGTCATCACATCCCTTTGTGATTGAATGATATCCTGAAGGTTTTTTAACCGCTTCGCCTGGTCGGCAATGGTCATATTTGATTCGGCAGAAAGAGCCTTCAAATCATTTTGAACCGACGCGTTTTCATTCTGCAAGGATACTTTTTCTTCTTTAAGATTTTTTACCTGCACGTTGCAATCATTCAGTTGACTAAGTGCATTGGCGTTTTCTTTTTGAAGCTTATCAACTTTGGCTTCGGAAGCCATAAATTTTTTACTTGATACGCATGACAAAAATGACAAGCTAAGAATCAAGGAAAAGAATGCAAGGAAGTGGAATGCTTTTTTCATTTTGTTTTTTTTTAAGTGAATAATTATGTTACAAAGATGAGTACCATTAAATTATAAAGTGTTACACATTTATTTAATTATATTACATGATTCACACATTTGAGCGGGCGATTGAGTGATGGACTTACTTTAAAAACGCATTACACTTGAAAATGTGTGAATCATGTAACTCTTTCCCGGAATTGTGTAACACTAAAGTGATTAAAGGTGTGCAACTTTGCATTGAGATAATTACATTACCATAAACAATTAAAGAAACACAATGGCAACAGTAAAAAAATTAGGCATCTGGATAGATCATTCAAGCGCTCACTTAACGGCTATTTCAGCCGATCCCTTTGAAACCAAAACCATTGAATCAAATTTTACGCATGAGGATAGGGAGCATACTCTTTCCAGGAGTGAAAATGTAATGCACAATAAGGAGCATCATCATCATTCCGAATATTACAAAAAAATAGGTGAGGTAATCAGAAATTACGATGATGTAATACTCTTTGGTCCAACTGATGCGAAAGTTGAGCTATTTAATGTTTTAAGAGAAGATCATCGTTTCGCAAAAATAAAAATTGAAATTAAACAGGCTGATAAAATGACAGAGAGCCAGCAACATGCCTTTGTCAGAGAATATTTTTCAGGACGCTGATTTCAATATCACAAGATTTTGCATTCGGAATAGCAGAACTCAAACGAAACCGGAGTATGGCAACCAGGCTGACCTTAATGAAATGAAAAAATTCCATCCTGTTATTAAAGTAAAAGGGTTTGCAACGGCACAGTCCGTGAGGCTCAGCGATAAAACAATTGTGAAAACTGCCCAGGCAAGCAACTTTTTAACAAACCTCGCAGATGTTTTTTTCTTTATAATGCAGATCTTCCGGGAAACATTTTCGCGCAACTTTGAATTTAGAGAATTTTTGCGCCAGTGTTTTCAAATCGGATATAAATCATTACCGCTTATTTCAATCACCGGAACCATTATGGGTTTGGTGCTTGCTATTCAAACGCGCCCGGCACTTGTTGATTTCGGGGCAGTAACCCTGCTTCCAGGAATGGTGGCCATATCACTTATCAGGGAAATGGGCCCGGTTATAACAGCCCTGATATGTGCAGGAAAAATCGGTTCGGGAATGGGAGCTGAATTGGGTTCAATGAAAGTGACCGAACAAATTGATGCCATGGAAGTATCCTCCACCAATCCAATAAGATTTTTGATTGTCACCAGGGTGTTAGCCGCAACGCTTATGATACCATTATTGATTTTATATGCTGATGCACTTGGCATATTAGGAAGCTGGGCAGGTGCAAACATTAAAGGCGATGTTTCGTTTGTTTTATTTTTCTCACAGGCATTCAGCCATGTTGAGTTTATAGATTTTATACCAGCTTTCATTAAGTCCTTCTTCTTCGGGGCAACAATTGGATTGGTAGGATGCTATAAAGGCTACAATGCCGGGCGTGGAACGGAAAGTGTTGGTATTGCCGCAAATTCTGCTGTGGTTTTAGCATCTCTCCTGGTCATAATTTTAGATGTGATTGCTGTACAAATTACCGATATGTTTATGTAATTTGAAAATTGAAATTAGAAATTAGAAATTAGAAATTAGAAAATTGCAGGAGCAGATTTTAGATAATGATGGAGAATAACACCAATACAACAAGTAAAGCATCATTTAATACGAAAAGCAATGAACCGGTTATCGAAATAAATAATCTTAAGAAATCATTTGGCACACAAGAGGTACTAAAAAATGTTTCTTTAAAGCTTTTTAATGGCGAAAACTTGGCAGTGCTTGGTAAATCCGGCACAGGTAAATCTGTTTTAATAAAATGTATTGTCGGTTTATTAAATGCTGATGGCGGAACGATAAATGTATTTGAAAAAAATGTGACTGAATTAAATAGAAAAGAACTGGGCGAATTGAGACAGAAAATAGGTTTTCTTTTTCAGAGTGGTGCATTGTATGATTCCATGACGGTAAAACAGAATTTGGAATTTCCATTGCGAAGAATAAAAAAGAATCTTACTCAAAAAGAAAGAGAAGAAAAAATAAATGAGGTCTTAGAAAATGTTGGTTTGGCTGATGCATTGAATAAAATGCCCTCACAACTTTCCGGCGGCATGCGAAAACGAATAAGTTTGGCGCGAACCATTGTCGTGGACCCGATGATCATGCTATATGATGAACCCACAACAGGACTTGACCCTGTTACTTCCGATGAAATTAGCTCACTCATCATGGATGTTCAGAAAAAATATAAAACTTCATCTATGATCATCACACATGATATTATATGTGCCCGTAACACGGCAAACCGGATTATCATGTTAGAAGATGGGGAAGTTTATGAGGAAGGAAAAGTAGCTGACTTTGAAAACTCAACCGACCCGTTAATTAAATCCTTCTTCAAATTAAAATAAGCAATTCAAAATATAACATTCAAAATTCAAAATTAGCCATGGATACGCACACACAAAGATTTAAAGTACGCTTAGGGCTGTTTATTGCAGGGGGATTGGCACTTTTTGTTATTGCCATATTTTTAATCGGAAAACAGAAAAATTTATTTAATCCTGTCTTTGAACTTTCTTCATCTTTTTACAATATAAGCGGATTACAAGTTGGAAATAATGTACGCTTTTCAGGAATTAATGTTGGTACTGTTGACAACATCAGTATCATTAACGATTCGACTGTAAAGGTGGATATGTTGGTCAGAAAAGATGTCAAGCGGTTTATTAAATCGGACTGCCAAGTGGCAATAGGTTCGGAAGGGCTTATTGGCGACCGGCTTTTAATTATTACGCAGGGAAGCTATGATGCTCCTGAAGTAACAGAAGGACAAGAACTTGCATCAACCGAGCCTGTGGAAATAGATGCCATCATGGCGAGTTTGCAGGAAACAGCTGGTAATGCCGAAATTATTTCGCAACAACTTGCAGAGATTATGATCAAAATCAACAGTGGAAAAGGAACACTTGGCAGATTAATCCATGATACAACCATTGCAGAAAATATTAGTCAGACCATATTGAATCTTAAAACAAGTTCCAAAGGATTAGATGAAAATATGGAAGCAGCCAAACATAATTTCCTTTTAAAAGGTTATTTTACCAAGAAAGAAAAAGAAGCGGCAAAACTTTTAAAGGAGGAGCAAAAGGAAGCAGATAAACTAAAGAAAGCAGACGAAAGAGAGCAAAGAAAAGAGGAAAAACAGAAATAATAAGCCATAGGTCTGATAAACATAAATTATATGTTGGTAACCGGAAAAGACATAACCGTTCATGCTAATGGTAATTGCAAATGTGGTCCAAAACTATTTTCATACTTTTTTTTGTTTCAATTTTAACAACTGATTTTGCATTTGGACAAAAAACTCCTGCCAAAAAAGATTCGAAGAAACTTTATGAGAATATTGAATCCTATTCCGGACGAAGCAAGTTTTCCAAGTTCATGTACCGGTTAGTTTTTAAACCGGTTGCACCTGGCTCAAAAAAAAAGAAAGTTTATAAAAAACTGATACAAAAACCCTACTACACATTTGAGGGGAAAATTATCAGGCATATTAATATTGTAACGCTGGATCCGTTTGGCAATTCAATTGCTGACACTATTGTAGCATCGCAAAACTTCATATTAAAAGCCGGAAATAAGCTGCATATAAAATCTCAGTCCGGAACAATCCGAAACCTGCTACTTATCCGGGAAAACAAACCATTCGATTCGTTGCTTGTAAAAGAATCTGAACGATTGGTACGCAAGAAGGCAAATGTACATGATGTTTCATTTTTCATTATCGCAACTTCAAAAAATTCTGACTCTGTTGATATTTTTATTCGCGAATTAGATAACTGGAGTATTATTCCTAAAGGTGTAATTTCCAGTTCTCGCATCACTATTAATTTAATTGATAAAAATTTTTTAGGGTTAGGGCATGAATTTCGAAATATTTATACCTGGCATCATACCACCGGAGATGATGCTTTCACTACAAATTACTTTATTCCCAGCATCCGCAATACCTATATCAGTACAACATTGAATTATGGTACTGATGAATTCAGGAATTCTATAATGAGTGTCTCAATTGACCGTCCGTTTTTTTCTCCCTTTGCGAAGTGGGCAGGAGGAGTAAAAATTACACAGCTATTTCGCAAGGATACCATTCATTTAAGCGATTCGCTATTGTTGCAAAGATTTAAATTTAACACACATGATTATTGGGCGGGTAATGCCATTCAAATATTTAAGGGTAATACGGAAAATCGTCGCACAACTAATTTTATTTCTGCAGTGCGTTTTTTACGAATCCACTATCTTGAAAAGCCAGAGGAAATGTATGATACGGTGCATCTGTATGCCAATGAAAATTTTTACCTGGCAAATATTGGCATCTCACAACGAAAATTTGTACTGGATAAATTCATTTTCAATTTTGGCAAAACAGAAGATGTACCCATCGGAAAAGTATTCGGCCTGACATGCGGCTATCAGGAAAGAAATAAGACCAGCCGTTTATATTTAGGCGCGCGTATTTCTTTCGGCAATTATTATCCTTGGGGATACCTAAGCACTAACTTCGAGTACGGATCTTTTTTCCGGGGATCACATTCAGAGCAGGGAATATTATTGGCTGATATAACATATTTTACAGGATTGGTAGAAATAGGAAGATGGAAATTCAGGCAATTCGTAAAATCGCAACTTATTATTGGCATAAACAGGCTCTCTTACGATAGCTTAACGCTCAATGATGGTTATGGCCTGGATGGCTTTCACAGTTCTGAATTGTCAGGTACCAGCCGCCTTTTATTTACGTTGCAAACACAATCCTATGCCCCGTGGAATTTTATCGGATTCCGGTTTGGGCCCTTTCTTAATTGTTCACTTGGCATGCTTAGCGATCCGGTAACAGGATTAAAAAACAGCAAAGTATACGCACAAATAGGGTTGGGCATTTTAATTAAAAATGACTACCTGGTTTTTAATACATTTCAGATATCCATCTCATTTTATCCCGTAATTCCCGGTGTCGGGAATAATGTTTTTAAAATAAACTCATTTAAAACATCTGATTTCGGCTTCGGGGATTTTGAATTTGGAAAACCGGCAATAGTGGTGTTTCAATGAGGTAAAATAAGATGATTAAAGTTCTTCGATAATCTTTTTCAATTCTTCTTTTGTCTTGCCAAGCTTGATTTGAAGTTTTCCATACATCTCATCTTGCTTGCCTTCTTCATACATCAGGTCATTGTCCGTTAAGACTGCAAATTTCTGTTTGAGCTTACCTTTCTGCTTATTCCAGTTTCCTTTTGCTTCTGTCTTGTTCATTTTTTAAATTTTAATGTGTGAATGATGTAACTTATTTATAAATTTATGTAACATTTCCGGGAATTAAGCGGATTACCTTTGAAATATAATTTAAAATAAAAATTATGAACGTCAAAAGAATCTTTGGGGTGCTACTCACTGTCCTTGGAATCGGTGGGCTTATTTATGCTGCAGTATTATTTGTCAATCTCTCAGGCGGCACGCGGGATATTAAAGCGCTTGTCATTTTCGGCATACTCGGTATTATATTCTTCATTGCCGGAATTGGCCTTATACGCACAACAAAAGACGAATCATGATGTGTGAATAATGTTAATTGTTTCCGGAATATGGTAACCAGGCTGAAACTAATGAAAAATTATTCATTTATTTCATAAAGACGAAGCCTGTTTTTAAGCTCAATAATTTCATCCTGCAGGGAGAGTATTTTCTGCAACAAATGAGTGATGGTGTCAATACCTTCCAGGTTAATATCCAACTCATAATAAAGGCGAATAAATTTCTCCAATTGCTGAAGCTGGCCTGCATCGATAAACCCTGTTTCTTTAATGGTAGTAATTTCTATCAAGCCGGTTTGTTGTAATGAACTGATAAATGAAATCTCAATGTTGTGATTGGTACAGAACTCATCTACAGCTATTAAATATTCAGTTTGCATTGTTTACGTTTTGAAAATTACGATTTGGATAGTTCGGTAAATAATACTTTTTGCTTATCCGTTAAATTTGTTGGAATTTTAATGGTATATGTTACGTATAAATCTCCAAATTGCCCTTCATTTTTATAAACAGGAAATCCTTTGCCTTTTAACTTTATTTTACTTCCATTTTGAGTTTCAGGCATTACTTTTAGTTTTACTTTTCCGTTTAAGGTATCCATTGTGATTTCACCTCCCAGCACGGCGGTGTATAAATCTAAATCTACGGTAGAATATAAATTATTTCCCAAACGTTTGATATTGGGGTGATTAGCTATTGAAAATGAAATATATAAATCACCGTTCGGCCCGCCATTTATTCCCGGGCCTCCATGACCTGAAATTTTAATTGTTTGTCCATTTTCAATTCCTGCAGGAATAGTAATTCTTATGCTTTTCCCGTTTACCGTTAACGTTTGTTTGTGCGTTTTATAAGCATCGATGAGGTCAAGATGTAATTCTGCATTGTAATCTTCTCCTCTGTATTTCACCTTCATTCTCCTGGCGGCACCCGCGGATCCACCAAACATGGATTCAAAAAAACTGGAAAAATCCCCTTCAGTTTGTTCCCCTGAATACCCCGGTCCACGATAATTTGACGATTGTTCCTGATATTGTTTCGCTTTTTCAAATTCTTCAGCATGTTGCCAGTCCTTTCCGTATTGATCGTATTTCTTGCGTTTATCGGGATCGCTCAATACTTCATTGGCTTCATTGATCTGCTGAAAATTCTTTTTAGCATCTCTATCATTCGGATTTAAATCGGGGTGATACTTTCTGGCCAATTTCCGGTAGGCATTTTTAATGTCCTTTGGCGTTGCCGTTTTATCAATCCCTAATATTTTATAATAGTCTACAAAGAGCATTTCTTTCACGAAATTTATATATCGTAGTCCTGATCATCAGCATTTTCCATAAGTGTAAAATCTGAAAGTTCGTAGTCTTCGTCCCCCAGGAACTGCATGTCACTGTCCGGACCAGGTTCCAGTATGTTGTAATCATCATATGATTTGTAATTTGACCGGTCATGAGAATAACCTTCGTTACGCTGGTCGTTTTGATTTCTATTCATTTTTCTAATTGTTTAATTGTGAATGAAATTTCACTAAATAAAAATAAGTTGCTTTATTACAGAAATCGTTACACAATTTTGGAAATGAATTACATCATTCACACATTTTCTTTAGTAAATAGGTAACAAACAAATGTGTAGGTTTTAATGATGCTAATTATTTTTCGCAAATTTGATCAGTGCTTCATTAAACTTGCGGGTTTCTTCCAGGAACAAGCTATGGCCGCTATTCTCAAAAGCAATAAGGTGTGAATCTGAGATTCCCGCTTTCATCTGTTCAGCAAGATCAAAAGAACATATTTTGTCTTTTTTGCCATGCAGGATCAATGTCGGAATGGTTATTTTCAGCAGATCACTTCTCAGGTCCGTATCACGCAAAGCGATTAGACATTGAGCTGTTGCATAAGAAGAAGCGCTTAAACAAATCCCATTTAACCAATTGCCGATTCCTTCATTTAATGAGGTTTCAGTAGCGGAGAATATCTTTGCGAAATTGGATAAAAGCTTTGGCCGGTCCTGGTAGTTCAATTTAATCAAGTCATCAACAGCACTTTTTGGCAGATTGTATGGGAAATCTTTGCGTCGTGTCCAAATCGGGGCTGCTGCCCCGCACAAAGCCAGCTTAGAAACATGAGTTCCATTATCCGCTGATACAAAACGAACCGCAATGGCCCCGCCCATGGAAAAGCCAACTAAAACAGCATCTTTTATATCCAGTTTACTTAAAACTTTTTTTATATCCAACGCATGTACATCGTAATTATAGGCTCCGTAAGGTTTATCGGATTTGCCAAAACCTCTTAACGTGATACCAATTACACGGAAATTTTTATTTATCAGATCGTTGTATTGGTATTCATACATTTCATCACTTAATGGCCAACCGGGTATTAAGACAATAGGTCTTCCTTTGCCCGCATCTGTAATATGAAGGCGTACATTGGGTTCTACTTCAATATATTCTGCTCTGGCCATTCCAGGCATTGTTTTATCAATTAGTTTTTCCATTGTTTTAAATATTTAATTATTGTTATTGATTGCACACCATATCTACAAATTCTTTGTTGATTTGGTGGGTGTCTCTGATTTAGCAATCTTAGGAGGTACTTTACCTGAGAACATTTTAGTTAATGATTCCTCAAACGTCCAAGTATTGTATTAAGAGAAGTTTTTAACTTATCAATTGCCCCTTCTACTGCCTGTTCATGAGTATTTCCAAGATTTGTAACAGCAATTGGGTGCCTGCCTTCAAGTCGGGCTTCAAGCAAACACCGTATGTCGTTCAGCCCTTCCTTATTGCCATTTTCATCTGAAAGATGAACCTCCAACCTTGTTATATGCTGACTAAACCTGCTTAATTCTTCTGATATTAAGGCGATTAACGGAGCTCTGAGTTCTTCGCTTCCGGTTATATTATCGTCGGTATTAAATTGAATTGTCATTATGGTTGAATTTATTTATTACTGAATTTTGATAGAGCTAAATTAAGCACCTGGAAGAGGATAAGTGTTACATAACTTTTGAAAATAGTTACATAATTCACACATTTCCTGAATTGAAAACTCCGGTTACGGGCTTATTCGAGGAGTTTTATGAATGAAGTTTGAAATTACCTTATGATGGAGACTTATTCTTATATTGATTTTTTTAAAAAGGATAACCTATTGCAATATTCAAGATCAGGTTCTCACTTCTCCACGAAGGACTCCCAACGTTTATCTGATTTAACACCCACCTGTGATTTCCTTCCAGCCATGGCTTTCGCAGCGGTGTTGCAAGATCGAACCGTAAAATGAAAAAGGAGACATCAATTCTTAATCCAATGCCTGCCCCTACAGCCATTTCATCAGCGAACCGGGAAAAGGAAAACGGGCTCCCTATCGTTGAAGGATTTGATTTTAACAGCCATACATTTCCAGCATCGACAAATATGGCACCTTTGAAAAAGTGATAAATTGTAAAGCGATACTCTGCGTTCATTTCCAGTTTTACTTCGCCTCCCAATTGTAAAAATCCTATGCTATCGTTATTCTGATTATAGGTGCCCGGACCAACGGAATTAATACTAAATGCGCGAATACTGTTAGGCCCGCCACTGAAAAATTGTTTGGTGTAAGGCAGGATTGAAGAGTTTCCATAAGGCTTGGCGACACCCGCAAAAACTCTCATCGCTAATTTATTTTTATCTATAAAATTGTAAAAGCCCCGGCCATCAATACTTAACCGGGCGTATTGCGAATAGATAGATCCAACCACACTTGAGGGGTTATCGGCTGATATTTTTTCCCCGGCTATGATTTTTGCCAACGAAAAAACATTCCCTGCAGCTTCAGCTGATAGTTGAAAAAAGTATTGCATCTTTTTCAAGGATACTACTTGTTCGTTATACGTATATGAATAACTTCCTCCTGCAATGAATTGCTCTTCATAACTTTTTTTAAGAAAAGGGTTTGACTCGAGTAATTCATTGAATGCGGCTGATTTATTTGCAAGAGTAGTATAGCTTATATTTATTGGATTTAATTCATGTTCTTTCCTGATATCTTTTTTCCATTTATAACCATAAATGAATTGAAATGTGCGCATGTCGAAATAACCGACTCTTTTCAAATAGGTATACGAAAGCGAAAAACGTGTTTTTGGAATGTATAAACTGTTTGTTCTTTTAATTTTAAACGGTACAAGAAAGCGTGGAAAATACAACTCAATCTGCGGATTAAATGAATAAGAATATAAATTTTTGTTTTTCCCGCTCAATTGTGCCTCGAATGATGCCGCCATACTAAGATTTAGTAATTCAGCTCCCTTAAATGCATTTCTATTCATAAAACTTGCATTCAACCTTGGCCCCGTATAATTATTTGATTTTGAAACAAGTTCCATTTCAACCCTGAATGTATGCTTCGGCATGGGTGTCATTAAAATGGTTACATCTAAAAATCCTGCTGCTGAAGTATCGCTGTCAGTAAATTTCATGCGGACGAATTTGAAATTACCCATCGTCATCAAACGATTAAGCGTGATGTTGTGATTTTTTCTTGAATAGATTTCATTCTTTCTTAAATAAACCGATCGTGAAATTACTTTTGGCCTGATCTTCATTTCTGTTTCTTTCCCCAGAAAAAAATTACCCTGATACCTTAGCGTGTCTTTCGGCCTGTCTGCTTCTTCCTCGTCCAACGAATAATCCTGATCAATAAACACTTTATTGATGCGATACACAGTCAAAGCCTTTTCTGTAATACTGTCTTTTAAGGTAAGCCTGAATGTTACATTATGATTTACAATGGATGTATCGGCTTTAAAAAGCAAATAATCGGGATTGAAGTAAAAATACCCGTTGTTTTTCAATAAAGCATCAATTCGCATCCTTTCGCTTTTCAAGTTTTCCAGACTATAATCATCACCCGGTTTAATCAATGATTTTTTCTTTTCTTTAAGGATCATCCGGTTTATACTGTCGTTGGAAACAGAATAAATAAGTTCTTTGATTGTATATGGTTTATGAATATGACTTTTGTAAATTACTTTTGCAGTATGTCGTTTTTCAATGGTTTTGAATTCAGTATAACTTTTAAAAATTCCGATATTGAAAAGCTTAGCATCAATAATAGCGGAAGTAACCGCGGGCTTAACACTGCTCATCAATACGGGAGCTTCCCCGTTTTTTTTGAGCCACTTTTTAAACTTGCTTTCAGGATTTTCGCCGGCTGCCATATACCTCCACAATTTTGGACGTAAGCCTAAAATTTTTTTATTCGGTTCGGGGCGTACTGCATTTTCGGCAGTATTTTTAATAAACCGTTTCTTCCTGTTATTAATTTTATCTGCTGATTCTAATTTTATTTCCGATCCGGCATAAAGCTTTTCACCCGGGGGCAAATGCTTTGTACCACTGCATGCTGTTAAAAGAAGGCAGATAATGATCTGAACGTATTTATTTTTAATGGATAGTGTCATTACTCTTGTTTTTCCCGGTGAATCACTTTTACTTTTTTGGGTGCTCTGAATAATTCTTTCCATTTATTGAAATCGCGCACATATGAAACACCGATTCCTGTTTCAATTATCTGGCCTTCAATAGCGCCTTCATATTGGTTATGCCTGAAACCTTTCAACCGGTAACGGCCATCTTTCGTCAATTTATACTCTATTGTAACATCGCTGGTAATATCGCTTGCCGAGTTTTGTTTTGCTTTTTCTCCCTCTACATCCACGGTACCGCCAACCTGAACGGTTAAGCGTTCGTTGAAAAGTTGCTTCTTAAGTCCTATTTCCACTTCTGTTCTTCCTTCAGCTTGTCCCGTACCATAATCATCATAGGATTGGATGTCAAAATCTAATTCAACACCGGGCACAACCTTTGAGCTAAGCTGATTTAATTGTGCTGATAAAAATTTGCCCACTGTTGAACGAACTACGGCTGATGCCCCACCATTTGCATCCGTTTGCAACGGATTCTCCTGTATAAACCGGCCCAATACCAATAAAGCAAATACCTGTTTGTTTAATGCTGAAGGATCTTCGTTTAGCATATTCAATTTTGCATTTACTGCTCCGCCTAAAATTCCTTTATCCTCAGGGGGCAATTGTATCTCGAAACTAATTTCAGGATGTAAAATTTCACCGCGCAGTTTCAGCAGAACCCAAAATGGATACTTTTGTTTATAAGCGCCTTTATCAACTTCGCTTAAGCCCGACATCTGATCAGCCACAAGATCAATGGGTGAAGCACGGACGGAATAAGTCGCATTTATGGATATTTCTGCATCCAGGGGATCACCGTTCCAAATGATCGTACTGCCGGGATTAATATCAAATTTCCTTTTTATTACTGATCGCAACGAGACGAGATAGCTGCCTTCATCCAGATTATATGCACCTGTAAGGCTCATTTTCCCGCTTCTGTCCATTGTAAAACTTAATGCAGCTTCACCTTTAACTACTAACGAATCAGTAGAAGCAGGATCCATCAATAACCGCAGCGTTGCCTGCTTATCTATTTCAATGATGGAGGAGAGGTCAAATCCTGTAAATCCTGATTTTTGTTCTACATTTTTCTCTTCTTTGTATAAAATTGAATTAAGTTTCAAAGAATCTACAAATTCCACTACATCTTCACCTTTGTCGGTGGTGAGTTTTCCTTCGGGAACTACAAATGTAAAGTTTGAACCTTTTTTCATCTTTATTTTTGCATTTACAACCGGAAGTGTCATTGGTCCATTTACATCAATCTTGCTGTCAATGATCATCCTGCCAAAGAATTCTTTGTTGTCTTTTACAGTTGTATTTAATAATAAAAAGTCCTTCGTATTCACATGTAAGTCAAAAATGAAATCTTTAAACTGTTTCATTTGAACCGTGCCATCAATGATTGCGGTGTGCTTATCAGCATCTAAAAGGGTAAAAGATTTAAAATAAATTCCCTCCTTTTTTAATTGAATAGTTTCATGCCTTAATTCTAACCTGTTATTCAACACAGCAGGTTTTATAAAAGCATCATTGAAAACGAGTTCGCCTGTAATTTCAGGTGCATTGGTCGCTCCCTGAATGAATAAATTTCCTGTGAGATTTCCGGATGCTTCTGTTATTTGCCCCATCGAAAATGCTTCAACAGTTTTCATAGAAAGCGATTGAATAACAGTTTTTATGCTGATTGAATTATCGCCACCGTCAGGGATAAAATAACCATTCGCTGTCAGATTGTTATCAGTACCCGATAAATTCACATCAATATCAAATCTTGCGGCTGTTGGGTTGTCAGCTTTGACTGATAATTCTCCGATGGGAATTTCACGAACAACCAGGTTACTTATTTTAGCATCAGCAATTATACCGTACGTGTTGTTCACTCTTTTAAGCAATACATTTCCATCAACATTTCCTTTTACCAGACTGGTGTCCTTTTCAATGATCCGGGAAATGTCATCCAGCTTGAAATTCTTTATCGCAATGTTCAAATCATCATTGAACTGATCATGTGCAGAGGCGATATTGATCTGACTATTAGCATTATTAATAAAAAAGTGATGGATCAAAAACCCTTCTTTCCCGAATTCAATATAATTATCTGCGGCAATGTCCCAGCGGTTATTCATCAGATAGAAATCTTTTGGATCGAGTATAAGCTTATAATTGGCCTTATCCCTGGTAATTTTTGAACGGATCAATAACTTTTTGTTTTGATTATCAGCAATTGAAGATGCATTTGCAAATAGTGTTTTATCTGCAAGTTTTCCATCAAATAAGAATTTGTCTAATTTGATTTGTGCGTTTGAAATACTGCTGCAGGATATTTTATAGTTTAATGCAGTCGAATTCGAATTTACATCCAGAACAAAGTCTCTGATTTCAGTTGTTCCATAAACTATTTTTTTCATTGTCGCATTCAATTTCAATTCGCTTTTCTCACTATCAAAACTTCCCTGAATAATGCCCGGCTCGAACTCTTTTAGCTGAGGCAACAAAACTTGCGAAAGAACGGGGTGATTGCGAAGTTGTATTTCAAAATTAAAATTCGATGGTTCGCTTTTCTTTTTTAATTGATTGCTATCTGAGAATGGAAAATAATTGTTAATGAAATTGTTAAGCTCAGCTGAAAGGTCGGCAGGAGAAATAGTTCCGGAATATTTTACACCAATGAGGGCACTGCTAAAATTTAATTCGCTTTTGTTCGGTTCATTTATCGAAACAAATAATAAGGAATCGAGCACATATATTTTTTCTCCCTTAGCAATAATCATATTGGAGATTCCAGCCTTGCCATTCAGTTTATTTACAGCGCCGCCCTTTAAATCTGCTGCTGCAACCAAACCTATTCTTATATCATCTTTGGTAAAATTGAGTTTTTGAAGGTCGGCGCCCTGCACATTCAATAGAAATTTATATTTTTCCTGGTTTGGATTTAAATTTACAAGTCCATCAAAATCAAATACTGCATTTTCATCATTCAAATTTATCTTGCCTTCAAATTCCTGTCCACTGATATTGCCATCTACAGTAAGATTGTGATAAATATATTTATTCAGATAGATCTGTGATACTTCAGCATTGATTTTTGCCTTAATCGTATTTTTATCCAGCCCATGTCCGCTTGCTTCGGCAGTTAATGTTACAGGGCCATACATCGCTGTATCTTTTAGCAAGCTGCCAAGATTAAAACCAGTAATACTAACACTGCTTCTGAAATTTTCATTTTTATCGATAGTTGCAAAAAGATTTACTGATCCATAGCTGCTGCTCATTTCTATTGTTGATTCAAAGGATTTAAGCTTCCCTTTGAAAACAATCTGCATAAATATATTTTCCGGAAGTTCGATACTTTTTGGTATTGAAGATCCGGCCATCATTAAAATATCCCGTTTGCTTGTATTTATTTTAAGATTTGGGAAATTAAAATAAGCAGTTTCCACATCTGGTAATCCTGCTATGCTGAAATCGGTTTTTAAAATGGTTCTACCTCCTGTTTTGATAATCATATTTTCCCCTTTCAGATTGTTCACCCTTCCTTTTACAATTCCGGAAATGAATGTAATGTTCGTCTTATTTTTAAAGAATGATTGCTTGATAAGTTGCGGATTAAAATAGAGAACATCAGAATTTTTTATGCTCACATCTTCCATATTTAAATTCATAATTATGAACGGGATGGAATCTTTTAATGATTTTAAAGAAGAGTATTGTATGTTCAGATCAGCAATTATGGAAGAATTGGTCGTTTCGGCTTTCAGGTTTTTTGCGGTAATGGAATGCTGATCCATACTGAAATCAGTTTCAAACTTTGTTATGGAGAAATCATTCTGATCAATTACACTGAATTTTTTTATCGAAGCTTCAATCGTATCTGAAGAGTAATATAAGTCTGTTGCTTCAAGCGTTAAATGGTTATATTTCAAGTGATTTGCGTCAAATACATTTTTTATTTCAGGCATATTTCCAACCTGGTAAGCGACTGAATTATCATCCAATACTATGCTTTTCACCGTAATTTTCAAATTACTCAAATCGACGGATCCATCTTTTAACTCAAACCGGTTAATTGCTGCTATTACAGATTGTTTGCTTATTGAATCTCCGTAAGATACCTTTGAATTGATGATCTGTATCTTATTTACCGTTATTTTTGGCAAAACACTATCTGATTTTTTATTATTTGCAATTGCCGGTTTTTTTATCAGAACATTTGCATTTAGACTTTCAATTAGCAATTCATAAATACCATAAATGGATTTCCCGAAATCAATTTCATCCATTTTTAATTTTAAACTCCCGAGTACCACAGCTACATTCATTCCTCCATATTCATCATCGTAATGAAGCCGGATGTTTTTCAGACTAACTTTATCTATGCTGAATGTCCATTTGGATGTTGATTGAGGCTTAACTTTTGTTTGATTGGCAGTATCACTGAATGCAGTCAGCAGAAAGTTAAAGTTGAAAAGAGAATCTGTATCGGTGCTGTATAAGTTGAGATATACGTCTTCCAATGCAAACGAACTTATAGATATCTTTTTAGAGAATAAATCGTAAAGTGCAATATTTATTTTCGCCTTTCCAGCGTACAGTAAAGTATCCTTTTGAGCATCTTCGAGATAAAGGCCCTCAATACCAACTGATTTTGGAAATGAGATGGTGATATTTTTTATTTCAACACGAGTATGCGTTTTATTGCTGACAAAGGAAGTTGCATAATGTACAATCTTGTTTTGAATTCCGGGAATTCGAATAAGCACAGCAATGATTACGAGTATAAGTACAATGACTATGGCCACCCATAAAACAGCTTTTAAAATTTTTTTTAAAAATGATTGTACTTTATTCAATTAATTTGATTTTATGTTTTATCTCTTACATAGAATTCAAATAAAATATTGTCATTTACAAAGTGCAATTCTGAAATATATACGAACTTTAATAATTCAATCAGTTCCGGAATCTTTTTCAAATCAATTGTTACTTCTTTAGTCTTTGCATCCCATTCAACAGGAATATTGTCAAGTTTCTTTTCCAGAAAGAAATGAGCGACTTTAGCCGCTATAACTGCCAGCCCATCTACTTCATAATTGATAAAAACTACATCTTCTTTTACCTCCTTTATAATCAAAACTACAGAATCAATATAAGTAGCTTTAATTTTATTCTCTTCGATGTTCTTTAAGCCAATATCAATATGATCAATACTCCGGTAAATTTTTAAGCAGCTAACCTCCCGATGCTCAAACACTCGTCATATAACAGACGGATTTTTTCGCAACTCAGGTCGAGAGCTAACTTTGAAAAAATAAAATCAGTGATATATTGG
>Ga0268280_1000349_pt1 | contig 41322 bp, 43 predicted proteins | sample saktaG_9_FD_190139 | JGI IMG/M metagenome (GOLD analysis project Ga0268280, IMG submission 190139) | Saline water microbial communities from Sakinaw Lake, British Columbia, Canada - sak_2011_5_24_40m | ecosystem: Environmental > Aquatic > Non-marine Saline and Alkaline > Saline ...
ATTTGCTCGTCGCCTTTATCCAATAGGCGTGATGTTCGGCAGGAACGGTGAAATCGATTTGATATTGCGCGGGAAAATTCGCGTTGAGTGTTTTGACTTTGATGTCAGCCGTTGGCGCATCTGCGATGGCAAACGAAATCACGCTCAACCACAACGCAAAAATAGTAAAAATTTTATTCATAATTTACTCAGGATTTGTACAAACCAAGGTTTGTACTCCGATGTTGGTGTTTTTGTTGACGCTGGAGTTCAAACCTTGGTTTGAATTTAAAATTTTAAACTCACGGAAGCGTTAACTAAATAATAACTAAAGTCGGCAAAATTGCCCGAATTATTGCCGCCTAATTGATACGCCGCGCGGTGATCGTAGTATTCCACGCCCGCTTGCAATTTCAATTGTTCAATTGGTTTTGATACGTCGGTGAAGGTTTTGGCGACTTTCAAACCGCCCGAAATCGCCCCAAATCCTGCCAATCGATAATCGCTTGAATACGCATCGTAGCTTTTGCTTTTGCCTGAAAAAACAGCCGCATAAAAATCCGCCTGATCTTGCGAATAATAACGGAAGCGGGGGATTACTTGCCAACCCGCGCCAATCGGTTGATGCCAACTCAATTCGGTGGTGTGCGAATTGATGCCCCAATCGTCCATCGAAAAACGGTAATCGGCGTGCAATGCCGCATTATTCAAGCCTTCAAAGTTGTGAATATATTGCGCCAGCCACGCGAATTGATTTTTTTGGTGTGGGCGTTTATCGCTTTGAATATCCGAAATACGCAATGGATTAGCCACATCGTAAAAATAAACTTGTTTGTACGGATCAGACAAATAACCATCGCTGAAACTGTAAGTCATATTGAGTTGCAACAACGAATTTTTATCTAAAACTTGCGACACACCAAGCAGATATTGTTGGCTGGTTTTATGGCAGGTTGCGCCACGCACGTCGCCCGTTTCTTTATTTGTCACAATGCCTTTGCTGCAATTCACATTTGTAATAGACGGTTCAACCACATCAAACGCGACCGATCCGCCTAAATTCAACGTGGTCAGTTTTTTGTTAAAATCCAAACTCAAATTACTGTTGATAAAACGCGACGTGTAATCTTGTTCTTGTGAAAAACCACCGCCCAAATTTAACGCGGCGTTATCGAAAAAATACGTTAATCCCGAATTTACGCCGTCACGTTGATCACAAATCGATTGATGACACCAGTTTGTCGGTGACGCGCTACTCATTGCCTGAACAATCTGTCCTTTGCCGTCTTTTCTATTATATTTTGGCGACGCACCCGAAATCACGTCACGCACCGCACTCGCCGCAAAGGTCATACTTTTGCCAATTGGCGCAGAAACCGCCAAATCAAAAATATCGACGCTCATGCGATTACCACTTTCGGCATAATGCCCGTATTGAAAATCACTGTTATAACTTTCTTCAACTCGCCCCGCATTTGCATCTTGCATCACGCCCGTTAAAGCGAAAGCCGCCAAATTTAACGCTGCCAGTGAATTCAGTTTTTTATTTTGTTTCATTTTTGTCCCTGTTAATTACAACCACATCCGCCGCCGCCGCCACCGTAACCACCGCTCGCGGCTTCTTTGCTGAATGCGGTGTGTTGACGCAAACCAAATTCCAATGCGTCGGGCGTGAATGCCATTTGTGGTAACGCTAAATTGCCGCGTTGGCGAGGTAAAACTTCGCTGCACGCCGTCAATGAAAGCGCAAAAATCATTAACAAAAATGTCGGGAATAATTTCATTTTTTTGCCAAAAGTTCAGTAATTTTAGCTTCTAATTCTTTCATATCGTCGCTGGTAAATCCGTGGTGAATTTTTTGAACAACGCCATTTTTGTCAATAATGAAAGAGGTTGGCATGGATTCAACTACATATTGATCCGCCCATTCACCTTTTGCGTCGCGTAACACCGTGAAATCAACAGGGATTTCTTGTAAAAACTTTTCACCGAGCATTTTGTCTTCGTCCAAATTCACCGCAACCACTTCAAAACCTTGCGCTTTGAGTTTTTGATGTAATTTATTCAACAAGGGAAACGACGTTTTACACGGCGCACACCATGAAGCCCAAAAATCTAAATAAACCACTTTTCCCGCGAATTGCTTTAACTGCGTGGGTGAATCCGTTTTTAACGTTGGCAACGTGAATGGTGGCGCGGGTTGTCCAACTTCTGTGGCATTTGCTGTAAAAGCGAAAGCGGCAAGAATAAAAGTAGTGAGAATTTTTTTCATAAAAAACCTAATAAAGTAACTAATAGCTTTGAAACAGCAAGAGTAGTGCCATTGTAAAACTTTTTTTAAATCAATAGGATAACATTTCATGCTCAGTGCGTGTTTTAAAAGTATCAAACTGAGCCAAAAATGTGAACATACACAATTTTACCAGCATGAAAAAGAAGCGACCTCGACCAGTAAAACGTTATCCAACAGATTTAAACGACAAAAAATGGGCTTGTGTGGTCCATTATTACCACCAGCGTGGGATGGTGGTCGCCCGAGAAGTATCGTGCTGTGAAATTTAATCAACGTGATTTTGTATATCACTCGGGCAGGCTGTGCATGGCAATTATTACCTCACCTATTTCCCAAGTGGCAGACTGTTTATGGTTATTTGGGTCGCTGGAAAAAAACGGAATTTGGCCGCGGATTCACGATACGTTACGCGCCCGGGTAAGGCAAAAAATGGGAAAGCACAAACATATCCAACAGCAGGTTCTATCGACAGTCAAAGCGTTAAAACAACCGCGTTAGCGGGCATCAAAGGTTATGATGTTTACAAACACATTCAAGGTCGTAAACGCCATCTTTTGGTAGATGCACTTGGTCTGATTATGGTTGTCGTTGTTACCGCTGCATCGATACCAGAACGCGAAGGTGCCAAACTGATTTTTTAAAGCCTTTACAGGCGGTTGCAAGAAAATGCGCCGCATTTGGGTCGATGGTGGCTATAGTGGCAACCCTTTGATTGAATGGGTCGCTAAACGTTTTCATATCGTTCTACAAACAATTTTACGCTCGGACGATGTCAACGGATTTCAATTACTTCCACGTCGCTGGGTCGTTGAAAGAACATTCGCTTGGTTATACCGTTATCGCCGTTTGAGTAAAGATTACGAAGTCTTGACCGATTCCAGTGCTGCTTTTATTCACATTGCTATGATTAACTGGATGCTTGGACGGTTGGCTGACTGATTTTGATACTTTTAAAACACGCATTGAAAAAAAGTTCCTCGTGTGAAGGCTTACACACCTTTTAAAAAACCAAAAGGACAGGAACTGACTGAGCAACAAAAAGCGTTTAATCGCGCTTTAGCCTCAATTCGGATTCGGGTGGAACACTGCATCGGTTGGATAAAAAACTGGACGATTCTTGCTACACGATTTCGCTGTTCTCATTCTATTTAGGGGCGGGTCATGCAGACTATTTGTGAATTCCATATAAAAGTATCTATGGTCTTCTAAACGCTTCAACGCCAATTGCGGCCCCGATAAATCGGAATGCTCCTTTCGCAATCAAACCGAAAGTGTTAAAGAGTGTAATTGAAGACTGTTATTTTTAAAATGTTTTTTGTTGTGTAGTGGATAAATCGTGTTTTTGAATACAACAAATGACTACATTTTGATATAAATTACTATAAATAATGTAAAAGAAAAACATATTTGCGGGCTTGTAAATCAACAGATACTTCGTTGACAAATGGCGGCAGGTAATAAATCTGCTTATTGTGCATAAACTCTTTTGTCCTCAATTCACACCCGCGCCAACAAACGTTTTAAAATATACTTTTTTAGAATTTTGGCACAGCGGCTAATAATTTTTGCGTATAAACGTGTTTTGGATTCAGCAATACTTCCGCTACCGTGCCTTGTTCGACAATTTTTCCTTGATACATCACCGCGACATCGTCCGCAATTTCAGCCACCACGCCCAAATCGTGCGTAATGAATAAATAACTCATGCCTTGTTCGCGTTGCAATGTTTTCAATAATTGAATAATTTGCGCTTGAACCGAAACATCCAACGCGCTGGTCGGTTCGTCACAAATAATCACTTTCGGTTCAACCGCCAACGCTCGCGCAATACAAATCCGTTGCCGTTGCCCACCCGAAAATTCATGCGGATAACGATACATCGCCGTTTCAGGTAATTCGACCCGCAACAATAAATTCCGCACACGATTTTCACGTTCGGCGGCAGGCATTTCAGGACGCAACGCGCGTAATCCTTCCGCGATAATTTCACCGACCAACAAACGCGGATTCATCGACGAAAAAGGATCTTGAAACACGATTTGCATTGCCGCGCGTTGTTGACGCAACGCCTCGCCAGTCAATGAATGCAACGCAATTCCGTCTAAAAATACGTCGCCGCCATTAGACGGAATTAAATGCAACAAGGCTTTGCCCAACGTGGTTTTGCCGCAACCCGATTCGCCGACTAACGCCAATGTTTTACCGCGTTGCAACGAAAAACTCACACCGTCTACCGCTCGGACATAATCCACCACTCGTTTGAAAATACCTTTGCGAATCGGATAATGACAATGGAAATTTTGAACATTTAATAACGCGGGTTTGATGGTAATTTCTTTATTTTTGCAGCTTTGCAGCGACGGCAACGCAGCCACTAATTTTTGCGTGTACGAATGCAGGGGGTTTTTAAACAGCGATTTTGCCTCGCCCGTTTCGACAATTTTGCCGTTTTGCATCACCGCGACACGTTGAGCCATGCTCGCCACCAACGCCAAATCGTGACTAATTAACCACAACGCCATGCCCGTTTGCGCTTGAATGTTTTTGAGTAATTCTAAAATCTGCGCTTGAATTGTCACGTCCAACGCCGTCGTCGGTTCGTCAGCAATCAATAAATCAGGCTTTCCCGCCAACGCAATCGCAATCATCACGCGCTGGCGTTGTCCGCCCGAAAGTTGGTGCGGATAATCGTTCGCACGTTGCGCCGCGTTCGGCAATTCGACTTGCTGCAACAATTCAACGACGCGATTTTTGAGTTCAGTTTTTGAAAGTTTGAAATGCAGATTTAACACTTCAGAAATTTGCTGTCCAATGGTCATAACGGGATTGAGCGACGCAATCGGATCTTGAAAAATAATCGCAATGCGTCGTCCACGAATTTTGCACCAATTTTTTTCAGAAAGTTGCACCAAATTTTCGTTTTGCAAACGCATCGAATCGCTTTCAACAATCGCGTTGTGCGGCAATAAATTCAACGCTGCCAACGCAGTCATCGATTTCCCCGAACCCGATTCGCCGACTAATGCGAAAGTTTCACCCGCGTGAATTTCAAAACTGATTTTATCGACGACAGACACATCACCGAACCGAACCGTTAAATCGTTCACTGCAAATAAAATCATTTAAAAATCGTGTTGATAAATAGCGCAATTTGCTCCATTTCTTCCACGCACAAACTGTGTTCCATAACATAATCGTGCCATTGAATCGGATAACCCATTGCTTTTAAACCATCAAACGCCGCTTTTCCGCTTTCAATATCCACAACGGAATCAATAATCCCATGAGCCATAAAAATCGGCGTGTGATTATTCGCTTCAGCGCGTTGATTTTGTAAATTATCCAACGTCGGCAAATACGCCGACAACGCAATAATACCCGCAAGCGGGTGATTAAAGCGCAAACCCGCGTGCAACGCCAACACGCCACCTTGTGAAAACCCGACCAGCAAAATATTTTTCGACGGAATGCCTTTGTCGATTTCACGTTGAATCAGTTGATTGATTAACATCGTAGAATGCTTAATTCCTGCCACATCCACTTCTCGATTCAGGTCATTCATACTCAAAATGTCGTACCACGCTCGCATTTCTGCGCCGTGATTGATGGTTATTTTTTGAATGGGCGCGTGGGGGAAAATGAAATGAATACTCGACGAATCAATCAAATGTAATTCAGGCACGATACCTTCAAAATCGTGACCGTCCGCGCCCAAACCGTGCAACCAAATGACAGAGTATTTGTGTGTAGAAGTCGCTGGAATCTCAACGCTTTGCAGCGCATTTGCGTTTTGCTGTGTCATAACTAACCCCAAAATGAATATAAGAAAAATTTTTGCGAAATGTAACAATTTTTTAATGACTAATTTGTGAAAATAATGCGGCAAATGTTTGTGCGGAACGCTCAGAATCAGCCGTCGCTAAACCGCCAATAACGGCTAATAAATCCGCGCCAGCATCAATTAGCGACGCGCCATTTTCAGGCAAAATGCCACCAATTGCCACAATCGGCAATGTTAAAACTTTTTTTGCAGCAGTTAATGTGCCGATTTCAGCGGGTGCGGCGAGTGGTTTTGAATTCGAGGTGAAAAATCGTCCAAACGCCACATAATTTGCGCCTTCTTTTTCGGCTGCAATGGCTCGTTCAATCGAGTTGTAACACGACACACCAATAATCGCCGATTCACCCAAACGCTGACGCGCTGCCAAAATCGACCCATCGTCTTTGCCCAAATGCACGCCATCTGCGCCAATGGTTTCGGCAAGTTCTACATTATCGTTAATCAGAAATGGCACATTATGCGCGTGGCAAAGTTCGAGTAATTTTTTTGCCAAAAGCACATCCCCCCTGCCCCCCTTCAAAGGGGGAGATTTAAACCGATATTGCAAAACCTTCGCACCACCGTTCAAAACTGCTTCGGTAAAATCCAAAATTTCATCAGCTGTTTTACCGTCGGGTGTAATCGCATAAAGTCCCCATTTTGGCATTAACATTTATTCATTTCTCCAAAAAAAGCGATTTGGATTCAACTGCCCTGCCCCCGTTCGATAACCCGCTTGCAAACTGTGCCAAGCGTATTCCTGCGCGTCATTGATAGCTTGCAACGGTTCGACACCGAGCGCAAATAATGCCGCAATACTCGCCGCTAACGTACAACCCGAACCGTGATAATTCGCGGGTAATCGCGCCCAAGTATAATTTTGCCGATGTTCAAAATGAAAAAGCCGATTTTCTACGCTTTCCGTTGCTTCGTCCGCACCCGTTATTAAAACGTATTCACAACCCGAATCCAGCAATTTCAAACCACACGCTTCAACCTCTTCCAAACCCGTCAAACGTCGCGCTTCCTGACAATTCGGCGTTAAAACCGTCGTTAACGGCAATAATAATTCCTGCATCGCCGTCAACAATTCGTTATTCGCTAAATTCGTTCCACCACCTGCCGCTAAAATCGGATCTAAAATCACGGGAATTAACGGATAACGTCGCACAATATCCGCAATCGCTTCGACAATCTCCGCGCTACCAATCAGACCAATTTTAAACGCATGAACGGGCATATCGTCCAACAACGTTTTAGCTTGCCGAATAATATGTTCCCGTTTTTGCGGCACAATTTCTGCTATGTTTCGAGTATCTTGCTCTGTTAAACAGGTAATAATGCTTGCCGCGTGGCAATGATGGCTAATAATGGTTTCAATATCCGCCTGAATTCCCGCGCCACCGCTAGGATCGTGACCCGAAAATGAAACCACCACCGGACGTTGCGTAAAATTCATTGTAACTTTCCTCATTTTAAATGGCTGAATTGAAATATGTAGACAGGATTGCAGTTAGTTGGTTGGTTAGTTAGTATAATCCTACATCTATAATATGGTTTTAACCCTGCCCCCAAAAAATTAAAAATATGCCCAATAATCAAGAATATGTCTTAACGGATTCCGATTTAATTGTATCAAAAACGGATTTGAAAGGAATTATTACCTATGTCAATGACGATTTTATTCGTATTGGCGGCTTTTCAAAAAAAGAGTTAATCGGTGCACAGCATAACATTTTACGCCATCCGGATATGCCAAAAGCCGCGTTTGCGGATATATGGAAAACCTTAGAAACGGGTAATCCATGGACGGGCATCGTTAAAAATCGGACAAAAGACGGCGGTTTTTATTGGGTTCGTGCTAACGTTATGCCTATTTGGGAAAATGACAAATGTGCTGGTTATATGTCGGTACGAAACAAACCTTCCGTCGATGAAATCAGTAATGCCGCAAATTTATACTGCGAAATGAACGCAGGGCGCAACAAAATAAAACTGGATTCCGGTGAGATTATTACACCCAGTTTGACCGCTGCCATCCGTCGCACGTTTAAAAATATCACCGTTAAAACCAAACTAACCACATTGGTTACGGCATCATTACTCGCACTCGGTAGCGTGGGAATGTACGGGTATTACGGCATCAACATCATTAAAGATGCTAACTACAAAGTCAACACAAAAGTTGAATTACATGCGAAAAGCCTCAATTTGACACGTTCGGTACAAATTGATTTCAAAACACAAATTCAAGAATGGAAAAATATATTATTACGCGGTCAAGATGAATCGCAATTTATCAAATACAGTCAGGCATTTGAAGAACAAAGCGTAAAAATTCATAACGAATTAAATGCCCTGAATAGCGTGATGACGCAAGATACCGAAAAAGAAATGCTAACTCTGGTTGGTACTGCACTAAAAAATCATGATGAATTCATAGTGCTATATCGCGCCACGTTGAAAACGTATCAAGCTGACAATGTGGCTGATATTTTTGCAGTGGATACGATGACAAAAGGGATTGATAAGCAGTTTATGGAAAATATAAATAAACTGGTGTCATTCCATCAAGCTGAAATTATAAAAAATATCGATGAGAGCAAAGACTTTTCAGAACATGAGACGGCTCTGTTTTTACACAATATATTGGTGATGACAATTGTGATGGGCTTGATTTTATTGGGCTGGGCAAGTGCCACATTAACAAGCGTTTTAACGCCAATCAAAACAGCAACCCATTTAATTTACGATGCTGCGGAAGGCAAAGAAATTCGGCTCAATGAGTTTTCTAAAAACGAATTAGGCAGATTGATTCAAGCCATTAAATCATTTGCTATTATTACAGAATTCAACGTCGCTGAAGATAGACGTGTCGCCAACGAAATGTTACGCATCAAAATGGGTCTGGATGAAGTCAGAATGCCTGTGACTTTGGCGAATAGTCAAAAAGAATTGATTTACATGAACGCCGCTGCACAAAGGTTATGGAATGAGATGAGTGATGCAATTTCAGATCGTTTTCCAAATTTTAATGTCGATGAAATGCTGGGGCATTCAATAAATCTTTATTTTGAAAAGGATGAAGAACGGGTAATTTTTAGCGAACAAAGTAAAGAACCCAAAATCATGTTGATAAATTTGGGTGGCAAGCAGCTACGTTTAACGGTTATTTCGATTTACGATGGCAGAGGTTTTTATGCCGGGCGGGCAACGCAATGGAAAGATATTACTGCTGAAGTTGCAATGGAAAAACAAATTGCTCACATCGTTAAAGATGCGACCAGTGGTAATTTTAGAAATCGTGTTGCGATTGAAGAAAAAGACGGCTTTTTCAGGGAATTGGCTGATGGTTTAAACACACTTTTAGGAACGTGTGAACAAAGTTATAGCGATATTGCAGAAGTTTTTGACGCGCTTTCGCAGGGTGATTTATCGCAAACCATTACAAATCAATATACTGGCGAATTTGAGAACATTAAAAATAACGCCAATAACACAGTTTATAAATTGATGGAGATCGTCGATCAAATCAAAACTATTACGCGCAGCGTTAACGATAGCTCGACAGAAATTGCGATGAGTAGTAGCAATTTAGCCGACCGAACAAATTCTCAAGCCGCTGCGATTGAAGAAACGGCTGCGAGTATGCACGAATTAACGTCCACCGTGGATTCAAATACCGACAATGCAAATCATGCGAATGATTTTGTGATTGGCGCGTCAAACAATGCCACGCGAGGCGTGGACGTGATACGTCGCGTGGTTACAACGATGGAAGATATTCGCGAATCATCGCGCAAAGTGGTGGATATTATTTCGGTGATTGACGGCATTTCATTCCAAACCAACATTTTAGCGTTGAATGCGGCAGTTGAAGCTGCGCGTGCGGGTGAGCAAGGACGTGGTTTTGCGGTGGTCGCGACAGAAGTTCGCAGCTTGGCACAACGCGCCGCTGCAGCCGCAGGTGAAATTAAAACCTTAATTAACGATTCGGTTGAAAAAATTGAAGACGGTAGCAAATTGGTTGTTGATGCGGGTCACACGATGGAAGATATTGTTGGTTCAATTCGGACGGTAACAGAAATGATTGGGCAAATCAGTGCCGCATCGACTGAACAAAGTCAGGGCATTAGACAAGCGAATCACGCGATTTCAAATTTGGAAGAAACAACCCAACAAAATGCGATATTGGTTGAACAATCGGCAGCCACGTCAGATAGTTTGAAAAGTCAGGCGGCAGATCTTGCCAAAGCAGTCGATTATTTCAAACTTGGTTAAGTTATGCGAACGATGATTTTAGCGGCAGGACGCGGTGAGCGAATGCGTCCTTTGACGAATAATACACCAAAACCGTTGCTTTTAGCGGCAGGGAAATCGTTAATTGAACGCACGATTGAACAATTAGTGGCGGCGAATTTTACCGAAATAGTCATCAATCATGCGTATTTGGGTGAACAAATCGAAGCTGCGTTGGGCGATGGTTCACGATTTGGCGCGACGATTGTTTATTCGCCTGAAGGTGAAAACGGTTTAGAAACAGCGGGCGGAATTATTCACGCGCTGCCTTTGTTGGGAAATGAACCTTTTTTAGTGGTGAATGGTGATATTGCCACGAATTTTCCGTTTGAAACATTGCAAAAACAGCCTGTTGATTTAGCGCATTTGGTTTTGGTGCCGAATCCTGAGCATAATTTGTCGGGTGATTTTCAGCTTCGCTCAGACGGTCGAATTAAAGCACATCCCCCCTGCCCCCCTTCAAAGGGGGGAATGCTTACTTTCAGTGGCATCGGGATTTATTCGCCCGAATTTTTCAAAAATGCGCCGCAAAATAGCACCAAACTTGCGCCATTATTACGCGCCGCCATGTTAGAAAATCGCGTAAAAGGTCAATTTTTTGATGGTTTTTGGTTGGATATTGGCACGCCTGAACGGTTACAAATTCTTGAAAATCGCCTCGCGCCAACGCTTATTTAAATTTATACTTACGCTGCGTCGAATGACGCAATTCAAAATAAAAACAATAAGGAATTATTCATGAAAAAAATAGCGTTTGGTTTAGTCGCTTTATTATTTGCTGCGAACAGCTACGCGATTGATCACAGTATGCACGGGGGCGGCGCGAGTGGCGGGGGCGGCGGTGGTTCATCGTGCGAAAAAGCACGCTTTGAAAAATTTGTACCCGAAAATTTAGCTGCCGTTTCACCCGAATCTGAATTTTCGTTTTACGCTTTTAACGTGCAAAAACCGGAACAAATCGAAGTCAATATAAAATCTCAACCCGTTGCGATTACCACCGAAGCGCGAGGCGATCTTTTTCGCGTAGTCGGAAAATTACCCGCTGGGCTGACGAATACCGTGGCTCGCATCAACATCAAAGCAACGACCAAAGCCGAAAAGTGTAACGGTGAAGGTGGTTGGCTTTTGACGATTGGCGAATAACGGATGCTAAGTTATCGTCACGCTTTTCATGCTGGAAATTTTGCCGACGTGTTAAAACACATCGTGTTGTTGGAAGTGCTGGAGTATTTGGCGCAAAAAGAAAAACCGTTTTGTGTGATTGACACGCACGCGGGCGCAGGAAAATACGCACTTGACAGTGATTTTGCGTTAAAAACACGCGAATTTGACAGCGGAATTGGTCAATTATGGCAGCGTGACGATTTACCGCCGAGCATTGCAAATTACGTTACGATGCAGAAACGCTTTAATTCGACCAAACAACTCACGCGCTACGCAGGTTCGCCGTTGTTGATTAAACAATTACTTCGCGCCAAAGATAAACTGCATTTGTTTGAATTGCATTCGACGGAAATTGGTTTGTTAACCACAACCATGAAACACGATAAACGCATTCATATCGAACACGCCGATGGGTTGAAAAATAGTCTTAATTTGTTGCCACCGCTTGAACGACGCGGGCTGGTTTTTATGGATCCATCGTATGAAATGAAAAGCGATTATGCCGACGTTGTTAAATCGTTGGTGCAAATGCACAAACGTTTTGCGACGGGAACGTATGTTTTATGGTATCCCGTGATTGAACGCGAACGAAATCAGACGTTAGAAAATGCGTTGAAAAAAAGTGGCATTCCGAATGTGCAATTGTTTGAATTCGGCATTTCCGCTGATGATTCTGTGCGCGGCATGACGGCGAACGGCGTGATTGTGATTAACCCGCCGTGGAATTTAGCGGCAACGATGAAAAACGTGTTGCCGTGGTTAGCGCAAATTTTAGGACAAAATGGTGCGGGAAGTTTTCGGGTGGAAACGTTGGCTGCTGAAAAATAAATCTACACTTTGAGTTGTTGCAATTGCAATCGCACCACGACCCAAGAACCAACAATTCCAAGCAACGAAGACACAATAATTAAGCCGATTGATTCCAAAAAACCCAGAAATAATAAGTGAAAACCACTGTTATAAAGCAGGGCTAATTTTTCAATCGGTTGTTTTAAAATCAGCATCATAATCGTGACGATAAACCACGCGCTAATCCCCGAAAAAAACCCAATCCAAAAACCGCTGTATAAAAATGGACGCTGCACAAAGCTATTCGTCGCGCCCACTAATTTGGCAATCACAATTTCATCGCGGCGATTGTGCAGTTCTAAGCGAATCGTGTTGCCCGTAATAAACAACACCGCAAAGCTCAACAAAATCCCCATCAATGCCACCGAACGTTGCCCAACTTCAATGATTAGCTGCAACCGTTTCACCCATTGCATATCCAATTGAGCAAAATCGACTTCCGCCGCTTGTTTGAAATTTTCAATCAGCGTTTCGATATTTTGCCCATCTTCGAGCGAATTTTTAGGAATTACTTGCAACACAATCGGCAACGGATTTTTTTCTAACGCTCGCACCGCTTCACCAAAACCGCTGAAATCTTCAAATTCTTTCAACGCTTGTTCTTTAGTAATCACTTTGACGGCTTGCACGCTAGGATCTAATTTAATGCCGTTCGCCAAGCGATTCGCACTCGCCAGCGATACATCGTCACGCAAAAATAACGAAATTTGATTGCTGGATTCTAAATCCGACGTTAATTGTTGAACATTTTGAATCAACAAATAAAACCCGCACGCCAACGAAATCGAAATCGACAACACAATAATCGTCAACGCCGCATTCAACCGCGACGCAATCAATCGTCCCAAACTCGAAAATAAAGCGTGTGCGTGTAAATCTCGATACGCGCGTAATCGATCCGAAAAATCACCACCGACCAGCGACGTTTGTTTAGGATTTTTTTTCGCTTCGATGATGCGATTTTGGTTATGTTTAGGCTTGTACTGTAGGGTCATTTTATTGCTGCTACTTTTCTCAATTCATCAATTGCTTTTTCCACTTCCTCTATGAAATTTTGCGCGTTTTCACCTCTAATTAACTCTACATCATCCCAAACTTGAATTGCATCCTTCATTGGAATAGCAAACCATTTAATGTATTGCCAGTTTTTTTTCTCAAAATAATCAGAGGTAAATTCCTCCCAGTTATGAGCAAGCTCATATTCACCGTTATAATTTCTTTCAATTGGAACCGCTCCGTAGTACAAAGCTCTTGAGGCTACCTCAACTCTAAATAAAATATCAGAAATGCCAATATCAAAGAATAACCCCACATTTTGACTTTGGTTTTTGGATTTGAACCAATTGCGACATTTGGTTTCGTCATACGTCAATTTTTCTAATTCTTTACCTAACGATTCGTTGGTTATAACCGTAACAGAATCTAGTTTTTCCAATTCCTCGAAAAAATTGAAAAGAATTTGCCCTTTTGCTTTCTCTATTAAATTTGAAATTTTTTGTGCAGATTTGAGATTATTTCCTTCAATTAAAATTTTTACCAGTTCGTTATTCAATTCGTGATTCATACTTTTACCTGTAATTTTTTCGACAATATCTTGATATTGCTCTAAAGCATATTTTACTTTTAGAGGGAGACTTACTTCGTCAATACAAGCAGCGAGCCAATTGAGAATATGATTTTTGTAAGATATACGATGATATTCATCATCTTTAACTGTTCCTAAACTAAATTTTTCAGCCGCAGAACCATATTTTGTTAAATAGATTAAATGCCCTGTCTTGCCCTTGAAATAAGTATCAAGAATTTTTTTGTAACTTTGAAGTTGTTTATGTCCATCTTCTGCATCAACTTTGTTTTCGATAACAAAAACATGGTCATCAAGCACAATTAAAATATCAACTCGACCCAAGCCAGCAAAAGATTTTTCTTTAAAAACACGAGCATTTTTCGTATCAATGGGCGATTCAGCAGACAAAACCTTTAAAAATTGAATTAGGAATTTATCATCTTGACCGTGACGACCTTGCGGATTTAACAATTCTGCAATCATAGCGGAATGCGTATCAACTTCGCGGCGTTCTATTTTAGTTATGCTGAAGATGTTGAAACGCTCGCCAGCTTTTTTTTGAGTGTCTTCAAAAATTTCTAATCTTTCTGAAACATCACTTAATAATTGTTTAGCATTTTGCATAAAGAGCCTCGCTGTTCATGTTAAAAAATTTTCAACGCATGCTATCAGAAATCAGCTGCCCATGATCAAGCGTTAATACTCGATGATGAAGTTTTGAAATCAATGAAATATCATGCGAGGCAATCAAAACTGTTACACCAACTTGTTGGAATTGTTCAAATAAATACATAATTTCAGCTGACAATTCGGGATCTAAGTTCCCCGTCGGTTCATCGGCTAATATCATGAGTGGCGTGTTTACAAAAGCTCTAGCAATACCCACACGCTGCTGCTCACCACCTGACAACATGAGAGGTAATTTCTTTTCTTTTCCGCGCAAACCCACTTTATCCAGCGCAGCTCGCACACGCCCTGAAATTTCTTTATGGTTATAACCCATAATAACAAGTGGCAACGCCACGTTATCAAAAACGGTGCGATCGTTGAGCAATTTGTAATCCTGAAAAATCAACCCCATTTTGCGACGAATAAATGGAATTTGGCTAGACTTTACATGATTCAAATTGTGATTATTGAAATTGACTTGTCCGCGTAGCTGATACTCTTCTCCATCTAATATCATCGCAATCAGCTTAAATAACGTGCTTTTGCCCGCGCCAGAATGTCCCGTTAAAAACGCAATTTCGCCTTTTTCCAAATGAAAACTGACGTTCCGCAACACGTCGCCGACTTCAGGATAACGCATACTCACATTGTCGAATTTCAACATGATAATTTAATCTTTGATAAACAAAGCATTAACAAATTTTTCGGCATCAAAATCTTGTAAATCTTCAATGCTTTCGCCAATGCCAATGTAACGAATCGGAATGCCAAATTGTTTTGCCAGCGCGAAAATTATGCCGCCTTTTGCGGTGCCATCCAATTTCGTCAACGTTAAACCCGTTAATGTCACGGCTTCGTTGAATAATCTAGTTTGCGAAATCGCATTTTGTCCCGTGCCAGCGTCCAACACTAATAACACTTCATGCGGCGCGGTGTCGTCGAGTTTCGACATGATGCGTTTTACTTTTTTCAATTCATCCATCAAATTCGATTTGGTTTGCAAACGTCCCGCCGTGTCCGCAATCAAAACGTCAATGCCTTTCGCTTGCGCCGATTGAATTGCGTCATAAATCACCGAAGCCGAATCTGCGCCCGTGTGTTGCGCGACAACGTGAATCTGATTGCGCTCGCCCCACGCTTGTAATTGTTCAACCGCTGCGGCTCTGAACGTATCGCCCGCCGCCAACATGACGCTGTGACCTTGCATTTTTAAACGGTTCGCCAATTTGCCAATCGTGGTGGTTTTGCCTGCACCATTTACGCCGACCACCAAAATCACAAACGGTTTATCTTGTTTTGGAATCGTTAAATTGAGGCTACACGGACGCAAAATGTCTAATAATTCTTCTTTTAAAATCGCTTCCAATGCCACGCTGTCTTTCAATTCTGAACGAGTGACGCGCTCATTTAATTTCGCAATAATTGCGTTCGTCGCTTCAACGCCAACGTCCGCCATTAACAAATTCGCTTCGATTTCTGCGAGTAAATCCTCGTTAATCGTTTTCGATAACGTTGAAAATACGCCGCCTAAACCATTTCGTGTGCGTTGTAATTGCGATTTTAAACGCCCGTATAATGAATCAGCGGAAACTTCAGCAGCTGGTAATTCTGGTTTTTCAGCTTCGCTTTCGGGTAAAAATGGAAAATCGTATTTACTGTAAAAATGAATCGCAATCAGCGGCAACATTAACAACGTCGCCAATGTGGCGTGAATAACCGACATCCACCACGGCAAATCCAATCGAATCGTGAGAATACTCAGGCTGATTTGTAAAAATAACAAACTGCTCAACCACAAACCCGCTTTGCGTAAAGTTTTCGACGGCGCGGAAGTCGCTTGGAATGTGATGCCACTCAGAATCACGAAACACAATAACGCGCCCGCTCGATGCAACCACGCCAACGTAATTTGCGCGTCATAAGCCACCGCGCCACTGTAATTATTTTGTAAGCCGTAAAATAAATTCAGCGCGTTTTCATAATTCAACGCGGGCAACCACCACGTTCCGTTGCATTTTGGAAAACCACGACACGCTAACGCTGCATGATTCGCAGTTGTCCAATCGCCCAACAGGACTTGAATGAACAAAACGAACAACGCAACTTGCACAAACAATCGACTTTGCGGCTCGGGCGACAAAATGACTTTCGGATTCAAACGCAAATACAGCGCGAACAATAACCAAAAAAAGCCATTGATTAACAATAATTGCCCCGTGACCATAATAGGCATGGTTTGCGGGAGCGATTTATACAACGCCGTAAATTCGCCAAAATCAATCGGTGATAAACGCAACCATTCGCCGCCAATCAACATGAACAATGATAAAATGATGCTCAATCCTGTTATTTTTCTAAACATTTTCGACTAACCAATTTGTGAAATTTTTAAAAGGTGCATCAAATCACTTTTCACGTCATACGGATTGAAATTTGGCGCGTATCGCATCATAAAATTGCCGAGCGGATCGACCAGTAATAATGCACCTTCGGGAATTTGCCCATTATAAAGCACGTTGAGTTTTTCGATGACAGCGGCGTTAGGTTTTAAACGCAATAAATCGCCATCGTCTTTCCACCACGTCGCGACGGATTCTTGCGAAACGTTAGCATCCAACACTAAAACCGCGCGGCGCGTTCGTACCAATTCTTTATTTAACATCAAGCGTAATTGCCGACTTTTGTAAATCGCGTCCAAACACGTTTCGCCACAATCGGCTTTCGGAATCACATTCACAATCAGCCAATGCGCGTCGAGTTCTTTTAAATTATCCTGTGAAAAGGTATCGAAACCTTGGAAATCCGCGCGTTCCGTGGTGATAATTGGCGCGATTAACTGCCCGTGATTGGTCGCTGACGGAGTAAGTAATTCTGGATTTTTAGCCAAAAACCACGCGATGCTAAACGGAATAATCGATAGCGCGAAAATTCCGATAATGAGTCGTTGATTTTTACTTTGTTGAGAAGTCATTTTTTTTCAAACCATATTTAATAAAGATTATTGTCAGCACAAACGCTAAACCGAACCATTGTAGCGCGTAGCCTAAATGTTGTTCCGGTTGCATAATTTTCGCTGCTGCCCATTCGCGATTAAAACCGTTGGGCGAATTTGCGTCTAATTCTAATTGAAAATTGAACAATTCATAACCCGTATTCGTCGCTAAAACATGCGCGTCCATCACACTAACCACGGCTGGATTGGTTTTTGACGGTTGATTTGCGCCAGATAATGTCAAACCCACGCTCGGAAATGTGTTAATCCGTCCCGTTAATGTCGTTTCGCCTGTGGCTTGAAAATCGACATTTTGCAACGTCGCACGCGGTTCAATGAGCGGAATCCAACCTCGATTGACCAAAATTACTTTGGGGCTATTTTGTAATTTAAACGGTGTGAAAACGAAGTAACCCGCTTTGCCCGCTTGAATTTGGTTGTCGAGTAAAAACTGTTTCGTCGTGTCGTAATGCCCCGTGACGCTCGCTTTTTTATAACGCAATTGGGCAGAATTATCGGGCGTTTCATTTGTTAATTGCACCGATTCGCTGATTCGATTGGCTTCGAGATTTAAAAATTGTTGTTTATCGTCCGCACGTTGAACTTGCCAAATCCCCAAGCCCAAAAATAACGTAAAAAATCCCAAATACGCAAACACCCACCTCAATTTTATATTCATTTTGTTGCCTTTAAAGTTGTATTGCCGCCGTAAAATCATCGAAAATAGGTTTTTCTTTTTTCACGAGATAAAATTTATGTTTATTAAAACGATTGTTATTATTGCATTTTTAGCGATTATCGCCAGTTTAGGCTCGGCGTTATTTCGCTTAGTAAAACACAAAGACACCGCAGATTCACAAAAAATGCTCAAAGCGTTGACGTTCCGAATTGGTTTATCCGTCGCGTTATTTATTTTTATGGTGATTTTAGTCGCGACGGGAGTAATCGAACCGACCGGTTTGGGTGCGCGAATTCACGCGCCTTCCTCCGAACTTAAAACGAATTAACTTCGCTGACAAAAAAAAAGCGTGGTCGATTGTGACCACGCTTTTTTACAAAAAATTTTCGATTTACATTAAATAAACGAAAATAAACAAACCTAACCAAACCACGTCCACAAAATGCCAATACCAAGCAGCTGCTTCAAATGCGAAGTGATTTTCAGGGGTGAAGTGACCTTTCGCGCTACGGAATAAAACCACGCTCAAAATAATGGCACCCACGCAAACGTGGAAACCATGAAAACCGGTCAACATGAAAAAGGTCGAACCGTAAATACCTGAACCTAACGTTAAGCCCATTTCGGTGTATGCTTCGTGGTATTCAATCGCTTGGCAAAACACGAACAAAAAGCCTAAACCGACTGTTGCCGCTAAACCTTGAATCAATTGTTTACGATTTTTAGCAATCAAACCGTGGTGCGCCCAAGTACACGTTACGCCACTGGTTAAAAGCAATAATGTGTTTAACAAAGGCAAGCCAAACGCGCCCATTGGTTCAAAATGTCCACCGACATTTCCAGGTCCATTTGTTGGCCAAGTCGCGTTAAATGCGGGCCACAAAATTTCTTTTGTTGCCATTTTCGCGCCCTCGCCACCTAACCAAGGCACTGATAAATTGCGGGTGTACCACAACGTACCGAAAAACACCGCAAAGAACATGATTTCAGAAAAAATAAACCACATCATGCCCATGCGATAAGACACGCCGACACCGTGATTGTACATTCCTGTTTCGCTTTCAGTGGCTTGCAGTGTGAACCAACCTGCCAACATCACCACCAAAATCGCCAGACCAGCAATCATCAGTGTTGAGCCAATCGATGCGCCGTTAAGATAATTTGCAAATCCCACTAACGTCGTGAGCAAACCCGCTGTCGCCAGCACGGGCCACGTCGCTCTGTGTGGAATGTAATAAGTTGTATTACTTGTAGACATAAACTTCCCCTTGTTATTTTTTTACGGCTGTTTCAGTGTTATCGAAAAAAGTATAAGACAACGTAATCGTTTTGTAATCGGTCGGTAACGCAGGATTCACCACAAAACGCATCGGCATGGTTTTCTTTTCATGCGGGGCAAATGTCTGTTCTGAAAAACAAAAACATTCGACCTTCTCAAAATAAGTGCTAGTCAAAGCGGGCGAAAAACTCGGAATTGCTCGCGCAATCATCGTTTTATTCGTCTTATTCTCAGCATAAAAATTAACCGTGTGATATTCACCTGGATGAACTTGCAATTGCGGCATCTCCGAACTAAAAACCATCGGTGTGTTTTCGTTCAACGAGGTCATAAATTCCACGTTAACATTTCGATTCACATCGACGGTATAAGCCGTTTCAGGAATCGCTTTAATCGCATCAGGGCGATCGCGCTCAATCCATTTCCATTCACACAACACGTCATACAACGGCACCAGCGCATAACCAAAACCAAACATGGCAATGGCAACAATCGCTAATTTTTGCCCTAACTTTTTATTTTTTACAGAAACGTCGTCGTTCATCGTGAAATCGCTTGAATAACTGCCATAACGTAAATCGTAGTAGCAATAGCGAGTAACACTACTGCCGTTAGAATATTTTTTTGTTTAATCGTCATAATCGACTCGATTCAAAATAGAGACGTGAAAATCACGCCTCTACATTTTGACCTTAATTGTGATCGCAAGGAATCACAGTAGGGGGCGTAGAAAAGGTGTGATAAGGCACGGGTGATGGCAAAGTCCATTCTAAACCGTGTTTATGAGCATCTTCCCACACTTCGTCAGTCACTTTTTCGCCTGTGCCGCCTTTAATTGTGTCAATCACAATCCAAAGGAATAACAATTGGCTCGCGCCGAATATGAAACCACCAATACTTGAAATCATGTTCCAATCCGCAAATTGAATCGCGTAATCCGGAATACGACGTGGCATACCTGCTAATCCCAAAAAGTGTTGTGGGAAAAACAAAATGTTCACCGAAATCGTAGACAACCAAAAATGCAATTGTCCGATTTTTTCGTTGTACATGTGACCCGTCCATTTAGGCAACCAAAAATAACCCGCCGCCATCAAAATGAAAACTGATGCTGGAACAAGTGTGTAATGGAAATGCGCCACAATGAAATAAGTGTCGTGATATTGGAAATCGACGGGCGCGATAGACATCATCAAACCCGTGAAACCACCCAATGTGAACAACACCACGAAGGCAATTGAAAACAACATAGGTGTTTCAAATGTCATTGCGCCTTTCCACATCGTCGCTGTCCAGTTAAAGACTTTCACACCTGTTGGAATCGCAATTAACATCGTCGCATACATGAAATACAGCTCACCTGAAATTGGCATCCCGACGGTGAACATGTGATGCGCCCAAACGATAAATGATAAAAACGCGATTGACGCTGTGGCATAAACCATTGAGCTGTAACCAAATAAAGGTTTACGCGCAAAAACAGGAATAATTGTTGAAGCTACACCGAACGTTGGCAAAATCATGACATAAACTTCTGGATGTCCGAAGAACCAGAAAATGTGTTGATAAAGCACTGGATCGCCGCCACCCGCTGCATCAAAGAAGCTGGTGTGGAAGAATTTGTCGGTCAATAACATTGTTACCGCGCCAGCAAATACAGGCATAATCGCGATTAACAAAAAGCCCGTAATCAACCAAGTCCAAACAAACATTGGCATTTTCATCAACGGCATCGCAGGCGCACGCATATTCAAAATCGTTGCAACGATGTTAATCGCGCCCAAAATTGAAGAAATACCTAACAAATGCACTGAGAAAATAGCAAACGGTAAGGCTTTGCCTGTTTGTAAAACTAACGGTGGATACAAAGTCCAGCCACCAGCAGGTGCGCCGCCTTCCATAAATAATGTGGAAGCCAACAACAAAACGCCTGAAACCAACAACCAAAAACTCATGTTGTTCATGCGTGGTAACGCCATATCAGGCGCACCAATCATCATCGGAATCATCCAGTTTGCCAGCCCAACAAACGCTGGCATAACCGCGCCGAAAATCATTACCAATGCGTGCATCGTGGTCATCGAGTTAAAGAACTTGGGATCGACAAATTGCATTCCAGGTTCAAACAATTCAGCACGAATAATCATTGCCATCGTGCCGCCGACAAAAAACATCGCCAACGCAAACAACAAATACAACGTACCAATATCTTTATGGTTGGTGGTAACTATCCAACGCAACCAGCCCTTTTCTGGGCCATGCGCGTGATGATCGTGATGATCATCGTGTTCATGTTCAGCTGTTACAGCAGACATATTTTTACCTCATTAAAAAGTTAAAAAAGAATAAAGACGAGAAACCGTTATTTATCACTCGTCGTCATAAACGGGTGTGATAGCCTTGGGTTGAATTTCGTCGCCAACTTTATTGCCGAGTTCAGGCGCATTTCTAATGTAAGTAATGACTGCCGCTAATTCGTTGTCTTTCAACTTAGCAAATGAAGGCATTTTGCTTGTGCCAGCTTGCAAGAAACCAATCAATGGATCAACGCCTGCGTTCACTTTTGCACTGCCACGCAAGGCAGGATAATCGCCTGGAGCACCTGCGCCGTCAATTTGATGACAAGATACACAGTTTTTCAAATAAACTGCCGCACCATTTGCCATTAACTGTTCACGCGATAAATCGCTTAAATCAGGTTTTTCTTCTTGTTTCGCTAAAGTGGTTTTTACCCAATTATCATAATCGCCTTGTTCCATTGCGATAACGACGATAGGCATAAAGCCATGATCGCGTCCGCATAATTCGGTACATTGACCACGATAAGTGCCAGGTTTATCAACCGATGTCCACGCTTCGTTGATGAAACCTGGGTTTGCATCTTTTTTCCAACCTAAATCAGGCACCCACCAAGAATGGATTACGTCAGCTGATGTGAAAACGAAACGAATTTTTTTGCCAACAGGAACGACCAATGGTCTATCCACGCTTAACAAATAGTGTGGAACGCTATGTGGATCTGAACCATCACGATGCGCTTTTTCACTGGCAGCATCTAAATGACTTTCAAAGTGAACGCCAGTGCCAAGATATTCATAATCCCAATACCATTGTCTTCCAGTGACTTTAATCGACATATCAGAATTTTGAACATCATCTAATTCCAGCATAGTTTTGGTGGCAGGAATTGCCATTGCAACCAAAATTATAGTGGGGATAATTGTCCAAATGATTTCGACCGTCGTATTTTCATGGAAATTCGCGGCTTGGTGTCCACGGGATTTACGATGATGATACATCGAGTAGAACATCGTACCGAAAACGGCAATCCCAATAAATACACAAACCCATAAGATAAGCATGTGCAAGTCATAAACATCATTACTGATTTTTGTGACCCCTTGCATTAAATTAAGGGTGTAATCCGCTTGTGCGGTTTGCAACCCTAAGGTTGCTAACGTAGCACCAGCGAACAGTTGCTTTGTTTTTTTCACGGAGCAAACTCCTCTAGTAGTTTAAAAACTTTATCGTTTATATCCATTGGTAATTCAAAGCGATATTGTACATTTGCTTTACTCCTTTTACGCAATAATTATCACAAATAATCGGGTTAATTCTAACCTATGAAACTTATCTATGCTAGTTTGAAACAGGCTTAATCCTGCAACCATTGTGCCACCGCTTTTGCGTAATAGGTCAAAATGGCATCACTACCCGCGCGTTTAAATGCTAATAATGATTCTAAAACCACGGCTTTTTCATCTAACCAACCATTTTGTGAAGCCGCTTTGAGCATCGCATATTCACCACTCACTTGATACGCAAATGTCGGCACGCCAAATTCTGTTTTTACGCGGCGAATAATATCTAAATACGGCATTCCTGGCTTGACCATAATGATGTCCGCGCCTTCTTCTAAATCGAGCTGTACTTCGCGCAACGCTTCGTCTGAATTCGCGCAGTCCATTTGATAACTGAATTTATTGCCTTTGCCTAAATTCCCAGCTGAACCTACCGCGTCACGAAATGGGCCATAAAAACTGGACGCATATTTTGCTGAATACGCCAAAATTCGCGTGTGTGGATAATTTTCCGCTTCCAGCGCGTGACGAATAGCACCAATTCGACCGTCCATCATATCCGATGGCGCAACAATGTCCGCTCCCGCTTTAGCGTGTGACAACGCTTGTTTCACCAACACCGCTATTGTTTCATCGTTTAAAACATAGCCATCGGCGTTAATCAAACCGTCTTGCCCGTGCGATGTAAAGGGATCTAAAGCCACATCGGTAATAATGCCCAATTCTGGCACGGCTTGTTTCAATGCGCGAACGGCTCGTTGAACCAAACCATCTGGATGATACGCTTCGGCAGCATCGTCAGATTTTTTTTCTGCTGACACCACGGGAAACAGCGCAATTGCTGGGATGCCTAAAATATAAAGCTCACGCGCTTCTTCAATTAACAAATCCAACGATAATCTTTCAACGCCTGGCATCGAAGAAATACTTTCGCGTTTATGCGTGCCTTCAACAATAAAAATAGGGTAAATTAAGTCATCAACCGTCAGATTATTTTCACGCATCAAGCGGCGTGAAAAATCATTACGGCGCATTCTTCTCATGCGTATTGCGGGAAATTTAATGTTATTATGTTTGGCATTATTCATATCTATTTTTGGAATTTTTTGTGAGAATTAAACACTATACCTTATTTATTTTGTTTGTTGTATGCCTTGGTTTAATGCCGTTTACACGCGCAATTTCCGCTGAATTATCACCGCCGCAACAAGCCATTTCGGAAGCATCGGATAAATTGCAACAGCGCATGCAAGATCAAAATTTCCTGAAAGATTTCAATAAAGTGACGCAATTTGTCGATCAAGCGATTAACCCGCACGTTGATTTCGACAAAATTGCTTCGTTAGTATTAGGTAAAGCGTGGAAAACCGCCACACTAGATGAACAAAAACGCTTCAAAAAAGAATTTCAAACGTTGCTAGTTCGCACTTATTCGCGGGCTTTTAGCGAATTCAAAGAATGGTCAGTTCGATTTTTACCGACTGAAATGGAAGACGGCGCAACGAAAGTCGTTGTTAAAACGGAAGTATTACAACCAGGAATTCAACCCATTGCCGTTAATTACAGAATGTATTTGGCAAATGGTGAATGGAAAGCCTACGACATTATGATTGAAGGTGTCAGTTTAGTGACCAATTACCGCACCACGTTTAGCGACGAAGTTCAAACCAAAGGCTCGCTCGATGCCGTGATTGACGGTTTGGCAAAACGCAACGCTGTAGCGTTAAAAAATTCTTAATTCTTCGATTCACAACGGCGCAGGTTTAATTTTTATTTTTGCGCCACAGCCTACTTTTCAATGACATCAATTAAAGATTCGCTTTACAGTCAACCGCTTGGGGAAGTTAATGGCTTTGCCTTTGACGAAAACGTCGCGCAAGTTTTCCCCGATATGATTCAACGTTCCGTCCCAGGTTATCAAACAATAATCGCGGCGATTGGTTTGTTGTCGGGACGTTTTGCACGACCGCACAGCGTTTGTTATGACTTAGGTTGTTCGCTCGGTGCCGCCTCTTTTGCAATGCGCCAAAATATCACCGTTGAAAATTGTAAAATTATCGCCGTCGATAATTCATCAGCGATGTTGGCGCGTTTAGAAAATTTGCTCGAACAAGAAACGCTGCGTTATTCAACCGTTATTGAATTGCAGTGCGCCGATATTCGAGATGTAAAAATTGAAAATGCGTCCGTGGTGGTGTTAAATTTTACGCTGCAATTTTTGGCTGTTGAAGATCGCGAAAAGTTGCTTGCGAAAATTTACGCGGGTTTATTGCCAAATGGCGCGTTGATTATTTCCGAAAAACTCGCGTTTGAAGATGAACGGCAACAAGCCTTGCAAATCGATTTGCATCACGCTTTTAAAAAAGCACAAGGTTATAGCGCGTTAGAAATTAGCCAAAAACGCACCGCACTCGAAAATGTCTTAATTCCCGAAACTTTCGCGCAACATCAACAACGGCTGCAATCCGTTGGTTTTAGTAGCACAGAATTATGGTTTCAATATTTCAATTTTTCCTCCTTTATCGCGCTTAAATAATGCCCTATTCCGCTTTGTACCATGCGTTAAAAGAAGCCCACGCTGAAGATTGGGCGGAGCAATTGCCGTCACAAATCGCTGACGCTTTCGATACCACGAAACACGGCGATTTATCTCGCTGGCAAACGCAATTAGAACAGTTGCCAAAAATTATGCCGCTGGTTCGCTCAATTTCGACTGATACGGTGAAATTGGGCAGCGCGGAGGAAATTTCACCCGATTTGCAACAGCAATTACAAGCGCAATTACAGGCATTTTGTCCGTGGCGCAAAGGGCCTTACGATTTATTTGGGATTCACATTGACACAGAATGGCGTTCAGATTGGAAATGGCAGCGGCTGGAAAATCATATCGCACCACTGACTAATCGCTTGGTTTTAGATGTCGGTTGTGGCAACGGTTATCACTGTTGGCGAATGTTGGGGGCGGGTGCCAAATGGGTGATTGGCATTGATCCGATGATTTTGAACGTGATGCAATTTCAAATTATCAAACAATTTTACGGCGACGCGCCGATTGATGTTTTGCCGCTGGGAATTGAAGCATTGCCGCCGAATTTACACTGTTTTGACACCGTGTTTTCGATGGGCGTTTTGTATCATCGCCGTTCGCCGCTGGATCATTTATTTGAATTGCGCGATTGCTTGAAAAGTGGCGGCGAGTTGATTTTGGAAACGTTAGTGATTGACGGCGAATTGGGTGAAGCATTATTGCCTGAAGATCGTTACGCGCAAATGCGGAATGTTTGGTTTTTGCCAAGTTGTGCGACGCTGGTGAGTTGGTTGATTCGCTGTGGATTTAAAAATGTGCGCGTTGTCGATGTGACGGTAACTTCGACAGAAGAACAACGCACGACAGACTGGATGCACTTTCATTCGTTGAAAAATTTTTTAAATCCTGAAAATTCCGCATTAACCTGTGAAAATTTACCCGCTCCCAAACGCGCCATTTTAATTGCTAACGCGCCGTAATCCATGACATAAGTATTCGTTATTTTATTTTTTACCACATTCACATTGCGAAAAATACGCTTTGGAATGTGCATCGACGTTCGGGTTTATAGATTTGATTTACGCTGTAACTAATACTGTAGACAGTATATAATTCCACGTTTTTACTAAATTTTCACTAAATTCACATTGGAAAAAGTATGCTGGGCAAACTGGTCAAATTAGTTGTAGGTAGCCGCAATGACAGGCTGATTAAGAAAAAAATTGTCTTGGTTAAAAAGATCAATGCTCTGTCTTTAGAATACGAAAAACTTTCTGACGTGGCGTTGCAAGCAAAAACGCAAGAATTTCGTGAGCGTTTAGCGCAAGGGGAAAAATTAAATCAGCTTTTACCCGAAGCCTTTGCCACGGTACGCGAAGCATCAACGCGCGTTTTCGGAATGCGGCATTTTGATGTGCAGCTAATCGGCGGCATGATTTTACACAGCGGTAAAATCGCTGAAATGAAAACGGGCGAAGGCAAAACGTTAATGGCGACGCTCGCTTCATACTTGAACGCCCTGCCCGCACGCGGTGTTCACGTTGTGACGGTCAACGATTATTTGGCTCAACGTGATTCCGAAACGATGAAAAAACTCTACGATTTTTTAGGGTTGAGTACCGGCGTAATTTTGTCACAAATGGAACCGCCCGAACGTCGTGCCGCCTATGCTTGCGACATTACTTATGGCACAAATAACGAATTTGGTTTCGACTATTTACGCGACAACATGGCGTTTACGCTGGATCAAAAAGTACAACGTGATTTGTATTTTGCAGTAGTTGATGAAGTCGATTCGATTTTAATTGACGAAGCGCGTACGCCGTTAATTATTTCGGGACCGACGGACGACACCAGCGATATTTATCTCAAAGTCAACGCCATCGTACCCTTGCTGACAAAACAAGCGAAAGAGCATGAAGCCGGTGATTATTCTGTCGATGAAAAAACCAAGCAAATTCACTTAACCGAAGAAGGCCACGAAAATATCGAACGCCTGATGGTCGAACATGGACTTTTCACGGAAGGCGCGAGTTTATACGATTCGGCGAATTTGCGTTTAATGCACTACATCAGTGCTGCATTACGCGCTCACACCTTGTTTAGACGCGATGTCGAATATATCGTAAAAGACGAACAAGTCATTATTGTGGACGAATTCACAGGTCGAACTATGGCGGGTCGTCGTTGGTCTGAAGGCTTGCATCAAGCGATTGAAGCCAAAGAAGGCGTGCCGATTCAAAACGAAAATCAAACTCTCGCGGCGATTACCTTTCAAAACTATTTTCGATTATACGAAAAATTGTGCGGCATGACTGGCACCGCAGACACGGAATCGTTTGAATTAAATAAAATTTATGGCTTAGAAGTGGTTGTGATTCCAACGCATCGCAATATGATTCGTCGTGATTTGGGTGACGTGGTCTTTTTAACTTCCGCTGAAAAATATAACGCTGTGGCAGGCGATATTAAAGATTGCGTTAGTCGTGGACAACCCGTATTGGTAGGAACCACGTCGATTGAAAATTCCGAATTGGTGTCGAATTTATTACTCTCACAAGGCATTAAACACGAAGTTTTAAACGCCAAACAGCACGAACGTGAAGCGCATATTATTGAACAAGCCGGACAACCTTTCGCCGTCACCATTGCCACAAACATGGCGGGACGCGGTACCGATATTGTGTTGGGTGGTAATTTAGAAGCTGAATTAGTGGCATTAGGCGACGACGTTTCTCAAGCGGCAAAAGACAAAGTACGCGGTGCATGGTTAGACCGTCATAATGCTGTGGTGGCTAGCGGTGGATTACACGTCATCGGCTCTGAACGCCACGAATCTCGCCGAATTGACAACCAATTGCGGGGTCGTTCTGGACGACAAGGCGATCCCGGTTCGAGCCGATTTTTCTTATCCTTGGAAGACGATTTAATGCGAATTTTCGCGTCGGATCGGGTTGCTAGTATGATGCAAAAATTAGGCATGGGCGACGGCGAAGCAATTGAACATCCTTGGGTAACACGCTCGATTGAAAATGCACAACGCAAAGTGGAAGCGCACAACTTTAACATTCGTAAAGAAATTTTGGCGTATGACGACGTGGCAAATGATCAACGTAAAGTGATTTACGCCCAACGTAGCGACATCATGGCAGCGGATGATATTTCCGACATTGTGACAGCAATTCGCGAAGACGTGGTCAATAATATGATTACGCTTTATATTCCTGCGAAAACAATGGCAGAACAGTGGAACATTGCCGGTTTAGAAGAACATTTGCGGGTCGAATTTGGCGTTGAAATTGCCGTACAGAAACTACTTACTGAAAACAAAAGGCTTCAAGAAGAAACTTTACGCCAATATATCATCGATATTTTGGAAGCAAATCATGCCGAGAAAGAAGCCATTTTAGGTCTAGACACATTACGCCACGTTGAAAAAACATTCATGTTACGCGCGTTGGATCACAACTGGAAAGAGCATTTAGCGGCGATGGATTATTTGCGTCAAGGTATTCATTTTCGGGGTTACGCGCAAAAAGACCCGAAACAAGAATATAAACGCGAAGCCTTTGACATGTTTACCGATTTACTCGAAACAGTTAAGTTTGAAGTGGTCGGTTTGTTGTTTAAAATTCCAACGGAAGCCGCTGAATTCGAAAAGGAACTTGAAGCCGAAAACGTGTCAACAACACCATTTCCGGTGACGGCCATGTCACGCGACAGCGAACATTTAATGGCGTTAGCAGATATGGAAGAACCTACTTTCGTAAATCAGCCGACGAGTTTAACGGATGACAGCATTGCGCGAAATGATCCCTGTCCATGCAATTCCGGCTTAAAATACAAACAATGTCACGGTAAATTAGCTTAAATTGCGGTCACATTCTGTGTGTTATGGTATGGCATTTGAGCGTGTTTCGAGTCTGTTTAATGATAATTTTTCATTAACTTTTAAAAAAATCATGAACATGAATTGGTTAACAAACAAGCTCAAATTTACTCTCGACCCCAATGTTTTTAGGTTTAGAAAAAAACAAGCTACTGTCCTCGGTATTGATATTACGACGACTGTAGTGAAATTATTAGAACTGAGTAAACGCGGTAATAATTATAAAGTCGAAAGTTATATGGTTACGCCATTGCCGCGCGATGCCGTAGTGGATAGGCACCTTGCTAACGTTGCGGTAATCAGTGAGGCTATTAAAAAAGCGGTAGAGAGATCGGGGACACGTTTAAAGCAAGCCGCTGTCGCAGTGGGTGGCTCTTCCGTGATTACCAAATTGATTACCTTACCGGCGGATTTAACGGACGATGAAATGGTGGAGCAAATCATCATCGAAGCGGAGCAATATATTCCTTACGGTATTGACGAAGTTAATTTTGATTTTGAAATAGAATACCTGAATGAAATGGATTCAAGTCGCGTGAATGTTTTGTTAGCTGCCTCTCGAAAAGAAAATGTTGACGATCGCGTGCTGGCATTGTCATTAGCTGGATTGAAAGCAAAAATTGTCGATATTGAAGCCTTTGCCATTGAAAATGCGTTTACGCTGTTAGCTAATCAGCTGCCTTATTCGACAGAGAATAAAACCATTGTTGTGATTGAAATCGGCGCAAGTTTAACAACACTTCATGTTCTTTATAATGGACGGGCAATTTATACCCGCGAACAGAATTTTGGCGGCAAACAACTGACGGAAGATATTCAACGGACTTATGGTTTAACTTACGAAGAAGCGGGTATCTCGAAAAAAGTCGGCGGTTTACCCGATAATTACGAAACATATGTTCTTGAACCTTTTAAACGTAGCATGGTTCAACAGATTCAACGCGGCATACAATTTTTTGTGGCTTCGACCGCTAGCCGCCCCATCGATAGCGTTATTATTGCAGGGGGGTGTGCGTCAATTTTAGGTGTTGATCAATTGGTCTCTCAAGCGTTAGGGGTACCAACGTATATTGCGAATCCATTTGTGAATATGGAACTGTCGTCGCGGGTCAACCCAAACAATTTAGGGAAAGATGCCCCCGCGATGTTAGTGGCTTGCGGGTTGGCGTTACGGAGCTTTGATGAATGATTAAAATCAACTTATTGCCGTGGCGCGAAGAATTACGCAAACAAAAACAACAAAACTTCATCAATGCTTTGGCCGTATCAGTTGTGGCAGTTGCCGGTATTTTTATAGGCATTCATTTTTACATTGCCGATTTACAAGATTATCAAACGCAACGTAATAACCTATTACAAAACGAAATTACCTTGTTGGATAAGCAAATTATCGACATTAAAAACATTGAAGAACAAAAAACAAGTTTAATTAACAAAATTACCGTAATTCACAATTTGCAGCAATCGCGCCCAGAAATTGTACATTTATTTAATGAAATTCCACGCACTGTTCCCGATGGTTTGTTTATAACGAAATTGACGCGCACGGGTAGAAATCTGGTGTTTGAGGGCAAAGCGCAGACGAATGATTTAGTGTCGGCATTCATGAGTAGAATTGATGATTCGCCTTGGTTACAAACGCCTGCATTAGACGTAATTAAATCGCCTAATAATCTCGCTACGGAAAAAGGAATTGGCGAGGAAGAAATGAGTGATTTTACTTTGCGAACCCAACAAAGCGATTTACCCGACGTAAAAAAAACGGATAAATAGAGCGATGAAATTAGCAAAAATAAATTTAGCGGAAATCGATTGGAATTTTAATTCGGCATGGGAATGGCCGATGCTGGTTAAAATCGGGGTCATCACCTTGAGCTGCATGGTCATAGCAGGTGGCGCGATTTATTACGATACCAGCGGTCAATTAGCAGCATTAGATGTCGCAGAAAAAAAAGAAATTGAATTAAAAAGCGCGTTTGTCACGGGGTATAATCAGTCGAAAAATTTACCTGAATATCAAAATCAGATTAAGACCATTAAACAAAAATTACTTGAGATTATTAAGCAAATGCCAATGGAAGAGGAAATATCGGAATTGTTAATTGATATTTCGCAAGCTGGTACTTCTAGCGGCTTAGAATTCAAATTATTGAAGCCGATGACTCCTGTGAGCCAAGATTTTTATTCTGAATTATCCATTAACCTGGAAGTAATTGGAAAATACGAAGAACTCTGTTTATTTATTGGTAAATTGGCATCATTGCCGCGTATTGTTACTATTCACGATTTAACCATTACGCCTATTGATAAAGCAAAAATTAGCACACAGCATAAAGTATCAATGGCAGTCATGGTAAAAACCTATCGTGACAATGGAAGCAGTCAACATGATGTTCAATAGTCCGATGCGATTATCACGCATCCATTTTTCGTTGGTTATTTTTATGGTAACTTTCTTAACTGCGTGCGAAAGCCATGATTTCAGTGAATTACACGGTTACATTGCGAGTATTAAAATCGATCATCCAGCTGTAACAATTGAACCCGTGCCGGATTTCAAAATCGTTGAACCTTTTATTTTCAAGCCAACCGAAAATTTACGCGATCCATTTAAATTGGTTGAAAAAATTAAAGTCGCGCCCGAAAAAAATGAGCCAGATAATGGCATTCGCCCGGACACCAATCGGGTCAGAGAGCCACTCGAAGCCTTTGAAATAAGTGGTATGAAAATGGTCGGTACCGTTAACATGAAGTCGGTGTTGTGGGGGTTAATTAAAAATGATGGCATTGTTTATCGTGTAAAAGTAGGTAATCATCTCGGCAAAAATGACGGCAAAATTATATTTATCGATAAAGATAAAATCGACACAATTGAAATTATGCCAAATAAACCAGGGCGTTTTATCGAACAGCCCACCACTTTAACCTTAACGGAGTAAGCCCATGATTGCCAAAATCAGCTTGCTGTCAAACGTGTTAATTACCATTTGGCTATTTTTCACGCCCGTTGCAGGTTACGCCGCTGTACCGTTGACATTATCAGCGATTAACTTTACCTCGCAATCTAGCGACAAATTACAAATCCAACTAGAATTATCGGATACCGCCGTCACGCCAAAAATTTTTAAAACGGACAATCCAGCACGAATCGTACTCGATTTTGTAAATGTAAAAAATGGACTGACTAAAAAAATCTATCCTATCAATCAAGGTTCTGCTCTGAATGCGTATGTGATTGAAGCGGATGGGCGTGTCCGAGTAATTTTGAATTTACTTGATACGACACCCTTTGAAATGAAAACTGAAGGTAACAAAGTATTGCTAACCCTGACACCCAACGTTGAAACGAAAACAGTATTCACTCCCCAATCGCCAGCAAAATTGAGTACCACCGAAACGACTAAATCTACGAATGCGATGGTTTCCGCGTTTATTCCAGAGCAAGCCATTAGCGGTTTTGATTTTCGGCGCGGCGACAAAAGCGAAGGGCGAATTTTAGTGTCGTTGGCAAATCCAAATACGCTCATCAATTCTAAAAAAGAAGGTGGAAAGGTTATTATCAGTTTCTTAAATACGCAATTGCCAAATGGTTTGGCGAAACGTTTGGACGTTTCCGAATTTGCCACGCCCGTTAAATTTATCGATACGACTTCGGTGAAACAAGAAACTACTTTGACCGTTACGACAGTGAATGAACTGTATGATTATTCGGTACTGCAAACAGATGGTTTATTGACGATTGAATTTCGTCCGCTGGCAGATGAAGAAAAAGAAAACGAGCGTTTAAAATACACCGGAGATCGGCTATCCCTTAATTTTCAAGATATTGAAATTCGCAACATCATTTCTATTCTGGCAGAATTTACGGGTAAAAATATGATAGCGAGTGACGATGTAACGGGAAATATCACGTTAAAACTTGACGATATTCCTTGGGACGAAGCACTTGATTTTATTATGATGACGAAAGAATTGGGTAAATATCAAACCGGCAATGTGACGTTAATTTCACCGCTCGATAAAATTAAAGACTACAAAAATAAGCAGCAAAAAATGGAAGAAGTCATCGAAAAGTCTGACGCGCTGGTGACGGAATACCTTAAAATAAACTACGCGAAAGCCGAAAGTTTTAAAAATTTACTCAATGGATTAGATACGGGAGCGTTTGGCAGTTGTGGCGCAGATAACGAAACGAGTAGCAGTAGTTCGGCTGGCGCAGGCTCCAGTATCTCAGGTAATAATCAACAGAATCAAAATAACGTAGGCAATTTAGGTAACAACCAACAGAATCAGAATAACTTAGGCAACGACGAACAGAACCAAAATAACACAGGCAATAACAACCGCCAGAATCAAAATAAACGTTCAAATGAGGAAATTAACCCACCAGAAAATCGTTTATTATCAGTACGAGGTTCCGCAACGGTTGATTCCCGTACGAATACGTTAATTGTTAAAGATATGGCAAAAAAATTGGAAGAGGTAAAAAAACTGATTTATAAATTAGACGTGCCTGTACAACAAGTCATGATTGAATCCCGCATTGTTATCGCGGATGATTCATTTGCGAAAAATTTAGGCGTTAAATTTGGTGCTGCTAAACAAGGGGTAGTTGGTGGTAATACCGGTTATGCCATTGGTGGTGCGGGTACAAAAGGTTCAGCATCACCGAGTTCTGATGGTTCGGTTGGTGTATTAAATGATTCGCTGGTCGATTTAGGTGCCGGTGCAATTGGCTCAACGCCTGTTGGGGCATTAGGAATGACGTTAGCGAAAGGCGCGGATTATGTTTTAAATTTAGAAGTACAGGCTTTGCAATCGGATGGTCGGGGTGAAAGTATTTCAAATCCACGAGTCATGACGATGAATCGCTGCACCGCGCATATTCAACAAGGTGTTCAAATACCGTATACGACCGGTGGAACGAGTACCACATCAGCCAATACGCGATTTCAAGATGCTTTATTATCTCTAAATGTGACTCCGCAAATCACACCTTCTGGTGCGGTACTCATGAATTTGGTGATTAAAAAAGATAATGCAAATACTTCCATCAGCGTGAATGGTAATGTGGCTATCGATAAACGAGAGCTTCAAACATCGGTTTTAGTTAAAGACGGTGAAACGATTGTGTTAGGCGGTGTCTACGAAGATAGCGATTCGTTGAGTAAAAACAAAATTCCGTTTTTTGCAGATTTGCCGTGGATTGGTTATTTATTCACCAATAGCGCGAACAAAAACAGCAAAAAAGAACTGTTGATTTTCGTTACGCCAAAGATTGTTAAAGACAATGTGGCGGCTCAATAAAGTTACATAGCCACAAAAAAAGGTGGGCGCGAATTGATTCGCGCTTTTTTGCAAGTGCAGCGCGAATCAATTCGCGCCCACAATATAAAGTGAAAACAAACTAGGGACGCATGAAACAATCTGAAAATATTTATTTAGTCGGTCTGATGGGCGCAGGTAAAACCAGCATTGGGCGACAACTGGCTCGTACATTAAAATTACCGTTTTACGATAGCGATAAAGCGATTGAAGAACACACGGGCGTTGATGTGGCAACCATTTTTGAATTCGAAGGCGAAGAAGGTTTTCGTAACCGTGAACAAAAAATGTTGAAGCAACTCACCGAACTCAAAGGCATTATTTTAGCGACGGGTGGCGGTGCAATTCTGCGCGAAGAAAATCGGCAATTACTCATGAAAAATGGTTTTGTTGTCTATTTGCATTGTGACGTGGATAATTTGCTCGAACGCACGCGCCGCGATTTTCATCGCCCGTTGCTGAATACGGAGGAAGATCCGCGCCACCGTCTCGAAGCCTTATTGAATGAACGCAAACCGTTGTATTCGGGAAGTGCTGATTTAACAGTGGACACGGGCATCATGCAAAGTAAAGATGTGGTGATTCAAATTTTAGATATTTACGAAGCGATTCAAAATTAACTTCAGGCTCTCGCATGAAAACATTAACCGTTGCGTTAGGTGAACGCAGTTATCCCATTTATATTGGCGACAATTTACTCGCCCAAGCCGATTTATTAACGTGCTATATTCAATCAAAACAAGTGCTGATTGTGACGAATGAAACGATTGCCCCCTTGTATTTACAATCTGTGTTGCAGCATTTAAGCGCGTATCAGGTTGAAAGTGTAATTTTGCCTGACGGTGAACAATTCAAAACACTGGATTCGGTCAATGTCATTTTTGATAAATTGCTTGCGTGTAAATTTAGTCGAAATGCGACGTTAATTGTGTTGGGCGGCGGTGTCATTGGCGATATGGGCGGATTTGCGGCGGCATGTTATCAGCGTGGAATTGCGTTTATTCAAATTCCCACGACGCTATTGGCGCAAGTCGATTCATCGGTCGGTGGAAAAACGGGCGTAAATCACCCGCTCGGCAAAAATATGATTGGCGCGTTTTATCAGCCGCAAGCCGTCATTGTGGATGTCGATGTGTTGGCGACGTTGGATAATCGCCAATTTTCGGCTGGTTTAGCGGAAGTGATTAAATACGGTTTGATTCGAGATGTAGAATTTTTCGTTTGGTTAGAAGAAAATATCGACGCTTTATTAGCACGAGATAAAACCGCTCTCACCTTTGCGATTGAGTATTCATGCCGCATGAAAGCCGAAGTAGTTGCCGAAGATGAACACGAAGGCAGCGTTCGAGCGACATTGAATTTAGGTCACACATTTGGACACGCCATTGAAACGGGTATGGGTTACGGAACCTATTTGCACGGCGAAGCGGTTGCCATTGGAACGTGTTTGGCGGCGGATTTATCACACAGCAAAGGCTTGTTAACCGCTGAAGAGGTGGCGCGAATAATCGCTTTATTTGAACGAGCAAACTTGCCCGTTCAATCGCCTACTGAATTAACCGCTGAACGTTTTGTTGAATTAATGGCGGTGGATAAAAAAAATGTGGATGGCGCGATTCGCGTGATTTTACTCGATTCAATTGGCAAAGCGACTTTGCCTATGAATATCGATAATTTGTCTTTGATGAAAACACTACAAACTTATGGCAGATAATCATCCGTTTTCGACTGGGTTAAATCACGGTTCTTTCGATGACGAAGAGCAGGATATTTTGCCGCTTATTACCAAAGAACGAACACAAAAATTCGAGTTATTGCTACATTTGATTCTGAATTTGAAACAGCATTTAATCGTGTCGGGTGCGGCGGGAATTGGCAAAACAGTATTTCTCGATATGCTCTACGATGTTGACAGCGAGGCGTGGCAATGTTGTTTTGTGGAAGGCAACGCGGAATTGAGTTTTGAAAAAATTGAAGCGCAACTGACAAAAACCATGTTGCGAAACCGGCACGAATCGCTCAATCAAGCATTTCAAGACTTTGAAGAACAACACAAAAAAATCGTGTTGATTATCGACGATGCTGGTTTATTGGTGTCGGGTTTAATGACGACGCTGATAGATTATGCTTCCAATCAACCCGCGTTAAAATTGGTTTTTTCGCTAACCCACGAAGCGCGGAAAAATCATCGACAAACCGATAAAGCGTTGGATAATTGTTATTTACTTGAAATTCCAGCCTTAACAAGACAACAATGCGCGGTTTTTTTACGTCATTTAGCCAAAAAACCACGCACTTATGGTGCGTTGCCAACGATGGACGCAAAGCTACTCGATAAAATCTATCGAGAATCGCAGGGTATTCCGGTGCGGTTGATTAGTCATTTCGCCAAATTTTCACGCGAAAAACAAAATAATTACACCAAATGGTTGTTGGCGTTTGTCAGTTTAATTATTTTGGCGATGGGAATCAATCAAGGTGTGCGTTATTTCAAAGGAAAATCTGCAAATGACTCGCCTATTTTACCCATTAAAAAAGTAGAAATCGTTGAAAAAATACCTGTTATTCAAGCAGAAAAACCGTCCATTGAATCACAACCCAAAACGGAACAAGATATTGTTATTCCCGAATTTCAGTTAGATATTGAAAAAGGTATTGTCTCCGCGCCAACAAATCCGCCAGCAGAAATTACTGCGCCGATTGAAAAAAACCCAGAAACCGCACCGATTGTTGCGTCAGAAAAAGTGGCTGAACCCATTCAATCTATATCCGAACCCGTTAAAGTTACGCCGATAGTTGAAACGCCTCCCGCTGAATTCGAAACGGTCATTGTGGCTCCGGTGTCACCTGTCGTAATTGAAACGGTAAAACCCATTCCTTCGCCCATCATTGCCTTTCCAAAAATTGAACCGGCCATTGGTATGAAAATACAAGCATTGCCTGAAAAATCAAAAATCGACATCACGCCCATTCCCGCTCCAGAAACAAAAGCCGTCAAAGAAGTCAAAATTGAACCCGTTAAAAAAGTCGAAATCAAACCGGTTGAAAAACCTGCCGAAGTAAAAAAACTGGAACCGGTAAAAGTGGCACCAGTACAAAAAATTGAACCGAAGTCCACGAAAGAAAAAATAGTCCTCAATCATCAGAAAACAAAAAATGATACAAAAGAAAATAAAGAAAATGTGGTGGCTATCGCGCGACCTGTTGCCGGACATTACACGTTGCAATTGATTACGCTTTCTAGCAATGCGGCAATCACCCAATTTCAAAAAAAACATCCCTCATTGAGCAAAAATTTTCGCGTCGTGAAATCCGGTAGCGCAGGACAAGAACGATTTTCGTTAATGTACGGCGGTTTTGCCAACACGGAACAAGCCGCCAAAGCGCGACATACTTTACCGACTGAATTTGCCAACGCTTTTCCACGAAAACTAACGCCCTAATTTCTAAACACTATGACTACATTAAAAAACGATACGTTTATCAAAGCACTTTTGAAACAACCCACCGAATACACACCAATTTGGATGATGCGCCAAGCCGGTCGTTATTTGCCCGAATATCGTCAAGTGCGCGAACAAGCTGGAAGTTTTATGGCGGTTTGTACGAATCCGGAATTGGCGTGTGAGGTGACATTGCAACCATTACGCCGATTTGATTTTGATGCCGCGATTTTGTTTTCTGATATTTTGACGATTCCCGACGCAATGGGTTTGGGTTTATATTTCACCGAAGGCGAAGGTCCGAAATTTAAAAATCCGTTACGCACCGCTGCCGATATTGAAAAATTGCCAATTCCTGATCCTGAAATTGAATTACGTTATGTGATGGATGCAGTGCGCTTGATTCGTAAAAATTTGAATGGCAGCGTGCCGTTGATTGGTTTTTCGGGAAGCCCGTGGACGTTGGCAACGTATATGATTGAAGGTGGCAGCAGCAAAAACTTCGCCAAAGTCAAAGCGTTGATGTACAACGAACCGGCGTTGATGCACCAATTATTGGATAAATTGGCGCAATCCGTGGCGGCATATTTGAACGCGCAAATTGCAGCGGGCGCACAAGCTGTGATGCTTTTTGATACATGGGGCGGAATGTTAAGCGGTGACGATTACAAAGAATTTTCGTTGTATTACGCGCAACAAGTGCGTTCGTTGTTGAAAACTGAAATCGATGGTCAACAGATTCCCACCGTTTTATTTACCAAAGGCGGCGGTTTGTGGCTCGAAGACATGGCGGCGACGGGTTATGACGCGCTCGGTTTGGATTGGCAAACGGACATTCACCAAGCGCGTGCGCGAGTTGGTTCACACGTTGCGTTGCAAGGAAATTTAGACCCGCTGGCGTTGTATGCCAAACCTGAAATCATTACGGAAAAAGTGAAAACGATTTTGCAAAAATACGGCAACGGTTCGGGTCATGTTTTCAATTTAGGACACGGAATTTTGCCAGACATCAATCCTAAACATGTTAAAACGATGGTCGATGCGGTGCATGAACATAGCCGTGTTTATCACCGAGGTTAAATAAGATGATTTTAGCAGGCGATATTGGCGGTACAAAAACGTTATTAGCTCTTTTTGACGGTGAAATTTGTGTGGCAAAACACCGTTTTGAAAGTGCAAATTACGCGACATTTCATGAATTGTTGGCGGATTTTTTAGCGTTAATTCCCGCCGTAAAAATTGACACCGTTTGTTTGGGTGTGGCTGGCGCGATTGTAAATGGTGATTGTGAAACGACTAATTTACCGTGGCGATTAACGTGTCATGAAATTGCGGAACAATTGAACGCGCAAAAAGTCTCATTGCTGAATGATTTAGAAGCCGCCGCTTGGGGCATTTTATCGTTGCCAGAAAGTGATTTTGTCGCGCTGAATCCGAACGCTAAAACGCAACCTGGAAATTGTGCGGTTTTGGCGGCGGGAACAGGTTTGGGCGAAGCGATTATTTTTCACGATGGCAAGCAACATTTTGTCATTGCGAATGAAGGCGGACATTGTGATTTTGCCCCGACAGACGCGCAACAGATTGAATTACTTTCGTTTATGCACGCGCGTTATCCTGATCACGTTAGTTATGAACGATTAGTTTCTGGTGTGGGTATCGTGGCTATTTATGATTTTTTGAAACAATCGGGCGATTACGCACTTTCCACGGAGTTGGAAGTACAATTGCAAATGGCTGACGATTCGGCAGCGATTATTAGCGCGGCGGCAATCGCGAAAAGCGACGAATTATGCGTGGCAACGTTGCAATTATTTGCGAAAATTTACGGTGCCGAAGCGGGAAATTTAGCGTTGAAATGTTTGCCTTACGGTGGCGTGTATTTAGCGGGTGGAATTGCCGCAAAATGTTTACCCGCATTGCAAGAAGGCGCGTTTTTGGAAGGATTTTTAGCGAAAGGACGTTTTCAGAATACACTCGAAAAAATCGCGGTGAACGTTTGTACTCAGCCCGAAGTTGGCTTGTTGGGTGCGTTGTATTTTGCACAAAACGACAAATCTACCTTGCTAATGTTGACATCCTCCCCGCCCTAAACGGCGGAGATTCCTACAGCTAGACGCTCATGTCCGAGCGCGAGAATATTCTTAGCCGCATTAACATCTCTGTCATGCGTCGTGCCACACTCGGCACAAGTCCATTCTCTTATTCCAAGTCCTGCTCTACCTTTCGGACTATTTGCGGATATGAGTCCGCAACACGAGCAGGTTTGGGTAGTGTAGCTTTCGTTGACTTCTATAAACACGCCTTGCGTCGCTATCGACTTATATTCAAGTTGTGTTTTCAGCATGAACCATCCCGCATCTAAAACAGACTTTGCCAGTCCGCTTTTTGCGAGTTTCCGACTGCTGACGTTGCCAACGATAATTAAACTGTTTTCGCGCACGATTTTGTTGGTGAATTTATGTATTGCGTCCTTGCGGGTATTTTTTATTTTGGCGTGAATCGCTTTAACGCGCTTTTTATTCTTCGCTCGTTGTGCTTTTCCGAGTTTCAATTCTAAGTTTCTATAACAATTTTGTCTTGCAAAGCTATCGCCATTTGAACAGGTTGCGGTTGTTTTCAAACCTAAATCAATGCCAATCTGTCCGCCTTCGGCTTGCCTTGCGACGGATTCAATCTGAACGACAATGTTGAAATACCAACGACCGCGTGAATCTTGACTAAAACAGCCAGAGCGAAAATCCAATTTAGATAAGTCCAAGGTGCGAAAATCTTTGCGACGCAAATCGGCAACGTGCGTTTTGTCTGCACTTTTCAATTTCTGTTCGATTTCAACACGGGGTGAACTACCCCCACTAAACGCTATCGCGTTCTAGTGTGGGCTTCGACCGACCCGTACAGATATTTTTATGTGTACCTCTCGCAGTATCACGGGCTTTGACCCGTGTTGATACTAGGGAACGCTTT
>Ga0268280_1000350_pt1 | contig 41319 bp, 38 predicted proteins | sample saktaG_9_FD_190139 | JGI IMG/M metagenome (GOLD analysis project Ga0268280, IMG submission 190139) | Saline water microbial communities from Sakinaw Lake, British Columbia, Canada - sak_2011_5_24_40m | ecosystem: Environmental > Aquatic > Non-marine Saline and Alkaline > Saline ...
TCTGTCCAAACGTCGTACCATAAGGGTTTATCTCCTGAGCTGGTTCATCGGTCGCTAGCCTTTGTTCCATCTTAGAATAAACCCTTCTTCTTTTCAAGACCCCCCACACTTTTACGGATACAACGCTGGCGGCAGTTATTGCCGGAGGGGTTTTGTTTTGAGATGATACCTTTGATTTGATATGCTGGTGTTCAATTCGGGTACAAATTTCATGACCCTTCATTCTGAAAGAGTTGAGCCTACTCCTCCTTCTTCCCGATCATAAACCAATCGATGCGGCGGGTGAGATACATGACAGCAGCAAGTGCGAGGAACAATCCGCAGCTGCCGAATATAAGCGCATAATCCTGTTCCTGTACCGTAACATAGAGGAAACCGTACAGGGCAACGAGTATTCCGCCAAGGAACACAGAGTTCAGTTTGCCCAGCAGAGAACTTGTATAGAGCGTCACAAGAGATATAATGGAGATTGATGCGGCAATATACGAGACAAAAAATGAGAGATGTTCCGATAGCGAAAGCAGGAGCACATAAAACAGGAGCAAAGCGAATCCGATAAATAAATATTGAACCGGGTGAATTGCCCGGGCGCTTAAAATCTCCGAGACAAAGAAGGCAGTAAACATGAGCGCAATGAACATAATGGCGTATTTTGTGGTGCGCATAGTTTTCTGGTATTCATCGATGGGAACAAGCAGTTTTACACCGAAGGCAGATTGTTCCACTTTGTACTGGCCTGCCAGAAATGCCTGAGGAAATGGGCGGTTAAGATTGAGTATTTTCCAGACCGCTTGAAATGAGTCATGATCCACTTTTCGTTCTACAGGAAGGAACTCTCCTGAAAAACTAGGATTCCCCCAGTTCCCCGCTATTTTCACCGACGTCTGTTCTCCGACTGGAATCATCTGAAACCCGCTGCTGCCGTTCAACGACAGATGCAGTTCACATTGGTACTTGCTCTGTGCAGGAGAAAGCCTCACACCAGTGCTCAATCCTGATGGGGCAATCTCCGGAGCAGTAACGCCAGGTGTTACAGTAAGAGACTTCCCTTCCCACCGGACTGCCGCCGTGTCATGAATTCCCTTCAGATCAGAAATCCCCAGCACGAGGGAAGCATCATTCCAGCGGATCATATCGGTTGAGATGGCAAGCTGATGGATGGGATCCAGAGAGAACTCGGCCTGAACAGCAAGAGTGCTGGAATAAAGAACCGTCTCAAAAATGCTTCGATATCTCACCTCGGAGTTCATCCTTATTTCTGCGTTCAGCACTTTTGGCAGCAGTATGATCCGATCCTGTACTTCGCAGATTTTTCCCTGATCGTTTTTTAGAATCCGCTGATAGGGGAGAACCAGGAGTGGTCCCGTAAACGTCTGATCTTTCCCCCATTTTTCGTTTACCTCTTTGACAACGGAATCCCGGCGGGTCTGCCGTTCTGTAATGAGCGATTCGATCATCATTTGCGGGATGAGAAGTAGCAGGGCAATAACACCGACGAGAACCATTCGAAGAAGAACAGAGGATTTTAAGTTCGATTCCATGATAACCGCTTTCTGAGATGTGTGACTCAATAATTTTGACGCTGGGAGGACTTTAATGTTCCACAATAGACAAACGGCAGAACGATTATCGTAACTGCTTGAATGGCGGGATGATACCCAATTCTGCACGAGCATTCCTCACAGCTTGAGTGCAAAATAAATGTCCCGTATATTCACATAAACATGAAAACAACGAAAACAAAGCTACCCAACCAAAAGGTATTAAGAAGGCGGACAGTTAAATCAAGGCGGTCAAAAAAGCTGCTTACACAAATCTTGTTGGAAGAGAGAAAAAACGAGAGAATGCGGGAAGATAGTAGAAAAGATTAACCTAACAGTCTAAATCCAATTTCACGCAGATATTCATATGTCGGATTGTAATATTTCGGATTTCGAGTCGGGTCCTCATCATCACCTTTCGGAATAACAATAACCATACCTTGTCGGGCGCGTGTAAGAAGTACTCGGTACGCATTCTTAAGATAATTCTGACGTTCCGGTTTTCTAATATTGTTCCAGCGAGAACCACAAAATGATTTATGTTCCCATCCATTCTCCGAATATCTAAAATCTCCATCCCAAGTTACACAAGCCCAATCAACCTCGAGACCCTGTACATCAAACTCCGTTGCGACATCTTCCAAATAAAATGATGAACGAATATCCTCTTTTCCATCAAGGAACCAATGAATAGGATTCATCGGTGATTTAACGTCAATCGCATGAGGTTTAAGCCTTTCTGCCTGGGAGGAAACAACAATTCCATATCGTTCAGAACCTCGAGCATTATTCTTGAGCCATTGTTTCGCCTTCGATAAGTCTCTTGTAAGAACAATTGGATATTTATTACTTATCTTTGAGAGTGTTTCTTGCGCTTTTTCTTTTTCCAGATCTAGCAATTGTTTTATTAATAAGGAAACACTTTCAGCTCGGAAAGATCGCATCGAAACAGAGAGATGCATATCATCATTTTTGATAACATTGGTTCTTGTTCTTATTTCTTCTAATATCTTGCCTGCTCCATATTCACTATCTGTTAATTGAGAAGATATATGTATCTCCCAATGAGGGAATGATCGGTTAAGAGATTCTATCCATTCACTGATTCCAGCCTCACCGGTATTGATTTCTTGACCACCACCAACAAGACATACAATAACCGCCCAATCTTTGTGTCTATCGAGACAAGAAATGAGAAACTCTGGTTCGGAGTGAGCAAAGTTGGGTCTATTCTTCTTTCTACGCATGAAATTAGATGTTTGCTCAACATTCCATGCACGTTGTGCTTCATCGAAGAGGGCAACATGTTCGATAGGTGCTTTTTCTGAATCTACAAGACAATCATCACGAAAGTTATGAACGTTCTGAATAAACATTTTAACTTCACTCATGACCTCACCTTTTTTCCTCTTGTTCCCTTGTCTCTTCTCATTGCTAACCTTATCTCTTGTTAGTGCTTCGCGTAATATCGCGACAAGCGGGCCATTTCCTGAGAGGAATACGCTGTAGAGATCACTCTTTTTGTCAATATGTTTATTCGCAATATTTAGACCAACAAGGGTTTTGCCGGCACCCGGTACTCCTGTTACAAAACAAATTGATTTTTTAAAATTTACTTTTGAAGAATAAACAATCCTCGATATCGCATCTGAAGTTTGTTTGAGATTAATAGCACTGGCATCACTTCGAGATATCTCTTCTACTGAATGACCCGCATACAAAGCCATTGCTGCTTCTATAATTGTTGGTGTTGGACAATACCTCCCTTCATCCCAATCTTTTGAATTTATCACCGTACCATCAACATAATCTTTCACCCTTGCAATAGCATCTCTGAGTAGTTCAACATTACATTTTATAGGATATAAGAGTTTATCGTTTTGTGGTGTTGGTTCAATCTCGATTGACTTGCTTTTAGCTTTTGTTGCAATAAGAATTGGAGCTATAAATTGTTCATGGCTTGTTTCATGAAAGTTCTTGAGGTCTAAAGCATAATCCATCACTTGATCAACTGCATATGCAGTATATTCTTTCTCTCCAACCTTAAACTCAAGAATAAATATTGCAGGACCAATTAAAAGAAGAACATCAATGCGTTTTCCCATCCGCGGAATGGAATATTCAAAATAGATTGTTCCTTGATGATGAGAAAGGACCTCTTTTAGAATTGATATTTCTTCAAGCCAAGCATCGTTTTGCGATGGTTCTGAAGTGAACTTGTTTGCTTCTGCGAGTTTACCTAGGATTTCATGGGGAGAAGAATGAAGAAATCGTGATATCGTATCTGTGTAGTATGACCGATTCAATATATTTTTTTGTTTTTCTGAAAGAATATTATCTGAAAAGTTCTATTGGATAATCGTTGGTATTATAATTTAGAACTGTAACTCCATATGAGCCTATTTATTCCTTTGACAGGTAATTGCTTCAATTAATGTACGGCCCGCCCGACAACCTCTTGGCATAAATGTAATGTATTTATTATGGGAGGGCAAGGGGAATGAACAACGAGCAATGAGCAATAAGCAGAGAAGAATGCAGAATGCCTGCCCGCTGACCTGTCCACCGAAACGCAGCGAAGGTGGAAATGATTTTTATAAAGGCGGGAAGAATGAATCCCGCTTAAAAACAGCGGGACACGAAAAACGTGGAATGACGCTTCGATGTTTAGACTGAGCTTGCCGAAGTCAACTCAGCGTAAATGTTGGAGTCGGTTCTAGTTTTTGCTGAGGACTTTTTTGAGGTACTCCCCTGTATAGGAATGCCGTACCCGCGCCACATCCTCGGGCGTTCCTTCAGCAACAATAGCGCCCCCTTTGTCTCCTCCGTCAGGTCCCAGATCAATCACCCAATCTGCTGTCTTGATGACATCGAGATTATGTTCGATAATGACAACCGTATTCCCTTTATCCACAAGCCGGTTGAGTACCAGGAGAAGCATACGGATATCTTCGAAATGCAGACCGGTCGTCGGTTCATCGAGGATGTAAAGCGTCTTCCCCGTTCCTATTTTTGAAAGTTCTGTGGAGAGTTTCACGCGCTGCGCCTCGCCGCCCGACAGCGTCGTTGCCTGCTGGCCCAAACGGATGTATCCGAGCCCGACATCGGTGAACGTTTGAAGATGCCGGAGGATACGCGGCAGTTCACTGAACAGTACCATCGCTTCATCGACTGTCATATTGAGCACCTCGGCGATCGATTTTCCTTTGTAATGTACTTCAAGCGTTTCGCGGTTATAGCGTTTGCCGCTGCATACTTCACAGAGCACATAGACATCGGGCAAGAAATTCATTTCGATCTTCCGAAGCCCGTCCCCTTCGCATTTCTCGCATCTTCCTCCTTTCACATTGAAGCTGAAACGCCCCGCTTTATAGCCCCGGATCTGCGCTTCAGGCAGCTGCGTGAACAGATCGCGAATGAGCGTGAACAACCCCGTATAGGTCGCCGGATTCGAACGCGGTGTCCTGCCGATCGGCGATTGATCGATGTCGATCACCTTATCGATGCTTTGCAGCCCCTCGATGGATTTATAGGGAAGCGGCACAAGCTTCGTTTTATAAAATTTCCGCGAAAGAATCGGAAAAAGAGTTTCATTGATGAGCGAAGATTTTCCCGAACCGCTCACTCCTGTGACACACACCAGTTTACCAAGCGGTATGTGGAGACTGACATTTTGAAGATTATTCCCTGAGGCTCCTTTGATAGTAACGATCTTGCCGCTTCCCGGCCTCCGCTTCTCTGGAACAGCAATTTGATGTTCGCCCCGCAAATAAGCGGCGGTCAGCGACCCGTTCCCCTCTCCGGTTTTTCCCTTCTTCCTCCTGACTCTTTTATGCAATTGCCCGGGAGTTCCGGTAACAACCACGTGACCGCCATGTTCACCTGCGCGGGGTCCGAGATCGATAACATAATCTGCGCTTTCGATCATCTCCTTATCGTGTTCCACAACAATGACCGTGTTGCCAAGATCACGGAGTGATTTGAGCGATTCAATGAGTTTAATATTATCCCGCTGATGCAATCCAATACTCGGTTCATCAAGGATGTACAGAACACCAACCAGCTGGGTTCCAATCTGAGTTGCCAACCGGATCCGCTGCCCCTCGCCGCCGGAGAGCGTCCGCGCCGACCGGTCGAGTGTAAGATAGTTCAATCCAACGTTCAGAAGAAAACTCAAGCGCTGCCTGATTTCCTTGAGGATCTGCTGTGCGATCTCCGTCTGACGTTCAGGAAGCGCGATTTCATCAAAAAATATTTTTGCATGTGCTATAGAAAGTTTTACTACCTCAGAAATATTCGTTTGGACACCGGTCCTGGCATCCTCCAACCGCACGGCAAGACTTTCTTTCCGCAGACGGCCCCCATGGCATTGCTCACATGGACTTGTCGCCATGAAGGATTCGACCCATTCCCGTACCTGATTCGACGAGGTATCATCGTACCACCTGTCCATCATCTTGAGAAGTCCTTCAAAGCGGTGTTTATAGATCTGCACCCGTCCGGTATCGTGTGCATATTCGATCTCCAGTTTCTCGCCATGTGTTCCGGAGAACAGCGCCTCGCGTCCCTCTTTTGAGATTTTCTTGATGGGTGTATCAAAATCGAATCCATATTTTTTTGCCACGGCCCGGATCTGGCTGAACATCCAGGTATGACGGGGCTTGCCCATAGGCGCAATCCCCTCCTGATTAATAGAGAGATTTTCATCCGGTATGATCAATCTCATATCGAACGATTTCAATTCGCCAAGTCCCTCGCACTTGGGGCAATATCCTGCAGGCGTATTAAAGGAGAACGAATTCGGTGCCGGTTCTTCATAACTGATGCCGCATTCATGACAGGAAGATTTCTGACTGAAGAGCTGGTCCTTAATGCCGTCATTCACCACGAGAACTCCTCCGCCAAAGCGCAAGGCAAGTTCAACGGAGTCTGCGATACGCGGGCGCATCTCTTTTTTCAGGACAATTCTATCTACAACAATTTCAATCGTATGGACTTTATACCGGTCGACCTTCATTCCTTTGTCGATCTGCTTCACTTCGCCGTCAATGCGGACCCGGAGAAATCCATCCTTCAGAATACTCTCGAACAATTCCCGATAATGGCCCTTGCGTCCTTTGACTACGGGAGCCAGGATCTGAAGCTTGGAACCGGCGGGATAGTCCAGAACGGCATCGATAATTTGATCGACCGACTGCCGCTGGACTTTTTTGCCGCAATTGTAGCAGAACTGTGTTCCAACACGCGCAAATAAGAGGCGCAGGTAATCGTAGATCTCCGTCACCGTTCCGACGGTTGAACGGGGATTGTTGCTGATCGTTTTTTGCTCGATCGAAATGGAAGGACTAAGACCTTCAATCAAATCAACATCGGGACGTTCCATAACATCGAGAAACTGCCGTGCGTATGCAGAAAGGCTCTCTACGTACCGGCGCTGCCCCTCGGCATAGATCGTATCAAACGCAAGACTTGACTTCCCGGAACCCGAAAGGCCGGTAATCACCGTCAGGGAATCACGCGGAATATCGACATCGATATTCTTGAGATTGTGAACGCGTGCGCCGCGAACTATAATGTTTTCTTCAGCCAACTTGAATTTTCACCAGGGGGTTTAAATTCGATGTGTACCTTTGGACTCCACTCTCACCCAACATCACATCATCTCAACTTCTCAACCACTCATATACTCATAGACTCATCTACTCATATGCTCAACGACTCACTAACTCCCTCACATCATCCGTTTCCGTTTATTCAAATATTCAAACAATGCCTTATCGAACGGCATACCGGTATCGAGAAGCACATAGTCTATATTGTTATCCCGGCATTGATGCTTGTAGAAATCAAGAAACTCCTGCATCGACTGCTGATACGCTTTTTGAATATGCCATGGCTGCGTCATCAATTCTTCCTGCGTCTCCAGGTCCTTAAAGATCGCATCGCCGCCAAAGGCAAATGACCGTTCCAGCGGATCCAGCACCTGCATCATGACCACTTCATGCCCTTTATGACGAAAATGTTTCAACGCTGTCACAACCGATTCCGGCTTATCGAAGAAATCGCTGAGGACTATCACTAACCCGCGCCGTTTGATTTGTTCTGCAATACGGTGGAGTGCCGCTGCTGTTCCTGTGGTTTTTGCGGGTCTGGCAAGTTCCAGCTCTTTGAGCAATTCCTTCAGGTAGGAACGTGTCGCCCGCGGAGGCATTGTAATACGCACGGTTTCATCATACAGGGTCAAGCCAACCGCATCGCGCTGCTCTATCATCAAATATGCCAGGGCTGCAGCGACATACGACGTATATTCAAACTTCTTCAGGTTCCCTTTCGATGCATAGTCCATCGACCGGCTCGCATCGACAAGGAGATAGGACTTCAGGTTTGTCTCTTCTTCAAACTGTTTGATGTAGAAGCGGTCGGTCTTCCCATACGCTTTCCAGTCGATATGCTTGATCTCGTCACCGGGCATATATTGGCGATGCTCTGTGAACTCGACACTGAACCCATGATACGGGCTTTTATGCAGTCCGGTGATGAATCCTTCCACGACAAATCTGGCACGCAGTTCCATGTTTGCAAGCTGTGCAACGACTGCCGGCTGGAGATATTTCAGAGATTCGTTCATCGAGAAAGAGCGTTTACTTTTTTTTCTTCGCTTTGAGGACTGACTTCGGAGGTTCTTCTGTCATCAGAGTCTGGCTTTTCAAGATTTCTGCAGGCTCTTTTCCGAGATTATTCAGCTCAAACTGAGCGGAGACCACGAGCTGGTCGTTGGGATACCGTTTGATAAATTCTTCATATGCAAGACGCGCCGAATCAATATTCTTCAATTCATTGTTATAGATGAATCCCACAAGAAACAGCGCACTCGACGCCGTTGCATGGTTGGGATACTTCTCTGCCAGTTGCCGGAATGCCTGAATAGCTAAGGGATATGATTTCGTGTGATTTTGATATATGGATCCGATTGCATAATAAGCCTCCGGTGTGCGGGCGCTATCCGGATACGTTTTGATCAAATCCTGAAAGGACACTATCGCATCATTGTATTGTTCGGCTTTTTGAGCCTCTTCACCCTTTTTAAACATTTCTTCTGCACTCGGCCTGGAACAGCCGGAAAGCGCTAACGCCATAACCGTGAAGCACAAAATGAATTTCATTCTATAATCCTTTCTGAAAATATCGGTTATCAGATATTCGTTATTCGTTCATCCCCGTAGTAAATCATTTATGCTGTCGCACAACTGTCCGGTTGACGTATGAAACAAATTCCGTACCGATGAAGTTTTATTGAACAATTTCTAAAAACACTTGAGCACACACTGTGTTTCCGAATTGAAATCGAAACCGCTTCAAAATGATTGTATCACTCATGTTGACAATGCTTTACAGGAATTATGAATTATCTCAGCCGGACAGTCATGATGCTGTCGTATAGTATTAAAACATCTCTGGAGAATCAACGAACCGCCTGCTTTTCAAGAACAGCGCAAAAGAACCCGTCAGTTCCATGGAGATGAGGAAGCAGCTTTATGTACTTGCCTGCCGCGGCACCGGCAATCGACCATCGCTCCGCGCTCCCGGATGCGTCAGAAATCCGGAAGTCCGGATGCGCCGGTAAAAAACCTTCAACGACATTTTCATTTTCTTCTCTCAGCAATGTACACGTCGCGTAGATTAGCTTTCCTCCCAGTTTTACCAACGGAGCAGACGAGTGGAGAATCGAGATCTGCTTCTCCGAGACTTCACGGACGGTTTGCCCGGTGACGAGCCATTTCATACCCGGGTTCCGACGAATCGTTCCCAGTCCGCTGCACGGAGCATCAACTAAAACGATGTCAAAAAAACCGGCATAGCGCTCTGCGAGATCCTCGAGTGTTTGAATTTCCTGGACCCGTACATTTTGAACTCCAGCACGCTTCGTGCGTTTGCGCAGTTCTTCGAGCCGGAAGCCATGGATGTCCACTGCATAAATCTCTCCCCGATTTTTCATAAGCGCTGCAAATGCCAGAGTCTTTCCCCCTGCCCCGGCGCACGCGTCCAGGAGCTTTACATTCGGCTTGGGATCGATGATAAGAGTCAGGAGCTGGCTTCCCTCATCCTGAACCTCAAAATACCCCTCCTTGAATGCAGCTAGAGAAAATACATTGGTCCGTTTTGAAAGATTGAGGCCGACGGGAGAATACGGTGTTCTTGTTGTCTCAATCCCCTCATTCCGTAGTTTATCCTGGCATTGTTCCACCGTAGACTTCAACGTGTTAACACGCAGTGTAATCGGAGCTTGCTCATTAAGACTTATACAGATCTTCTCTGCTTCACTCTCGCCATAGTATTCGACAAATTTGAGCACCATCCAATCAGGAAAGGATTGCTCTATACCAATCCGCTGAATAGCAGAATCCACTGTTACCTGCAGCGGTGCTGTGAGCCCCGACAAGATTACCGACGCTTTCTCCTTCAATCTTGCGCTTTTCAGCTTCGACGAAACAACCTCAGGGGTCAGGTCCTTTGTTCTTCTCTCCATACAAAGATATGCAACGAGAAGGAGAAAGATTTTATCATCCTGAAGAAGCCCGGTGTCAATCCTGTCTGTGAGAGAGGCAAGGGAATATTCACATTTCCGCAGATTGCGCAGCGTTCCGTATATCGTTTCCGCAATAAACCTGCGGTCATGCGACCCAAGGTATTTATGCGACCGGAAGAACGTATCTAGGAGACTGTCTGCAGGTTTCTTTGAATGCAGAACGATTTCGAGTAATTCCTGCGTATGCCCAAGGAGCGATGAGAGTTGCAAGGAAGGAGTAATGATCTTTCTATTTAAACGTACCCGTATATTTTAATGATTTTGTAACGTACTGGCTGTTTTTATCAAAAGCCATCTTGATTGTTCCATAGCCAAGCATGGATGTAGCGGTGATTGTAATTTTGTCTTTTGCAACTGAAACTTTATATGAACCGAAATCATCTGATGACTTCTTCTTTGGAAGTTTGAAGCCCACGTATGAGCCCTTTCCACCACCCATTGAAGTTCCTTTTGTCCGAAATATTAATGCATTTGTGGATATGGTACGCAGACTAGTTAAGAGACCATCCTTATTTTGTTCAATTTCGGCCGCTTGATACTGATTGATACCGATACGAATAGAAGCACCAATAATTATCAAAGATAGGACCATTAGCAAAAATTGATTAGTACCCATAAGCCACCTCTTATTGAAATGATGATTTTGCTTCTTACTCAATGATATTCTTCAATAAGGGTGCCGCTGTTATAGGGTCGATTCTGAGATAATTAAGCTTATAACTAATTCCCCTTTGTAGAAAATACAAATTTTAATTTATGGTTTTATCGGTTTTCCTGGGTGAATTCTATGGCAATACATTTGTGGAAATATATACATAGGTTTATTTAAGAGAGTACATTTGTAGAACATTCTGACGAGATGAGGTATGAGAACTGAATTAATGATATCTATTATCTTATGTATAGGATCTGCAGCTCAGGTGAGATATTTCTCACTTAAACGGACATCAATCAATAAATCGGCTTTCAAAAGAATCATCGCAGGAATTTTTAGCTGGATATTCTTACTCAGCACTGCAGCTTGGATGATGTTATTTGGGGATACATTTGCAGCCTGGCTGACATCACCGGAAAATGGTCAGTTCTTAAGCTTATTGATAAGCATCGGTGTATTTCTATGTGTATACATTCTATCGCTTAGATCGAGTGCTCCTTTTCCTATAATTGAAATTTTAGTTTTTGCTCTTGCTTCCTCCAATTTCCAGTCAGGAAGTGCATTCTCAACTAATAAATTGATAAAGTTCTTGAGGAAACGGGCGTTTGATCAATTTCTGAAAGAAGTTCAACCAGACAGTCAAGACCAAATCATAAAGCAACGCAGGGATCTCATCGAACATCTTCATCATCAACAAACTGCAACAGACGGAATGAAGCAGTTAGAGAACGGTACAGCAGTTGACATCATTGATGTTCATACTTCTCTTCCAACTATTTTTTCGCAGCACCCATTCTTCAAATATCTAAAAAGGCTCACGATCAATCCTCAGGAAAGAAAAGCTCATCTCCAACTTGAGTATTCACAGATTCTAGAAGACGCACAACTCAACGACGCCGCTCGCTCTCGGTTTCTTAGGCAGGTATATGAGTTCGTTCAAGCTATTGCTCATGAAGCATTTATGAGACGATATGCTCCATTCTTTGATACCATATCTCTCGCTCTGTTTAAGTCCCTTGAAACTGATGCCACCAAAACCATAGAAGAGCCGATATTTCTTCTGGAAATATCAACCGCCATGCTTAATAAAATTGAGTTGACTTACTTCAATCCTTCAAAGTTTGAAACTATTGCTACAATACGATTTCAATTGAGCGATATTCATGTAACATCCAATTGAGTAAAAGCTTAATGCTCAGGTTGTCCAATCTCCCTATCAAAGCATAGATACCACCCAATATCGATCCATAGTAGATACGATTTGAGGTTTATTCTCTCAAGGAATTACGACCTAATTCCTTTTCTGGTATAGAAGATTTTCCTTCTCAACCATTCGAGATGGAGAGAAGGATTCGATGAGTTCTTGTTCTTCTTGTGGAGTGCTTATTTAGGTTTTGTGGCATCAAATTTCTTCTTTGCATCTTCTCCGGCATTCTTGTTTACTTCTTCCACTTTTTCCTTCACGACTTCCTTCGTCTGTTCCATTGTGCTTTTGGACTCGGGGGCCGGTTGCACCGCTGGTGCTTCCTCTGCTGCGGCCGGTGCAGGAGTAACAGCTGGGGCTGGTGCCGGAGCCGGTGCAACGGTTGGTGCCGGTTCGGTCGATTGAGCTTCTTTCTTTGCAGCCTTAGGAGCCTTTTTAACTTTTTTGGGTGCAGTAACCGGCTTTGCTTTTTTTGTTTTAGGGGCCGGTGTTACTTTAGTTGTTTTTTCGACTTTCTTCGTTATCGTACCTTTTTTTTCTTTCGACTTCTGCGGGGCAGGTGCTGTTTGTGCTTGACCCAGAACTAATCCTGCTATGAAAACCATCGCAATGAATAATGAGAACATCCGTTTCATGGATTATACTCCTTCTGTAGTGATGGAAGCTGGTGGATTGGAATTCTTTAAAAGATACTGGATTTCAGCTTTAAAAGCATGCAACCTTTTCAAAAAAAATCTATCAATTCCGGACAATCTCAGCCTTCACTTTCGTTATAAACTCGATCATGCCACGATGATCGGTACCTACCTCTACTGAATCTCCTTCAGAAATAGCCCCGGAAAGGATTTTTTCGGATAACGTATTAATGACATATTTCTGAATCACTCGCTTCAATGGACGTGCGCCATAACTTGGATCATATCCAATAGTCGCTAACCTGGCTTTGGCATCCGGCGTGAATTTCAACGTAATATTCTTCTCCTCAACCATTTTCTGTACTTGCCGCAGCTGTAATTCGACGATCTTTGCCAATTCCAGCATCGTGAGCGGCTTGAAGACAATAATTTCATCGATACGATTCAGAAATTCCGGCCGAACCGACTGCTTCAGCATCTCGAATAAATTTACACGCAGCTCACCCATCAGGTTATCCCGATTTTCTTCTGTCAACATCTCCATCTTATCATGAATAAGATGGGATCCGAGATTTGACGTCATAATAACGATCGTGTTTTTAAAGTCTACGGTACGCCCTTTACTGTCCGTCAGGCGGCCTTCATCAAGCAACTGGAGAAGGACATTAAACACTTCCGGATGTGCTTTTTCAATTTCGTCGAGGAGAACGATGGAGTAGGGTTTCCGCCGTACTGCATCGGTGAGCTGTCCTCCTTCTTCGTAGCCCACATAACCCGGAGGAGCGCCCAGAAGACGTGAGACGGAGAATTTCTCCATATACTCGCTCATATCGATGCGGACGATAGCATTTTCATCATTAAAGAGGAATTCAGCAAGTGCTTTTGCTAATTCTGTTTTGCCGACTCCGGTACTTCCAAGAAATACAAATGAGCCGATCGGTTTTCTTTGATCCTGCAATCCGGCACGGCTCCGGCGGATGGCATCGGCAACAGCTTTCACTGCGTCTTCCTGATCGATGAGCCGCTCGTGGATACGCGCTTCAAGATGCAGGAGTTTTGTCCGATCGCTCTCCAGCATCCGTTGGACGGGAATACCGGTCCATTTCGCAACGATCTCTGCAATATCTTCGGCATCGACATCTTCTTTGAGCATCTTCTGTTCTTTTTGAACCTCGATCAACTTTGCGGATGTCTCCTTCATGTTCTTCTCGAGCCCAGCAATGACGCCGTAACGCAATTCCGCGACGCGCCCGAGATTTCCCTCCCGCTCCTGCTGTTCCGCTTCGTTCCTTGCATTCTCGACTCCTTCCTTCATTCTGCGAAGGGACTGGAGGAGTTCTTTTTCCAGCTGCCAGTGTGTTCTGAGTGAAGAACGTGTTTGATTCAACTCTGCAAGCTCACGTTCAATTTCTTCCAGCCGGGGTTTTGAGTCGCTGTTTCTTTCCCGCCTGACTGCTTCGCGTTCGATTTCTAATTGTTTAATTTTCCGTTCAACATTATCCAGCTCTTCCGGCATCGAGTCTATCTCGATGCGCAATTTTGCTGCAGCTTCATCCACAAGATCAATGGCCTTGTCCGGGAGAAAGCGGTCAGAAATATAGCGGTGGCTCAATTGCGCCGCAGCAACGATTGCACCATCAGTAATGCGGACACCATGATGCACTTCGTACCGCTCTTTCAAACCGCGCAAAATGGAAACCGTATCTTCCACACTGGGTTCATTGACAAGTACCGGCTGAAAGCGTCGTTCCAGCGCAGGATCTTTCTCGATATATTTCCGGTATTCATCAATGGTTGTTGCACCGATGGCCCGCAGATCGCCGCGCGACAATGCCGGCTTCAGCATATTGGCAGCATCGACAGAACCCTGGGCAGATCCGGCGCCGACGAGTGTGTGCAATTCATCAATAAAGAGGATAATTTCACCGTTCGATTCTGTTACTTCCTTCAGTACCGCCTTCAATCGCTCTTCAAACTGACCGCGGAAACTCGTCCCTGCAACGAGCGTCCCCATATCAAGCGCCACGATACGTTTTGTCTTCAAACTCTCCGGCACATCCCCCTGAATAATGCGGTGGGCAATACCTTCCGCAATAGCTGTCTTGCCGACACCAGGATCGCCGATGAGCACGGGATTGTTCTTGGTGCGGCGCGAAAGGACCTGTAAGACACGGCGTATTTCTTCTTCGCGGCCGATCACCGGATCGAGTTTCCCTTTGCGCGCAAGGTCATTCAGATCACGGCCAAATCGCTGGAGCGACTGATACTTATCTTCCGGCGTCTGGTCGGTCACGCGCTGTGTGCCGCGAACATCTTTCAGCGCCTTATAAATCCCCTCTTTGGTTACTCCTTGATCGGTCAGCAGTTTTGTCGCTGTCGTTTTTCCGGCCAACAATCCCAGCAAAAGATGCTCTGTGCTGATGTACTCATCCTTGAGCTGCTGTGCTTCTTGCTGAGCCGACTCAAAAACCTGCCCAAGTGCCGGCGAGAGATGCTGATTACCGAGACCCGATCCCTGCACCTTCGGCAGACGTTCTACCGTCTCGTTTATCTTGATTTTTAGATAATTAACATTCGTGCCGAGTTTATGCAGGATGGGAACGACAATCCCTTCGCTATCCTGCACAAGCGCCGCAAGCAGATGCTCCGGTTCAATGGATTGGTTCGAATAGCTCGAAGCGATCTCCTGTGCATTCTGGACCGCTTCCTGAGATTTTATTGTGAATTTATTGAAGTTCATGATTACCTCTGTTTACTCAGTCTTTCATATAACCAAGATTAAAAATTCCTTCCCCTTTAGGGGAAGGTAGGGATGGGGTCATAATCCTTTTCCTTGAGGTAATTTTTCCCAAATCATCTCAAGCACACCATCTATATTATCGGTCACCTCTGAATTGTCAAACCTTAAGACGGTAAATCCTTCTCTTGCGAAATATTGATCTCTGAGTTTATCCTGCTTAATGGCATCCTCTTGATAATGTTGACAACCATCAAGTTCGATAACAAGATGTGCTTCAAGAGACATAAAATCAGCGATATAATGACCGAATGGAACCTGTCGCCTAAACTTCACTCCAAGCTGGTTAGACCGCAGTCGCGACCAGAGTTTTCGCTCGAAATCGGTCATATTCTTTCGCAACATTCTTGCTGTTTGAATATTGCGATGCGAATATTTTAAGATAAATTTTCCCACTGATTCTAAACCTGATGTTCTTCATCTCTCCGTTTCCGCAGTTTGTACAAAAGATAGGGAGTGGTGGTAAGGGAGTCATTTATTTTATTCAGAATATTCTAAAAACATATTCAATATGAATAAGAAATATAACTCCTTCCCCTTCAGGGGAAGGTTGAGATGGGGTCATTTATTTATTCCAGATAAATATTTCTGAATACATCCGTATAATGACCTCACCCCTACCCTCTCCTACGAGGAGAGGGTATATAGTTCCTTATTATTCCAGACCGCTTCCTGAGATTTTATTGTGAATTTATTGAAGTTCATGAGAGTTACCAGTTAAGGGTTATCCGTGTCAGAAGTTAGCAATATTATTTTCCTGCTCCAAGATTCATTCTCAATAACATGAGCACGACTTTGAACAAGGGCGATATATTTTACTAAAAAATCCCAACAACGAATGCCATAGTATCGAAAATAAAAGGCGAGGGGTTTCCTCGCCTTTTATCCACCATCTGCGCAATCCATAATCTGCGTTGATTCGTTGTAATCAGCGAGATCAGTTATTTATCATCGACAACCTCGAAATCTGCGTTCTCGACCTTTTTACCGCCTTGATCGCCGCTTTGTGACTGCTGTTGCTGTTCGCCGCCCGGTTGCCCGCCGGCAAATGGTCCTTGCTGCGGTCCGCCTGTCCCTTGTGCCTGCTGGCTTTTTGTCGACTCGTACATCTTCGAAGAAGCTTCATTCCAGGCATTGTTCAACACTTCCACCTTCGCTTTGATCTCAGCCGGGTTGTTGGTCTTGATCGCTTCCTCAAGTGCCGTAGCAGCAGCCTCAACCTTTGCTTTCGTCTCAGCCGGCATCTTATCGCCAAGATCTTTCAATTGTTTGCGCGTTTGAAAGACGAGATTATCCGCCTGGTTTTTTGTCTCGATTTCTTCCTTGTGTTTTTTATCTTCTGCAGCATGGGCAGCAGCATCGTTCTTCATCTTTTCCACTTCTTCCTTGCTTAATCCGCTGGAGGAAGTAATACGGATGGATTGCTCTTTGTTTGTCGCCTTATCTTTTGCAGAAACATGCAGCATTCCGTTTGCATCGATATCGAAAGTCACCTCGATCTGAGGAACGCCTCGCGGTGCAGGAGGAATACCGTCAAGATGGAATCGTCCAAGTGTACGGTTATCCACCGCCATCGGCCGTTCACCTTGAAGAACATTAATTTCCACCGACGGTTGATTATCCGAGGCTGTAGAGTAAATTTCGCTCTTCTTTGTCGGAATGGTCGTGTTTGCCTGGATCATAGGCGTCATCACGCCGCCGAGAGTTTCTATTCCAAGCGTCAGTGGTGTCACATCCAACAGAAGAACATCGGTTACATCGCCTGAGAGTACACCGCCTTGAATCGCCGCGCCAATAGCAACTACTTCGTCAGGGTTCACACCTTTGTGCCCTTCTTTGCCAAAAATATCTTTTACCAATTGTTGCACACGGGGAACTCGGGTCATACCGCCCACGAGGATGACCTCGTCAATCTGATTGGGGTTCAGACCGGAATCTTTGAGCGCTTTTTCTACAGGAGGCAGACAGCGCTGAACGAGATCTTCCACGAGCTGCTCGAACTTGGCACGGGTGAGTGTCATATTCAAATGCTTCGGACCGTCTGCCGTTGCAGTGATGAACGGGAGGTTGATTTCCGACTGCATCAACTGTGAAAGCTCCATTTTCGCTTTTTCCGCCGCTTCCCGCAGACGCTGAAGCGCCATAGGATCCTTGCGCAGATCGATCCCTTCTGTTTTCTTGAATTCATCTGCGATATAATCCAAAACACGCATATCGAAGTTATCGCCGCCAAGGTGTGTATCCCCGTTTGTGGACTTCACTTCGAAGACACCTTCGCCGAGTTCGAGAACGGAAATATCAAATGTGCCGCCGCCAAGATCGAAGACGGCAACCTTTGAATCTTTATGCTTCTTATCGAGGCCGTAGGCGAGTGCTGCTGCTGTCGGCTCGTTGATGATACGTCGAACATTGAGTCCGGCTACTTCGCCTGCTTCTTTTGTTGCCTGACGCTGTGCATCGTTAAAATATGCCGGCACGGTGATAACCGCTTCTGTGATCTTTGTACCCAGATAGTCTTCCGCCGTCTGTTTCATCTTTTGAAGAATCATTGCAGAAATTTCCGGGGGTGAATAGATACGATCTCCGGCCTGAACACGCGCAGTATTATTATCACCCTGAAGCACCTTGTAAGGAACAAGCTTCATCTCTTCATTCACTTCATTGAAGAATCGTCCCATAAACCGTTTGATTGAGAAAACCGTATTTTGCGAGTTTGTGACCGCCTGCCTTTTCGCTGCCGCACCGACAAGCCGTTCGCCCGATTTCGGAAATCCAACCACCGACGGAGTTGTACGTGAACCCTCTGCATTCGCGATCACAACCGGATCGTTTCCTTCCATGACAGCTACAACCGAGTTTGTGGTTCCCAGGTCTATACCGATGATTTTTCCTGAATTCTTTGACATTGTCATTATCCTTTCTGTAATGCAGCTTGCGCTGCTGGTTGGTGGTTTTTCATTCTTCCATTCCCGCTCATTTCAGTCTGACACTGAAGTATTGTTCAATGCTTGACTCAAACCAGTGAGTTAACAATCACAAAAGGCCGGGTCATCCCACCAGACAACCCGACCGATCGTTGCAGAAGCAAACTTAGGTTTGCCGCCGCTAAGATTACTTCACTTTGACTTCGATCTGCTTCAGTTTCGCTTCCTCGGCTTTCGGCAGACTGATGCTCAGGATGCCATCCTTAAATGCGGCATCAATCTTATCGTTCTTGACCGTCGTCGGCAGTGTAAACGAACGCTGAAACGAACCATACGAACGCTCAACGCGATGATAGTTCTCTTTCTTCGTTTCTTTCTCTTGCTTTTTCTCACCGCGAATGGTGAGAATATTGGATTCGAGCGTTATCTTCACTTCATCTTTATTCACGCCCGGTAACTCCATCTTGACAACATATTGATCGTCATGTTCGGCAATATCTACTGCAGGCGACCATGCGGTGAGGGCATAGTCCTCTCCCTGATCTGAGCTGTTGAAGAAATTGTCGAACATCCTGTTCATTTCCCTCTGAATCCCGAAGAGGTTAGAGGGCCATGTCGCGAGATCGCGAGCTGGATTCCATCGAACGAGTGACATAGGTCTTTCCTCCTTTGAGTTGTTAATTATGTTAATGTATTTGAATCTCCCGTGCCTTCACCTCATCGGTCTTTGGCAGGGTGACAGTTAAGACTCCATATTCAAACTGTGCATGAATTTCATCGAGTTTGATACCGGTTCCGAGATTAAACTCACGCATATATTGCTTTCTGCCTATTTCACTAAAAAGCAGCGTAACATGTTGATCGTGATGCGACACGATTCCAGCCCGGACGCGAAGCAGTTTGGGATCAACATGCAAACTTATCGAGTCCCTCGTCGCTCCCGGCATGTCAAGTTTTACCACAAACGCATCACCTGTTTCAAAAATATCTGCTACGGGAGAGACAACGGTTTCAGGTTCCTCGATTCTTTTCATCAGTGCTTTTGATCCTGACCGGATTACTCCAACTTTTTTGTTGTTCTCCATGGGTCTCGCTCCTTCCTTACTTCACCTCGATCGTCCGAGTCTTCGCAGATTCCGCTTGCGGCAGAACGATGCGCAGCACACCGTTTGTAAGGTCAGCAGAAATTTTATTTGTATCGACATCATGCTCAAATTGTATCGAGCGGCTGAAGTTGCGGACACGCATCTCATTCAGAAGCACTCGTGTGTTATCCGGAATCTCATACGGTTTCCGCTCGCCGCTGATCGTCAGCACATTGTTCTCGAAGGTGATCTTCACGTCTTCCTTCTTCACACCGGCCACCTCCGCAATAACTGTTGTCTCGCCTTCCTGTTCCGTAATGTCAATTGCAGGGAAAGCACTCCTTGACGGAACCACGTCTGTCGCAAAGAAGTTCTCGAGCAGGTTGTCGAATGTCCGGGGGTAATCAAATCGTACTAGCATTTGTATATCTCCTTATGAAGTTTTTTTGTTATGTATCTAAATCAGTCAACCTGTGTGCCAGCCAGGGATATGGCGATAATGGACTATAAACGAAGAATGATATGGTTGGTTCTGCCAAAGACCGCCACAATTCCTGCCAAAATGTCCTGGACTATCCGATGAAATGGCAGACATTCTGCAATCTTTTCAGGTTTCGTTAAGATACGAGACTCATGTTGCTTTTCAAGACCATTTTCGCTAACCTTTCTCCGGTTTATTCCAAACCATTAAAGGACCATTCATTGAAACATCATTTATTCATTTTCATCCCTTTTTACATAGGCCTGCTTCATGCCCAGACTATCGATAAAGATTGCAGGGTTGGATATGAGTCCATCCGTACTTCGGATTTGCGGGGTCATCTCACCATCCTTGCATCAGACAGTCTTGAAGGACGGGAGACTACTTTCCCGGGTCAGAAAAAAGCAACCAATTATATTGCCGATATATTCAAAAAACTTAACCTTGTGCCCATTGGTGACAATGGTTCTTATTTCCAGCACTTTGATGTTGATGTACTACGTGTCAATCCGGAGACAAAAATTGTCTCCGAAATCGATGGAATAAAGAAGAAATTCACTTGGGAAAAAGACTTCATTGCCGAGGGAGCAAAAGATACAACCGTCAGCGGACCGGTTGCGTTTGTTGGATTCACCGATACCGAATTGGATTCTACTGCACAAGCAAAGTTGAGCGGAAGAATCGTTTTTGTTTTTATCGACAGGAAAGACTATGCCAGCGATACATCTCAAGCAGCAACCATGAGACGTTTTTTCGCAATCAGGCACGATGCAGGAGCGCTCGCAGCGTTGATGATCCCGGACAGAGAAGGTCCTGCCACTTTCAAAGATGCACAGAAGATAATCAGCAGTTTCGGCAGGGATAACGGATCGATGCAAATGAAAGGTGTGCCTCCAAGAGTACGCTCACAATCCGTTCGATTCATCGTATCTCCTTCATTAGCAGAAGATGTGCTCAATGCATCCGGTAAAACACTTCAACAGCTTCGCACTGAAGCCATGCAGGACCAACAGTTCTCCCCACTCTTTCTTGATAATGTGATTATAACTATTGAATCAAAGGTCTGCCGTGAGACCAAACAAACGGAAAATGTTCTGGGCCTTGTACCCGGAACTGATCCGAAACTCAAAGCACAAATAGTAGCGTTCACGGCTCACTATGACCATCTTGGAAAGAACAAAGATGGTGTGATCTTCCCCGGCGCAGACGATGATGGCTCCGGTACAGCAACTATTCTCAATCTGGCGGAAGCCTTTTCAAAGAATCCTATAAAACCAAGGCGAAGCCTGCTTTTCATGACGGTTGTTGGCGAAGAAAAGGGGTTGTTCGGTTCGTTTTATTACACGAACAACCCGATCATCCCGCTCAACCAGACGATTGCCGACCTTAATATCGATATGATCGGCCGTCTGGATACTCTGCACGAAGCCAGGAGAGATTCCAACAGCATTTTTGTGATTGGCTCTGATAAAATCAGCCTGGAACTTGACAGCCTTCTTCAGGTGGCCAATAAAGAATCTGAACAGCTTGATCTTGACTATAAGTATAACAACGAAAGCGATCCTGAACAGTATTATCGGCGTAGCGATCATTACAACTTTGCAAAGAACGGAGTCCCGATTGTTTTCTTTTTCGACGGAACACATGCAGATTATCATAAACCAACCGATACGGTGGAGAAGATCTTATTTGAGCGGATGGTGAGGATCGAGCACGTCATCTATGACCTTGGATGGAAGCTCGCTCAGTTTGACCGGCTCCTAGCAAAAAAGTCGCTTCTCCAATAGGGAATATTGATGTATTCCAAAGACGAACTCCAGGACGGGTTACAAACACACCTCTTTGGCCGACAGTTGCATATCTTTGATTCGATAGACTCGACAAACTCGTATGCAAAAAAGCTCGCATCAAATGGTGCGGAAGAGGGGACCGTTTGTATCACAGAACATCAGAGTGCAGGACGGGGAAGGCTTGGAAGGAGTTGGGAGGATGAATACGGCAACAATCTTTTACTTTCCATGATCCTTCGTCCGAATCTCGATCCCGTCAGCGTCGGACTTCTTCCTTTTTTTGCCTCTGCAGGTGCTGCTCTTGTTATCGAAACAGTCTCAGGACTTCCGAGTGAATGTAAGTGGCCAAATGACGTTCTTATCAGCGGAAAAAAGTGCTGCGGCATTCTTTTAGAAAGTGTTTTTCAGGGTAACCAACTCGACTATGCTGTTATGGGCATCGGAATTAACGTGAATCAAATAGGTTTCAGCCGCGACCTGGCTGAAAAAGCAACTTCCCTTCGGCGGGAATGTGCCAGGGAATTCGACCGGCGAGATCTCTTCCGGATCCTTTTAACGACATACGAAACCTTTTATCACGATGTCCATCTGGGAAATTTTCAATCTATCATCAGCCATTGGAAAAAACGGGCAGCGATGCTTGGAAGAGAGATCACTGTCATCCAATCCGGTGAAATCATCAGCGGTCGAGCACTTGATCTTGCTGAGGATGGAGCATTAATCGTTGAAACGTCCCAGGGACGACGGTTATTCTATGCCGGCGATGTCACGCTTACCAATCACCATGATATTATTTCCTCAACAATGAGAGACCACCATGTTCCTCGCAATTGATATTGGCAACACACATACCGTCTTTGGAGTCTATACAAAGCAGAAACTGATTGGCAGCTGGAGACTCACAAGTATGCTTCAACGGACGGAAGATGAGATCGGGACACAGCTGCAGGCTCTCCTCACCGGAGCACGAATCAGCAGTAAGAAGATCATTGGTGTTGGCATAGCATCGGTTGTCCCGAATCTTACAGAGAGCTATGCATCGATGGTGCGGAAGTATTTCCATCAGGAGGCTGTGCTGGTGAGTACAACATTAGATCTCGGCATCACCATTCGCTACGAGAACCCCCAATCCGTCGGTGCTGATCGAATTTGCAATGCGATTGCAGGATTTGAAAAGTATGGCGGCCCGCTGATTATCATCGACTTCGGGACGGCGACGACCTACGATGTCGTTGCATCGAATGGAGACTACCTTGGCGGCGTTATTTCCCCGGGGATTGAAACGTCCGCTGTCGATTTACATCGGCGGGCTGCGAAACTGCCCAAAGTGGAACTTCACCTTCCACAATCTGTCGTCGGTGCCGATACTGTGAGCAGCATGCAATCTGGAATTCTCTGGGGAGCAGTTGACGGGGCTATCGGCATGGTAGAACGGATACAGCAGGAACTTGTGCAGCGAGGGTCGAAAAAGGCAATCGTGATTGCAACTGGAGGTTTTTCAGAATTTATAGCACAGCAAGCCCTCGTGATCCAACACACAGAACCCTCCCTTGTGCTGGACGGAATCCGGTTGATCTACGAACGTGTGAGCAGAAAAAGAAATCGGAAGTAAATGGTCATGCGGGTTTCGCTTTGTCCAGAATTTCTTTCTTCAAGCGATCGATTTCCTGTGCTTCTGCATGATGAGCATACAACATTCGATATAATTCCAAAAGACCCCGGATAGAGGTTTCCAAGGTTCCTGTCTCATCCTGTATATGCTGCAGGAGCTCACGAAGTTTTTCCTGCTGTGAGGATGGTAATTGTTTACAAAGTGCTTCCCCTACTGTCTCGATGTCTCCATCAATATTCGCTAATGCCGTATGCAACATTGGTGTAATAGCATTGAGGACATCGCGAACCTTGTCGGTAGCAAGAGTGTTGAGTCCAATCTCCCGCAATCGCTCCTCTTCTATCGCTTTCGTCACACGGAACTGGTGCCGTTCATGTGTGGCATTGATGACAATCCCCAGGTGCTGAAGGTCGAGCTGTTCTTTCCGTACATAGTCATAAGCCCCCAATTTCATTGCCTCCACGGCGACCACATCCGATCCGGCAGCCGTCAACATGACAACGGGGGTTTCTATCTGCTGACCTTGCATCCATTGCAAGAGATCAAGACCTGTCATTTCCGGCATGTAGTAATCTGTCAGGATCACATCAAAAAATGACGCCTTTTTTTCCAGTAGCTCCTGTGCCTCTCGTGCGCTGCGGGCGATGGTCACTTGATGCTTGCATTCATCTTTGAGCTGTTCTCCGACGACATCTGCAAAAAAGCTGTCGTCGTCAACCAGGAGAATATTGAGCGATTGAGGTTCCAAAAAAAATTACTTGCCCTATTGCATGGTAATGAATTGTGGCTAATCTAATAAATTCCCGATTCACAAACAAATCCCTGCATCACAAAACACAAACGCCTCTCCTTCCCAGCGAGAGGCGTCGCAAACGATCATCATCTGTGAGGTTTATCGCAGTCCAAACATTTGTACGGACGCATTCGCCAGGTCGACTAAGGGTGTAAAATAAAGCCCAAAGAGAAGGGTAGGAATAACAATGGCCATCACAATAACCGTTTCCGCAGGGAGGGTCTTGAATGAAACAGCATGTTCTGATGGTTCGCGAAGGAACATATAACGCAGCACACGCGCATAATAGTAGAGAGAGACGACACTGTTGAGAACACCTACAAGTGCAAGCCAAATCCATTTTGCATCTAACAAAGCGACAAAGAGGTAGAGCTTGCCGATGAATCCTGCGGTGGGCGGCAATCCCGTGAGGGACACAAGGAAGATCGCCATAGCCACACCTAGCATCGGAGATCGATAGCCAAGTCCCTTATAGGCACTGATGTCTTCACTGCCGGTCTTGTTCGCAACCAGCATGACAACATAGAAGGCGCCCAGATTCATGAAGAGATACATCATAAAATAGATGAGTACAGCAGCAATCCCTTTGTCGCTCATAATCACGACGCCCATCAACATATATCCGGCATGGGCAATACTCGAGTAGGCCAGCATTCGTTTGAGATTATCCTGCCAGACGGCGACAAGATTCCCTAAGGTCATGGTCAGCACGGAAAGTATTGCCAGAAGTTTATTCCATTCAAATCCGTAGAGCGACATCCACATACCGGCAGGTACCGCCAGAATAGAAGTATCCATGAAGATCACTTTGAAGAACCGCATCATCATCGCAAAACCGGCTGCTTTTGAAGCAACAGAGAGGAAAGCGGTAATAGTGATCGGTGCACCTTCATACACATCAGGCGTCCAGAAGTGGAATGGAACCGCAGAAATTTTATATCCGAAACCAACGACAATAAATATTGTCGCCGTAAGCAGGGCTAAATAATGAGGCACGCTTGACGACAATCCCTTGTTGATCCCCATATAATCCATCGCGCCTGTTAATCCAAAGAGGATTGAGATACCGTACAACATCACTCCAGAGGATACCGCACCAAAAATAATGTACTTCAGTGATGCTTCACTCGAATCTGAAGCCTCCTTTGTATATCCTGCCAGGATATAGGAAGAAAGGCTTGTTAATTCCATCCCCAGCACCATCATCAACACATTGGATGCACCCGACATCAAAAACATCCCCAGCGTCATGGCCACGAGCAATGCGTAATATTCTGTCATCCGTTTCACGGTCGTCTGCACTTCGGTAGAATAGATGGAGAACAGGAAGATCATCAATGTGCAGATTGCTGCCAGTGCTTTGAAGAACACAGCAAAGGGATCGACCACAATCATGCCGGAGAATATTTCCTGTGAAATTCCTATCTGCCGGATAGTAAAGAACAGCGCTGCAGCCACACCAAGGAATGAAAACCAGGCAGTGACGTGTGGAGTTTTTCTTAAGATCAATCCCAGGAGAATGACGAGGCAAAATGTCACGGCCAGAGTCGTTTCAGGCAGAAACTGTGTAAGATTTTGAAGTATCTGTTGAACAAACATATTACGTATCAGTCATCAAGTTAAGGAAGAAGTGCGACGGCTGTACTGCCTTTCGCTACAACATCGACCAGGTGATTGATGGATGTTGTCATGACATTGAGCATAAACGATGGATAAATACCAAGCACTAGAATTATCATTGCCAAGGGTACAAGCATGAAAATTTCCCGAGCATCGACATCCGGAAGTGTTCCCCATTTTTCGTTAACCTTCCCGAGGAAAACGCGCTGAAGTGTCCACAACATATATGCAGCCGTTAAAACAATTCCCAGGGTCGATGCAATCGTGATCACGCGAAGTTTTTCCACCTGAAATGCGCCAAGGAACGAGAACGCTTCAGAGATGAAACCGCTTAAACCCGGCAAGCCTAATGCTGCAAAAAACGCGACGGTCATTATACCAGTGTATTTCGGCATCGTCAAGGCTAATCCGCCAAACGCATCGAGATCCCGTGTGTGTGCACGATCATAAATCACACCGACAATCAAGAAGAGCATTGCTGTGATGGTCCCGTGATTGAACATCTGGAACACTGCACCCATCATCCCCTGCGTGTTCATCGCCGCGAGTCCGAGCAGAACAATGCCCATGTGGCTGACGCTGGAGTATGCAATAAGCTTTTTGAAATCTTTCTGTGCCATGGCACATAACGCACCATAGACAATATTGATGAATGCAAGTATGGCAAGAGCGAAAGCGTACTTCGTAGCCAATTCTGGAAAAATCGGGAAACTGATACGGATCAGGCCATAGGTTCCCATCTTCAACAGAACACCGGCAAGTATAACACTGATAGCCGTAGGTGCTTCCACGTGTGCATCGGGCAGCCACGTGTGGAACGGAAAGATTGGAACTTTGATGGCAAACCCGATAAAGAGTGCCAGATAAGCAAACGAACGCATCTGTGTACCAAATCCAGCGAGCAAGGAACCCGGTTCAAAATTGGCCGGATTCATCATCGCCAGCATATTAAATGTATGCAGCTTTTCGCCCGAGACAGGATCTATGATAGTGACACTAAAATACAGTGCGATCATCGCGAGCAGCATCAAAACGCTACCGGCGAGTGTATACAGGAAGAACTTGATTGCCGCATATTCACGCCGCGGTCCGCCCCACACACCGATGAGAAAGTACATCGGAAGCAGCATAACTTCCCAGAATACATAGAAGAGAAAGAAGTCGAGAGAAACGAACACACCTATCATACCGGTATCGAGCAGCAACAGCATGACCATATACCCCTTGAGCGCCTTATCAATCTTCCAGGATGCAAAGACAGCAATGAAGCTGATGATCGCCGTCAGGATAAGCATCGGGACACTGATTCCATCAACACCCAGAAAGTACTCGACTTGCAGCCGGCCAACCCATGAGAGGCCCTTGATATCGATCCACTTTGCTTTCTCGACGAACTGCATCCCCTCCTGCGTATTGATGCCGCCAAGAGTATAGTTAAAATTTGCATAGATCAATGCCGCAATCACAACCTGCAGGAAGGTGACACCAGCCGCCGTCCATTTCATCGCGTTGCGCGCTTCCTTGGGAATCAGCAGGATAAGAATCATGCCGATCACCGGCAGAAATGTAATCCAGCTGAGCCATCCAATACCAAGAAATTGATAAACCATTCGTTTCGACTCCTTAAAAGAACTTATTCATTGACTCTCGTCATCCCGGATGATGGGAGAATCCATCTTTTATTTCAAGAGTTCCCCATCACAGGACTCAACATGACTTTCTATCACCTAAACCACAAGAAAAACACCATTACACCAAATAACACAAACGCCAAATACGTCTGAATTTTTCCTGTTTGAAGTTTGCGTGCGAGCAGACCCATGAATCCGCCAAGATACGCGACGAGATTCACCATTCCATCGACAATTGTATTGTCGAATCCGCCGACTCCGACATAAAAGAGGAAAAACGAGAGTGCTGCGATGCCCAAACCGAACAACCCATATTCAATGAGAACACCTGCACTTGCAGCTTCCGGCAAGAGAGCAATCGTTGACTGCCAGCCGATAAAAATCGATAATACACCAAATACAACTAGGTAGAAGAAGGAGCCGATCTTTCCCTCTTCCCATGTTGACTTGACACCCAGCGTTATACCAACCGTCCATGTTGCCACGCCATTGACAATACCATCGATGATGACATTATCAAACCAGCGGTATGCCGCAGCGACTGCATCCGTCCCCTTCACAAATGTCGCTTGATACAATTCATCAAAGTACCACTTGTTGAGGAAGAACTTATAGAGATGCTTCAGTACAGGCGCCTCGGCAACAACATCAGCATTGATCTTCTTCCAATAATAGGTGGTAAATGCTAAAAGAATTCCAATTCCTGCTAACGTCAACGAAAGCAGCATTGCCAAACTATGCACGTGATGGAGTGCCTCTGCGAACGGTTCTGCACCTGCAGCAGCAACTGCCGCCGGGACGACCGATTCCGGACGTTCAACCGCCCGATAAAACCAGCCTGCAGCAGCTTTAATGGGATTCAGACTATAAAAAGCAAAGAACGACAGCACAGCAAAACCGATCAGGGGTATAGTCATCACTTTAGGCGATTCGTGAATTGCATCGATCCGATGACGATCCTTGTGCTCACCGAAGAATGTCAGGATCACAAGACGGAACATGTAGAACGCCGTCAAGCCTGCGACAAAAAATCCAATAATGGGAATAATCCATCGACCGGTCAATTCTCCGTACACCAATGTGCCGGCAAGTATTTCATCCTTGCTGAGAAATCCTGAGGTCAGCGGTATACCGCAAATCGTAAGTGTGTACATCAAAAACGTCCAGAACGTAATGGGCATCTTCGTCCGCAGGCCACCCATGTTGCGGATATCCTGCGGATCCGTATGGTGATCATTTGCATGATGGAGTGCATGATGCATCGCATAAATTACAGAACCGGAACCGAGAAAGAGTCCGGCTTTAAACATTGCATGCGTCGTCAGGTGGAAGAACCCGGCGGTATATGCGCCGACACCAAGCCCCATCACCATATACCCGAGCTGACTGACGGTGGAATAAGCGAGCACTTTCTTAATATCATTTTGTGCGATAGCGATCGTCGCAGAAATGAAGGCCGTGATGGCGCCTATGTACGCGATCACCATTAATGCATCGGCGGTCATCATGGCAAATGTACGTGTCACCAGGTACACGCCGGCAGCCACCATCGTTGCTGCGTGAATCAATGCACTAACGGGAGTCGGACCTTCCATTGCGTCCGGCAGCCAGACGTGGAGGGGAAATTGTGCAGACTTACCAACAGCTCCGCAGAAAATCAAAATACCGGCGGCAGTCAACCATGCCTCACTGCCAAAGGGTATCGTTCCGGATTTCATCGCTTCAAAGATCGCATCAAAACTGAATGTGTGGAATGTCGTGAAGAGAATTAAAATGCCTACGAACATCCCCACATCACCGACACGGTTAACGATGAATGCTTTCTTTCCTGCGTCCGACGCTGACTTCTTTTCGAACCAATGTCCGATCAAGAGGTACGAACTTAATCCCACCAGCTCCCACGAAACATACATCGTAAAAAAGTTATTCGTGAGAACGATGCCGAGCATAGAAAACGTAAATATTCCCAGATAGGCGAAGTATCGTCCATAGCGTACATCCCCCTGCATGTAACCGATGGAGAATAGATGCACGAACGAACTGACGATGTTGACCACGACAAGCATAATCGCTGCGACGTTATCGATCATGATACCGAGATCCATCTTCATCGGGCCAATACCCGGCACATCGCCGAAATTCACCCATGTAATAGAGGCCTGCAGTGTTTGATCGTGGTAGAGATTCAGTTTCGCGAACAGAATGACCAGCGAGAGCGCAAGCGCTCCGAAGAGGATCGAAGTACCAAACCAGTCGCCGGAGCGGGGCATGCGCTTGCTAAAAAAGATGAGAATGGCAAAGTCCGCCAACGGAACCAGCCACACGATCAGCGCGAGAGTAAGTAGGAGTTCTTGAGACATAATTTAAACTTGAATTTCGAAATTGGAATTTCGAACCATTAGTCTTTCAATTGATTGATTTCGTCGATATTCACCGTATTGAAGTTCTGATAAATATTCAAGATAATCGCCAGAGCGATAGCAGCTTCGGCTGCTGCAAGAATGATAACAAACACCGCAACGACATGACCATCCAGCGTCGTTGTCACATACCGCGAGAATGCGACAAAATTGATATTCGCGGCATTGAGAATGAGTTCGATTCCCATCAAGACCATTATGGCGTTGCGACGGGTCAGAACGGCAAATAATCCAAGTGAAAACAGCAGCCCGCTCAGGATCAGGAAATGTGACAGCCCGGGATGCTGGAGATATGTGAGTAATTCCTGCATATTCTTTTATCCTGCACAAGAATCCCGCAAATAATAATCGGGAATGATGTTATGGTTTCTTTTCTCGCCGCGCGATCATAGCAGCGCCAATCAACGCAACAAGCAAAACAACAGAAGCAACTTCAAACGGCAATAAATACTTCGTCAGCAGCAGTTCACCGATCTGGGGAGCGGTCTTATCTGCCGTCGACATATTCGCACTTACTTTCCAATCGGCCGACCAGAAAATACCGACAAGAGTTCCTGCCAGTGCAGCGGTTATGAACACTGCCGGTAATGTTTGAACGGTGCCGGTCTTTGCATCGACATTAATCTGCCTATTTGTAAGCATGACGCCGAACAGAATGAGCACCATAATACCGCCGACGTAGATGAGCAGCTGCGTTACAGCAATGAAGTCAGCAAGCAGGAAGACATAGATGCCCGCAACACCAAAGAATGCAAACAAGAGGGCAAAAGCCGCACGGACAATGTTTCGCGAAAACACGACGATACTTGCCGCACCCAGTGTAATCACTGCAAAGAGATAAAAAATTATCGTGTAGAGATCCATAACGTTCGACTTCACAAAAAAAAGTACACTGCAAAAATATCAGTAGAACACTCCATCAATTCGCCGGCTGCACTGGAGGTTCGGGTTTCGGCGGTGCAGACGCTGCCGGAGGCGTTGGAGCTGCTGCGGCCTGTGAGGCTTTTGCAGCAGCGGCGGCTGCAACTGCTTTCTTCGCAGTTTGCTCCTCATCGTATTTCTTTAACCGTTCTTTCGCACCGGAAATTTCTTCCGGTGTCATATTACCAAAGCTGTAAATCAAATTCTTTCTGTCATATTCAGAAAATTCGTACACGTCGGTCATCACAATGCATTCTGTTGGACAGGGCCAGACGCAAAGACCACAATAGCAGCATTTTGCAATATCAATATCAAAAAGCGGAAGATAGAGACGCTTTTTCGTGTTCTTTGAGGTTAATCCGAGATCTACATCAGGTGTCGATTTGATCGTCTCGATGGTAATGCAGTCCACAGGGCATGCCATCGCGCACTGATCGCAGCCTATACAGTCGTCGATATTCACATATAACCGATTTCGTGCACGCTCGGGAATCTTCATCTTCACCGACGGATACTGGACTGTCGCCGAACGCGTTAGGAGATGAGGAAGTGTGATCTTCATTCCCACAAATATTGTATAGAGGGAATGAAAGATATTATAAAAGTATGTTCCTGCTGCTGACATAGATGATACTCGCTAAATCACCAATATAAGGCCGACGGCGAGAAGACAGAAAAACAGCCACGGCGTCAATACTTTCCATGAAACATACATGAGCTGGTCAACCCGCAGACGCGGCAATGTCCACCGCACCCAAATCTGTATGAAGACAAAAATATACGCCTTTGCCACGAACCAGAATATGCCCCACACCGGTCCCGACATCAAGGAACCAAACGGGCTTGACCATCCGCCAAGAAAGAGCGCAACCACAACCGCGGAGACAGTAAACAGGTTGGCGTACTCCGAAAGATAGAACATCGCAAACCGCATGCCGCTATATTCTGTGTTGAACCCCTGTACTAATTCAGATTCAGCTTCCGGCAAATCGAATGGTGTGCGATTAACTTCTGCAATCGATGCTACAAACATAATAAAGAACGTGATGATTGTGAACGGCATCACCATGAGCTTTTGGTTCCACGGCAATGGACCGCCAAAGATCACCCAATTTCCGATACCGCCATCTTGAAATTTCGTTACCTCCTGCAGGTTAAGCGAGCCGGTAATCATCACTGCAATGATAATAGCCAACGCCGTCGGAATTTCATAGCTGATCATCTGTGCTGCAGAACGTACTCCACCGAATAACGACCATTTATTATTCGATGCCCAGCCGGCCATCAGAATTCCAACCACAACCAGAGAACCCACGGCTACGAGGAAGAATGCGCCAAGATTGATATTCGAACCGATAAAGATACTGCTGAAAGGAAGTACTGCATAAGCCGCATATGTTCCAACGAAAGCAATGAACGGTGCCATCCGGAACAAGAGCTTATCGGCATGCGCCGGGATGATATCTTCCTTCTGGAGCAGTTTCAGCATGTCTGCGATCGGCTGGAGCACACCATGCCACCCGGTACGCATATAGGCAACACGATCCTGGATATGAGCCGCCACCTTCATCTCGGTATACAACACGACGAGTGCATACACAATGATGAAGATAAGCGGAATGATGCTCAGGAGGACCGCAACGAAAAGTTCATTTGCGAATATTGTCTGAATGAATTCCATTATAAAATCCGAAGTTCGACTCTCTCAATGCTATCGTTTAGTCTCGTATTCCCATGGAAGCGTTTAACGATCCACTTCACCGAGGACAATATCAATACTCCCGGCAGTGAGAACGAGATCGGCAATCATTGAGCCCCGGGCGATTTCCGGTAGTACGCTCAAATTAACAAATGCCGGCCCGCGCGCTTTGACACGGAAGGGACTTGCCGTACCATCGCTCACAATATAGTATCCTAATTCACCGCGCGAGGCTTCTGTGCGTACATACACTTCAGCATCCTTCTCAGGACGAATTCGTTTGGGAAGTGCTGCCTGTACATTCCCTTCCGGCAATACGGCAAGGGATTGTTCTATGATATTGAGACTTTGTTCCATTTCGCGCATACGGACGATATGTCTATCCCAGCAATCGCCGACCGTGCCCATTTCACCCTTGCCGATCTGCGGTTCCCACTGAAGCTTGTGATAGACACCGTAGGGATCATCGCGCCGCAGGTCCCAATTTACTCCGGAGCCGCGAAGCTGCGGCCCGCTGACAGCATAATTAATGGCGACCTCTTTGGGTAGGACACCGACATTGGCAGTTCGTTTCACAAAGATCTCATTATACGTCAACAGATCGTTAAGCATCTTGATACGCGGTCGGAAGTATGTGACAAACTCTTTGGCCTGATCGATGAACCTGGGAGGCAGATCGTGCGACAATCCTCCGATCCAGATATAATTATAGAGCAAGCGGGCACCGCATGTCATCTCAAACAAGTCGAGAATTTTTTCACGATCGATAAAGGTATAGAGGAACGGTGTGAAAGCACCGGAGTCGATGCCGTATGTGCCAACGGCAATCAAATGGCTGGCGATCCTCTGCAACTCCGCCATGATCACGCGGATATATTCAACACGTTCCGGTACTTCGATCTTCAGCAGCCGTTCTGCTGCGAGCGCAAACGCCCATTCATTCGTCATCGCAGAACAATAATCCATCCGATCTGCATAGGGAATGACCTGCTGGTAATTTGTCATATGCTCACAGTGTTTTTCAAAACAGCGGTGCAGGTACCCGATATGAGGAATACAGTCAACTATGATCTCGCCATCCACAACAATTTCGAGACGCAGCACTCCATGGGTAGAAGGGTGCTGGGGCCCCATATTGACGATCATTTCTTCAGAACGGATCGTCTTGCCGGTCGAGGTCTTGATATGACCGTGTTTGACAGTATAATTTGTAGGAAGCGTTGGAGGCTGTAGCATAGTCTGGTCAATCATTCAGCGTTAATAAGGAACCTTCATCCCGTGATAGAATTCCTGAACTTTGTAATCCTTGCGAAGCGGATGTCCTTCCCAATCGTCCGGCAACAAGAGGCGACGCAGATCAGGATGTTCATCGAACACGATGCCATAGAGATCAAAAGCTTCGCGTTCATGCCAATTTGCAGTTCCCCACACAGCACTGACTGATTGAATATGCAGAGTTTCTTTCGTGCACTGAGTCTTGAGAACAATCTTATGTCGGTGCACCATCGAAGCCAGGTGATAGACGACTCCTAGGGTTCCGTTATTGTAATCCATCCCGCTCAAGCAGGAAAGATAGTCGAATTGTATCGTGTCGGTATCGCGAAGGAAAAAACAAATCTCTTTAGTCTTATCCGGAGCGATACGGATCCATGGCTGCGGTGCATCCAGCTTTGCCTCGATAATGGCATCGCCGAATTTTGTTTTCAGAATATCTTGAATTTCTTGCGGTGTCATAGCTTTCTTCATGTTGCCGGGAGGGACTTCAACACCCAGCCGGCGATTGCGCTCAGCACATTAGGCCCGTTTCTTTACCATGCTTTCGGCGCGAACTTTTTCCTGAAGCTTCATAATTCCTTCCAGCAATGCTTCGGGACGGGGAGGGCACCCGGGGATATATACATCGACCGGGATTACGCGATCAACGCCCTTTAACACATGATATCCATGTTCCCAATACGGTCCGCCGCAATTGGAGCAGCTTCCCATCGAGATGACATACCGGGGCTCCGACATTTGATCGTAGAGACGCTTGATACGCGATGCCATTTTAATCGTGACGGTCCCCGCCACAAACATAACATCCACCTGACGCGGTGTAGCGCGTGGAATAACACCAAAACGCATAATATCGAAATTCGATGCTGACGCTGCCATCATTTCGATGGCACAGCAGGCAAGACCAAACTGCATCTGCCACAGCGACGAAAGACGCGCCCAGTTCAGCAGCCCGTCGAGCGAGGTTACAAACACATTGCTGTTTTCAAACTTTTGATCAAGAAGTCCCACAATTGCTTACTCCACAATGACAAACATCATCTATGAAACAGGTGTGCTTTCGATGGGTGGCGTTATAGAAACCGTCCGCTTGATGGTTGGGATCTCAGGTTTTGGCTTATCCCAGTCGAGATCTCCTTTTACCCATACATAAGCATATCCAACGAAGAGAATTGCAAGGAACACGGCCATTTCAAGAAATCCAAAGAGTCCGAGCTGTCTATAGATCAGTGCCCATGGGAAAAGAAAAGCGACTTCCACATCAAAGATGAGGAACACAAGGGCGGTGACATAGAAACGTACATTGAGCCGGATCCATGCACTGCCAACCGGTTCCTCACCGCATTCGTAAGTTGCATTTTTTTCAGGATAGGGACGGCGCGGACGCAGGACCCATGCAGCGAAGAGGCCCAGTGCAACAAAGATAGCACCAAGAAGGATAAAGATGAAGGCTTTACCGAATTCCGTGACCATACAATGTTAAGATATATTTCGTGGTAAAATATCGATGCTGAACGCGGGAGTAAATATACAGGAATCTTTTTCGTTTGTCAAGGAATCATCAGATCGAACAACAGCATTTTTCGTTTCCACCGCTTTAAAGAAATATGCAATACTGCCGATATACTTTATAGGGGGTCATATGGATAATGAAGAATTCAACATGGAGGTTGAGATGGAACGGTTACATCTAAATTCATTTCTACACGTTGCTGCGGACAGTCAATCGGCACGGCACCGCATTTTTGCAGGCCTCAACATCTACCGGCATGAGCTCAATCATAACCGGCTTTTCCCCGCATTCTCAGAATTAGTCGAACTGAATACGGGACTCTGCACACTTCTCGAGCAGCACGAGGAATTTATCCGCGATCTGCCCCGTGATATCGAATCGCTCGACTGGGAAAACCGGATAATTACCTACAAAAAGCCCAGCTGGCAGTGTACTGAACTCCAGCGCGTGCTTGAACTTGCGGAATGGTCTCTCCCGTTTATTGATCATCTCCTCAATGAGGGGAAAGAAATTTTTGATTTTGTCGAAGAACATCCGTCACTTGAAGAAGTAGGGATTGCACCGCTGTATCGGGATGAAGGTTTTTGCTTTGTTCCAGAACAAAGGGCAGGTCTTTTCCATGTCAGGGTGTATCATTCACATTTGAGTTCTTATTTGCATACCGAGCTAGAACAAATAACAGATCAGCAAGACGATTTGTATAGATAAGAGGAAGAGTGCCAATGGTTTCCTGCCGGCCGAGCGCATCGATCAATCGTTCTGCACGCCTGCATACAGTACGGGCAATATGCAGATGCGCTGCGACGGGTGATCCACCAGGCAGGACAAACAATTGCAGAGGCTCTAGTTGCGCATCCATGGTATCGATCCATCCTTCAAGACGATCAACATCCTTCTGCTCAATCCGCTTAACTCTTCCGGTTGATGCCTCGAGCGGTGTAGCCAGATCGGTCCCGAGAACAAAGAGTGATCGCTGCAGCTGTTCCAGAATTGCATCGAGATCGGCTGGAGGTTGAAGTGTCCGGACGATTCCAAGATGCGAATTCAATTCATCTATTGTGCCATACGCATCAATCCGTAAAGAACTCTTCGGAACACGCATGCCGCCGTTCAATGAGGTCTCTCCTTTGTCTCCGGTTTTTGTGTAGATCTTCATGGCCGCTCTTTGGAGGGATGAGGTTCCGTCATTTCGACTTGATCGTGAATATGTTCCAGTTGCTTCTCGATTGTCTGTTGAAGTACCTGCAGTTCCACCTTCCGCACTTCATCCAGCTTGGTATGTAGCTGCTGCAGCATCAATTCAGATTTCACATTTACCTGATAATCCAGTTCAGCCCGCAAACGGTCTTTTAATTGCGCACGATTCTGGCTCATCATGATTAACGGGGCCTGTAAGGAAGCAACCATGGCCAGCACAAGATTCAAAAAAACATACGGATAGACATCGAAGGGTTTAAAAAAAATTTGAGCGATGTTCAGGGCCATCCAAAGCGTAAGAAAAGCAAGGAACGCGATGATGAATGTCCAGCTTCCCACAAAATCCGAAACCTTATCGGCAAGCCTATCACCGAAGGTTAACCGCTCTTCCAACTCGACATTCACATTTTTGGAAGCGAGAGAGGTTACCAGTTCATTCGTCAAACGGAGACGTTTGCCAATCTCGGCGATCATGGCAATGGCAACCGTAGGACGGCGGATGAGAAAATCCAAAAAATTGTCTCTATTCATCTCCAACAATGTACAATGATCTAACGCTGTCGCCGTCGCTGTCCGCGGTGAACCATCGACCAACGAGAGCTCACCGAAGAAATCGCCCTCCTTGAGGATAGAAACTTGAATATCCTTCTTCCCGTCTTCTGCTGGAATCGAAATCTCTATAGACCCTTTTGAAATAATATACATCGAGGAACCAGCATCCCCTTTTTTGAAGAGAGTAAATCCGATCGGAAGCGTGCGGGGGATCCAGGATGCCGTAAGTTCTTGCAAATCTGCAGCGGATAGAGATTGAAAGATTGGAATTTTATGCAGCGACTCCATAGTAATCATGGTGATCTTACCCCGTCTGTTTCATTCCATGATACGAAACACCCGCGAGAAAAAAAAGCTGTAGCATGATGGAATGGATGGAGCTACGGCATCTATGAAAAAGATCGCTAAAAACAACAATTCCATTCCGTCAAATACCTGATATGGCAGTTACGCGAACGATATTTCTATATCAAAAAACCAGCTACAGGTCTTGACCCCGAAAAACTTCGAAAACAGGTTCTTCTCTTTCCCGTCATACATCAGCACAGTTGGTATCACAATCTTCTTTTTCATCATTTTGGCAAAAGCACGGATGGCGCGTGCCGGATCGAGTCCGAAGACCTTTGCTATAAATAATTTATACACTTTTTCGTTCCGTGCATTCTCTCTCTCGGTATGAATCCCGAATGTCAGGATAGCAATATAAAAGCCCTGCATTTCTACAGGGCTGACTTTATGTATCGATCAAGGTTTTTTGATATTACTTCTTCTTCCCGCTTTTCCAGAAATTCGGGAACTCATGATAGTAGTGAGCCGTCGTTTTGATGCCGCCAAAAAAATTATCCAGGTTGATGAATTCATTCGGTGCGTGGGCATTCTCATCCGGGAGACCAAATCCGAGGAGAACAGAATCGATGCCAAGGAGTTTCTTGAAGTCCACCACAATAGGAATCGAGCCTCCTTCGCGCTGATATAATGGCTTCTTACCGAACCCCTTTTCGAGTGCAACCACGGCAGCTTTCACACCCGGACTATCGACGGGAGTGATAGCCGGTTCACCGCCATGCAGGTTCTTCACCTTCACATCGACCGTCTTCGGAGCGATCTTTTTCAGGTGTTTCTCGAACACTTTCGCAATCTTCGCAGAGGATTGATCCGGAACAAGCCTCATGGAAATCTTCGCAAATGCTTTCGCGGGAAGCACCGTCTTCGCCCCTTCACCAATATAGCCGCCCCAGATACCATTGCATTCGAGCGTCGGTCGAGTCCATAATCGTTCAAGTGTGGTAAATCCCTTCTCACCGTACAACTGCTTCAAACCGAGCGATGCAGCATACTTCTTATCGTTCCAGGGAAGTTTTTTGAATGCAGCACGTTCAGCTTTCGTCAATGGGCGTACATCATCGTACATGCCTTTCACAGTGATGCGTCCGTTCTTATCATGCAGAGAAGCGATCATTTCGGTAAGTGCTTGAATCGGGTTGTGCACCGATCCGCCGAACGAACCGGAATGCAGATCGCTATTCGGTCCCGTTACTTCGACTTCCATATATGCCAGCCCGCGCAGCGCATACGTGACCGAGGGAATCCCTTTGGCGAACATTCCGGAATCGGAAATGACGATGACGTCAGCTTTGAGTAAGTCTTTGTGTTCACCGATAAATTTACCTAAATGTTCGCTGCCGACTTCTTCTTCCCCCTCAAAAATAATTTTGATGTTTACCGGCAGCGCACCGCTGTTCTTCAAAAATGCTTCGATGGCTTTCAAATGGATGAAGATTTGTCCTTTATCATCTGCGGCACCTCGCGCATACAGGTTTCCATCCCGTTCCGTTGCTTCGAACGGCGGTGTTTTCCAGAGATCGACCGGGTCTTCCGGCTGTACATCGTAGTGTCCGTAAATAAGAATCGTCGGTTTACCTGGCGCGTTCAACCAATCCGCATATACCACCGGATGTCCTTCCGTCTCCATAATTTGAATATTTTGCAGACCGATTGTTTGCATTTGGGTTTTCAACCACTCGGCAGCCCGGCGCATCTCCGGCTTCCGCTCCGTTTGTGAACTGACACTGGGAATGGCAAGCAATTCTTTTAATTCGGTAAGATAACGCTGATGATTGGATTCAATGAATGACAGGATGTTTTCCATAAGTGTTCCCTTTGGAAAGAGATAGAGGAGAAATTGGATAAATAAATATACCGAGTGGAAGGTGGAAAGGCAAGATGTGAGCAGGTTTTTACTAGATGGGAATGCGTAAAAACTTCCGGAAAATTGACTCTCCCCAAAAAAAGACTTAAGATTTCTCTGAGGAATCTGAACATCATATAACCTTTCAGCCCATTGGAACAAGGTCGAGAAAAGCACCATCGGAGGAGAGGGAGAGAGGGAAAAAGATTCTGCGGTAGTGTGCTAACCGTTTTCTTCATCAGCCTTTTTCTTCCCCGCACCGTGTTGAGTCAAGATTCTACAACATCACAGCTTCATTCTTCACTTCCCGAAGGACAGATCATGGAAAACTCACTCAAACCTCCTTATCTCAAAAAAGTGGGGCAGCGCGGCAAGATCACGATCTGGGTAGTTGACGGCACGTATGTTCGCACGCATATTGACGAGGAGTTCACGAATTACGGTGAGCACTACGGATTCACCTCCATTCCTAAGAACGAGTTCTGGCTTGATAAGGAGGCAGAAGAAGACGAGCAGCAATTCTTCATCGATCATTTGCTCGTGGAATACCGACTCTGCGAGAAAGGCATTGCGTATGACGATGCGCTGGTAGCCGCGGACAAAGCCGAGATGGCGGAACGGAAGAAAGCAGGTGACATAGAAAAGCTCACTCGGGGGAAAAACCTTCCAGACCCCATAAGAGTTCATGTCCAGCTTTGGAAAAAACTCGAATCAGGCGTCAGCGTATGGATTGTGGACGGCAGGTTAGTGAGAAGCGTATTCGATATCGATTTTACCGAAGGTGGACATGACCATGTCTATGAATTCGTTCCGCAGAAGGAAGTCTGGATCGATAATGACCTAGAAGAAGCTGAGCGCCCGTATGTTCTTCTTCACGAGCTTCACGAACGGAACCTGATGGCAAAAGGCTGGCCCTACAGCAAAGCGCATGAAGATTCAAGCAAGCTCGAATACTACTGCCGCCACCATCCGAATGAATTACATATGTCACTTGCAAACGAAGGTTGGGAGTGAAACCCTTCACTGCGTACATCCGCAATCACCTGATCGTCCAGAGGCTCTGTAACGGGCTACCATCCCAAGGTGAAAAATCGCATCGATAATAACCCCTGGATTCGCCGAAAGAACAAGGATGATGTGGACCAAGGGACAAAGCTGAAGGAATGGGAACACTTCTACAATTACGATCGACCCCATGGAGCTTTCAATGGCAAGACCCCGTATGAAGTGCCAAAAAGTCTATTGCAATAAATTACCATTTGTCTTATAATACACCATAAAGAAAGATATGAGCGGATCAATAAACAATAAGGAGGATTACTGAGTATGAACAATGGAAAGTTACATACCTGGGGAAAAATATTCATAAGTATTTTTTCAATAACTTTATGCGTACAGAATCTTGTATCGCAGGACCAACCAGAGTCGCACCATGAGTTATTCATCACATATCCGAATCCAGGCAATAACGAAGTGAGGATTATGGTTGATGCGATTGGCACTGAATGGGATGCTTCTTATAATATTCATTCATTTGAGTTGAACACTTTAATTTCAGATGAATCTTCTGTGAGTAAGAAATTTCATCATTGCAATTCACCAGGTTCCGATGCTGATACAATTGGATTTGGAAAATATAGGATTCGTGTATATGCAGAAGATGCATTAATTTTTACAGCATATGCTGATTTTAGAGATTGTTTATATTCTGCAGGCTACGTCAATGGCGAATTAGTACCCAAAAGCGGTGATATCTCATTCGAATACTACTCCGGTCAATGGCATGAAGTAGCACTGTACTCTGACATTGACGGCAAAGTAATACAAAATAGCGAAGTTGTAAACATATGGGATAATGATAACAATAGAAACGGTACATCTCCGGATCATTCGACTTTTCAACCTTATCCACCATCGAATTTGCAAATCGCAAATAATCAGGGGAATCCGCAAATATCTTGGTCTTCCAGTTCCGGCCCATTTTTGACAGGTTACAAAATATATCGATCAATAAATTCTCAAGGAGGAAATCCAACTACTTACTATTATTTAGCATCTGTATCGGACCAAGAAAGAGTTACATTCAAAGTGTGTGTAAATAATATGAGTGTTTAGACAATAAAAAAGCGTATCCGTACCTTAGGGTGTCTTGTTTCACATCTTAAAAACCTGAGGAGGATACGCTGATGAAAAAGTACA
>Ga0268280_1000351_pt1 | contig 41232 bp, 36 predicted proteins | sample saktaG_9_FD_190139 | JGI IMG/M metagenome (GOLD analysis project Ga0268280, IMG submission 190139) | Saline water microbial communities from Sakinaw Lake, British Columbia, Canada - sak_2011_5_24_40m | ecosystem: Environmental > Aquatic > Non-marine Saline and Alkaline > Saline ...
GAAAAAGATTTTAAATCCGTCGTCAATGACGTATTCGACGTCATTAGCGTATATAAACAAAGAAGCGAAGACAACGAGGAAAAACGACAAGAAAAAGTTTCTCGTAGAGTAGCGGAACTTGCAGGAAAACTTGGAAACTTTCTTGGATACTCTCCGAAGCTTTGTAAGGAAATCTTTGACTTTTCGACAATACACATCGACCAAAAAGGCTTATTGTCTCTTGCCGATTATGACAATAAGGAAGTTTTGGACGAAGAGGACTTTAAGAAAATTAGAGATAAAACCATTATTGGTAGTGTTATCATCAAAAGACTTCAACTAGAGAAAAAGGGCGAAGACATCGTCAGAGCCCATTTTGATAAAACCGCTGATCCAGATTTTGTAAAGGAAATGAATTCGATTCAAAACAATCGAGAATCTCAAGTCATTTTGCTTTGTGAAATCTATGATATATTGAGACAACCCAAAAACTATAAAAAAGAAATCAAACATGCTAGGGCTATGGATTTGATCCAACTGGAATTCTATCCCTATTTCGACCCACAGATAATTGACCGCTTCGTCAAATACACAGATGATTTCGAATCGATTTATTACAAACTTACCGTAGAATAGGAGATTTTATAATGTACCGTTTTTTTACTTCTGAATCAGTTACCGAGGGGCATCCAGACAAAATTTGCGATCAAATTTCAGATGCGATTCTCGATCAACTATTGACACTTGACAAAAATGCCAGAGTCGCTTGCGAGACCGTTGTTACAACCGGGCTTGTTCTTGTGGCTGGAGAAATTACAACTGATAGTTATGTCGATATCCAGCAAATCGTTAGAGATACTGTCAAAGAAATTGGATACGATCGTGGGAAATATGGATTTGACGCAGACAATTTAGCTGTTTTAGTATCCATCAACAATCAGTCTCATGATATCGCCATGGGCGTTGACGAAACCAGTAACCACGAACAAGGTGCTGGGGATCAAGGAATGATGTTTGGTTATGCCACCGCAGAAACGAAAAGCTATATGCCTATTGCTCATTACTACGCAAACTTACTCGCAAAAAGGCTCGCTCAAGTCAGAAAAGAGGGCATTCTCGATTATCTTCGTCCTGACGGCAAAACACAAATTACAGCTGAGTTTAATGATGATGGATCCTTTAAACGATTCGATAAAATTCTGATTTCGACTCAACACTCTCCAAACGTTACCCAAGCGACCATCCGCAAGGATTTGATTAAACATGTGATTCAATACGTTATCGACGAAAAAATGATGGATGAAAATACTGAAATTCTAGTCAACCCAACTGGCCGATTCGTCATCGGCGGACCGGCAGGCGATTCAGGACTCACTGGAAGAAAAATCATTGTCGACACGTATGGCGGAAGAGCACATCACGGTGGAGGTGCTTTTTCAGGAAAAGACCCCTCAAAAGTAGATCGAAGCGCAGCTTACGCATTAAGATACGTTGCGAAAAATATCGTCGCAAGTGGACTTGCAAAAGAAATCGAAGTTCAAGTTTCTTACGCGATTGGTATTGCCAAACCAACAAGCATCGGTGTCAATACTTTTGGAACAGGATTGCTAACGGATGATGAAATTGTCGCAATCATCAAAAAGCACTTTGATTTGCGCCCAAGAGCCATCATCGAGACCTTCGACTTGAAGCGTCCAATCTATCGTCAAGTGGCGGCGTACGGGCATTTTGGAAGAGACGATTTGGATTTACCCTGGGAAAAACTAGACATGGTGGATACCTTGTCTAAATATGCGAAATAAGGTGAACCTATGTTTTTAGTCAATTGGAAAATCGTTATTGAAATTTCACTACTTGCCCTATTTTTTATAGGAGCGATAGCAATTTCATCGGTATTCCTTGTACGTTCTGTGATAAGTTCTTACAAAGAAGTGTTCAAATATCAATCAAAGCTTGACATTGAGCTCAGAAAGATTTTAAATCTACTATCAAAAGTTTCTAAAGATGAAGTGACTGAATTCGCTTCAGGACAAGTCATCAAGGAATTGCCTTTTGAAGAGAAGAAAAAGCTGATTATGCATGTTGACGAAATGCTCAAAACCATCGACATAGAAAATCAGGAAAACAGTTATTTGAAAGAAACCTATGATAATCTGCATGAGATCAGAAGAGTTAGAGATGGACTTGCGTTAATATATAATCAAAAAGTCGCAATGTTCCCATTTAACCTTTACTCAAGGATTTTGAAACTGTACGCATGGGAGATTTATACTGATACCCTATAAAAAAATTCGGAAATCTTAAGATTCCGAATTCTTTTTTTTCTGGATTTTGATGATATATGGAGCCAACTCTTTGTTTAAAACACTGATTTTTATAACATCATACACTTGAGACGGAAGATTGCTGCAATAATGCTTCACAGCCATTGATTCATTTCCATCATGTTTTTGATAAACGACAATGACACAAATTCCACCTTCCATTAAGAGCGGAATTGCCTCATCCAAACTTTTGATTGTCGTAGATGGAGAAGTCATGATTTCTTTTGAACCATGTGGAAGGTAGCCCAGACTATAAATGATTCCACCGATTATATCCGGAAGATATTTTCTAGCTTCCGCATGACAGGAAAGAATCAATTCAACATTGTTTTTATTGTTCTCCAGAAGCAGTTCTTTCGTAGAAATGATGGCTTCCTCTTGAATGTCAAAGGCAATCACTTTTTCGGATATATTGGATAGAAACAAAGTGTCTTGTCCTCTACCGCATGTCATGTCGACAGTGACTTGATTGGTTAAGTCAATGTCTTTGAACATTTCATGTGCGAGGGTTGCGACTGTAATCATAATAGACCCCCTGATACGTATGTCTTGCACGTAATCGTTTGTCGATTTCATTTGTAACCACGAATTTTTTGAGTGACCAAATTGGTTCAATCAAATCTTCTTTTCTAGCATCTCCAGTCAGTCTGTGTAGCACGATGTCTGGTCGTAATCGCTCAATTTGTTCTGCGACGATTGAAGTATATTCCTCTAAAGTTAAGACGTGGAAGTGGGTGTTCGAATAATACTTTTCAAGTGGTGTGTCTTTAAGGATATAAAGCATATGTATTTTAAGCCCCTGAATGTCGTAAGAATTCACTTTTTCGAGTGTTTCAAGCATCATCTCTTTGGTTTCATGAGGAAGGCCGTTAATGATATGTGCCACAACATGGATATTTCTTTTTCTCAAATTTGTAACCGCGTTTTCAAAGGACAACAAATCATGCCCTCGATTGATCAGTTTAGCAGTCGTTTCATGAATGGTTTGGAGACCGAGTTCAATGATTAAAAAGGTTCTTTTGTTCAAGTCTTCTAGATAATCCAACACCTCTTCAGGCAAGCAATCAGGTCTTGTTGCAACAGAGATTCCGATGATGTCTGAGTCCAGTGTCAAAGCTTCCTCAAACAGTTCTTTAAGCTTTTCAACTGGAGCGTAAGTATTTGTATTTGCTTGAAAATACGCGATGTATTTCCCGCTTTTCCACTTTAAACTCATCATCTCTTTTACGTGATCGAACTGAGTTTTAAGTGGGAGAGACTTGTCCCCGCCAAATTCACCACTTCCCGATTCCGAACAATAGATGCAGCCACTTTTAGAAAACGTCCCATCTCTGTTTGGACAGGTAAAGTCCCCGTTTAAAGCGATTTTGTATACTTTCGTTTTGAAACGTTTTAGATAATAGTCATTGATGGTATAATAGGGTCTTTCTTTTCCTTCAAAATTCACAAACATCACCCAAGCATCATTATATCATAATATTATCTTTATGGTTTTGTTAAATATTTGAATGTGTTATAATAGAAAAAGTGGTGATGAAATGTATACAGTAATGAAAGATTCTTTGTTCGAACCGAAGAAGATTTTGAACCATCGAAACAAATCATTATTCTATGTATTTACCTATCTGGTACTTTTGGCGATATTGATGAGCCTGGGCACCATTGTTTTCTATTTGGGATACTCTGATAATTCGGTCATTACTTCCGCAACCACTGGATGTCGAATTGAACAATCCACAATGGTGTGCGATTTGGATTCTTATGAAGGACCAAAGGAATTGAATCTATATGCCGTTTCAATCTTCTTTCTATCTGAAGAAGAGGATCCAAATACGCTTTCAACCTTATCGAGTGACTATATGATCATCCAAAGTAGCACCTTAAGTGTTTATGCAGGACAGAAACTATACTTCTCTGGATCCATCGCTCCATTGATGAAACAAGCGGGTACATTCGACTCTTTTATAAACAGCTATCAAAACATCTTTTTAGTTGGATTTATCCTAGTTGGAATCTTGTCAAATATTTTCATTTTGATTATATTTGTTCTGATTTCGACGCTTCCTTTCCTAGGGCTTATCAAACATATCAAATTCAAGAAGATATTCATCCTGACCGTCTTCGCAACGACGCCTGTCGCATTCGTGATGACCTTTTATGGGTTAATGGCACTTCCTGATGTAATATTCTTGATTTTACTCTTCGTGAGTTACCGATCTCTCTTCGTGCTTCGTCGAGAACTCTCTTATCAACTCTATCTGAGCTCCGCAGCTAAAGTCTATCCAAACGCTGAAAATCAAGAAAGTAATGATGATTCAAACGAAAACGATGAAACAGAAGAACCACAAGATGAACAAGAGGAAGAAAACGAAGACGAAGATTAATCTTGTTCTTGAATAAATGAATCTTTTGTGATACTATGTCTATAACAGTGAAGATCTGGAAATAGTAATGAATACAACCTTGAAAAAGAGACCCGGAATCTGGTGAAATTCGGGAAGGGGATTCATGAATTGGCCCAAGGAGCTTTTGAAGCGAAACACGTGAGCTTCAGACGTTTTCCGCGTTAAGGAATCGAGTGCCAGAGCAATCTGGAACAAAGGTGGTACCGCGCTATGTCGTCCTTTTTTATAAGGACGATTTTTTTTATGAAAGGTAGGCAATATACATGAGTGCATTTGTCCCGAGCTTCAATCATCAAGAAATAGAGCCTAAGTGGCAAAAGAAATGGTATGAAAGCAACGTATTTGCAGCGATTGATTTCAACCAGAAAAAGAAATTTTATGGATTGGTCGAATTTCCATATCCTTCAGGACATGGGATGCATGTTGGGCATATCCGTGCGTATGCTTCTTTGGAAGTCATTTCCAGAAAGAGACGGATGGAAGGGTACAATGTTTTGTTTCCAATTGGATTCGATGCATTTGGACTACCGACGGAAAACTACGCAATCCAAAACAAAATTCATCCTCGTAAAGTAACGGATGATAACATTGATTTATTCCTTCGCCAATTAAAATCGGCAGGCTTTTCGTTCGACTACGACCGAATTGTCGACACCACTGACGATGAATACTATAAATGGACACAATGGATTTTCTTAAAAATGTATGAAAGTGGACTTGTTTATAAAAGCAAAACGTACGTCAATTTCTGCCCCGACTGCAAAGTCGTTCTTTCCAATGAAGAAAGCCAAGGTGGAGAATGCGATCGTTGCGGAACCCAAGTTGTTCAAATGGAAAAAGACGTCTGGTTTCTTAAAATCACGGCTTATGCAGATAAACTCCTTGCTGGACTAGACGTATTGGAGTCCTCTAATCGTATCAGGACAGAACAAGAGAAATGGATTGGCAAATCAAAAGGGGCTTTCATTCAATTTGCAATCAAAGATTCTGATGAACTCCTCAAAGTCTTCACAACGAGACCGGATACGATTTATGGTGCGACTTTTATGGTCATATCTCCCGAACATCCGCTTCTTGAAAAAATGCATGATCGTCTAAAAAATCATGATGAAATCCACGAGTATCAAGAAAAAGCAAAACTGAAATCCGAATTTGAACGGACTCAACTTGTCAAAGACAAAACAGGCGTTCGTCTTCAAGGGATTGAAGCCATCAACCCATTAACCCATAAAACAATTCCGGTCTTTATTTCCGATTACGTAATGATTACGTACGGAACCGGAGCCATTATGGCCGTTCCGGGACATGACGAAAGAGACTATGAGTTTGCGAAAAAGTATGATCTAAAGATTGTTGAAGTCATCGAAGGCGGAGACTTGAGTGTTGCTCCATTCACTGATACAGAAACTGGAATTTTAGTCAACAGCGACATCATCAACGGCCTTTCAGTTGAAAAAGCCAAAGAAAAGATCAATCGTTACCTATTAGAAAAAGGAATCGGAGAAGAAACCGAAACCTTTAAAATGAAAGACTGGGCCTTCAATCGACAAAGGTATTGGGGAGAACCCATTCCTTTGGTATATTGTGAGGACTGTGGAATTGTGCCAGTCCCTTATGATGAACTGCCTGTAAGACTTCCGATGGTCGAGGAGTTTTTGCCAACAGATACCGGTGAATCACCACTTGCGAATATCAAAGAATATGTAAATACAGTCTGTCCGATTTGCGGAAAACCTGCAAAAAGAGAAACAGACACAATGCCTCAATGGGCAGGTTCCAGCTGGTATTTCCTGAGATATATGGACCCACACAATTCTTCAAGACTTGCTTCGATGGACAAGATGAATTACTGGGGTCAAGTTGATTGGTACAATGGTGGGATGGAACATGTGACAAGGCATTTAATCTATTCAAGATTTTGGAATTTGTTCCTTCATGACATTGGAGTTGTCCCTCACGGAGAACCTTACAAAAAAAGAACTGCTCAAGGCCTGATTTTAGGCCCTGATGGGGATAAAATGTCCAAATCCAAAGGCAACGTCATCAATCCGCTTGACATTATTGAAGAGTATGGCGCAGACACTCTAAGAACCTATATCCTTTTCATTGGGGATTATGAGATGCCAACGCCTTGGAATGAAAATGGCGTCAAAGGATGCCGAAGATTTCTCGACAAAGTTTATAGAATGTTTGAATCCGTAACCACTGAAAATCAATATACCAAGAAAATAGAGTCTGTGATTCATAAAACAATCAAAGGCGTTTCAGAAGACGTTGAAAACATGAAGTTCAATACTGCCATCGCGAAGTTAATGACGCTGTCAAACGAGATGAGCAGTCTTGAAAAAGTATCCAAAAAAGACTATGAAACACTACTTACCCTAATGAATCCAATTGCTCCACATCTTGCAGAAGAAATGTGGGAAAGACTTGGACACACTCAAGGTCTTGTGTTTGAGCCATGGCCAGACTATGATCCTCAAATGCTGATTTCGGATGAAGTTGAAATTGTTCTTAATATCAACGGAAAAGTCCGCGACAAAATGACGGTTCCATTCGATTCAAGCAAAGAATTTTTGGAAAAAGAAGCTCTGAAGAGCGAACGTATTCAACAGTATATTGGAAATTCTGAAATCAAGAAAATCATTGTCGTTCCAAACAAAATCGTTAATATTGTAATTTAAATAGAGAAAGTCACCGTTGAAATCGTAAGATTATTTCGGTGATTTTTTTATGAAAGAAACCAAAGTTCCAACCTATGAAAAAGATGAGGTTTCTATCGATTCTTTACATGATGGCCTTTGTGAGAGATGCCTTTCCACAACGAACAGCCATTATGTTGATTTTAACGGTAGGACAATATGCAAAGAGTGCTTTCAATTCGGACTAAGCACAAACGAAAATAGTCTTTATAGACATACTAGGAAAACAATGCAGAAGAATCATAAACTTGAAATTGGATACAAGTTATCAGAAGATCAGCGCAAAGGAAGTCGTTTCTTTGTAGACTGTCTTCAAAACAGACAAAACGGATTTCTTGAAGCTGTATGTGGCGCGGGTAAAACAGAAATGTTATTCCAAGGATTTCTTGAGTCATTAAATAGAGGAAAATTGATTTGTTTTGCGATTCCAAGAAAACAGATCGTCATTCAAATTGAAGCCCGTTTGAAGAGCGTATATCCAGACTCTATCGTGAAAGGAATTCATGGCGATTCTAAGGATGACGAAGGTGCACACATTGTAGTATCTACAATTCAACAGTTAATCAGTTATTACCACGAGTTTGATGTTTTGGTTGTTGACGAAGTAGATGCTTTTCCACTTGAAGGAAATAGGATGTATCATCGTTTCATAAAAAAGGCGATGAAACCGGATGGAATCCTATTTTTGATGAGCGCAACAAAGGTTGATTCCATTCACGAGTATCTTCAAGAGTTCAATATGGCAGAATGCGTTATATATCGTAAATTCCACAATATCCCTCAAGACATTCCGATATGTAGACACGTTCCCGGATTATACCGTAAATTTAATAATGGAATCATACCAAATACGGTATTACAGACACTACGGAAGTGGGTTTTAGAAGGATCAAAAGTGTTTATATTTGTTCCAACAATCCGACTGGCAGAAATGGTATTCGAATCTATTCATAAGACGCTTTTCTATTCTGAAAAAATGACCTCACTTACGTATGAAAAGAAAGAGATTTTGAAGAGATTTGAAACTGAAGAAACTAAGATACTAATATCTACATCAGTACTGGAAAGAGGTGTCACATTTTCAAAATTAAATGTGATGGTATTATTTTCAAATCATAGAATTTATTCCAAAGAAATGTTAATCCAAATTGCTGGACGTGTCGGAAGAAAACTTGATTCACCTAGAGGAGAAATCATCTTTTTATCTGAAAACATATCCAAAGAGATGATTGAAGCAATAAGCGCCATTAATCATAATAACCTATTAGCGGGATTCTTAGAATGAACTGCCAAATATGTAAAAAGTCCTACTGGGTCGAAACGGATTTTACAACGTTTTTCAGGGAAAAATTCATCTGTAAATCATGTCAAAAGTTATTAGATCTTCCAGTCTTGGAAATGACGATTCCGATTGAATCAGGAGCCCTGGACTTCATGGTAATGTATCCAGGGACAACACTCTCTCCTGAACTGGAAACGAGCTTTGCTCAAAAATATGTAATAGGGCTAATTCATGCGATTACCTCAAACCCAAAGTATAATATCGTTCTTTACTTTGAAGACATAGAAATACTGTATTTTGAGCAATGGTTTCCTTATGTCAGACCTTTTTCTAAAATTCTATTTTTATCCCTGACGGATGTCAATTTTGAGACCAGTGTGATGTTTCGATGAATTTTTGCCCAAAAACAAGCCATCCGGTTTACATGGCCTTAAAACGGTGCTATAATGAAATTGGTTTTAAAAAGAAAAGGAGTGATTTATATGAAACTCGATGTGAGAGGAAAAAACGGTTTTGAGATTACGGATGCAATCAGAAATTACTTCGAAAAGAAACTCAAAAAAATCGAAAAAGTATTTTCAGAAGAACTCGAAGCATTTGTTGTTTGCAAGATTTACAAAGATTTGACAAAAGTTGAAATCACCATTCCGATTAAATTTATTACCATTAGAGCTGAAGTAGAGGACAAAGACCTCTATGCGGGAATCGACAGAGCCGTCGATAAACTCGAAGCTCAAATCAGAAAAAACAAACACAAAATGAATCGTAGTTTACAAGAAAGAACGGGGCTAAAAGATGCGTTCATGTCAGATGAATTCAACTTAGAAGAACTTGAAAGAGAACTCATCAGCCCAATCAAGAAAAAGCGAATAAAATTGGATATATTGTCTCTCGAAGAAGCTATCACTCAAACCGAGCTTCTCGGTCATGATTTCTTCATCTATCGTAACGAGGATAAAGAAGTCTGTGTCCTGTATCTGAGAGATGATGGGAAATATGGATTAATTGAAACAGAGTAAGAAAATCAAGTGACCTATAAGGTCACTTTTTTTTGGACTGTAGGGAAAATAAGTTGTATTATGGGCATTATTTGTGATATGATTATAGGTGTATGAAGAGGTGGTTACAATGATAAAATTATTTGATCCGAACAGAAAAATATTAAAAAAACTTGAAAAACAAGCAAACTTAGTTCTTGCATTGCACGAGGAGTACAAGTTACTCACCGATGAAGCGTTAGTCGCTAAATCAAGCGAGTTTAAAGAACGACTCAAAAACGGAGAAACTCTGGACTCTTTACTCGTTGAAGCGTTCGCAACCGTTCGCGAAGCATCGACCCGCGTGACTGGAATGACGCCTTTTAAAGTGCAAGTCATGGGCGCTATTTCCATCCATGAAGGAAATATAGCAGAAATGAAAACTGGTGAAGGAAAAACGTTGACCGCTGTTATGCCAGCTTATTTAAATGCACTCTCCGGAGATGGCGTTCATATTGTTACAGTCAACGAATATTTGGCTTCTCGTGAGGCGAATGGTGAAATAGGAGATTTGTTCCGATTTTTAGGCTTGACAGTAGGGCTAAACATTCGTGATTTAACACCTGAAGAAAAGAGAGCCGTATACAATTGCGACATCTTGTATTCTACCAACAACGAACTTGGATTTGACTATTTGAGAGATCACATGGTTATCTATAAAGAAAATGTCGTTCAACGTCCATTAAACTTCGCGATTATCGATGAGGTTGACTCGATTTTGGTCGATGAAGCTAGAACTCCTTTAATCATTTCTGGTGGAGAGAAAAACTCCGCAGACCTTTATAAAGCCGCAAACTATTTTGTTATTCGACTTCAAGATGAAGTGGATTACTCGATAGACGTCAAAGATAAGTCTATCAGTTTAACCGAAGAAGGAATACACAAAGCAGAACAGAATTTTAATCTTGAGAATTTATACGACGTTAGCAATGTCGTTTTATTGCATCACCTCAATAATGCTTTGAGAGCGAACTACGTTATGTCTAGAGACATCGATTACGTTGTCCAGGATGGAAAAGTCATTATCGTTGACGGATTTACGGGACGTTTGATGCATGGACGTCAGTTCTCCGAAGGCTTGCATCAAGCACTTGAAGCCAAAGAAGCCGTTGAAATCAAAAAAGAGACGACAACTCTCGCAACCATCACGTTCCAAAACTTCTTCAGAATGTACAAAAAACTTTCCGGTATGACAGGTACTGCAAAAACCGAGGAAGAGGAATTTAGAAATATCTACAATATGTATGTTATTGAAATTCCAACCAATATGCCAATTGTCAGAATTGATGACAACGATTTGATTTTCGCATCTATGGAAGCAAAATACAAAGCATTAGCAGATGAAATTGCACGAAGACATCAACTCGGTCAGCCACTGCTTATCGGTACGATTTCTATTGAAAGTTCAGAACTTCTTTCCTCTTTGCTGAAACGCAAAGGCGTCAAACATGACGTTCTAAACGCGAAGCAGCACGAGCGAGAAGCTGAAATTGTCGCAAAAGCGGGATTTAGAGGAGCCGTTACCATCGCCACCAATATGGCTGGACGTGGTACCGACATCAAACTTGGAGAAGGCGTCGTTGCACTCGGCGGACTCGCCGTCATTGGTACAGAACGACATGAGTCAAGACGTATCGACAATCAGTTGAGAGGACGAAGCGGTCGCCAGGGAGACCCTGGCTACTCCAGATTTTATCTATCTGCCGACGATGAGTTGATGAGACGATTCGGTGGAGACAGATTCAAAAGAATGATTTCTATGATTACAACTACAAAGGGTTCAGATACAGAAGAACCTTTGGATTATGGAATGTTTTCAAAACTTGTTCTAAGAGCACAGCATCAAATTGAGGGAAACAACTTTGACCGTCGTAAAACGGTTTTACAATATGACGAAGTCTTAAGAAAACAAAGAGAAATCATTTACCAACAGAGAACCGACGTTCTTTATCACGAGACCATCGAAGACTCCGTCAATCAGATGATTGAGTCAACGCTCAAAAGAACAATTGAATTGCATCAGGACAACCTTCCTGACTTAATCAAGCAACTCAATCGGTATTTTCCAAAGGATGCAATTGATCAAACGATTTTAGAAAACCCTGAAAATGATAAAATCGAATATGTTATGGACATCTACAAGAGAGATGTCGAAGAGAAAAAACTGCTCGCAACCGAAAAAGTATACAATGATTTCCTAAAAGCCATTACTTTAAGGGTTGTTGATACCTTCTGGGTTCAACACATCGATGCAATGTCTGAACTCCGCCAATCCGTTACTTTGCAAAGTTACGGGCAAATCAATCCTTTCAGAGAATACCAAGAACTTGGATTTGAAATGTTTGAAGCGATGGTCATCAATATTCAAAATGACGTCACAAGGTATGTTCTAAAAGCACAGGTTCGTCAAAACACCGAACGCGTTCAAGTAGCGAAACCGATTTCAACATCCTCGGGTAAGGAAGACGACGCAAAGAAAAAACAACCTAAAAAAGTGACACAAAAAGTCGGTAGAAACGATCCTTGTCCATGTGGTAGTGGAAAAAAATATAAATACTGCCATGGAAAAAACGAATAAGGTAGTGAGCCAATGACCTATTTAGAACTAAAGATCAAATTGGTAGAATTGAATGACCGTTTTGATGAACTGAATCAAGCATTCAATTTTGCTGAGCAACAGAAAAAATATACCCTATTGAATCAAGAGACCCAAGCTCTTGATTTTTGGTCTGACCCCAAAAAGGCGCAAGGAATCATTCAAAAACAAAATGAAGTATCAACTCTTTTGGATGAATACAAGATGATTAAAGACCTGCTTGAAACGATAGAACTCACATATGAACTTTCATTAGTGGATGACTCCATGGATTTATCTGGTATTGATAAAGATATTGAAGAGTTCAACAAAAAGTCAGATGAACTTCGAGTCGCAACTCTCCTCGACAAACCATACGACAAATTCAATGCGGTCATCGAGTTTCATCCGGGAGCTGGTGGAACTGAAAGCCAAGACTGGGCTGAGATGCTGTTTCGAATGTATCTTAGATATGCCGAACAGAAAAAATACAAAGTCAGTATCCTTGATTACCTTGACGGTGAAGAAGCGGGACTCAAGTCCGCAACCATCCTAGTAGAGGGAGCTTATGCTTACGGATACCTGAAAGCCGAGTCCGGAGTACACAGACTCGTCCGAATCTCGCCGTTCGATTCTTCTGGCAGAAGACATACTTCTTTTGCAAGCGTTTCGGTTACACCTGAACTCGACGATTCGATTGATCTTGAGATTGATGATCAAGATTTAAAAATTGACACCTATCGTTCTAGTGGAAACGGGGGACAAGGAGTCAATACAACGGATTCTGCAGTAAGAATCACACATTTACCTACAAAAACTGTTGTAACTTGCCAAAACCAGCGTAGCCAATTACAAAATAGAGAAACAGCACTAAAAGTCTTAAAAGGAAAACTATATCAGTTGGAACTTGAAAAGAAGCAACGTGAACTGGATGCCTTTTCTACAACCCATATTCAAAATGCTTTTGGTAGTCAAATCCGTTCTTATGTGTTCCACCCTTATTCCATGGTCAAAGACCATAGAACCAATTTTGAAACAGGAAATACGGATAAAGTCATGAATGGAGATCTAGATGATTTCATTTTGGCTTATCTGTTGATGAAATAGTCATCAAAGGAGCTTCCATGAAAGAAGTCAAAAAACATCAGACGATGAAGAAAATCAAACAATATCTGTTTTTGACACTCGGAGTGTTCATCATGTCTTTTGCCTTCCATTTTTTTGTGATTCCTTCCGGAATCGTCATTGGAGGCACGACAGGTTTGGCAATGGTTGTGAATCGGTATCTGACTAATTTACCTATTTCATTCATCGCGCTCTTTTTTAATGTTCTGTTTTTGATATCTGCACTGTTATTCATTGGGAAAAAAGAATTTATCAGAAGCATCTATGGATCTTTATTGTTTCCGGCCTTTCTTGCCCTGTTTGAACTCACAATCCCGATTCCCCAGTTTGGGGGAAATGATTTACTCTTAATATCGTTATATAGCGGAGGGTTAATTGGAATCGGATTCGCTATTGTTATCCATAATGGTGGAACAACAGGTGGAACCGACATCGGAGTTCAAATCGTCCAAAAATATACAAAACTCTCGATTGCGAGTGCAATCTATGTGGTTGAAGCTAGTATTATCGTTTTGGGTGCCTTTACAGCACCGGAGGGAATTTCTGCTGGTTTCATCGCTGCACTTTATGCGATTGTGATTGTATTCATTTCAGGTAAAGTATCTGATTCCTTCTTGCTTGGCGTTGAAAGCAAAAAAGCACTGAATATTGTCACCTCAGTTCCAAAAGAGTTGAAAGCAGCGATATTTGCGTCCTTCAGTAGAGGAATGACTGAAATCCCCAGCCAAGGTGGGTACACTGAACATCCGAAAACAATACTGATTATGGTTATTCATAATTCTGAATATCATTATGTCAAAAAAATCATACATGACGTCGATCCAAAAGCGTTCGTGTATGTCACTCCTGCATCTGAGATTCAAGGAGAATGGTCCGCAAAAGATGAGGTGTATTTATATAATGCCAAAGGTCAAAGAATTAAAAAAACGCCATAAAGAAGAATACCTGCTTCAATTTGGAATGGAAGATGGGTCCATTCAAGACTATATTGTTTCGACAGATCTCGTCGTTGAATATCGACTACTAAATGGAAAAGAATTGACTGAGACTCAGTTCAGTTCTTTTGAGCGAGATCATTCCATCGACAAAGTCTATCAATCGACACTAAAATATTCGCTCAAGTTTCATAAAAGCGAATTTGAGACGAGAGAATATCTCCGAAAAAAAGAAGTTGTGGAAGAGTTTATCGATCTCGTGATTCAAAAGCTGAAAAAGATGAAGGTCATTGATGATGAAACCTTACTACAAAGTATCATTGAACATCAATTTGAAAGGCAATTAAATGGCCCCAATAAAGTCTCGTTCTCACTGAAAAACAAGGGGTTTGATGAAGCGTTAATTCAAAAAGGACTTTCATACATCGGATATGAAAAAATTGAAAAGAACCTTGAAATCCTAATGTCAAAAAGACTACCTTTATACAGAAACAAGTCCATTGCTTCTGCATCTAGAATGATGACTTCGTTTTTGGTTCAAAAGGGATATGATCTTAATCGTATTCAAGCTTTCATCATCAAGCACAAGTCTGATTTTTCTGACCTAATTCAAGAAGATAAGTCTATTATTTTCGAATATGATAAGATTAAAAAAAGATATTCAAAATCAACCGAAAACCAATATGAACTTCAACAAAAGATTATCGCATCATTGCTTTCGAAAGGTTATGCTTACGCAGATATCAAAAAAGTACTCGAAAGGAGATAAATCATGTCTTTAGCACTTAACGAACTGGACTTGTATTTATTCAATGAAGGAAAGTTGAAAGAAGGTTTCAAGCAATTTGGTTCCCATTTAATCAAAGATGATTTAAATCAAGTAGAAGGTGTTCGCTTTACCGTCTACGCTCCGCACGCGAGAATTGTGTCAGTGGTTGGAGATTTCAATCAATGGGACTCTCGAGCCCATGTTATGGAAAAAGTTGATGAAGCAGGCGTATTTCGTTTATTCATCAAGGGACTTGGCGAATGGACAAGATACAAATATTGTATCGTTACCAGTTTTGGCCAAACGATTTTCAAGGCCGACCCCTATGCTTATTTTTCAGACAATCGTCCTGAAACCTCTTCGAAAGTCTATGATATTGACGGTTATGTTTGGGATGACGGAGATTACTTAGAAAACAGAAAACGTGTGAATCCTTTTGAATCGGAAATGAGCATTTATGAGGTCCATTTAGGCTCATGGATGACCAAACCCGATGGATCATTTCATAAATACAACGAACTTGTAAACTATCTCATTCCTTATGTTAAGGCTCACGGATTTTCCCATATCGAGCTAATGCCAATCGTTGAACATCCACTCGATGAATCCTGGGGATATCAAGGAACTGGTTATAATAGTGCAACCTCAAGATACGGGGTTCCAAAAGACTTGATGTATTTTATCGATAAATGTCATCAAGAACACATCGGCGTTATTCTCGACTGGGTTCCAGGGCATATTTGTAAAGATGCTCATGGACTTTACATGTTCGATGGAGAACCTCTATATGAATATTCTGATTATGCAATTAGAGAAAACATTGTGTGGGGAACCGTCAATCTCGATCTCGGAAAAGGCGTGACAAAAAGCTTTTTAATTTCGAATGCTATTTTCTGGATGGATTACTTCCATGTGGATGGATTTAGAATCGATGCCGTCAGCAACATTTTATACTATCTTGGAAACTCCAGCGTTGGAACCAATTATGGCGCGATTGAATTTCTCAAGAATTTATCTTACGCCATCAAAGAAAGAGATCATTCCGTCTTGCTTTTTGCAGAAGACTCCACGACTTTTCCAAATTTGACCAAACCGGTTCATGAAGGTGGAATTGGATTTGACTTCAAATGGAATATGGGATGGATGAATGATACCCTAAAGTATTTTGAAAAAGACCCCATTTATCGAAAATATCACCATGATTTGATCACATTCAGCATGGTTTATGCCTATTCTGAACGTTTCGTACTGCCTTTGTCCCATGATGAAGTTGTTCATGGCAAGAATGCATTGGTTGCGAAAATGCCAGGCGACTACTGGCAAAAATTCGCAAATTACAGAGTTCTTTTGGGATTGCAATTTACTCATCCTGGAAAGAAACTGCTTTTCATGGGTGGAGAATTTGCGCAAATGCATGAGTGGAAAGACAAGGAAGAACTGGACTGGTTCTTGCTTGAATATCCGCTTCATGAGCGCAGTAACCGTTTCGTTAGAGATTTGATTCATGTGTACCAATATCATAAGCCATTCTTTGAACTCGATCATTCCCCAGAAGGATTCAGGTGGATTGACCAGACCAACCACGCGCAATCCATTTTTGTCTTTGCTCGATTTGCGAAAGATAAACAAGATTTTTGCGTCGTCGTTCTAAACATGACTCCGAATGCTTACGACAGTTATAGAATTGGTGTCCCTCAAAAAGGACAATACGAAGAAATTCTCAACAGCGATAAAGACATCTATGGTGGGTCCAACCTCTTCAACGGACTTCCGATATCGTCAACGGACATTTCTATGCACGAATTTCCACAATCTATTGATATCAAAGTGGCACCTTTATCGATTACGATATTTAGATTTATGAATGAAGATAACTTATTCTCAGGAGAGTAGGAGAGGCATTTGAAAAAGACGATTGTTTCGATGATTTTAGTTGGAGGAAAAGGATCCCGACTGAAAGAAATCACAAAAGACACGGCAAAACCAGCCGTCTCTTTCGGTGCGAAATATCGATTGATTGATTTTACCCTTTCCAATCTTACCAATAGCAATATCGACGTTGTTGGTGTCGTCACCCAATATGAACCATATGACTTGATGAGCTACATCGGATCCGGTGCCTCATGGGATTTAGATGTCGTAGACGGAGGAATTCATTTCTTGACGCCATTCGCAAAAAACGGAGATGTATTGTGGCAACAGGGAACAGCTCACGCCATAAGACAATATTTCAGTTTCGTGAAAGAGTATCAAGCCAATTATGTATTGATCCTTTCAGGAGACCAAATCTATAAAATGGATTATCAAAAAATGTTGGAGCATCACCTCAACCATAATGCGGATATCACAATCGCTTGCACAAATGTTGAAAAAGAAGAAGCTTCCAGATTCGGAATCGTCACGATTGACGAATCTGACAGAGTTCTCGGTTTTGAAGAGAAGCCAAGCCATCCAAAATCGACACTTGCATCGATGGGGTTGTATCTATTCAATACCGAAGTTCTTGAAAAACTTTTGATTAAAGACAAATCAAATGAAGTGATTGACTTCGGAAAAAATATCCTTCCAAAAAGCATCTCTCAAGGAGATATCGTCAGTGCATACACTTTCCATGGATATTGGAAAGACGTTGGAACCATTGAGTCGCTCTTTCATGCCAATATGGATTTAGTTGAAAGTCCTGATTTTTTAACGCTCAATACGTCAAGAAATCTTCCTATCTATTCAAAATCACTGAACTTGCCTCCTCATATCATACTTTCCCACGGAGATGTTAAACAAAGCATCATCGCCGATGGGTGCTTGATCGACGGAAAGGTGACGAAAAGTGTCGTTGGTTATGAATGTGTTATGAAACGAGGATCTCAAATCGATCACTCTGTAATCATGCCAAATGCAGTCATCAATGAGTTTGTTTTCCTTCGAAATGTGATTGTGAACAAAGGGCTCGAGATTCCAAAGAACTATCGTTTGGATTCTGAAGAAGTCGTTTTATTGGATTTTGATAACATCGAGAAACTAGGTGAGATTCATGAATAATCTCTTCATGGTTGTCGATGCGACAATCAAAGGTAGTTTCAGCAAACTCACAAGACACAGAATGCCTGGCGCTTTACCTTTTGGCGCCAAATATCGTTTGATTGACTTTACATTATCCAACTGTAAAAATTCTCAAATCACCAATGTAGCGATTTTCCCCTATGGCAATTATCGCAGTTTGGCAGATCACATCGGTTCAGGGGATCGATGGGACCTCAATCGGAGAAAAGACGGAATCTTTATTCTTCCACCTAAAAATTTGAACTTGATGATTGATGATTCGATCAGTTTTCAAAGGATGTATGAACATATTGAATATTTTCTTCGAAGTAACCAAGAATATGTCATCGTCAGTCCTGCTAACATTGTTTGGAATGTCGACTATCAGGTCTTCCTTCACAGTCATCTCGTCAGCAATGCAGACATCACTGAAATATTGTCAGGAGACCATAAAAGACTCAAAACATACATCTTGTCAAAAAGATTATTGCTGGAATACGTCATGCATTATGATTCCATCCAATTTAGAAATTTGTCCGATGTTTTTGATTATGCACCAAAACTGATTCGAAACCCTTATGTCTTTGAAAACGCATGTTTCTATATTGATAGCCCTTATGATTTATTTACTGCGAACATGCAATTACTTTTACCTGAAGTCAGAGCACAGTTGTTCTACAAAGGAAGAAGCATTCTTTCGAAGGAAACGATGTCTGCGGCGACTCGTTATACGGAGACATCCTGCACCAAAAACTCAATCATTGCCTCAGGCGCAGTTATCGAAGGCTGCGTTGAAAATTCAGTCATCGGCAGAAAGGCTCACATCAAACCCGGAGCCAAAGTTCGAAATTCAGTTATTATGAATCAGTGCGTCATCGAAAGTGACTCATTGGTTGAGTATGCAGTTCTAGACAAAGAAACAATCGTCAGGAGCGGATCTGTTGTTCAAGGTGATTTTCAACATCTGTTTGTATCCGAGAAGAAGCAAATAGTCGTATCCAATGACGAGTTGCATGTTCTCCAAATTGCAGCTGAATGCTGGCCATTCATCAAGACCGGAGGACTAGCGGATGTCGTAGGTTCACTCGCCGAAAACTTGGCTTCTCAAGGTGTCGTATCTTGTGTGATTATGCCACTGTATCCTAAAATTAAAGAGAAATACAGTCTTTTGATGGAATTGAAAGCAGAACAAGTCATTGAATATGGAAGTGAGTTTTTCAAAGTTGCGTTCTACTCCTATACAGATAAAGGCACGACTTATAATTTCATAGAATCCTATGATTTTTTCGATCGAGAAAAAGTTTACGGCTATGATGATGACGGAGACAGATTCGCCTTCTTTTCAAAAGCTGCAGTCCAGTTTATGGATGCATTTGAAGTCGTCCCCGACATCATTCACATTCACGATTGGCATACGGGATTAATCCCTGTGATCTTGAAAGAATCACAGAAATATCAATCAATACTGTCGTTGATGACTGTTCACAATATCGAATATCAAGGAATCTATGATGCATCCATCCTTGGAAAACTTGGTTTGAGAGAAACAACGTCTCAACGTCCAGAAATCAATTTCATGGAGATTGGCCTTTCCAACGCTACCACCATTTCAACGGTCTCTGAGACTTATCGAGAAGAACTTCGATACGAATATTATTCGAAGAACCTTGTCGAGGTGATTAATCGCAGGGATCGTGACTTCTACGGAATTTTGAATGGATTAAGTGATGAATTCGATCCGAAAGACGATTTGATTATCCATCAAAAATATAATTTAATAAATGTGTTTGAAGCAAAGAAAATGAATAAGTCCGATATGCAGCAGAGACTAAACATTGAAGTTGGAGACGACTTGTTTGTTGTTGGAATGGTCTCAAGAATTGTAGAGCAAAAAGGATTTGACATTTTAATTCAAGCAATGGATGAGTTTCTTCAAAATCCGAAAACCGAATTTGTGCTTCTCGGGACCGGAGAAGAACGCTATCTGGAAAAATTAAAACAACTTGAAGAAAAATATCCAAGAAGGGTCAGCATGAATTTAGTCTATGACGCGACTCAACCGAACTATATTTATGCCGGAGCCGACGTTTTTCTTATGCCTTCTCGCTACGAGCCATGTGGAATTGGGCAGATGATTGCGATGAAATACGGTACAATTCCGATTGTCAGACAAACGGGAGGTTTGAATGACACGGTAGATCATTTTGATTTTTTGACCAAACGAGGAAACGGATTTAAATTCTACAACTATGATTTCAAAGATTTGCTATTCCAGATTCGAAATGCTTGTCAATTATTCTACGAACATCAGCATGAATGGAAACAATTGATCATTAACGCTATGAACTCGAGATTTTCTTTAGAGCAGAGCACGAAGTCTTATGTTGAACTTTATCGAAGCATGGTTTCGAAATCGCTGAAACCGTAAACGGTATCAGCGTGTTGAAACTGAATTTTCGCTCAACATTTGATATAATAATACCCGAGGTGAAATGATGAACACTACAGTTTTTAAAACAAAAGAATCCTTTAAAAAAGCGTTCAACGAACGCTTGAAAAATACATATCTGACTGACATCGAACACTCAAGCATACGTGAAAGATACAACATCCTTGGCACATTGACGAGAGAAGCAATCTCTTCCGATTGGATTGAAACCAATGAATTGTTGAAAAAGTCCGAGGCAAGAGAAGTCTACTATTTCTCAATGGAATTTTTAATGGGCAGACTGATTACGAACAACTTGATGAATCTTGGTGTTCGGGATGTTTGCGAAGCGGCATTCAAAGATTTTGGAATCGACTTGAACGAAGTCGAATCCTACGAACCAGACCCCGGTCTCGGAAACGGAGGACTCGGTCGTTTGGCTGCTTGTTATCTCGATTCGATGGCGTCGCTAGGAATTCCCGGATACGGAAATTGCATTCGCTACCGATATGGTCTTTTTAGACAAAAAATCAAAAATGGTTACCAAGAAGAACGTCCTGACAACTGGCTTTCAGATGGTTACGTTTGGGAGACTCGGAACGAAGAAGAAGCAGAAGACATTCCATTTTTTGGTTTTGTCGATTTTGAAGGTGGCATGGTTTATCACCCAGCAGAATATATTCGCGCCGTACCTTATGACGTTCCGATCGTTGGAAATCAAAATGGAATGGTGACTTACTTAAGATTATGGAACGCTGAACCTTCAAGAAAATATCCAAAAAACATGTCTCCGTTCGACTATGAATCTCGCCTTCAAAGCATCTCAGGGTTTCTATATCCAGACGATACGACAAACGACGGAAAGATTCTCCGGTTGACACAACAGTACTTTTTCAGTTCTGCAGGCGTCAAAAGCGTTACACGCAAACACAAGGAAAAATATGGAACACTCTCAAACCTTCATGAAAAGGTTGTTTTCCACATCAATGACACCCATCCGACTTTAATCATTCCGGAACTCATGATAATTCTCCTCGATGAAGAAAAAATGGAATGGGAAGAAGCTTGGAATATCACATCGAAATCAACAGCTTACACCAATCATACAATTTTGTCAGAAGCACTTGAAAAATGGCCTGTTTCCATCATTCAGCCACTTCTACCTCGGATTTATCAATTAATCGAGGAAATCAACCGCCGTTTTTGCCTTGGACTTCTTGAAAAACATGGATATTCCCAAATTGACTATATCAACAGAATGTCCATCATTCAAAACGGAATGGTCCGTATGGCACATTTGTGTATCGTTGCCAGTTTCTCGGTCAATGGCGTCGCAAAACTTCATACAGACATCCTTAAGCACATTGAAATGAAGGAATTTTACGAACTATATCCTGAAAAGTTCCACAACGTAACGAACGGAATCACGCATCGCCGTTGGCTCATTCATTCCAATAAGGAATTGACTTCTCTTCTCAATCAAACGATTGGTGAAGAGTGGATGAAAAAACCGGAAAAACTAGAAGATTTTCTTGCGTTTCAAAATGATCCAAACGTTTTAAAAAAAGTGATGGAAATCAAACGAATCAAGAAACTGGCTTTAAGCAATCGGATTTTTGCCGAGCAAGGCATCAGACTTGATCCTGACTCGATATTCGACATCCAAGTCAAAAGACTCCATGAGTATAAAAGGCAATTGCTCAATGCGCTTCACATCATGTATGTCTATCACCAATTGAAAATTGACCCAGAATTCAGAAAAAATTATGTTCCGCATTCCTTCATCTTTGGGGCGAAAGCCGCTGGCGCGTATTATTTCGCAAAAAAAGTCATTAAACTCATCAACACAATTGCGAAAAAAGTCAATGCAGATGAAGAAACCAATTCTTACCTCAAAGTGGTATTCGTTGAAAACTACAATGTCAGTTACGCAGAAATTATCATGCCTGCTTGTGACATTTCCGAACAAATTTCAACGGCTTCAAAAGAAGCGAGTGGAACCGGGAATATGAAATTCATGATGAACGGTGCTCTGACGCTCGGAACCATGGATGGCGCAAACGTTGAAATCCACGACCTTGTTGGAGATGAAAACATCTTCATCTTTGGAATGAACGCAGAAGAAGTGAACAAACTGATGGGTGAGCATTCCTACCAATCCAAGACATTCTATGAACAAAATCCAGAAATTAGACTAATCCTTGACCAATTGACTGATGGATTCTTTGAAGACGTCGACAAAAACGAGTTTCAAGAGATTTTTGATCGTATGGTCTATTCAGATACCTATTTTGTTTTAAAGGATTTCTGTAGTTACTTGAAGGCTCATGAAGCAGCGAACAAGGCTTATAGAAACCAAACCGGTTGGGCAAAGATGGCCATTGTTAATATTGCGAAAAGCGGTATCTTTTCAAGTGACCGCTCGATTCAAGAATACGCCGACATGATTTGGCATGTGAAAAGCATCAAATAAAAAAGATAAAATCGACCATTTCGATGGTCTTTTTTGCTTTTTTAGATGGATTTTTCAAAAGATTTGGTATAATGATTTGGGGTGACATTATGAAAAAACACATACTGCTATTAATGACTTTACTGCTTTCTTTTGTATTGGTTGGATGTAACCGTGAAATTCCGGATTATACGGTAGAAGAGGCCTTTGCTTTGATGAATGAATCCATTGATAATTATCTTTCGGCTGACAGCCTTTCTTTAGATTATTTTGGAGCCTATACTGCAACCAACTACACTAATTCCGAATCCATGAACGTGAAAATGAAAAACATGCAGTCCAGTGACTTGATTGGAAAAGTCAAGATGGACATCACTGAAAACGACACGTCTTTCACGAGCCAAGTGGATTATTCCGATGGTGTGATTTATACATACCAGCTAACGGATGGCAATGAAGATTATTCTAAAAAAACAGTTGATTACAACGAGTACCGAATTTTATATCAATCCTTTTTGAAGAGCACTTGTGATTACACTAAGACAAGAAATGCACAAATCGTGGTTGACGAAGACACGCTTATCGTGACGTTTGAATATTACCAAGACCTCGTAGAATCCACATTCTTTGTATCGAATGTGATGCAATCGGTAAGCTTTGCAACCGTCTCGATAACCTTGACGCATGAGGCTAAACTTCTATCGATGATTGTCTCATATGATGCGACAATCAACTCCGTGGTCGGACATGAAAGTTATCAAATCAATATTATCAAATTAAATCAATATATCATTATTGATCAATTATCAAATTCTCAAAAATCTGTATATGTAGAGGCAACAACGGATGGATCATAATTGGATTGATCTAACCCATTTAATCAGTTCTACGACGTTAGTCTATCCAGGGGATCCCTTCTTAGAAATCACGAATCGCGCTGATTTTCCTCGTGACGGATTTCATATGGATGTCATCAAGTCCGGAATGCATGTCGGAACGCATCTTGACAGTCCCTATCACTTTGTTGAAACAGGTTTTGGCGTCGAAGAAATTCCACTAAAAAATGTGATTGGATATGCAAATGTCATTGAAGTTAAAGTGATCAATGGCGTTATTAAAACAGATGATATTGTAGAGGGGTATTCGAAAGTTGATAACCCCTATCCGATCTTATTGATTAATGCTGGACATGGCGTTTTATTCAATCAAGAAGAATATTTTAAGAACTGCCCCAGTTTTGAACCTTCGTTTTTCGAATTTGTCATGAACCATCAGATTCATACCATCGGACTCGATCTGCCAACGATTCAATACCATGGTGAGTCCCCTAAACAAGCGCACTTAGATTTTTTAGGTCAGGAGATTACAATCATCGAAGGTTTGAATCACTTAGACGAGTTGCATTCAGAAGTTTTTTTTGCAGGGCTTCCTCTTAAAATAAAAGGACTGGATGGATCGATGATTCGGGCTGTCGCAAAAAATCTGAATTAAAATACCATTTTCGAGGATCTTTTGTTGACGAAATGATTTGAATCGTCTATAATAAGGTCGAATTAAATTTACACTTCAGGGCGGGGCGTGATTCCCCACCGGCGGTATAGTCCGCGAGCTCCGGCACGATTGGGTGCGATTCCCAAACCGACAGTATAGTCTGGATGAAAGAAGTGAGTAACCTTTTAGGTTATTTTGATGCCCGAAGTTTTTTCGGGCATTTTTTTATTTAAAGGAGAAGCAGAATGAAAAGAAAAAGTATCCAAAGAATGACAACAATCGCAATTTTAGCCGCCATGGCAACAATTTTGATGCTCATAGAAATCCCTTTAGGATTCGCGCCAGACTTTTACAAACTTGATTTTAGTGAAGTTCCAGTTTTGATAGGCGCTTTTGCTTTGGGCCCCGTTGCTGGAATTTTGATAGAAGCCATCAAAATTCTTTTGAACTTTCTGATCAATGGGACGATTACTTTTGGAATAGGAGAACTTGCGAACTTTTTAATTGGACTTGCATTGGTTGTCCCAGCAAGTTTGCTTTACATTAAACACAGAACTAGAAAATATGCGATGATCGGTCTCGGAATCGGAATACTATCTATGACGGTTCTTGGCGGATTGCTTAATGCATTCGTACTCTTGCCGATTTATGCTTCAGTATTTGGAATGACTGTCGATGGCTTAGTTGCGATTGGAACGGCATTAAATCCGAGTATCACAAGTTTGACAGGATTTATTCTTCTCGCTGTCGTACCTTTTAATCTCATCAAAGGGTTCTTAGTCAGTTTCATTGTCGTATTGGTTTATAAAAGAGTGTCATTTCTGATCAAGGGGAAAGATCATGAAATTGAATAGAATAATGCCTATAAGGTTTTTAACAATTTTAGGTTTGTTGCTATTTGGTATTTTGCTTATTGGGTGCGACGAATTTAATTCTAAAACTACCTCAATTGATACTGCTTTGGATTACTCGAACTTCAGCTCGCTTCGAGTAAGCGATCCCTATATGCAACTCAACATGAGCGACGATCCTTATTACCTTTATTATTACTCTGAATCCTGCGGTCATTGTAATATCATCAAACCTGAAGTGTTGTTGATATTGTCTAATTTGACTGAATCTCATGTATTCCTAGTTGAAACAAACTCCTTAGCGGATATTTCTCCAGACATCGATGTTAGTTCAACACCAGCTTTAGTGTATGTTGTGAACCATCAGGTTGAACAGATATTTGTTGGCCAGACTGAAGTACTGGATGAGTTTTATACCTTACGATAAATTAAAAAAAGGTGCAGATTTTTGCACCTTTTCTATTAGTATGTATTTAAAATTTCTCGTTTTATTTTTTCGTGGTAAGGTATTTGAGTCGCGTCGTTTGAGTCCTCAATATGATAATGGTTCATTGCTTTGATGTTTGAGTTTCCATATCTATAAGTGTATGCCATTTCATTGAAGCCGATGATTTGGCCTGAGTTGTTGAGTTTCAAAGTGAATTGTTTCTTGATCGCGATTTGTCCAGTCTGAGTAACATATTTGACAACAATCCTTGTTGCAGTATTTTTGACTTTCAAATCTGAAAATTTTTCAAGATTAAGCCAAAAAACATATTTGTTCTGTTCCTCTTCGATTCTAGAAGGGGACGTTTCTTTCGTTATTTTGTCTCTGTACTTATCGTAGGTGATGACTTCCTTTGAACTAATGTAGACTGCCCTTCTTTTGGATTCAAAATAGATTAATTTATCCATATCAAGTGTTTCACCCATATAGATGAAGTCACCTTTATTTAAAACTCGAAGAAATAAAATAGGTAAGAAAAGAGCAATAGTGATTCCGCCAGTAATCATTAAAAATGGAATCATGAAAGCTTCATAAGCGGCAGAACCGGGATATTCAATGACATTATTGACATCCATTGGACTTCCAACAAGATATAAAATTAAAAATACCAAAAAAATAATCAATGGTGTTGGTAAAAAGATAAGTAACATGAAAGAAACCAAGTTATTATTGCGTGTCATTTTGACATTTCTAAGTCTAGAAAAATCGTATCCTATCGAAACCATAAATAACCCTCCTCTTGCTTTACAAGGTCTATTATAATCGATTTACGAAGGAATTGGATAAAATCTTTCTTTTTTGTCTTTTTGTATTCAAATTAACATCCTTTAATGGTAAAATAAAGTGAACAAATTTATTGAAATGAAAGCGTGATACAATGAATACAGTTAAAATTGACAAGTATTTTCGCGGAATGGTTGCTCATCGCGGTCTTAGCGGAATCGAAACCGAAAATACAATCAACGCTTTTACAGCCGCAGGAAACCGAAGCTATTTTGGAATTGAGTGCGATGTACGGGCTTCAAAAGATAATCAACTGATTATAACTCATGACGATACTTTATTACGTCTTGGTTTATTGAATCTATATATTCCTAGTTTTAAATACGAAGAACTTCAAAAATTCACACTCGTTGATCGAAAAACAGGGAATTTAAGTGATACTGTCGTTATTCCGAGATTATCTGATTACTTATCCATTTGCAAAACATACCAAAAAGTTGCTTTTGTTGAAATTAAAGATCATCTTACGAATGAAAACTTAGATCGCTTGATATATGAAATCGAAAAATACTATGAATTGCAGTATGTATATATTCTCTCGTTTCATGAAAAATACTTGGCATATCTATATAAACGCAAACCGGAGTTAACCCTTTATTATCTGGTAGGACAAATGAGTGAAGGTGTTCTTGAAACATGCGAAAAATATCAAGCGAACCTTGATATCGATTATCGCCATGTTGATGAAGCGACAATCAAGCAACTTCACCTTATCGGACTAAAAGTGTGCGTCTATACGGTAGATGATAAGGATACTGCCGAAAAATTAATTAAACTTGGTGTAGATTACATCACATCGAATATTTTGGAGTGATAATTTGAAAATTCTATGCATTGGCGCAACCAATAAGGATATTATTGGAATCTCTAAACGAGAGATTGTTAGAGAAGATTCCAATCCTGGACGAGTTCATTTGGAGCTGGGTGGCGTTGCAAAAAATATCGCAGAAAATTTATTTCGACTCGGAGAAGAAGTCGAATTACTTACTTTTGTCGGCAAAGATGCATTCGGTAAAGACACACTCAATTATCTATCGAAGTTAGGAATCCGCTTTTCAAAATCTCTGATTGACGATTTGCATCCAACTGGGGTTTACATGGCAGTCCATGGATTTTCGGGAGAATTGATTGCCGCAATTAATGATTTTTCACTGATTGAAAGCATTACGCCACAGTTCTTCGACGCTATTTCAGATTATATCGAATCATTTGACACTTTGGTTTTTGACACGAACCTATCAGAAAGCACCTTAACGTATCTAATCGAAAAATATCAGCACAAGATGATTATCTGCGACGGCGTTTCTCAAGCAAAGGTCCGCCGTCTTGAATCCGTCTTGAAGTATGTGGATCTTTTAAAAGTCAACAAACAAGAACTATCGACATTACTCAATCAAAAAAACGACGATGTCATCATGGATGTCAAGAATATCTTGAAATCCGGCATCAAACATATCGTTGTCACCAACGGAAAAGATGCAATCACCTACAACACTGAAGGAAGAGTCTATCAATCGCTGATATTTGAACCAGCGAAGATTAAATCCAGTGCAGGAGCGGGAGATGCGCTGATATCCGGAATCATCTATGGACTAAATCGCGGGAAAAGCATGCACGAAGCAATGAACTTAGGAAAGAAAGCTGCATCCCTTACAATGGAAGTCGATCAGGCATGCAATCCCCTCTTATCGAAAGACCTTATTGAAGAATAAAGGAGATGTCACTATGAACAATCCAACCATTCAAGCAATTCTTTCAAGAAGAAGCGTTCGCAAGTATCTTTCAACTCCAATTTCCGATGAATACATTCAATTAATTGTGAATTCAGGACTTTATGCACCGAGTGCGAAAAACAAACAGAATTGGCACTTTACTGTCATATCGGACAAAGAGACAATTGAAAAAATCAATGGTCTGACCATGATTGGCATGGAAAAACTTGGAATTGAAAAAGAAGAAGGATATCATGTTTTCTACCACGCTCCACTTGTCATCGTATTGAGTTCTGTCATCGAAGGGTATAGTGGTCTGAATGCCGGATGTGCAATTGAAAACATGGCAATCGCCGCTAAATCTCTTGGAATCGATTCTTGTATCATCGGTCAGACAAGGTACATGTATCATCAAGCAAATCAAGTTGACATCAATCGCTTGTTAAAGATTCCGGAAGGATACGAACATGACTGCTCCATTTGTTTTGGATATATCGATGGAGATGCTCCCGAACCAAAACCAAGGAAACAAGATCTTGTGGATTACATTCGATAAACATTGAAATACTTTTGGGGATCCCAAAAGTATTTTTTCTCTATTTAAGGCTAATTCATTTGAGAAATACCCTAAAAAGAGGTATAATCTTTCTGTTAGGAGTGGTTACTATGTGGAAAGATGAATATTTGAAATGGATTCATAATCCAACATTAAATCATAATTTAAAGAATGAGTTGGAAAGCAAGACTGAAAAAGAACTCGAAGAGATGTTTTATACATCACTTGAGTTTGGTACCGGTGGAATGCGAGGGATTTTAGGGCCAGGATTAAACAGACTCAACATCTATACCATTCGCCGTGCAAATGATGGACTTGCAAGATATCTGATCAAGCATTATACAAAGGACGATTTGTCGAGAGGCGTCGTCATTGCCCATGATAATCGTTTGAAATCAAGGGATTTTGCAATCGAATCTGCAAGAGTGCTGGGTCACTACAATATTAGAACCTATTTGTTTGATGGCCTGCGTCCGACCCCAGAGCTTTCTTTTGCAGTTCGTCATCTTCATGCACTTGCAGGAATTGTCGTCACTGCTTCCCATAACCCGCCCAATTATAACGGATATAAAATCTATGATGAATTTGGCTGCCAATATACGCCTCGCTTCGCTGATGAAATTATTGGGTTAGTCAACGAAGTTACGGATTTATTCAGCGTCCAAGTTGCGGATTATAATGAACTCGTTCAAAATAAAATGTCGGTCATTATTTCAGAAGAAATCGACAAAGCCTATTTGGATTTAGTGAAGTCCATTCAACTTTATCCAAATGCAATCAAAACCATCAAAGCCGTATTTACGCCTCTTCACGGAACCAGTGCGGAAATCGGCTCGAGACTTTTAAAAGAAACGGGATACACGTTCTTCCCTGTTGCAGAACAAATGATTCATGATCCCTATTTTGGAACCGTCAAATCTCCGAATCCTGAAAATCCTGCTGCATTTGAATATTCTATCCGACTCGGCAAAGAGAAGAATGCAGATTTATTGATTGCGACAGACCCCGATGCCGATCGACTCGGTGTTGCTGTTAAAAATGACGGTGGTTATGTTTTATTAACCGGAAATCAAACTGGAGCGATTTTACTTTATTACTTGCTGACACAAAAGAAAAAACTTGGCAAGATTCCTGAAAAAGGTGTAGTTTTCAACACGGTCGTCACTTCAGATTTAGGAGCCAAAATTGCTCGTTCTTTCGGACTAGAAGTGATTTCGACTTTGACAGGTTTCAAATTTATTGGCGAACAGGCAAGACTTCTTGAAACAACCGATAAGAAATTTTTCTTTGGATACGAAGAGTCATATGGATACGTCATCAACGACGGAGTCAGAGACAAAGACTCTCTTCAAGCCATGCTCCTCGCCATCGAAGCATCAAACTATTATCAGAATCAAGAAGGGAAGTCCTTTGTTGGTGTCTTAGATGAAATCTATCAACATTATGGGTATTATTTTGAAGACCTGAAAAACATTGAGCTTGCTGGAATGGAAGGGAAATTCAGAATCGATCGAATCATGGATTCTTTCAGAAACAATCCAATCAGCGAAATTGCTTCCTTAAAAGTAATGACTTTAGAAGACTACGAGACAAGCACAAGGACGGTTGGTAATGTTGTTTCCAAATTGACTTTACCTGTTTCGAATGTCATCAAATATATTTTAGAAGATTCTTCGTGGTTTGTGCTTAGACCATCTGGAACTGAACCTAAACTGAAAGTCTACATCGGAGGAACCGGCAAATCCATGGATAGCACCAAAGCCGTCGTCAAACGAATCGCGGACGAAGTACTGAAAATCATTCAAGCAATTGAGTAAGGTGGTGTCACCATGCAATATATCATTCCAATCGGCATTATTGTGATTGTTGTCATATTTTACGTTCTAACCTATGCCATAAACGAAAAAACTGCCATTCCTGATGAATGTCAGGATTTAGTCGATGATATTAACTGTACTGCTTGTTCCGTAGGACATTGTTCAATGAGAAAGACCGATGTTAAATAACGACTGGGACGATTTGCTGAAAGATGAATTTCAGAAACCCTACTTTATAACTCTCGTCAACGACATTAAAGAAGAATATTCTAAACATATTTGTTATCCTCCAATCCATGATGTGTTCCACGCTCTTAGGAAAACGTCATGGAAAGATACGAAGGTATTAATTCTTGGGCAAGATCCTTATCATAATCCAGGGCAAGCCATGGGACTTTCGTTTTCAGTTCCAAAAGGAATTGCTTTTCCGCCTTCCTTACAAAATATATTTACCGAACTTACTACGGACTTAGGGATAAAAATGCCCACTTCTGGGGACTTGACTCGTTGGAGTGAACAAGGAGTCTTATTGCTCAACGCCATCTTAAGCGTGAGACAGAACCAGCCTCTTTCCCATCAAAAAACCGGATGGATTCAGTTTACAGACCATATCATTTCACTGCTTGGCCAAAAAGAAGAACCGATGGTATTTGTTTTGTGGGGAAGTTTTGCCAGAAGCAAAAAAAACTTGATACAACTTCCCCATCATCTCATCATTGAAAACGTCCATCCGTCTCCACTGTCGTCTTATCGAGGGTTTTTTGGATCGAAGCCTTTTTCGAAAATCAACCAGTTTTTAGTTTCATCACACCAAAAGCCGATCAATTTTACTTTAGAATAGGAGATCCTACTTTGAAATTTAAATTAAGAAATCTAATCTTTACTGGATTGCTCGTTTCAATCGGTATTTTACTCAGTCAACTATTCTCATTCTATTACCCGCCTTCAACATCCATTATCAAGTTTGGAATCGGATATGTTCCCTTAATCATCGTCAGCGTGTTGTTTGGACCTGAAGTTGGAATCTTTGCCGGCGTCACTCAAGACATCATCGGCTATTTTCTCTTAGGGTCTTCAAGAGGTGTCTTCTATTTTGGGTTCACCTTCAATGCCATCTTATATGGTGTCGTACCTGGCTTGATAATGAAACTGAAAAGCATTGTCAAACCTACCTTCTTTTTTTTAAGCAATGTGGTATTGATGTCCATTTTTACAGTGATTGCGATCATCTATCTGTTTGATATCGAAAGCATTTCTTCTAATGTCAATTTTGCGCCAATTTATAGATACTTGCTTGTTGGACTAGCGATTTTTTCCTGTTTGACGATGATTTTAATCTCAGTCATTCAATTTCGCAAACAAAAACAGAAGAGTGACTTTCATTTTATCTTCTTTGTTGTTCTGATACTTTATATCCTAACGTCCTTAATCCTTACACCCATTTGGATCAATGATTTGTACTCGATTCCGTTTTGGGTCCAAATCCCATTAAGAGTCATCAAAATGCCAATCGAAGTTTTGGTTTATACAGTCATTTTGGAACGACTGCTCAAGGTGCTCTTCAATCAAATGGAACGAATTGAATAACAAAAAAGGTAGTGGGAATTCCACTACCTTTTTAAATGGTATAAACATTAAATTTCGATGACTTTGACTTCTCCAGCACCAAGATGGAAATGAATGGTTCCATCGGATGAGAATTCATGATATTCTCTACCAGTTTCATAAGTGGCGTATACTAGTTTTCCAACATGATTTTGATTTCCTGTTTTATCTCTTAATGTTTGAAGAGAAGCATTGCACTCGATATCGTTGTAAGGATTCGAATTTGCAACGACTAATAAGCAGGTATTTGAATCTTTATTGAAATAGGAAACTCCAATCGCCGGTGTGTCAAATTCATTGAAGTAAATTGGCAGATAGGATGAGATATTAGTAATTTCATTTAACCATTTTTTGCGAATTTCTTTGATTCCGTCCAGGTGGTCTGCCAGTTCCCAACGATACTGATTCGTGTAATGGAATGCATATTTATCAAAAAGGGCCAGTTTTCCGTAAAACATATCATCTTTGGGAAGATTGAATTTATCTTTGTCCGTGCAATCCACGCCGGTATTCATCGGTTGTACTTCATAGATTTCTTGTCCTGAATTGATGAACGGAACGAGGTTTGGCAAAAGCATATTGAAAGTTGTCGTCATTCTAGCCAGGGTTCTTCCGCCGTCTCTTCCAGCAATTCTTGCAGTATCGTGTGTTTCAGCGCAAGCAAACATCGGAAGAGCAATTTCGGGGGCGCCATACACAAACTTATGCATGTTTTTCTCCCAAATCCGAGGTTCCATCCAAAATCCATTGCCAATGATGATGTTGTATTTATTTGCCTTTGCTTTTTCAGCGTTATCGGTGTTTAACTCTTCTGCAATGAACGCAAAATCAGGATCCATTTGCCGTGCTGAGTCGATGATCATATGAAGCAATTCTTTTGGAAGTGCATGACCCATATCGATTCTCGCACCATCAATTCCATAATTCTTTTGATAGAAAGGAATGATTCCCCTTAAGGTCTCCCATAACTCTTCGTTAGGAATTTCACCTGGAAACAGATTTGATTTAATTGTATCGAAAAGAATGTAGGGAGGTTGTTTTTTATTTTTTATGAATTTTGAAGTTTCTTTGGGGTGATCTAGAAACATTCTGAAGAATGTGACATCCGTCCAAGGCGGTTGAACGTCATTGATATGGTCAGAAAATGCAGGAGCTACTCTTAAATTGAACTGCTTTTCAATTTCAGTTACGTAATCTTTTTCAGAATCGTTTTTGATTTGTTCCCAAAGGGTTTTATTTTGTGCTTTTGGATTCTCCTGAAACATTTTAATGTGTCTTAACACATCAGGAGAAGAATAGACTTCACCCATATATTTCAAACTTGGCGGAATCGTGTTTGGAAGTCCGTCAACAAAAGGAACTTTATATTTTTTATATTCGCTTGCCTTAATCCAGTAGAACCAGTCGGGATGTTCTTTCATCAAATCATTGTCGACAGCATTGGTGCGAGGAATGATGTCAATGATGACTCTCATCGACAGAATGTGACAAGCTTCGACAAAAGCTTGAAATTCTTCTTCGACAGTCATCAGGTTACCTGTAAGGCTGTCTTTTAAATTTGGATCAATGTCATAAAAAGATGCGACGCCATATGGAGACCCAAGTTCTCCTTTTTTATCTTTTAAAGAAAATCTTGAAATTGGCAACATGTACACGGTGTCAACACCCATCTTTTTCATGAAGGGTAAAAGGGCCAACATTTTAACGAAAGAACCTGTTTCTTTGATCCCATCAAAATTGGATAAATCAAGAGAATAGGATCGATCATGATCCCATGCAGAAGAGGATCGAATCATTGTTGAATAAAGAACGCTCTTGCGTACCCAGTCTCCTCCAAGTTCGCCCTTCGCTATTTCGCGGTTCGTGATTTTACTCAGGGAGTGGTTATAGTCTTTCCCTTTTTCTCTGAAAGGAGAAATCACGCGACTGATGACGTTGGAGTAAAAACGATATGGATTGACCAAGAGTTCATTCGAAGGAAGTTTTCTCATCTCTTCGCCGTTATAGTTCCAAGCGTTCCAAATATCCGGAACGGTATAATTGATGTTTCCGATAGATATTTTTTTCTCAAGGATTTTATGAAGTTTTGCTAACTTAGATTCGTGCATAATTTCACCTCTCCTCTATTATATCAAAAAGATTTGAAAGTAGTGTGACAATTTACAATGTGTAAGTGTTTACAAAGGGTTGAATTTACTTTCAAAAAGCAAGTAACTATAGTATAATTAGGGGTTGGAGAGGTGAAAAAATGAAAAAACCCGTTGTACTCATTGTCATGGATGGAATCGCGTATGCAGAATCCTCTTCAGGCAATGCATTTGCTTTAGCAAACAAACCTCATCTGGACTTGTTGCTACAAGAATTTCCGAACACCGTCCTTGATGCATCTGGAGAAGCCGTAGGTTTACCCGAAGGTCAAATGGGAAACAGTGAAGTCGGACATATGAACCTTGGCGCAGGCAGAATCGTTTATCAATCGCTGACAAGAGTCAATGTATCCATCAAAGACAAATCCTTTTATTCAAACCCCGCTTATCTTCATGGGTTCGAAAACACAAAGAAACATCAATCAAAACTACACATATTTGGATTGCTAAGTGATGGAGGTGTTCACTCCCACATCAAGCATTTCAAAGAAATCTTCAGAAATGCCTTAGAACATGGTGTTGAAAGAGCCTACTTCCATGCTTTCTTGGATGGAAGAGACGTTCCGCCGAAGTCCGCAGTTACGTATGTTGAACAACTAGAAGCTTTTTTCAAAGAAATCAATTTTGGAGAGATTGCTACTGTATCTGGAAGATATTATGCGATGGATCGAGACAAAAACTGGGATCGGATTCAACTGGCTTATGATTCGATGACTTTTGGAAAAGCACCACACTACAAAAGCGCGAGCGAAGGCATTCTAAAGTCCTATGAAGAAGGAATCGTTGACGAATTCGTAAAACCATTCGTTGTCGAACCTTTAGGTCTTATCGAATCAAACGATACCATCATCTTCATGAATTTCAGACCGGACAGAGCGATTGAAATAGGAACGGCTTATTCCAATAAGTCCGCTGCCCCACTTTTAAATACAGAAGGTGGTCCTGAAAATATATTCTTTGTTTCGACAATGAAATATGCAGACTCCGTCAAAGGAGAAATTGCATATCAACTCAATGACCTTTCAAATACTTATGGTGATTACATTTCAGCTCTTGGACTCAATCAACTTAGGATTGCGGAAACTGAAAAATATGCTCATGTCACTTTCTTTTTCGACGGAGGCGTCGACAAAGAAATCAAAGGTGCAAAACGCGTTTTGATTCCTTCTCCGAAGGTCGCAACCTACGATTTACAACCTGAAATGAGTGCGCAAGCAGTCACTGATTTGGTATTAGAAGAACTAGAGACTAGAAGTTTCGATACCGTTATATTAAACTTCGCGAATGGCGACATGGTAGGACATACCGGTATGATCTCAGCTGCAATCAAAGCGGTTGAAACGGTTGACGAATGTGTTGGAAGAGTCGTAGACAAAGTTCTTGAAGTCGGTGGAATCGCTTTGATTACCGCGGACCACGGAAACTGTGAAAAGATGCTTGACGAAGAAGGAAACCCCTTCACTGCCCATACGACAAATCTTGTTCCATTGATTGTGACTAAGCACGGACTTGAGCTTCGCAAAGACGGTAATTTAGGTGATATCGCTCCGACGATGCTCGAATTGATGAACTTGGTCCAACCGATAGAAATGACCGGAAAGACGTTGATCGTACCTAATGTTGAATAGAAAGTTATCAAACGTTAATTTGAAAGACTTGCTCTACGTAATCCTCTACACTTTCATCTTGTCAGTAGCGTTTGGAATTGTGTTAGGGTATGCCGATTATTATCTAATCAGCTCAATCAATTTTTCTTTCATCGGCTTTCTGTATTGGATTATCGCAATCTATATCGGAACCACTGTCAGGAAAGTCGTAGAAGATGCTCACCTTGTTTACACCATCATTGCTGGAATCGGAATGGTCTTATCATTTGCAATTCTAAACACTGTTCCTGTTTTTCTAATGAACAGCATTACGCTTCAGGATTATAAAATATTTTTAGACATTACTTATTATTTTCACATCTTGGTATTGACACTGAATCCTATCACGGGGATAAGTATGGGATTTTTAAATTATCTCATCACCCTGATCATCTTCGGTGTTGGAACTTATTTGGGAATTCAAAGAACTTTACATTAAAACAAAAGAAACTATATATATAAAAGGAGATTAAATTATGCCAAATATCACAAGCATTTATGCAAGAGAAGTATTGGACTCCAGAGGGAATCCAACTGTAGAAGTTGAAATTTACACAGAATCCGGAGCCTTCGGACGTGCCATCGTTCCAAGTGGCGCTTCCACCGGAGAGAGAGAAGCCATCGAATTAAGAGATGGAGACAAATCTCGTTACTTAGGAAAAGGCGTCACAAAGGCAGTCAAGAACGTCAATGACATCATCGCTCCAGCATTACTAGGATACGATGTTACAATGCAAACGTTCCTTGATAAAATCATGATTGAACTTGATGGAACACCAAACAAATCTAAACTAGGCGCAAACGCAATCTTAGCCGTTTCCATGGCTTGCGCAAGAGCAGCCGCTGATTATGTCGGATTGCCACTGTATTTGTATCTTGGTGGATTCAATGCAAAACAACTACCAACGCCAATGATGAACATCATCAACGGTGGATCACACGCTGACAACAACATTGACTTCCAAGAATTCATGATTTTACCAGTCGGAGCTCCATCATTCAAGGAAGCCCTCAGAATGGGCGCAGAAGTATTCCATAACTTAGCCAAAGTATTAAAATCCAAAGGATTCAATACCGCAGTTGGTGATGAAGGCGGATTCGCTCCGAATCTTCAATCCAATGAAGCTGGACTAGAAGTCATCATGGAAGCCATCAAAAAAGCAGGATATGCACCTGGAAAAGACGTCGTATTAGGAATGGACGTCGCAGCGAGCGAATTCTATAACAAAGAAACAGGAAAATACGTTTTAGGCGGAGAAGGAAACAAAGAACTTACAAGCGCTGAAATGGTTGATTTCTATGAAATGTTAGTCAACAAATATCCAATCGTTTCGATTGAAGACGGACATGACCAAAACGATTGGGAAGGTTGGAAGTTAATGACAGAACGCCTTGGCAAGAAAATCCAAATCGTTGGAGACGACCTATTCGTAACTAACACAAAGATTTTGGCTGAAGGCATTGCCAAAGGAATCGCGAACTCGATTCTAATCAAAGTCAATCAAATCGGTACTTTGACAGAGACGTTCGATGCAATCGAAATGGCCAAACGTGCAGGATACACCGCAGTAGTCAGCCATCGTTCAGGTGAAACTGAAGATACGATTATTGCTGATATCGCCGTCGCTACCAATGCAGGTCAAATCAAAACTGGTTCACTTTCCAGAACAGATCGGATTGCAAAATACAACCAATTACTAAGAATTGAAGAAGAACTAGGAGAAGTTGCACAATACAAAGGTCTCGCTTCTTTCTATAATTTAAAAAAATAAATTAGGTTCACAGAAAAAACATGCTTTTGGCTCTTCCAAAAGCATGTTTTTATGTTATAATAGATAGGAACGAAAAATTATTACATTGATTTGTAGATGCATGGATGATGGGAGGTTTCATTATGGGCTGGTTAGACTGGTTGTTACTCGTTGTGAGTGTAATATTAATCGCATTGGTTATGATTCAAGAATCGAAAGATGATGTCAAAAATACTTTTTCTGGTGAAAAATCAGATTTATTTAAAAACCAAAAACAACGCGGACCCGAATTGTTGCTTGCAAGATTGACAATGGGCGTAAGCCTTGCTTTTGCGGTTGTGACAGTACTCGCGCTGATTCTTTAGAACACATAACTGTGTTCTTTTTTTTCGCAAAATTATAGATCAAGGAGGATCCTATGAGAGAAGAAATACTAAAAGCAATGAATCAAAAAAACTATCGCTCTAGCGATTCTTTTGAATTATCCAGTCGAATGAAAGTCTCGTCCAAAGACGAATTTCAACGATTTTCAAAGAGCCTTGATGATTTAATGAAAGACGGAACGATCTCAAAAAACAAAAATGGAAAATATAACTTATCCGAACGGTTTGGATTTCTAAAAGGAACGCTGGATTTAAAACAAGCCGGGTATGGATTTGTGAAGCTTGATGAAGAAGGAAGACCGGACGTATTCATTCCTAGGAACCTAACAGGGGACGCTATGCGCGGAGATTACTGCCTCGTTAAGATTACCAAGGAAAATGGAAAAGATCGCTATGAAGGCGAAATTATACGTGTCCTAAAGAGGAGTCTCGATGTCATCATCGGAGAATACTACCAAGGCGCAGTTTTTCCAAAGAATAATCCATCCGATATCATTTTTAAAGTCAGAAGAGACAAAACATCAAAACTGACTGACCATACTCTTGTCAAGGCAAGAGTCGTCAAATATTCTAAACTCCAGATTCTTGAAGTCGTCGTGGAAGAAGTACTAGGTGATATGAACGCACCTGGAATTGATATCTTGGAAGTCATCGCAAGAAATGATATCGTCATGGATTTTCCTGAAGAAGTACTTCAAGAAGTTCAATTAATACAACCGACGATTGACAAAGAACCGAAAACTGGAAGAAGAGATTTAAGAGAGCACCTGATAGTAACCATTGACGGAGACGATACTAAAGACATCGACGATGCTATTTCGATTGAAAAGCGAAACGAAAAGGAATTTATCCTTGGTGTCCATATTGCAGACGTATCCTACTATGTAAAAAAAGACAGTCAACTCGACAAAGAAGCATTTTCAAGAGGAACCAGCGTTTATTTGGCGGACCGGGTTGTCCCGATGTTGCCAAGAGAGCTTTCAAACGGAATCTGCTCTCTCAATCCTCAAGTTGAACGTTTTGCAATCTCTTGTGAGATGAAAATCAATCACTTGGGAGAAGTCACGAGTTACGACATATTCCCATCGATCATTAAAAGCCGTCATCAGATGACTTATAAAAACGTCAATGCAATTATCGATGGTAAACAAGAAGTGATGTCTCGTTACCCCGATTTGATTGAATCGGTCGCGTCGATGACTGAACTCGCTAAAATTCTTCATGATACGAGAACCCAAGAAGGATCCATCAACTTTGAAACCATTGAACCGAAGATTATTTTCGGTGAACATGGAGAAGTAAAAGACATTGTCATTCGTGATAGAGGCATCTCCGAAAACATCATTGAAGAATTCATGCTCGTTGCCAATCAAGTCATCGCAAGTCACATGATTCATCTTGAATTGCCTTTTATCTACAGAATCCATGAAACGCCAAATTCTGAAAAGCTTGGAAGTCTATTTGTTCTCGCAAAAGAATTAGCTTATATCTCACATATTCCAGATCCAATTACGCATCAGGATTTACAAAAGCTTTTAACCAAGATTGAAGGTACAAAATACGAAAAAGTTATTAACATGTTAATGCTTCGATCGATGGCAAAAGCAAAATACAGTGAAGACAATGTAGGCCACTATGGCCTTGCATTTGAAAATTATACTCATTTTACATCGCCAATCAGGAGATATCCAGATTTAATCGTCCATCGATATATCAGAGACTATTTGTTCTTAAAAAAAGTTGATCAAAGATCCTTGCAGGAAAAAGAACTTGAACTTCCTGAAATTGCTTCTCAATCCTCGAAACAAGAGCGAACAGCCACGATTGCCGAACGTGAAGTCATGGATATGAAGAAAGCCGAATACATGGAACCTTTTATCGGAGATATCTTCGAAGGTGTTGTTTCAACACTTACAAGGTTTGGAATGTTCGTTGAACTTCCAAACACCGTTGAAGGATTGGTTCATATATCCACTTTCCCCGAAGCCATCGAATTCATTGAAGAAAAGATGATGTATCTTGGCATTTCATCCAGAATCGAGTATACTATAGGGAAGGTTGTCAAAGTGAAATGCACAAGCGTTTCAAAATTACTTGGAAGAGTGGATTTTCAGTTAGTCTAGGAAAGGAGTCCGTATGAAGAACCTTGCAAACAACAAAAAAGTGTCACATGAATACTTCATTATGGACACCTACGAATGCGGAATTGTACTGATGGGAACAGAAATCAAGTCAGTTCGACTTGGAAAACTCGCAATCAGTGACGCTTATGCGAGAATCAAGAACTTTGAATTGTTCCTCGTAAACATGCACATTTCCAAATACGAATATGGCAGTATCTTCAATCATGAAGAAACAAGAGAGAGAAAACTCTTGATGGGCAAAAGAGACATCATTCGTCTGAGCCAAAAAATAAAGACCGATGGGTTAACCCTAATTCCCACAAAAGTCTATCTTAAAAATAGTCTCTGCAAAGTCGAACTTGCTTTATGCAAAGGAAAAAAGCAATACGACAAAAGAGAGTCTAACAAAGAAGAAGACGCAAAAAGACGCCTGGAAAAGGTCGCTAAAGACTATACCGGGTAACATATGGGGCTGTTCTGGATTCGACAGGATAGTTCGAGTTTGATAAGCATGCGATCGGCAGATCTAAAAATGTACCAGTAAACATAACTGGAAACCAAAATTACGCTTTCACTGCTTAAGAAGAAGTAGTGGGTTTAGAGTCACCAGCCTACGGGTTTCTTTAAACTTCAGCTAAGTAGGATAGTCCCATCACTGCAGCCATAAGTGTGAAGGGCGAACTCAATAGGGCTAGTTGCCTCGAGTGGTTGTTTCGTGACAGCTTGGCGATGAAATCTTTATGGAACTAAGCATGTAGAAAATCAAATGATTGGCTATTTTGGACCGGGGTTCAAATCCCCGCAGCTCCACCATCTAACTAGAATAGG
>Ga0268280_1000354_pt1 | contig 41052 bp, 47 predicted proteins | sample saktaG_9_FD_190139 | JGI IMG/M metagenome (GOLD analysis project Ga0268280, IMG submission 190139) | Saline water microbial communities from Sakinaw Lake, British Columbia, Canada - sak_2011_5_24_40m | ecosystem: Environmental > Aquatic > Non-marine Saline and Alkaline > Saline ...
TCTTATGACTCAAAACTTGTGGGAGGATAGAGAGACCGAAGGCAAAACGTGGGAACAGCAGGAATCGGATCTCGGTTTGGTACTTGACGAACCGGTCAAGGCATCCGGTTATTACGAGATGGTTGCGCCCTTGGACCTTGAGACGATATTCGAGTTCAAGATTTTTACGGATGTTCTTTACAGGAATGTATCGGGAGGAAGTCTTGCCATACAGATCGCCATAAGCGAAGACGGGGTCAATTTTTCTGTGTTTACCGATATAAACGCCAACGCCACATACAGGGCCAGATACGTAAAGTTTAAGTTTACTCTCTCTACAGCCGACGCGAATCACAACGTCTATTTTTATGCATGCTCTATTTTCATAAATGCCCCGTCCGTAAGAGTGGCTTGGGCCAAGGATGTTGCCATACCTATTGCCGGAAAGACGATGATATTCGGTGCGGGATTCAGTTTCCCGCCGAGAGTGAATACAGCCATAGTGAACGGTATAAAGGGAATCATCATTTTGAGCAATAAGACAAAAGACCAGATGGACGCGCGGGTTTACGATCTGGCCGGAGCGCCGATCGGGACGGCCGAAATTGACTGGGAGGCTAAGGGATACTAATGGAAGGCTATTGTATAACTTGCCAAAAGATTGTCGCGATGAAGGATATCAGACCTAAGACGCTTAAGAATCAAGACAAGGTCTACGAGGGCAAGTGCGAGGCGTGCGACACCGTAATTTACAAGAAACGAGGCAACTAAATGGAAAGGCATTATTTCGATCACAATCAGCCGCAAGGTTCGATGTCCTTAATGAACTTGAGAAATTCTTTAAGGGCGTTGTTTCAGGGCGATCTTATGCCGTTACGGCCGAGGGCAAGCTTTGTCTTAGATGATATGGAATACGCAACGGACGCGCAGGCTCAAAACGCATGGAGTGGGGCTGGATGCGCGGTCGCGCATTCTTTAACAAAGCAAGAGGGGAATTTCGCTCTGCAGGTCGTGATCGACGCTACGCCCAACAGGCAGGTCACAAGGATAAAAGCATTAGACCTTTCGGGTTTCAAAGAGATCCTTCTCTGGGAGAGGTGTTCGGGAGTATCTCAAGCATTCAGATTTTTTTTGGAAGACGGATCAGGGCATGTGAGTTATTGGCTTCTCACAAGCCATGCGACGGCGAACACATGGAAACAGGACACGCTCAATCTCGCTGTGCCGGACGGGAACAACGGATCTCCGGCCGTTTTGTCGAATATCACGGATTTCGGATTCTATCAGCTTCCAGCGAGCCAGACCTTTATCTTAGATACTATTAAGGCTCGATGCGGGATGAGTGTCGCTATTGATTCTTGTGACATAGGAGGCTTCTATAAACAGGCGTATATCGGGGGCCAGCCTATATCAATGACAGCGAAATCGTCACCTGCTATAAGTGCGCCTTTAGCTAACCCGAGGATCGATATTCTTGCAGTCAATTCGGCGGGGACATTGTCATGGGTTATAGGCACAGAGGCGGCGAATCCGGTGCCTAACTGGGCAGGGATCCCATCGGCTCGTATTCCGATATGCCTTGTCTATTGTAAAACCACTATGGCGAAAGTCGTTGATTATGAGGATAAGGACGCGAATCCAAACGAAGGGTTTATATATAGCGATATAAGGCCTCTTTACTGGGCCTCGGTCAGCAATTTGTCAGCACTTTCGGACGTATCGATATCGAGCTTGGCCAATAATCACGTGCTTCGGTACAACTCAACATCAGGCAAGTGGGAGAATAAGACCCCGCGGGCCGTGTACGCTTAAAGGATAAATTATGGGAGATTATGTTTCAGGGCCGCCGAAGGCTGCAAGCGGTAACCCTATACCGGTTACATGGACAGATGATCCGCTCCAGCAGGACATAACAGAGCCAAAGAAACAACACCTTGTCGAGATGAGGGCGGCTCTTCAGGCGTTGGACGGGCACTATCACGTCTTTAACGGGAATAATTCTCAGTCAGAGCTACCCGATGTCGCGGTGTCGTGGCTTGTGCCGAACGCGAATATCGTTATTGACGAGACATTTGTCGCGGCCCAGCACATAAACGAAGTCATAGGCTTTATTAAGAATTTCATGGGGCATTATCACTATGTGCCGGGATACGGAAAGAATTCGACGACCTATTCGCCGACTCTTAGTTTTGAGAACGATCCGGTGGCAACCGATGTCACATGGATCAAGGCTTCGGCCCATGAAGAGATGAGGACGCACTTGGAGAATTTGGCAATTCACACCCATTCGGTATGCTGCGAATGCGAATGCACTTGTACCTGCACCTGCACCTGCACTTGCGCCTGCACGTGCACCTGCGAGTGTCGCTGTTACGGGGAGATGTAAAGATGAACTCGTGTTATTTAATGATGACGAATCGCTGCAACATGGCCTGCTCTTACTGCTACGAGAGGGAATATTTCAAAGACGATTTTAAGGACATATCCGAAGAGACGGCGAAACGGGCGATTGATTTTTTAGTTGAAAATCATAAGCCGGGCAATAAGGCGCGTCCCAGCGAGGATATAAACATCTGCTACTTCGGAGGCGAACCGACCTTAAACTGGGAAGTCTTAAAAAAGAACATTATCTATTGCCGGTCGATCGAGCAGGAGTTGAAGATTAAGTTTGGCCTCTATCTTTTGACCAACGCGAAAGAACTCCCGAGTCCTGAGGAGGAGTTTTTTAAGGTCCTTCGTGATCATAATGTAAAGATGCAGGTCTCGCTCGACGGATGCAAAGAGGCTCACGACTCGACAAGGGGTCATTTTGACACGATCGTAAATAACGCCCGAAAGATAATCGAAAATTTAAACTGTCACATAATTGTCAGGATGACCGTAACGCCTCATAACGTCCGGCACGCATATGAGAGTTTCAGGGCAATGGCGGACCTGTCCTGTACGGTCAATATGGTGCCGATAGTGGAAGAAGAGTGGACGGACGAAACAATTGCCGTTGCCAAAGAAGAATTTAAAAAGATCATGAATTATTATCAAAAGCTAACCCGCATTAAGCCGGTAAGGTTTAACGTCGCGGAAAACTGTCTTGACGGCGGTTTCAGGCACTGTCAGACAGGCTCATCCATGATCTCGGTTACGGTAGACGGCATCATATATCCGTGCCACAGGTTTCAGTTTCACGCGGAGCCTGAGAAAAACTGGAAGATGGGGGATATTTTTAAAGGTGTAGATCGATACCCTAACTTTAACGGAATATTCGCGAAGTGCTACTCCTGCGAGACGAATATTTGTCATCCGTGCCCTTCAGCTTTCATCTTAAAGAACGGAGGCCGAGCCCCCGAATATTACTGCAAATGGAATAAAGAGATTGAGGATGTGGTTCGGTCGCAGGCCTCCGAGGTAAGGGCCTATAACGAAAAAGAAGTTTACATGAAAAAGACCGACTTAATTCTAGAAGGGCTGGGAGAGATAGAGAAGTGTCTAAGAAAATCTTAATAGTCAATCCTCCGGTGTTTACGCCGAAGCCGTGGAATAACGTGGAGAACGGTTCGATGGCGCCGTATGTTCTAGAGTCATTTTTAAAGGCGAACGGTGAGGAAGTTGCTTTATTTGATTTTCTTACGGAGAGGAGGGAACTTGACGGATGGGAAGATGTAAGGGTGGAAAGGGTCGCAAAGGTAGGTAATTACGATGAAGAGCACCTGTCGAAAAGAGTCTATTACGCCGGTGTGAATGAGAGGCATTATATTGACTATCTTAAGGCCTATAAGCCGGATGAGATATGGATATCGTGCCTTTTCACCTTCTACTGGCAGGGGGTGAAGCTCGTTTATGACATAACGAAAGATTTCAATCCTTTAATCAAAATAAGGCTCGGCGGTAACTATCCAACGCTTTGTCCGGATCATGCGAGAGAGAACTTTCCCGATGCGGATATAGAGATTTCGGATCCGTGCGATATGAGGCGGTTTCAGAATATCGATATCGGGTTATATAGGGCGATACCGAGGATGTTTCCGATACTTACTTCCGTGGGATGCCCTTTTTCATGCTCATGGTGTGCGGTGCCTAAGATTGAAGGTAGCACCATGAAGTTTAAGGATCCTTATGATGTGGTATCGGATATTGAGGAAAAGTATTATTTCGGAGTGAGGTCCTTCAGATTTATAGATTCACATCTTTTGGCCAATTACGAAACGCATTTTAATCTTATATTAGAAAAGCTTATCGAGAAGCCGTGGCGGGCTGAATTTCATTCATACGGAGGGCTTAATTCGCTTTATATAACGCAGGAGATGCTAGAGCTCATGGCCGAAGCGGGGTTCGTAAGGATTCAGCTTCCGATAGAGGTGGTCGATGAGGAAATATTAAAGAAAAATAACAGGGTGGTATCTGTAAGGATGTGGGAAGCAGCAGCCAAGAAGCTCAAAAAAATCAAGAATTTCGAAATAACAAGTTATGTCTTATGCGGGCTTCCGGGGCAGAGCATTAAAGACGTCTATCGGACTATTAATTTTGTCGAGGACGCGGGTATAAGACCGGTGCCACTATTCTTTACGCCTATTCCCGAAACCGCATATACGGACGATCGACCGCTGGAAGACCTTCATCCTTACCTGTTTCCGTATGCGTCGAATAAGATGCCCGCTACAGAGCTTGAACGTATTCAGGAAAATTACTTCACTGGAGGCGTTTTTGTCTCCGAAATCATAAAGGGTTCTAAGACTATTTACGAGTCAGGGCCCGTGGTAAAGGTGGGAATGTGATTCCAATATGCCCTGAATGCTCGAAATTCGGAGAGCCGACAAAGCTGTATCTTGATGGATTGAGACTTGCCTGCAAAACATGTGGGTTTATATATCCGGGCGAGTTTAAAGAAGAAGACGGCATGGTACTGTCTCGGGGCGTTGTTGAGCTTAATCCGAAGCCGGAATCGATCATGTATGTGAAGATTGTCGACATAAATGATCCTTCGAAGCAAAGGTGTGAGGTTATCGAAACATTACCACTCGTTCCTTATATAAACGGAAAGAAAGTCAAATCCTATAAGATAAGGGCGAGCTACGAACTCGAAGTCTATTATGAGTGAGATGCTTTCATTCTGGGATATCGTGAAGTCGATAGGGTTGACCGAGGAAGACCTTGTCATGGAATACAAGGCGTGGTTTACGTGGCATAACAGGACGAGGCCGGATCTGGTCCTGACGCTTCTTATGGAAGATAGATTTCAGATATTATCGAAGATGAGGTTTTATTTCGAGGTCAGATTAGGCGTTAAAGACAGAAGGGCCAAGGTCTTCGATATGGAGAAATTCAAAACCGCTCTCGATAAAGAGATAACAGTCTACCGGGGTAACGCAGGCGTCTTTAATCCCGAATACGAAGAGAGGTTTCATTTTGTGGCGATGACGGCCTCGTTTGATACGGCATTAATGTTCGCGAAGTTTCCGGACGCGAAGGCGACGCATCTGCCTGTGCCCCCCGAAAGATCGCAATACTGGGTTGTAGGTGTAACGTTGCCCTTGAAGAGCATGCTCGCTTACAGGGACCTTGCCGATGAGGAGGTCTGGATTACGCGGGATGATTATAAAAACGCGAAGGTGTTAGTCCAATGCGGTGTATAGAGTTTACGGCTAGTCCGGGAACAAGACTTGAAATTCAAGAGGTGGATAAGGATAAGAATATCTTGGTCTGTCCAGCCCAGAGACTCGATAAGCACCCTTATCTCGGAGGGAGGGCCGTGAAGCAATATAAGATAAAAATAGAATACGAAGCGATACCGATTCTGGAGGTGGCTATATGATGAACTGTCCGAAGTGCGAAGGTAAGATCAAGCTCGTCAAAGCGGGTGACCGGCTGGTTTGCCCTAGTTGCAGTTACGTTGATTCTAAGCCCGCGCCTATAGGTGATAGTTTCACAGTTGTGGAGGATACCATATCTTTTGAGTGCGGACCGGAGGATGTGATTAATCTATTTAAAGAAGTTGTGGTGCCCGGGGAGAAAGAGAACAAAGGTTTTTCACATGAGTTTGTATTAAAGCAGATTCTCGAGAAGGAGCCGTTCGTAGGATCGGCCAAGGTCAAAAAGTATATTGTTGAAGCAAACTATAAGGTTATAGCGAAAATTTAAAAGGAGGATAGAGTTATGTCAAAAGTCATAGCGCATGAGGAATTGATGGTTGACTTTGCCGTGGTGGCGTTAACGCCGTCTGTATATAATTCGCCACAAGGACTTTCGGCGTCTTTTGCCAAGATTCAAGCCGAAGACGGGCCGATGAGATATTGCGTGGACGGGCAGAATCCGTCGCCGTCATTCGGGGACCTCTTGGAAGACGGCGATATAGTGGAGCTTCCCTCGATTTATCATATAAAAAACTTTAAGGTAATAAGATCGGGAAGCTATCTCGGTAAGATTACCGTAACCTACGAAAATTAAGGAGGAGCTTCATGAGTCAACAGCATATTAAACATCAGAAAGCGTCGCGTATAATAAGGCGCGTTAATGAGATACACACAGAGGGCGGACTGCCCAAAACAGGGCAATACATGTCCTACGTGTGGGGAGATGACGGCTATTATCAAAAAGGATACCCGATAGGCGGGGGCCAAAGATTTATCGATAACGGAGACGGCACGATTATCGATACGGTTACGGGCCTCATGTGGATAAAAAATCCGTCTGAGGTTGGTTTAGGATATCCCATGTACTGGTATGACGCAATAAACGCCTGCGAAAATCTGGAATTCGCGGGCTGGGACGATTGGCGTCTTCCGAACATAAGCGAGCTTATGTCAATCGTGGATCATTCAAGGTATGATCCCGCTTGGGATACTACGTATTTTCCATATCCGCCGGATACATGGACGCCATTCTGGTCATCCACTTCCAATGCATCGTGGTGGGATGGCGCATGGGCGCTGTATGCATACGATGGATATAAGACATGCTGGGGCAAGCCATGGGATATGTGTTATGCGAGACCTGTGCGTGGTGGACAATCTTAAAATAGGGGGAATAAAAAATGCCTAGTGATAAAGTCGTAATTGAGTTTAAAGACGGAAAGAAGCTAACAAAATTTCCGGACGGAGTAGTAAGAGAACAGACGCAGGAAGACGCGGAAAGATACAGGCAGTTTCTTGCAAACGAGAAACAGAGGATCGAACGACATATGGCTTTGCTGGACGACGAGGTAAAGCAGATGGTCGCGAGCTCGAAAGCAAAAATCCCCGATGGGAAATAAGGGGAACTGGACAAAATACATCACGCCCATTCTTGTCACGATCGCAATCTTCATGCTTGGCAACATCACGATGCAGATTACGAAACTGGACGAGAAGCTTTTTCATCATCTCTCGAATGCCGAGATACATTCGCCGAGAGCTCAGTTTGTGTCTAAGGCGGAGTTTGATGTCCATTGCAAGTTTGTCGAGCGCGAGAACGACCGCATAGTTCAAGCTATCGAGGGCCTTCGGTGCGACATAAAGGAAAGATTTGATGGAAGAAGGACGCGTTAGAGTTGTATTAGAGATAGATGTTCATGCGTATAAGAGGATCGCTTTTATAATCCGGGATCATAAGAATATGCTTTTTAATCTTAAGGTGAACGATCTCATAAAGAAAAATCTCGCACGAGATATGGATATTATCAAGCGAATACTGGAAAGTTCGGAGGTTAAAGATGGCGGATCAGGAAAAGTTCAGTCTTCTTAAGTTTCTGGGCAGTTTCGTTCAGTGGTTGCCGTGGGTTAAGACCGCACGTTACATGGTTGGCCTTGCGCTTATTGGTTTTGTGGGGATTACGATTTATCGGGCCTTTTTCATGCCGACTCAGACTACGAGACAGGAAACGCATATCATCGCTCAGCCGGGCGCGCAGGTGACGATTGATCAGAAGCGCGAAGAGAAGAAGCCCGGGATTGAAATTAGTCCTTTCGTTGAGGGATATGGGTTCGCCGAGTCGGATAATCGCAAGGGTGTCGGTGCTAAGGCCGGGGTACGGGTGAACTTCTAATATCCTATAACCCTTTGGAATCCATGGCTTGCTTCTATCCTATTGCAAATTCTTTTCAACTTCCCTAATCAATCTACTTAGTGACATCTTTAATGCGAATGCTATCTTGTAAGCTATAGCGACACTTATATCAACTTTCCCTAATTCTATCGAACTTACATAAGTTCGGTGTATATTAGCCTTGTCGGCAAAATCTTCTTGTGATAAGTTCAATTTATGCCGTTTTCGCCTGATAGCCATTCCTAACTCTTGCCTAACTTTTTTCTTGACAGATAGTTCCATGCTACGTATAATCACACAATGTAGGCTATATATCTACAGACGATAGTCTACAAAAACTTTATAAAAAGTTACATGGAAAGTAGCGGCTTTACATAACATAATTAACTTGGTTGATGTTTTCCGTTCATATATACGGATGTAGGGGATAACGTGAAATATGAAGCGAATTAACGAAAAGAAAGGAGCAAAAATGGTAAAGAAGTGTTTAGCAGTGTTGATTGTTATGTCGGTTATAATGTTTTCATCGGGAAGTATTTTTGCAGAGGATGTAAGTTTAGGTGAAAAGATAAATCTCGGAGTCAATTGCTCAGTGCTCATACCTACAGAAGATGAGGCTGGGACAGGAATATATATAGGAGGCTTACTCTCTTATGATATTCTAAAATACCTTGCTGTTGGGATAGAGTCAGGATATGCTCAAATCGATATGGAAAGCAACAGTATTAAACTTGGAACGTTGCGAGCCGTGCCTCTTTTGGGAGATATCATAGTCAAAGTCCCGATAGAAATGGATAAGTTTACCTTGACTCCATATGGTCTTGTTGGTATAGGAGTTTTATTTCCAGATTTCGCCGAAAGCGATATTGTTAAAAATGCTGGGATAAGCCTTGAAACTGATACAGCTTTTGCAATGAAATTCGGTGGCGGTATTGACTTCTATGTAACCAAGAATATAGCGTTGAATTTTGAAGCAAGCTATCTGATGGCTGATATTGATGCCAAAGCAAAATGGAGCGGTCAGACATACGCAACAGATACTCTTAAAGCAGACTCTTGGTTAATCGGCGGAGGTGTAAAGGTTCGTTTCTAAATATTAACGTTGAGATATTTTCCTAAACCTCCGCTGGCACTGAAGTGCTTGCGGAGGTTTTTCATTAGGGATGTTTTTTAGGGTGGTAGCCGTTAGTAATTTAATTGACATAAGGCAATATTTGCTGTAAAATTTACAGTGTCACAAAGGGGTGGCAAAAATATGAAGAAACTAAAATAGCGTATTCTTGAATTGGGCAACCCAAAAGGGTTGTTTTTTTATCTATGGGGTACTTGAGAATGATGTGTAAAAAGGAGATGAGCATGATAATTAGATATTTTTGTGTATTGTTGTGTGCCCTTGCATTATCTGGCTGTGCATCTGCTAGCTACCAACGGCAACAGGTGCAGGATGACAAAGGTGACAGGCTTACGGTAGGGACAGTTCAGAAAAAAATTGTTGTAGGTATGCCATCAGCAGATGTAGCCGCAATATTAGGCGCACCCAATATCGTGTCAACTGATGAAAACAGATTAGAGGTATGGATTTATGATAAGATATCTACGGACGTGGTTTATTCGCAAAGCGACGCAGGTATAAAATTTTTAACTGTTGGAAACTCGGGAGCTAGGTCAACCAACCAAAGAACCTTAACCATTATCATTAAATACGACAAAGACGGTAAGGTTCGTGACTTTGCATATCATACTTCCAGTTTCTAAGGAGAGACTTATGGGAAAAACAGGTTTTATTAAGGTATTTTTTGTTGGTATATTATGTCTAAGCATAGTTGGTTGCGCGACCATTCCCAAGGGGTTTTTAAAGCCATCAGAGAAATCTCTCGAAAATCGTCAATTGCAGATGAGGCAGTATGATACGAAAGACGAGACGAAAATTATCACTTCAGTTGCAGGAGTCTTACAAGATCTTGGTTTTACACTAGATAATAGCGAAACTGAATTAGGATTAGTTGTCGCATCGAAAAAGGCAGATGCAGTAAGCGGAGGGCAAATAGCAGGCGCGATTTTACTTACTGCCCTGTCCCGTGGTCAAAATAATTATGTAGCAATGTGTGATAAGGAACAGAAGGTAAGAGCTTCTGTGATAGTGCAATCCTCTCTTAATGGAAGCAAGACTGGTGTTCGTGTTACTTTTCAAAGGATTATCTGGAACATGAGCAATCAAATTAGTAGAGTTGAGACTATTATTGAACCACAGATATATGAGAAATTTTATGTGGCATTATCAAAGGCAATATTCTTGGAGGCTGAAAAAATATGAGAAAATCTAAAAGATACAGCGGCATTCTTATTGTTCTGTGCTTACTTTTTGTCTTAGCCGGATGTGTAACTACGACTAATAAGGCCTTTGAAACTAATGAGAGCCAAGTAAAGCTAAGGAGTATGCAAACCAGAGCTTTTGACACGACCGATAAGAAGAAAATGATGCAGACCGTAATAAGCACTATGCAAGATCTGGATTTTGTTATCGATAAAGCAGATCTTGTGCTGGGCTCGGTTACAGGTTCTAAATTTCTCAACCAAGCAGTTATTACAATGACTGCCACTGTCAGGTCAAGAGGAGAAACGCAACTGTTAGTAAGAGTAAATGCTCAGTATGGGATTAGTTCCGTAGAAGATCCGGCTACATATCAAGATTTCTTTACATCATTGGAAAAATCTTTGTTCTTAACGGCTCAACAGGTCGATTAGCTCGTCCGTTCGTAATATTGACAATGGCCGTTTGCGTGTTATACTTATTGCCACAGTTATGGCAGTCCCGAGTTGGAAGGAATAAATCCCGGACGTTAAAAAAGAAAAACCTTCGCTGGTTACCTTGACCGGCGAGGGTTTTTTAGTGCTTCCACCTTAATAAAATCTTACTATATCGCTATAAATATAGGTGGGTTGACTTTCGAAGAAACGCCTTGCCAGCTATTAAACCATATGGTCTACTCACCCCTCGAAAGGAGGGGTTTTTTATGGTTCGTGAAAACATGACGGCAAAAAAGACGCGGTATATCAGTGTCAGAAACGGTGGCGAGGAAACGTACGTCGAGAATATCCCTGTAACCGGCCGGATGCGCGATCATCTTCCGGCCGTCAAGTTGCGTTTACGGGAGATCCAGCGGGTGATGCCATTGGGCAAATGGTCGATCACGATCGAACAGCAGTGGAAAGAGAGCAGTGTTACTCGTTTCCAGATGCTCGATATCGTGACCGGCAAATTGCAGGAGTCGGTGCTATGAGCAAACATAAGGAGGAAGGCAAAATGAAGCAGAAAACTAAGAAGCAAAAGGTCGCAGAAGATAAAAAGGTCTCAGTCGAAAATTCCCCATCACCTAAAGAGGGGATTGTTATGCATGCCGGGGCATCGCGCAATGAGCTTATGCTGGCGGCCAAGGATCGCGGGGTCAAAAACTTCCGCGTGTTAAACAAACAAGAGCTATCGGAGGTGTTAAAGAATATCGGGGATCAGAAAACCGTTGATGCGGTCGTGGCCGGAGCCGTTGCCAGATGGAAGGCAGGTTGGGGATCGAAAAAGGGGCAGGCATGAAGGTTCAAGCGACTTTAGATATCAATGTCACGATGGCTGATGTGTCGCATGACGGCACCGGCTGTCAGGGGTATCTGCCGGAAGGCACGCGGTATGAGGATATCGTCCGGGCCTTCGGCGGGCCCCAGCTTGGTGCGTCACTGGACGGCAAGATCAAGGCAGAGTGGGTTGGCAGGATCAACGGCCTTGTGTTTACCATTTATGACTACAAGTCGCGGCTGGATCCGGAACGCAACACCAACTGGCATATTGGGGGCAGAGTGAAATTTGTCGCGCAACTAATTAATAGTTATTTTAGTATTCATAAAATCCATCAAGCGAATTAAGCTTTTATGAATACGAATTTATGTTATAATATTAACCAATCGTAAAGGGGAAAATGAAAAAGAATATTGATAATAAGAAAATTGACACAATTATACAAGGAGACTGTGTAGATGTTTTGAACAGTTTGCCGGAGAAATCCGTTGATATGATTTTTGCCGACCCGCCATACAACCTGCAATTGGAAAACAAGCTTATTAGGCCAAATGAAACGGAAGTAGATGCTGTTAATGACGAGTGGGACAAGTTCGACTCGGTCGACGAATATGACAAGTTTACCCATTCTTGGCTGTCCGCATGCCGTAGGATTTTGAGCGATACAGGGACTATCTGGGTTATAGGAACGTATCATAATATTTTCAGGGTTGGCAAAATTATGACCGATTTGGGGTATTGGACACTTAATGATATTGTTTGGATTAAAACAAACCCGATGCCGAATTTCAGAGGGGTTAGATTTACTAATGCCCATGAGACTTTAATCTGGTCAAAGAAATCCAAGAAACAAACCAAGTACATTTTTAATTATCAAGCGATGAAAATGTATAATGATGAAAAGCAAATGAGAAGCGATTGGCATATCCCTATTTGCTCTGGTGGTGAGCGATGCAAATTTAACGGGGGCAAAGCTCACAGCACGCAAAAACCGGAAGGATTGATCAGGAGAGTGATTTTATCTTCGACAAATATAGGGGATGTCGTTTTGGATCCTTTTTTTGGTTCTGGGACAACGGGGGCTGTCGCTAAAAGTTTGAAGCGGCACTGGATTGGGATAGAAAAAGAAATGAAATATATTGATGTCGCGAAGGCGCGCATAGATTCCGTAGTTCCTGCTTTGCTAGACGACGATTTCTATATTACACCAGCAAAGAAAGATTTGCCCAAAGTTAGCTTTGCCAACTTGGTAGAATCTGGATTGTTCAAAGAAGGGGATATATTATATTCAAGCAATAAAAAATGTCATGCCAGAATTTGTGCGGATGGAGCTATAAAGAATGATCAACTTCGCGGATCAATTCACAGAGTTGGTGCTTTTGTTGAGGAGCGCAAGAGCTGTAATGGATGGGATTATTGGTTTTTCTGTGATAAGGACGGCAAGTTAAATTCTATAGATGATATGCGTAATACATATAGAGATAAATATATAAATAAAAAAATCGATTAATTTTCATTTTCTGCATAAAAGCCCTTCCATCTTTTCTTCCTGTATCCTTCCTGTAGCATTTATTGGTAGATTATTGCCTTACTTTTTGATATGATAATGTAATGGCAAAAATAGAAAATGCAAAAGGCAGAGACCCCTCAACGGGCCCATCTGGATACGAAAGACTGCTAGGGAATGCTCAGGTTGGACAGTTAATCAGTAAGTGTCAGGCCGCGGTGATCTCTTCTGGCAATGAATTAGAGGTTATTTTAGAGCATGCTCTTCAGAGAACTGATGGCATAGCCATTGGTCGAGTTAACAAGGAGAGACGTATTTTTAAGGGAATAAAGGTAGATGCGGATGGTAAAACTCATGATATTGGGATTGATGCTGTTATTGAAAAACAAGGAAAAATAAAGTTAATAGAGCTTAAGGATGGGGATGTTTTTGATGTAAAGAAAGTAGCAGGGGAAGTCGAAGCCCTAAAGACAGTAAAAAAGCATTTAGTTGAAACCGGGAAATACAAAGAAGAGGATGTCTCAATCCACTTTTGTAGCTTTAATCAGCAAGATAAAGACCAGATTTATAGAGGAGCAAAAGGACTGATACCAAAGGGATCGGCGATGACAGGATCTGAACTGTGTGTTCTGCTTGGAATAAGCAGTTATGAGGGTTTGATCGCCGATCGTAGGTCTGAACAGCCTGGGAACTTGGACTATTTTATTAGGGAATTAGTTAAAATTCCAGAGATCAAACAAAAACTAAAAGACCTATTAAAATGACCGCACCCCAATATTTTTTATTTACAGTATCGGATGAAAGCTGGAAAGAGCATTTCGCCACAGGTATCGCCGCAATTAATGACCCCGGACACGATCCCAACAATAGACAAGGTAATGCGCAAAGGCAAAAAGCTTTTTGTGAACTTGCAGGAATCAAGAATGGAGATCCGCTGTTTTTTTACTTACAACAACAAAAGAAGATAATGGGGTTATATGAATCAGCGTCCCGACCTTTTTATGATACACGATGTCTAGTAAGTAAAGGTTTTATTAATCGTAAATTCCCTGTCCGAGTTGCCTTTAACCAGAAAATAAATTTTCCAGTACCTGTAGGCATGGACGAGGTTTGGAACAGCAAAGATAAGGGGTTCTTTTGGTCGCTTCAACAACAGCGAGGTGATAGTGTAGGAAGGCATGCCTGTATAGCCTTAACCAAGCAGGATGGGGATCATTTATTAAGGATGTTGTATGAAAAAAATCCAGTAATCCCGAATTTAATAAAGATAAGAAATAAGGCGCATTCTTTGAGGGGACTGCCGTATGATTTTTCACATGATGGCAATCAATTGCATTACGAAGCAGTATTGCAGTCTGTCTTGTTAGAAGATTTTAAGCAAGGAAAACACAAAGAAGTGTTTGGTGATTACGATTATTTTGTGCCATTCTTTCCGACAAGTTCCCAAAAAGAAATAGATGTATTATTGTTCAAACATGATAGTAGGGGTGTTTTGTGGTATGAAATATTAGAACTTAAACAGCATGCTTTTGATCAAGAAGAGTTAAATAAGTTGATGAATTATGAGGATTGGGTGCTCAATACTTTAAGTGATGGTAATATCAGAATGGTGCACTCGATTGGCATAGCTAATGAATTTGCTGATGATGTGAAAGCATATATTAAGGGAAGAATAGGATATGGCGGCAGGAAAATTAGGTTGATAAAATATTCTTTTAATGCAAAGCGCAAGGCGCTTTCCTTGACCGAAGAGTCTTTATGAGAGAGCAATATGTCCGGCGTACGTCATAGAATAGAATTTAAGTGCGAAAATTGTGGCAAGGTTAATGTAACGCCAGCTTCCTATTTCAAAAGAAGAAAGCATCACTTTTGTAATAGAGACTGCGGTTTCTCTTGGAGAAAGAAGCAAGACAAGTGGTGCTACCTCAAAAATAAAAACAAATAGAGGGCAACTTAGCCATAGTTTTTGCTTGACTTAAAGCCATTTTTTATATATAAGTATATGTATAGCTTGTGTCAAATCCGTCCCGAGTTGTGAAGGGGTAAATCCCGGACGTTAAAAAAGCAAAACCTTCGACAGGTGCCATTACGTTCACCTGTTGGAGGTTTTTTTATTTATGGGCAAAATAGGGGGTGTGATATGGGTAAGAATCAGCATGTAGTAAAGACGGACGATGGTTGGGGTGTCCGTGGTGAGGGTAATTCTCGATTAACATCAGAGCATCGCACGAAAAACGCCGCTGAGAATGCCGGAAGGCAAATTGCGAAGCATCAGCAGTCAGAGCTCGTGATTCATGGGCGCGATGGAAAAATTCAGGATAAGGACAGCTTCGGCAAGGATCCCTGTCCTCCAAAGGATCGCGTACATTAATTGATCATTTTATGAAGGGTTGCTAATGGCAAAGCACAGGTCGTTTAAAATCGAAAAATTTGTCAAGGGGGTTGATAACGACCTGCTCAAGACGTATTTCAATCGGCAGAACATTTCGGTTCCCGATGGATTTGTATTTGACAGAAATAATATTCATGACTTTCTGGATGGCATTAGCGATGAGGGCAAGCGATCTTATATCGAAGAGGAGTTGCAGTGCATTAATGACATCGCTGATCGGGCAAGAGGTTATCTTGAGCAGGCAAAGCGTGAATATAACATAGCGGTTCAAGATGATGAACCTTCTGAAACAACTGCTATGCGGGTTTTTCTTCACAGCGAAGAAGCCTTCTCGCTCGCTTTAGACTTTTACTTGTACATCGTCTATTCTGAAAAATTAAGCCACCATAAGTTTGAGCATAACAACTGCAATTTCGCCGAGGATCGTGTTGCGCAGTTGAAAACTGCCATAGTACAGCATTTTAAAGATACCGGTAAAAGCGAACACTGTGATATCAGGTACCGGACGCATAACGGCAAGCACATTGTTCTAATCGCCCACGGTGAGTTTATGAAAACGCATCTTATTTTTGAAAAAGGGAAAGTCGGCATTCAGTCTTTTCGCCCGGCCAGAGAGGATATGCTTGTTTTTGACACGAGGAATTGCGTGCTCAGCGTGAACGCTGGCGGTTGGAGTGAAGCCGATAAAAAACGATATATTGAAATATTCGGGAACGCCATCCTCGGCATAGATCAGGTGCCTGACGCAACGTTCAATAATACATTGGTTGTGCTTGATCCTATTAAGAATAGCACTTTCAGTTATTCCGGCAATAACGATGTTGAGTCTGTCCTTTTAACGGAAGCGAAGGTTAAATGCAGGGGGGCAAAAGTCATAAAAGTAACGATTAACTGCGGCGATGTCCGGCAGGCGTTTTCGGACTTAGGGATATCTATGCAGGATGCCGAATATATCTCAGCTAAATTACGGTTTAACATAAAACGTGGCGGCAAGAAGCCCAAGTCGATAACGGTTGAAATCAAACCGCCGGAGAATACAAAATTGCCCGAGAAGGCAGAAAAGGGAATCATTGAATCGTATTTGCGAGATAACGGAGTGCTTTTGACGTGATGTTGAACTTTATATTAAAAAGTCTTGAGGCTTTTCCTACCGCATCATTTACCGAAACCGAGTTAGTGCGTATTTCAAAACCTTCTTTCGATATTATGACGAAGCAAAAATGTTTAGACCGGATTAAGTATGACTATATGAAGGAGCCCTATTACTCATCAGCACTGGGAGATAATGGAAACGAACGGGCTATTAAGAAGCGGAACGGGCGGCTGTATGCTTATTCAGTCGAATCGCCAGATAGTGCACCTATAGAGGTAAAGGAGGCTGATTTGCGGCGGTATCAGCTTTCATTCCCAGCCTTGTTTGAGAAAATCCGCACGGTTAATAAGATCGCGGGAAAGTTTCAGGAAATAGAAGGGTATTTTTATATAGGGTATAAGCTGTATGACAGTTTTCGGGTGGGTTTTATTTTTGTTCCGAAAATAGGCGATGGCAAGCTGGTCAAGTTCGCTGGGTTACAAAATCTCTGCAAGGACGACAAAGTTCTAGTTGTTTTTACCCCATTTACGAAGATAGAGGATATCGTATTAAATTGGACTTTGAGCAAGTGCAAGATAGTCACGGCGCCGTTGGCGGCATCGCTTGATTTTAAGACCTTTAAATTGCCGGTAGAGGATCTCATTAAAGAATTTATGCCTGAGGCCGGAGCCACGGCTCTGACCAAAAAGCAGGCAAAAGACTACAAGGATTTTGACTACAAATGTTATGACAAAATCCATATCCCGGGAACTGCCCCGATGAAACGAAGCAACGATTTAAGGGTTAACGATCATATAATCAAGATGCCGGATGGGGCGTTTCGGCTTTTGATTGAGATGGTGGTCGAACTTAAAAAAGGTAAGGGTGGGTGGCTTACCAAGGCAGTGGAAGCGGGTAAATATCAGATTTTTGATCGGGTTCGATCACCACTTCAGGGCAGTTTGCTCGGGAAGGATGCTAAGAAGTTCATTGAGAATAACGCGTCCAAGCAGTATCGGATTTCAACGCATCCGGATTTTATTACGTTCGATAGAAAGAATTTGTTGAAGCACACCAGCGCATCGGTTCAATCTCTGGCTAAAGGACTTCCAAAGGGGAAACGATGAGCAAACCTGTAATTAGCCGATATTTATCTCCCACCACATACGAAGCCGTGCGGAATGATTTTGTTTTCTTGATCGATAAGATTAAAGAATCAGGATTTGAATATGGACTACAGATTCGAGATGATTATTTGAACCTGTATTATAAAGGTAACAGTATAGGAAAAATATCCTATAAAGCAGGTCAAAAAGTTTATGAGATAAAAATACACCGCAAGTTTGTGGATGATTCAATTGTTAAGCGTTTCTCGCCAACGATTGTTAAGGACTACGCTGTTTTCGCCCTTCCCAGCAAGCAACTGCACCCGCTTTTTAGTTCAAAAAACTTATTGTCTATGGGGCAGAGGGTGAAGGCTGTCCAGTTCCAAGAAGAAATTGTCTTTGAGCAGATGCTTTTGACGGATAACGCTAACAGGGATGATCTAATCATTATAGATAGGCAAGTTGTTGATCGGGATCACGACACTAAAATGGATCTGCTGGGCCTTAAGCGAAAAGAGCCGGGTAAGTACCAGTTTTGCGTGATTGAGGTTAAGCTGGGCAACAACCAAGAGCTGAAAGAGGATGTTTTTCAACAGCTCAACGGGTATGTCGAGCGCATCACAAAGAATTTTTCTCAGTATAAAAAGAGCTACGAATTAAATTTCACTCAAAAGCAGGGGCTTGGACTTTTTTCGGAGGGGTTGAAAATTGAAATTGTGGAAGGTGTGCTTGGGATAGTTGTTGTGGGTGGATATTCCGGTCTTGCGGAGAAAAGCATATCCGTGCTTAAGTCGAAGCATCCCGATATCAAAGTTTTACACATAAAGAATGAAATCAGGTTTAATAATTTGATATGAAGCTAATTATACATAGAGGCACAACTGAAATTGGTGGAACCTGCGTAGAGGTTTTTACAGAAAAAAGTCGGATCGTGATCGATTTCGGACTGCCGCTTGTTAATGCCAGAAAAGAACCGTTTGATTCAAAGGTTTTGATTGGCAAATCTCCGGAAGAATTGAGGAGATTAAAAATTCTTCCTAGTGTGAGCGGCCTCTATAAAGATGAGGAGAGGTCGGTTGATGCCATTCTCATATCGCATTCTCACATGGATCACTACGGATTGCTTCGATATGTTCATCCCGGCATACCTATATATATGAGTGAGGGTGCCAAGACGTTGGTTGAGGTGTCGGATATATTTACGCCTCACAAAACCGGAAAAATAAATACCAAAATCATAGATAAACGAAAGAAGTTAACTATTGAGGATTTTGAAATCTTCCCCTATCTGGTAGATCACTCCGCTTTTGATGCTCTTGCTTTTATGATTAAAGCCGATGGAAAGAAGATTTTTTACTCGGGAGATTTCAGGGGGCATGGGAGAAAAAGCGAGCTTTATAGGCGCATGGTGTCTAAGCCGCCGAAAGGTATCGATTGTTTGCTTTTAGAAGGCTCGATGATCGGTCGGGGAGAGCAATTATTCAAAGATGAGCAGGCGGTGCAAGCTCGTATGGAAAATGTCTTAAAGGCGACCCCTAATATAAAGTTTTTATTTGCCTCATCTCAGAACATTGACCGAATCGTTTCGGCGTATAAGGCTTGTCTTAAAACAAACCATGTATTCGTGATTGATATTTATACTGCGTATATTCTTGATTGTCTGAGGAAGGTATCAAAAAATATCCCACAGTTTAATTGGAGGAATATTAGGGTTAAATTTATGAAAAGCCATGCGGATTCATTGGCGCAGAACGCTTCAGTTAAACTTCTTTATGCTTATAACGCCCGTAAGATTGAGATTGATGAGATTAATGCGATTAAGGATAAAGTTTTGATGCTCGCACGGGATAATTCTATTTTCCCGATACTGGTGAAGAATATTAAGGATATAGAGGGGGCGAAGATTATCTATTCAATGTGGGAAGGATATTTGACGGATAAATTTAAGGATTTTGTTGCTCAGAAAGGGTTGGATATTGAAACCGTTCATACGAGCGGTCATGCCACCATACAGGATTTAAAGGTTTTTGCCGAAGCGTTAAATCCGGGCAGGTTGATTCCGATCCACACTTTTGAGGCTGGGCAATACCCATCATTATTTAGGAACGTTCAAATATTACAGGATCGGGAAGTATTTGATGTTTAAGTGGTAGGCGGGGTGGCTAGTGTGGGAATCAGGGTTTTAGGGGGTCAAAACGGGCATTTTGCTGGATTTTTGGCGGTGTTGTGATAAAATGCCTTTATTGTACGGCAGGGTACCCGTAGAAATCAAATCTCTTGGACTTGAAAAGCTCTCAGTTCTTTTGATATTCTGCTATAATCTTTAGTGGTGATCCGAAGCAGGCGGTTGATCGACATCTGGTGTAGTGTCTTGGGATCGCTGGTTTCTTTGGTTTTTTCTATGAAGTCTGCGGGCAAGGCCTCTGTTAATTGCAGTAACCTTGCGATGCGTTTGCGGTGCAGATTTAAGGTTTTTGAGGCAGAAAGGCAGGTCTCATGGGGATTGGCGGTCATATAGGCTTTGACCTGCAAGGCTTGCTGAATAACGTTTACAGGGGGCGCTGGGTGTCGTTCCGGGGGAAAAGGTAGGTCAAGTGAGACTTCAAGTCGAACTTTCCTTCGGCGGTGGAACGCCACAAGTAGTTGAACTGTATGGGGTTGGGGGTTTCGACTGGCGTCCTGTTTGAGACCCCAAACTGGACGCCCCTGCGAACCGCAGGGCGTAAGTGCCATAAAAGCTCTATCTGGGATTGAATCCCGAGGTAGGGCTTTTATGCTTTAAGTATTTAGTCAGGGTTTTTATTACCGGTAGGCTTCGCGGCGATGCTTTATTCTGTAGACTAGGACTTCTTTGACATTGTCATCTATGCGGTATAAAATTCTGAAATTACCCATCCGTATCCTGTAACCATCTTCATTTGTAAGTTTCTGACACCCAAAAGGCCTGGGATTTGATGATAGTGACAGGATTTTCCTCTTTAGCGCGTCAAAATCATGACCAGCGATTGAGTCAAGGTCTTTTTCGCACCGAGGTATTACCTTAAGATGGTACGTCATTTTTTTCTTTTCTTAAGATAATCACCGAAAGATATAGCGCTTTTTTCCTCGTGGCGAAGCTCTTTCAGCTCGATTATGTCTTCAGCCATCTCTTCTTTTTCAAGCTGATGCACAAGAGCCTTCTCTACGAAGAAGCCCTGCTTTAAACCATGATCCTGGCAAAACTCTTTTATTCTTTGGATCAAAGACTTCTCTATCTTTATCGATAATACGCTTTTCATTGTTTTTACCTCCATTTCAAGTATACGTAATAAAACATACTTTGTCAATATAAAAGTAAGTAAAAGTAATATTATAGATGGATGCGCTATCGTTGTGGCTATTGCAAAATTGTGTATACCCGTGGCATTGATTAATATATAATATAAATAAGAAAATATAAAATACAGGTCAATTAAATGAAATGCCTTAAATGTCAAAATAATAGTTTTGATAAGTGCAGTGTGCTAGCAAGAACATTGGACATGGAATCAAGTTTCCATCCAAACGAATATAAATTCGAAGTTCTGGCTTGCAAAAAATGCCACTTAACGCAGTGGTATGGCTATTATATAGTTCATGGTGAGGCAAAACCAAAAAGAGAGTATGAGAAGTCAATATATGAAGTGCCGGAGCTGACAGAATTTAAATGCATTGATTGTCAGTCAAATGTTTCAACGATAGAAAGAATCAGTCCATTAGAGAAGATTATTAGTGCATGGGAAGGGGAAATCCTCCTACGTATATGCTCAAAATGTGGTTTGACTGAGATGTATCAAATCCTTCTTGCTTATCCTGGAAAAGGATCGTCCGCTTCAAGGCTTGATGAAAAAGTGTTGTTGGCGAAAGGCTTTGATTGTCCTATTTGCAAATCTAAAAGAGTGTCTCAAACAGGAGAGGTGCTATTTAGGGAGAATTTACAAAACAAGCAATCGTACCAAGCGCAGGAACGCGGAGTATCATATTTATTTGGAACCTGCGAGAAATGCAAATATGTGATGGTTTTTGCAGGCTATTTATAACAGCTATCCTGCAGAGTTTGGTGTATTATATTTACCAGCGATACTGGGAAGCGTTCGGGAGGGAAAGGCAGGTCGAGCGAGACTTCAAGTCGAGCCTTCCTTCGACGATAGAAAGCCACAACTAATTGAACCGTTTGGGGTTGTGAGACTCGACTGCTGTCTCGTTTGGAACCCCAATTTCTTTCTAGAAAAAGTGATTTAGGTTATCTTATGCTCAATAGCCATAGATTACCGTTAGTTATAATACACTGTATAATAATATGTATTTTTTTGCTGCGCATACCGACAGTCGCCTTCTCTAATGAAAAACCAGCTATCATTTCACTTCAAGCATTTGAGGGCAAGACTTATAAGGAGATGTATAGGGATCTAGGGGCTCCGGTTGATAAAACCGATTACACAATAAAGAATGCCCCGACAAAATCATGGAACCATAAAGAGCTGTTTGACAAATATCCAAAGATCAAAAAGAATGAAGACATTCAAATTATGGAAGTCACTTGGGATGAGGGGGAGTATAATCTTTTAGCATGTTTTCATATGGCGGATGGAGAGAATCGTTGTTTTGTGGCGAAGAAAATTCTTAAGGGTATTAGATTTTAGCTATCATAAACAGAGAGGTTTCCCCTCGGCTCATATGAGAGGATGATAGGTAAAGTAGGTTAGGGCAATAAAAGTTAGAAATTCTAACTTGACATACTTTCTTACTTATGGTATACTTCTTATGGAGGTGAGAAAATGACTATCACAAAGTTAAAAGCCAAGAATCAGCTGACTATTCCGAGTGCGGTAGTAAAACGACTGCATTTAAAGATGGATGAGTTGTTTGCTGTGGATATTGAGGATAATTATATAAGACTTACTCCTGTGAAGGTTGAGCCGCGTTATACCGCGGAAGAGCTTAAAGCGATTGATCATATCGTAGAGACTGAGAAAGGCAAGGCTAAGGTCATAAAGCCGGGGAAGAGCTTTAAGTTTTAAATGGGATGTCGAGCGATATTTCGAGTCGAGCGCGCCTTCTTCGGTAAAATGCTATAACTAATTGAGCCGTAGGCTCTTGTGAGACTCGACTGCTGTCTCGTTTGGAACCCCAAACTCTCTGCAAATAGGGTCCGTTAAAAGGAGCTGGCAGAATAAATAATGGCGGCTCCTAATCAAGCGGGCCCTATTTACACTCTTTTGAGTAAGAAAACTTCCGGTTACAGACATAAAATTTCATACTATGATCAAGAGAAATATGCATATTCCCCGCGATAAAGCTAAATACATACTTGGCCTTGTTATCGTTTCGCTTATATTCGTCGCATTGCGATTAAAGACGTTGAATCATCTTTTGATGTATGATGAAGCGCGGAATATAATCTCGTTAAGGGCTTTCTTCAGTAATAATTCAGCCAACCCGTTTTACTGGAATTATTTTTTCCATCCGCCATTATATGTAACATTTGCGGGCGTCCTGGCTCCTTTTAAAGCCGGATTCGACGTGCGGATGGAGTCGCTATCCCTATTATTTGCCTATCTGACGCTTATGATCGTGTATGTCATGAGCGCAAGGCTGGGCGGACGGAAATACGCGTTCTTGAGCGGACTATTTCTAAGCCTGATGCCCGCGTCGATCGCCTATGATTCCTGGATAAAAAGAGACGGCCTCGCTTCAGCCCTGGGTTATCTCGCCATTCTATTATTATTAAGAAGAAAATTTCTGTGGTGCGCGGTGGCGCTCTCTTTTTCCATGCTCGCGAAAGAAAGCGCGGTCTTCTTCATTATGGCGGCCACGGTTCTTTTATTCGTATTGAGGGAAGACGGGATACAAAAAAAGCTCGCCATTATTTACGGGACAATATTCGTGCTGACCTCATGGTGGTACGTATTTTTCAGCAGCATGCCGAAGTTTATATTCGATATTTATTTTTCGGTGGATAAGTTCGCGCCGGTATGGGCTAATTCACCTCTTTATTATTGCGGAAAATTATTACCGGATATGGGTCTGCCTATTCTGATATTTTTCATAACGGGGGTTGGTTATCTTATTCATTTGATCTTTCAGGAAAAACAATACAAATGGGCGATACCGCCGGTTGTAGCGTTATGCGTATATATAACAAGCTCTCTAGTCATCGGTTGTAAAACGCCGTGGCTTTCTCTCTCAGCCGTGCCGGCGCTCGCGATGGTGGCCGGGGCGGGGGGATTATATTTAATAGCTATAGCAAAAAAGCATAAATTCTTTCCGGCAATCTTTACACTTTTTTTGATATTTTCGATCCTGGGAGGGATCTCTTTTTCATACGAAAAATACCACATAAGCACTTATGCGAACGGCTGGTCGGGCGCGAATTATTCAAAAGAGCTGGCTCTTTACCTGAACAAAGCTTCGAAGGATGATGAGAGGCTCATGCTCACGCAATTTTCTTACTGGGGAAAGCCTTTCTGCCAGATGTGCCCGGTATTTCTATATTATTCTGACGTAAAGCCCGTATATATTATAGACGGCAGGGATAGCGCCGGAGAGGTAACTAAAGGGATAGTTGATAATAAAATATCGTGGCTGGCGGTCATCGATTCTCCGGATGAGCAAGTTAACTTTCACCCGCTTGTAAAGAGCCTGGAGGATTCTGTTCTAGGGGAGCCGTGCTCAGTAGGATATTCGCGGATATGGAAGACGGACGCTCTTTGGCGTCAAAATGTAAATAGTATATGGTTAAAAAAGCGCGCGAAGAATAAATAATGCCGGCTTCTGATTAAATTAAACTGGCCCTATTTCAGTGTGAATTATGTATATGCAGCAGTATGTGATATACTTGTGAATAGGAACGTCATAATCCATAAATCGGAAGAGAAAAAGTTTTCACGGGCCCGATCAAATAGCCGGAAAAAAGGATTTAGGACGCATAATTTAACCGAAAGTTCATAGGGATGAATGTAATTAATCTATTGCTTAAATGTCTGGCGCCTAAGGCACGGAGATTTGAGCGCGAGACTAAAGATCCGATATGCGCTCAGAAGAAGATACTCCTCGAATATATCTCGCGAAATAAAAATACGGAATTCGGAAAGCGGCATAAATTTTCATCAATCAGGTCTATAGAGGATTTTCAGTCGCGCGTTCCAATAGGCGGCTATGAAAACTTGCGTTTACTAGTCGAGAGGATGGCCCGCGGAGAGAAGAACATCCTTACCGCGGATCGACCGGTATTTTTCGGCCGCACAAGCGGCACGACAGGCAAGCCTAAGCTGATACCGGTGACCAGGTATTCCCGGAACAAAAAAGCGGAGCTGATGGCGCTATGGACTTACTACATATCCAGGGATCATCCGGGAGCAACGAGCGGGAAGGTATTTGCCATAATCGATCCCGAGGTCAAAACGGTCACCGAATCGGGCGTTCCATGCGGACCGGAGAACGGGCATGCTTACGTAAATCTTCCTTACATAATTAAACGCAACTGCGCCATTCCGTACGAGATATTCGAGATAGAGGGCTATAATGCCAGATATTATACGATACTAAGGATAGCGATCGAACATGACATAAGCACCCTGGCGACCTTAAATCCGAGCGCCATAATAATATTGTGCCAAAAGATCGAAAGGTGGAAAGACAGGATAATCGAAGATATAGAAAAAGGTACGCTCGATCAGGGCTTTGAAATCCCGGCCAATATAAGAGCCATTGCCGAAAAGAGGATGAGGCCTAACCCGTTAAGGGCGCTCGAACTTCGGCGTCTCCTGAAAGAAAATGGCGAACTTCTGCCTAAACATTTCTGGCCCAATCTGAAACTTATAGAATGCTGGAAGGGCGGGACCGTGAAGCTGTATCTGGATGGGCTCGATAAGTACTTTGGGCGGATACCGATACGGGACTTCGGCTGTCTTTCTACGGAGACGCGCAGCTCGATACCGATCACAGATGCCGGTGCCGGCGGCATATTGGCTATAAGCACAAATTTTTACGAGTTTGTGCCGAAAGAGGATATGCATAAGGCCGACAGGCGCGCGGTGCTGTGCGACCGGCTGGAGAAAGATAAAGAATACCTCTTGATAGTCACTACGCCGGGAGGATTGTACAGATATGACACGGACGATGTCATCCGCGTCGACGGATTTTTTAATAAAACACCCGTGATCGAGTTTATTCAGAAAGGCCTAAATGCTATCTCCTTAAGCGGCGAGAAACTATACGAATCGCATATAAGCGAAGCTATCAACGCGGCGAATAATAAATTGAAATTGGCTATAAAATTCTTTTCCGCTTCCGTGCAGATGGAAAAACCGCCGCGTTACATATTTTTAACCGAATTTACCGACGACCCTGCCAAAGACAAGAAGAAGGAACTGCTGAGGTCCGTGGAAAACGAGCTATGTCGCCGTAATCTTGAGTACGAAGATACGAGACAGCGCCAGGAGCTCGCTTCTCCTATTTTAAAAGTCGTCAAAAAAGGCGGGTTTGAGAAATATAGGTCCAAAAGGGTTTTAGAAGGCGCTCACGAGACCCAGTTTAAGATACCGGAATTGATCCGCGACCCTGATTTTCAGAAAAATTTCATAATAGAGGAAGAGATCTTCATAGATTGACGCAGGCTTATTCGAAAGGGGCTTCCTATGGAAGGCGGTAAAAGGTACAGCGTAGGAAAGATCAGCGTTCTGGAAGTATCCGGCGACTATCGCGAGATGGGGCGTCAGTACGGGAGGCTCTTTAAGGACAGGATAGCAAAGTTTTACGAGACCGCCATCGAGGGGTATTTTATCCGAAGATCGAATATGCCGCGCTTAAAGCTTCTGGCGATATCGCGACTGATATTCCGGCGCTACGGTCCGAAGATAAAGGAAATATTCAGCGGGATAAGCGAAACGTCGGGTGTCAGCCTGAATAATATCATCATGCTCGACCAGATAAACACATTTGAATTCATGAGAAATCAGGATTTGGGGCGATGCTCCGATATGGCCGTATGGGGGAGTCATACCGAAAGCGGCGCTCTGATATTCGGAAGGAATTTCGACCAGCCGGAGTACTTTAAAAAATTCAACGATTTTCTGACATTGACCATCTTCAGCCCCGATGACGGTATCCCGACGGCAAGCATAGGTTACGCTGGACAGATAGGCGTAAGTTCGGCGATCAACGCCCGCGGCGTATTTATAGCCAATAACGAAGCGCCGACCGAGAAGAGCGATGTTATCGACGTAAATACTCCCAGCGTCCTAGTTCTCGAGCTTGAATTTCTAATGAGATCTTCAAGTCTGGACGAGCTTGACAGGCTTATAAAAGGCGCAAAGGCGAACTGCCCCATAATAGTCAGCGCCGGAGACAGGAAAACATCTCTTACTTATGAGTGGACGGCATCTGAAATAAAGGTGAGGTCCGAAGATAAGATCGGGATACTGGTAACTACAAATCATTTCGTCGATCCGTCATGGGCCAGGCCGGCGATCCTGCCGGACGCTTATGTAAAGACGCTTGAAAGGCGCGCGAACCTGCTGTCGATGGGAGAGAAGTACAAGGGTAAATTTAATATACGGAAGATGAAGGATGTTCTGGATACCACCATGGACAAAGGCGGCGCCACGCATTTAAACCAGACTACCTTTCAGATGGTCCTGTCGCCGGATAATCTCCGCATGCATCTGAAGGTCCCGGATTTTCAGGATTGGACGGAGTTCGATATAAAGACCCCGCTTACCAGATATTCATTAACCGGTGACGCTGAATTTTCGATCCAGCAGGTCTAAAATAAATATCCTCGGGTTCGGGCCCGCAGGAGGCTTCACCCTTCCTATGAGCATCATCACAACTTCAGTGACAGCGATAGATGTCGCCAGGTATTGAGGCATCGCGATATTCGGGATAGGTATCTCCCCTGACGCGGCTTTTTGAACTATTTCCGGCGAAATATAGCCCGGCAGATAAGGGACCAGTTTTAATAATGCCATGCGGGGATCGATGCCGGATGACAATCCAATATGATCTTCTAGGGAAACGGTATCCGGGCCGAATACGAAAACATTCACCCCGAATCCGATAGCGTTAGGATTAAAGACGCATATCCCTTTTTCGCGCGCGGCCCTGTACATATGGATGGTCGCGCTCATTTTAGAGAAATCGGTCCCGTCTATTACCGCTTCCGCGCCTTCTAAAAATCTATCTGTATTTTCAGGCAGGACGCCTTCGTTGAATATATCGAGCTCGAGCTTCGGGTTTATGTCTTTAAAATGCCGCCCTAAGATACCGGCTTTATTATGGCCTATGTTCGAGGTGGCGGAGCCTGTCTGGCGGCTTAAATTATGCACCGCGAATGTGTCGTGGTCCGCTATCTTGACATGCCCGACGCCTACCCGCACCAGCTGTTCGGCGGATAGTCCGCCTATGCCGCCGCAGCCGGCGACAGCGACGCAGGCGTTTGAAAGGCGGTCCTGTTCTTCCGATGAAAGCACGCCGATATTTCTCTCCACCATCTCGTTATAAAAATTATCGGTCACGGTTATCATATATTCTCCTTTTAATTATCGTAGGCCACACCTTAGTAACTATCAGCATTATATCATGATATACTCTTTGACGCGTAAAATAATAGGCGTATAATGGGGCCAATGAGATAAAAAAAGGAGAGAGCTATGAGTGAAATAAGCGAAATCACAGGAAAGATATTACGATTCAGGGATGAACGGGACTGGATGCAATTTCATGACCCAAAGAATATGGCCGTCTCGATAATCCTTGAAGCTTCCGAGCTTTTAGAGCATTTCCAGTGGAAGACCAAGGAAGAGGTCGAGAAATATATCGCGCAAAATAAATCGGAGATCAAAGATGAGATTGCCGATATAGCGTTATACCTTTTTGAATTGGCCGATAATCTCGGGATCGGCCTAAAGAGCGCCATGGAGGAGAAGCTTAAAAAGAATGAGGCAAAATACCCGGTAGAAAAAGCTAAGGGCAAACACACTAAGTATAATAAATTATGAGCCTATCTCCAGGGATGAATGAAGCTCCGAAAAGAAAACGTCGCGTGCGATATAAAGGCAAGCATCCAAGGCGTTTTGACGAAAAGTACAAGGAGCTTGATCCGGTAAAATACGCGGATGATATAGAGAAGATCATTAAGAGCGGAAAGACTCCGGCCGGGATGCATCGGTCGATCTGCGTTAAAGAGATAGTAGAAGTTCTTAGCCCTAAACCCGGCGAGACCGGATTAGACGCTACCTTAGGGTTCGGCGGACACGCGGAGGAACTTCTTCACCGCATTTCTCCCGGCGGGCGTCTTTTTGGCATCGATGTCGATCCGATCGAGTTAGCGCGGACTGAAGCGCGTCTGCGCTCCCTGGGCTTCACCGAGAAAGAGCTTATAATTCGTAAGATCAATTTTGCCGGGATCCAAAAAATGCTTGCCGATGCAGGCGGAGGGTTCGATTTTATCCTGGCGGATCTTGGCGTTTCGTCAATGCAGCTGGATAATCCAGCGCGCGGCTTTACCTTTAAATGGGAGGGGCCGCTGGATCTGAGATTTAATCCCCAGCGCGGCCAGCCGGCCTCGGCTTTGATAAAGGCGATCTCTGAAAAAGCCCTGGGAAAAATACTTTTTGCCAATTCCGACGAGCCCTACTCGGAAAAGATCGCCAGAACCATCCACAGAAACCGCAATAAGATCTCTACAACAAAGGCGCTCGCGGATGCCGTAAAAGAAGCGCTGGCTTTTATGGTTCCCGCCGAATCCGCATCCGGAATAACAAAATCTATCCGTCGGACGTTCCAGGCCCTGCGCATTGAAGTTAATGATGAGTTTTCGGCCTTGGAGCAGTTTTTAAGGAATTTGCCGATATGCCTTAAGGCTAATGGCCGGGCGGCTATTTTAACCTTTCATTCCGGCGAAGATGATAGGGTGATCAAGTCTTTTCGGAAAGGTTTGGAAGAGGGGGCCTATTCCGATATTTGCCGTGAGCCGATACGGCCGACGACTAAGGAATGTTTTGATAATCCACGTTCCAAAAGCGCTATCCTACGCTGGGCCCGCAAATAGCATAAATAAATTCCGTTAAAGTGTTAAGGTATAAAAAATCTATATATTAGGTGTTGACTCTCCTAAAATTCAAGTTATAATCAGATACGTAATTTTAACGCCCGGAAATCTGTATATAAAAAAATGGAGAAAGAAAATGATTAATCAGTACAAGATTTTAAGGAAAATAACTTCAGTGTTATTGACGTTTGCTATTTTTTTAGGCCCGGTTCCAACAGGATTTGCCGACGATAGCTTGGGCGTACCATCAAGTTTCTCGCAGGACCAGACAGGGACCAGGGGAAGCGATATCGCGCAGGGATTGAAACCTGGTTCTATAGGAAACGGATTTCCGCTATTAAATTTTATTAAGGCAACGGACGAAACAGATCTTCCTCCGCGAATATCCCTCTCGGACAATACGCAAACCACCTCAACCGTAAATAATATTCGCACTGCCATACGATTAGCCATAGATCTTCATCTGGAGAATGGATTAAAAGTCTCCGCGTCTTATCATGACCGGTCTAGACAGACACTCGTTAACCTCATCGAGCTGGACCAATATTTGGATAAAAGGCTCTATCTCTTTAACGCCATAGTTGAAGGGCCGGAAGATTATCTGCTGGGTTTCAGGTTTAAAGACAAAATAGGATTATCGGTTGAATTTATCGACGCTCTCTACGCCATCTCTCCAAAACGCCTCGCGCAGTACATATATCATGAGTGCGCGCCTGAGACATACGATAAGGATAGGGAGGATCATAGGATAATATACAATCAGCTACAGATGCCGATATTCGGGGAGGATGAAGTTATCGCGCTTAAGGAGAACCTGCGCGATTTCATTACCGCCTGTGTGGAAAAACTGGGAGATGCCGGACGCATTAAAGCCGATCAATCGGTCGGACAGTTGATACCCATAATACCGATATCTCAGGCTGAGGCGACGAAGCGCTTGGGCGCGCTCCCCACTATAGGGACAACAAAGAATCTGAGGGCTTTTTATAAATGGGTAAGATCGCAGACAGGGATCACTCATACCGAAGTTTTAACAAAGCTTGAGCCTGAACTTAAAGAGATGGAAAAGATATTAAGGGCCGCCAGGCCGAAAGATGAATTAAGCGCGCTTCTGGAGAAAGGGCTCGGCATACAGGATAGACAGCTTGACATACTGCGCGGCATGAGTGAACTGATGCTGCAGTTTATAGATGAAAAACCGGGAGAGGACAACGCCGCCAAGCTCAGCGGGATCAAGAAGATATTTGCAGAGTCTCCGGATATAGCGAAACTTCTTATAAATTACTTTGAGGCGAAGTTTGACCCTGATATGAGTAATGCTGCCAGAGAGCGGAAGACCTATGAGATCAGAGCGGACATGGGGAGTAAGATCAAGGACTTAGAGGATGATAAATATTACTTGATGCAGCTGGCTCTTACTATTTGTATAGCTACCATCAGAACCGATTATTATGTGCAGGACAGGACGGAATTATTCTTCAGGATGAATCCGAGGGCGCTTTTGCCCTACGATCACAAAGGTATATTTAAGCACACGCTGCCATTTGGGCTGATATGGATCCATGTCCCTTACGGGGCCTATGGTGTCCATTCTCGTTATACCGATGTCGCGAGAGGCGGATTGAGGCGTATGGTTTCCGATAGAGATGAACTCCGAAGCGAAGTTGTTACCGAAGGAATAGCTCTTTCGTTTACGCAGGACGATAAACATTCAAAGATTCCGGAGGGAGGCTCTAAGGGCGCGTATATATATGAGGAAGGGTTGAATGAAATAGCCGCGGGCGTGGCGTATGTCAGCGGCCTGATAAACTGCATGAAGAGACATCCTGATATCGTCACGGCAGCCGGCTTTGTGGAAGAGGTCGATCCGCTTGAACTTGGCCCGGACGAAGGAACTTCGGACCTGACGACGCTTGTAAGCGCGAGGGCGCACCAGATGGGATTAAAGGACTGGCGTCTCCTTATATCCGGAAAGCTCGGGATTTTCGGCGGCACCGCGCATATGAGCAATAATCTGCTCGTGCCTGCCAGGGAAGGGAACAGGGTCACATCACTTGGCGTTTGGAGACACGCGTTCCAGCTTATAAGATATTTACGGGAAATAGGTAAAATAAAGTCTGCGGAAGGCGCGCCTATCGCGTTCTCAATAACGGGGAACATGACCGGAGATGTGGCGAGCGGACTTGCCGAAATAGCGATACATAATTACGGAAAGAACGCGCGGATACTTACTATGAGCGGGAGCTCTGTGGTCGCGTTTAACCCGGGTGGTTTTGATAATGATGAGCTGCTGAAGTTATACGACAAAGAGGCTTCTATAGCTAACTACCCTGCCGAAAAAATGAGGCCGGGAGGTTTTATCTTTAATGTCAAAAAAGGGAAAACCGACGACTGTTATATAACTCTCGATGAGCAGACGACGCAATATATGAATACCAGGGCTCTTGATCCGAAAATACTTACCGATTTAAGGGTACATATGAAGCGCTATCTGCTCGAGGCGGGAGTTTTGAGCGTGAAAGACCTGGTAAAGTCGGAGAGAAGAGACTCGGCCGGCAAATTGATCGGGGTAACGGTCCACGGAGCCTATCTAAGGGAAATTATTTTCTTCCTGGTTAGGTCCGACATACTTCTTACCGGCGGCGGCCGGAAGGACTCGATAAATGATAATAACTGGCAGCTCTTCTTTGACTATGACGGCAATCCTACGGCCCCGGCTATATGTCACGGCGCGAATGTCATAGTCACATCAGGCGCTAATAACGAACTGGAGGACAGGGGTGTTGTTATAGAACCCGATGAGAAGGCCAATTCTGTCGGAGTCGAAATATCGTCTCGAATGGAGATAGACTTTAACAGCATCTTTACACTGGACGAAGTGGTGCCGGGTCTTATGAAATCCTATTTCGGGCAGGTTTTGACTAAGTGCTTGCGTGACGCGGATGATACATATTGGGTCTTGCGGTTAGAAGCATATAAGAATCCTAAGAAACATGTCGTCACGACCCTCGCGCCTCAGATGTCGGCGGATATTAAATCCGCGGCGAATATGATAATGGGGTCAAATCTCGTCTCCGACAAAAAAGAAGGCTATAGTCCGGCAGTGATAAAAATCCTTAAAGATTATTTCCCCGATGTCGCGGCATTGGATAATAAATATCCAGGCGCGACGCTCGATAGGGTCTTCGGCGAGATGTCCTCAAAACGTATTCAGGCCATAGCCGCTAAACGGCTCGCGTATGAGGTTGTTACAAAATTGGGTATTGGATATTTACAGAAGCTCGCCGACGAGACCGGGCTGGAAAAGAGCGAGATCATAAAGGTCTTTCTGGAGTTATCTCAGGAACTTAATATCTCCGGAAAACAGCAGGAAGTATTTGATAACAAGGCCGGGCTGCTACCGATCGCGCAGCTTGAATTATTGAACGGTATACGGTCCGATTTAAGAGGGGCCTTGAATGCGCGTCTGGCCATGAGCATGCCGAAGAAAGAAAGCTCACAGGCAGCATTATCCGAAAAAGAGATAAAGTACCGCTCCGAGGTATTCAAGAATAATCTTATAAGTTACTGTAGCGAACATCCCGAAATGACGATCGCGATAGTGACCGATACCGATCTTGGCGGGAAAGAACAGGCTTCGATGCTCGCCGTCATACATAAAGCCGTGACGGAGGTAAGGGATATGCTGCCGAATCTGAAAATATTGGATATAAGAGGAAGCGGCTCGGAATCGGAGAGCAAGGGGTTAAAGTCCAGGATACGGGAGGCTGTTGACGGGGGTCTCGAGATAAAAAATATATTTATGGTGACTAATCTGAAGAACAGCGATAGTCCTGAGTTCGGCAGTTTGAAAGGCCGGGCCTGGATAACGGCGCTGGATGATAAGGACTCGGGGCAGTATATTTATCTGCCCGTATTTGAATCTATTACGCTGAATATTATGGCTGCCCGAGGAGCCGACATAATTAGCATAAAGCGCTTTTACGATTCAATATCGGATCAGCCTAAGAGCGCCGAAGAGCTTGACAAGATGATCCGCGAGAGGATCTTCTATATACTGCCGAGGATCGTGCGAATATCGTATGAACAATTGAGAAAAACTTATGAGGCGGTGTGCGAACTCTACCTGTCGGCGTAATCGCTAATAGCGCAAACAGAGTTCGTTTAAAGGTAGCAGTCCAGTCTTATAGGGGATGATAATAAAGTATAGTCTCAAAAAAAAGGGGTCTGACCCAAAATCGTCTATTAAGCCGTGAATGGGTCTGACCCCTTTTTCTTACTTCAAAAATATCTTATTTAGGTTTTCCGCCGCCGCCTCTCGGTGCGCCGCCACGGGCCCCTGCCGGCCCTCTGTTCGGGCTCGCGCCAGGTCCGCCCTGAGGCCCCGGTCGATTTTCCCAATTAGTTCCCGGCCCGCCTTTAGGCCCCGGAGGATTATTATCTCTGTCACGCCTCGGAGGTAAGATCCTTTCCTTAATAGCTTCTCTTCTGTCCTGCCTCATCTCTTTTTTAGCTTCCCCGATCGCCTGTCTATTCTGTTTCCTTTCCTGCAAATTTTGCTGATGGGTCGACTTGAGCTGCTCTCTTAGACTTTTCGCCGTCGCCGTATCTCCCGATGTCTGAGCGGCGCGTATCTGTTCCTTTAGCTGTCTCTCTTCCTGACGGGCTGCGGACGCATTTTCCTTTATAGCGGCTTTTTGGCTATTGATCGCCTGTCGATCTTCGATCCTTTCCTGTTTATATGCGGCTCTAGACGAAGCTCTATCAGTGCCTCCGGATGCCGGCGCCGTCTGGACCACGGTAGAGCCCGAAGACGCATCATCCTGAGCTAGAGCAATCGGTACGCCCGGCGCAAGACATATAGCAATGCTGATGATATATATCAATATCTCTCTCATCTTACTTCTCCTTTCTATTTTATATGACTTATAAAGTATACATGATAAGTACGAAATGACAAGGCGGCATCCGGAATTTGTTAGGAATCAAAAAAGGTATTTGACAGGGCGCAATTTTTCCAATATAATCTCACTTGTAATTATTTTTCAAAATTGAGTCTGGAACAAAAATGCTTGGCAGAGTATATGCCGGGCATTTTTTATTTAATGAAACAATTTTAAAAGTGAAAATAAAGGAAAGGTTTCCAAATGAGCGGAGTGAATAAGTTAATTTCGACAGCGGTTCTGGCGTGTTTCTTGTTGAATACGACGTTGGCGGATCATGTCTTCGCGCTCGGCACGGAGCCGGCATCGGTTCGGCCGGAGAAGCGCGATGCGATATGCCAGGCAGCTCTGGACGAACTTACAGCAAGACATTCGCAGGCGCTTAACCTGAACGTCCCTATTACTGTAAAGTCCTGGAATCTGGCGGACCTGCCCAAAGGAAATGTCATAATGTCGAACCGGGAGCTCCCGGCTGAACCGAATTGCGCGCCTTTCAACGTCGCGCCGATGATACACGATAAGAAGATACTCTTGGTAACTCTTGAGCCCGGAGATATGGCGCTTGTAGAGCCGGCGCTTACCGAACTTTGCGATCCGTCCCTCGGTAATAGCCTTACGCATATCATGCCAGCGCTTGCCGATATAAGAAGCGCTGATGTTCTGGCAGCGAAATTAAGAGAGGCCATTGAAGACGCGGATATCATCCTCTTTCCGAACGCGAGCATGATGGATCCCGGCACCAGTAAATTCCCGACCGATCTTCACGAACTATTCCGTCAGGCCTCGCGCATTTACGGCGAGCGTAGGTCCGGCGAAGCGATCCCGATGTATTACGATGCACCTTCCATACCCATACTTGCTAACGTATTCATCCCGATGGACGAAAAAGCTTACGAACGCGCCGATAAAGCCATGGCACAACACCCGACCCAGACCGACAGGACGGATTACCGGAAAGTATTGAAGCATCTTCTAAGGTTCTGGCGGGAGGTCGGCAAGGCGGCCGGCAAATTGACCGGAAAAGATTTGTACGCCACGCCTTTCGTAGTCACAGATAAGAGCGGTAAGAGGATAGATCCGGCTATATTAAAGAATAGGCGCGCCAAAGCTCCGACGATAGTGATGATCCCGCACCAGGACGACAGCGAACTCTCGGCCATTGCCGAAATACTCCAGCGCCTGGACCAGGCGGACGAAGGCGAGGTTGCCGTTGAGATATGGGCGATGGGTCCGGGTAACGGCGGCGTACCGACGGTCACGGACGCTATGATAAAGGAAATGATACCGGTCTTTAGGACGATGTATCCAAGCGAAGAGGCTTTCGTCGCAAGGTTCGGCGAGCGGTATGCGAGAAATCAGAAGATCCTTGCCGAGCTTCAGGAATTAGCCGACGACGTCCCGGGATTCATTGAAAAGCATAAAAATGAATATAAGGATTTCCCGGAGATACTCGCAAAATTAAAGACGCTCGATAAGGCGAGCGTCGAGAAAGTCATCGCGAGCCAGCGCGATAAATTACAGCTATTCAGGGATCCGAGCGCAACTTACAGGCGGATGCTTCTGGCGGCAAGCGGCAATATGCCTACAGGGCAGGAGCTTGAAGAATTAAAAGAAGTCGTCCGCTATGTCATACGCTATCCCGAGCTTGAGAACGCGCAAAAGGTTCTGCAGTCGGAGATCGATGGTTATAAGCCAAATGGCCGTATAAAGGTGCGGATGCTGTCATCAGACCTTCTGACCTACTCTTCGAGCATACCGCGCGTCCCGGCGCTGAACGCGCTCTTCGCGGGTTTCGCGGATGAGACCGCCGCGATGATGGACCAATTTTGCCTTGATTATGCTGACCAGATCGCCTATGACCAGGCCCGCGGCGTGCCGATAGAGATAGTGGGGCCGCATCCAAGGGATGCCCATGCAAATCACGTTGCGGTAGCCGACGCCATGACAGCGGCCCTGCCGGTATTTGCCGAGCGTCACCCGGGTTTGAATTATGAGCCGTGGCGCTACCTGGCCGTTTGGGCCGGAGATCCTCCGGGCACCAAGAATATATATGTAGCATGTCCAGCCGAATGGAATCAGGAGGAAATATCCGCTTCGCCGTGGGAGAAGGCGGCTTACCATTTTTCCATGCTATTATCGCCGCTCGTGGGAGAACTGGCAGCGTCGAGATTCGGTTTGAAATCCCAGGATACATCTGCATTTGTAATTAACCGCTTATTTGCAGAAGCCGGAGCGATAGAGCCGCCGGTTGCGTCAATAGCGCCGAGCCCGACAGCATCTCCTGTCGCGCGCGCGAAATTGACCGTAGAAAAAACACAGAAGAGAGCATTAGTCACAGGCGGAGCCGGGTACCTGGGAAGCGTTCTCACCAGATATCTTATGGAACAAGGTGTGGATGTATGGGTTATTGACGATGAATCTACGGGTCATGCCCAAGCCGTTCCCGAAGAGATCATGGCATCCGGGCGTTATATTAAGGGAGATATCAATGACACGGCGCAATTAACTAAGATGATACAGGATAATAACATCGACGTCGTGTATCACCTCGCGGCGAAGACGCTCATGGGCGACTCTGTTGAGACGCCGGCGCTCTATAATTACACCAACGCCATAGGTACGCTCTCCGTTGCCGAAGCCATAAAGACGGCGCAGCAGAATACCGGGCGCAGGGTCGTATTGTTCAATACCTCGACGTGCGGCGTATTTGACGATGAGGCTATTGAACTGAAAGAGGGTAGAGGATTATCCGAGAAGAGTTCGGTCAGGCCGACGGCTCCTTATACTGAGACAAAACTCACCGCGGAACGAATACTCGAATATTACCAGCGAGAAGACGATGTCGAGTACGTCTCGATAAGGCCGTTCAATATAGTCGGCGCTTACCAGACGCCGGACGGCCAGTGGTGGGGGGAGGATACGGGCCACGCCACGCATCTTATAACGGTAGCCGGTAATGTAGTGACCGGTAAGCTGGCGGTGCAAGGTATATTCGGAAATGATTTTGATACAAGCGCCATTCCGGCGGAAGCAAAATTAAGCCTGGAAAGGATGGCTGATTTTGGAGTGGATAGAGACGGCACCGGCATACGAGAGTATATACACGCTGATGATGTCTGTGAGCTCAGTTTTGCATACGTGAATTATGTTTTAAGGTGTGTGAACAAGGACGAGCCAGTTACAGAAAGGGTTCTGGGCGGGGGGACGGGCATACCCCTGTCTGCGCTTAAAGTGCTCGGTGACTATGTGTTTCCTATGGCGATAGAGCTCGGAATAAGGACAGATAATCCGCCTACGAGAATAGAACCGCGGCGCGACGGGGATGATGCGATAAAGACGCTTGATACCAAGCTGCAGGAGAGACTGCTGGGCATCGAAGCGATATGGCTCATAGACTATATCGTCAGATCGCATCTTATGTTCATAACCACCAGGCCCGACGGCTATGACGACGATAAAAGGGGCTACGCCGATATAAGCGAACAAGAGGCGTTTGAAAAGACTATGCGCGCTTTGGATGCCGCCACGAACTTGAGTGAAGATGTAAAGAAGGATATGAAATACCGGCTTATGACTGACCTGGTCATAGCGGCGATAACTTGCGGCGGCGATATCGATACCGCAACTCTGATGGCGCGCAAGAACCAGAGAAAGGCCATGCAGGTCACCCGGGGCAACCTTTTAAGGGATAAGCAATTTGACGCCGCTATCAATGATGCGGCCATGTTGGAAGAGTTCGCCAGATCCGTCGAGATGGCCGATAATATGGCAATGCTTAAGCTGGCCTTAGAGGTATGTGAAAATCTGAATCTCACCAAATATAGGACTATTCTCAGGGAAAAACTCCACGAAGGAATGGCCGTTACAGCGGCGCCGCAAGCCAAGTCGGAAATTCCTTTATCATCCGGTCCGGCCGTGAGTCAGCATCAAAGCGAACAGCACCCGTATGTCATAACAATCGACAGATTCAAGACTTCGTCATCAAAAGCGAAAGCTCCGGGCGGTGTTGAGATGGCGACCGGGGAGTTAGAGGACATCTTTAAGTCGGCAGAGCTCTTGCGCCACGATGAACCGATAGAGATATTCGTGCAAAAATACATAGGCATCAACGATATGACAAGAAAAGCGATATCCGATGTCAACTTGCGCTATAAGAATGGCGGCGAGGTAGCCGAAGATATTATAATCTGTCATATATTCGAAAATGAGGGCGCACTTGCCAGATTGCTGAGAAATCCCGCCTCCGGCAGGAGGATCGTTATCACCGCGGGAAACCAATTCCGAGCGGATAAATTTAGCGCTGATGAGCGGGGTTTTGGCTCAAAAGGTATATTCAAAAATACGAGAATCATAAATGTAGCATTACCGGATAATTATGGCGCACTTAAGCAGGTGAGCAAGACCTTTTACCAGGCATGGGCTGTCAATATTGCTATATACGGCCGGATGATAGAACAGAGCTCTCCCTTATACTTAAGGACGACGTTCGAGAATATGCTCGAAGGTTCGGTTGACGGGTCTGTCGGGAATTTCATCGATGATCTAGTCAAACCCGACGGCGATTGGGGAAGCCCTGGCGCTAGGATAGATCATTTTCTGGGTATGATGGTCCGCCTCTCAAGACAAGTCGCGAAGGATTACGAGCTTCTAAAGCTTCGTATGAAGGCGTTCTGGACCGCGGCGTAATGTCGCGCCCGTCATCCTGAGCCCCGAAGGGCGAAGGATCTATCTTTTAGCCTGCATATCTATAGACTGGCTGTAGGCACTAATTTTATTGCCATAAAATTAGTAGATTCTTCGGTCGCTTCGCTCCCTCAGAATGACAATATGGGCTCCGACCGTGGCGGGCGGAATTCGTTAAGATTCAAAAAAGGTATTTGACATAGCGGTAGAGTTTTGTATAATTGTATTCACGATTATTTTGTGTCTTTTTGTTCGGTTAATTTGTTAGAGAAATGGAGAATAGATAGATAGGCTGGGAATATTAAATAACCGTCGTCATTCCGGCGACAAAAACAGGAGGAAGTAAAATGGGCAGCATGTTTAAAAAGGTTATGAGCGTTGTAGTGGCGGCGGCATTTCTTTTTAATGGAGTTGCGTTCGGCTTAGCCCCGGCAGTCACATCAGGTTCGCTCGGGGATCCCGAAACCAGGGACACTATAAATGCCGGAGGCCGGAAGCTATGGGCGGCGATGAAAGGGCCGGGGCCGGAATTGGCCAGGGTTATTGATGCCGAACTAAAATCAGCGGCAAGAGAGAGGCTGGCAGTTGAGGCTTCCAAAATAGATGAATATTTTGTCAAAACAGATTATGATAATCTCCCCGAGGGCTGGGAAAATAATCCTATACTAAAAGAAAGTAACCTCGTAAGAGCATTCGAGATGTTCAGGGACACCGAAGCAAAGATACCGGCAGAGGCGCTTACTATTAAGGAAGGGTATTTCTATGTCGATGAGGCGAAGGGTGAGCTTCCCCTGGCGGCAATAGAGGATAACGGAAATGGCACTTATACTCTCATAGTTCATACAAAATTTGTCCAGATGTGGAACCATATAAGGGCCAATGACGTATGGCGCATGGTAGAGCTCGGAAAAGATGATCGCGTAGCCAGCCTCGCCTGGGACATATTCTATCGTGTCGCGAAACATGAGATGCAGGATCTTGTCAAAATGGATGGGGCGAATAAAGGTAAGGCAAAGCAGAAAGACCCATACCGCGCGCATATCTCCAATCTCGCTGGACAACTTTCGGTGAGCTCCAACGAAGAGCTTGCGAACGGCATCGGCGGAAGGTATTCTTTCAGTAACGATACGGGTTGGATGTGGTTTCTCGGCTCGTATTGCTTCGGGGACGCGACGCGGTTCTCGAGCCAGACGTTAGAAAAAAGGCTCGAATGGTTCCTGCATCCCCAGGATCCGCAGGATGCGGCGCTTGGTCTTTCAACAGAATTCAGGAGTTTTACAAACGAAGCCAAAAAGAATGAAGCGATAGCGGAAGCCCTTTTCTTAAACGCTAAGTTCTTCGGTAAGAAAGGCGTCGACGTTCCGGAACTCACCGTGGATGAAAAGTACGTAAATGAATGGAAATCCAGAAAAGGGCGCGAGATATCGAAGAGCGAGAGGCTCGTAAAAGAGTACTTTAAGATGGGCAAGATCGAGTATAAGGGCCCGAACTCCAGGGACATAGACTCGTTCCACTATTATAACCCCAACGCACCCATCGACGAACAAGGCAAGACGATGTCCGAGTACTTCCGTTTCTCCGCTGCCTGGTGGCACGCGCTGAAGAACGAAGGCGGGGACCCGTTCGGCCCCGGCAATCAGGAGCGCCCGTGGCTTTATGACGGTGCGACCGAGATGGAGAGGGCTTACAACACGGTTGACGCGGCCTTTGAACTTATG